>Ga0137403_10000953_pt1 | contig 36820 bp, 36 predicted proteins | sample CZOMad2_1_16fung_FD_122057 | JGI IMG/M metagenome (GOLD analysis project Ga0137403, IMG submission 122057) | Vadose zone soil fungal communities from Angelo Coast Range Reserve, California, USA - CZOMad2_1_16fungal (Hybrid Assembly) | ecosystem: Environmental > Terrestrial > Soil > Vadose zone... | reverse complement strand
GTGTGGGCGACGCCCAGATCGTGCACGGCCTCGTGGTACGCCGGGCGGAGCTCGATCGCTCGGCGCAGGGCGGCGGTCGCGTGCTCGGGCATGCCGGCGTCGAGACAGGCCTTGCCCAGGTTGAACCAGGCCTCCGGCCGCCCGGGATCGAGCTCCGCGGCGCGCCGGTATGCCGGGACGGCCTCGACGAGGCGCCCGGCCTTTCGGAGGGCCAGCGCCAGGTTCGCGTGGAACTCGGCGCTGGCCGGCAGGACGCGGATCGCCCGCCGGATCAGCTCGGCGGCCCGGTCGGGCTCGCCGGTCTGCGCGGCCAGGACACCCAGCAGGTGCAGCGCATCGGGATTGCCGGCCTCTCGCTCGAGGATCTCGCGATAGGCGGTCTCGGCGGCCTGGAGCCGCCCGGCGCGGTGCAGGCTAACGGCCGCTTCGAGAGCTTGCGGGATGTCGGGCGATGTCATGGCCTGAGGCGAGCGCCGCTCGCGCGAGCTCATCGGCGACGCGGGTCAGGACGCTAGCCCAGTCGCCGGCGATCGCCTGACGGAAGAGCCGCATGGTCGGGTACCACGGCGTGTCCTCGCGCCCGAGAAGCCAGCGCCAGTCCGGCGCGTACGGAAGGAGCGTCCACACGGGCTTGCTCAGAGCGCCGGCCAGGTGGGCGGCGGCCGTGTCCACCGTGATCACGAGGTCGAGATTGGCGACGAGCCCGGCGACGCCGAGGAAGTCGAGGCGCTCGGACTCCTGGTCCACGAGCGCCACGGGCGAGCCCTCGATCTGTCGGGCGGCCTGGCCGCCCTGCAGGCTGTGCAGGACGACCCCTGGCACGGCGGCGAGCGCCGAGAACGCGCTGAGCGGAATCGAGCGTCGCCGATCGTTCCGGTTCTGGGGATGGCCGGCCCACACGAGCCCGACGTGGAACGCCGGCGCCCGCGCCGCCAGCTTGGCGCCCCAGGCCGCCGCCTGCTCAGGGTCGGCCGCCACGTACGGCACCTTCGCGGGGATGGTTTCGATCGTGGTTGCGAAGATTCGCGGCAGGCTCAGAAGCGGGGCCTGCAGCTCGAAGGGTGGCAGCTTGGTGCCGTCGGTCACGACCTCGGCGATCCCGGGCACCGTGCGGAGCAGCGACTGGAGGGCCGCGGGACAGCCGAGCACGACGCGCGCGCCGCGCGCGCTCACGAGTGACGCGTAGCGGGCGAACTGGATCGTGTCGCCCAGGCCCTGCTCGCTGCAGAGCAGGATGGTCTGGCCGGCCGGATCGCCGCCATCCCAGCGCGGCTGCAGATACGGCGACGGCCGCGTCTGAAACCCCTGGCACTGCCAGCGCCACTCGTATTCGTCCCCGCCCTCGGCGAGCTCACCCTTGACGAGGAGGCTCGTGGCCAGGTTGAAATGCGCCTCGGCGAAGCTCGGGTTGATCTCGATGGCCCGCCGGTGCGCCCAGACGGCGGCCTCGAACAGGCCGAGCTTCTCCAGCACGGCGCCCCGGTTGGTGTGGAACTCGGCCCGCCCGGGCTCGAGCGCGATCGCCCGGTCGAGCGCGGCCATCGCGAGATCGAGCCGGTCTTGATCGCGATACACAATGCCGACGTTGTTGTAGGTCTCCGCGCGATCGGGCTCGAGCTCGAGGGCGCGCAGATAGGCCGCGATGGCCTCGTCCGGGCGGTCGAGCGCCGCGAAAGCGGCGCCCAGGTTCGTGTGGAAGTTCCACCGCTCCGGGCGCAGCGCGATGGCCTGGCCCAGCGACTCGACCGCGGCCTCGTGGCGTCCCTCGTGGTAGGCGAGCAGGCCCAGCTGGTGGTGCGACTCGGCGTGATCGGGACGCTGCGCGAGAATCTCGCGATAGATCGATTCGGCGTCGCGGAATCGTCCGGCGTCGCGGTGCTGCTGCGCCAGTCGCAGCGCGTCCTGGACACTTACCTGGGGCATCGCGCGGCCGTCTACCCTCCGTCGGCGCCCGCCGTGGCACCGCGGGCGCCGGCGCGCCCGACGGCGGGCTCGACCGGCTCGGGTGCCGGCTCGTCCGGCTCGACCGCGCGCCCGCCGAGCTGGCGCAGCTTCGGATCCAGATGATCGCGCAGCCAGTCGCCCATCAGGTTGACGGCCAGAACCGTCGAGAGCATCGCGATCCCCGGGAAGAACGAGATCCACCACGCCGTCGCCAGGAAGCCGCGGCCATCGGCGATCATCAGGCCCCAGGCAGGATTCGGGGGCGGGACACCGACGCCGAGAAAGCTCAACGTGCCCTCCAGGAGGATCACGTAGCCCACCTGCAGGGTGGAGATGACCAGCAAGGTCGGCACCACGTTGGGGAAGATGTGCCGCCGGATGATCCAGGCGCTCGAGCGTCCGGCCACGATCGCGAGCGCGACGAAGTCCTGCTCCTTGATCGCCAGAGTCTCGCCACGGATCTGGCGCGCGAAGCGCGGCCAGAGCAAGAGCGCAATGACCAGGATGACGTTGCGAAAGCTCGGCTCGGAGACCGCCACCAGCACGACCGCGATCAAGATCGTCGGGAGCGACAGCCCGATGTCGGTCAGCCGCATCAGCACGCTGTCGACGACGCCGCCGCGGTAGCCGGAGATCAGGCCGAGGGCCGTGCCGAGCGTGCCCGCCACGCCGATCGCCACGAGGGACACGATCAGCGAGATGCGGCTGCCGTGGACGACCCGGCTGAGCACGTCGCGTCCGAAGCGATCGGTCCCGAGCGGGTGGCTTCCGTCGCCTCGCTCCATCCACACCGGGGGAATCAGCTTCTGGGCGATGTCGCCGTCGGTGGGGCTCTGCAGACCGAGGTAGGGCGCGAAGAGCGCGGCGAAGACGAGCGCCGCGAGGATGCTGCCGGCGAACCACGGGAGCTCGCGGCTACGCGCGGGCATGCCGAATCCGTGGATTGAGGTAGCTGTAGAGCACATCGACGAAGAGGTTCCCGGTGAGGTAGAGCGCGCTCAGCACCAGGACCCCGGCTTGCACGATCGGATAGTCGCGCGTCGTGATCGATTCCAGGATCAGCCGCCCGAGGCCCGGCCAGGCGAAGACCGTCTCGGTGACGACGGCGCCGCCGAGGAACTGCACGAACAGCATCACGGCGAAGGTGACGACCGGGAGCAGCGCGTTCTTGAGCCCGTGCTTCCAGAGCACGACCTGCTCGTGGAGCCCTTTGAGGCGGGCGAACTTGATGTAGTCGGAGCCGAGCACCTCCAGCATGGCCGAGCGCGTCAAGCGCAAGATCGCCGCCGACGTGAAATAGCCGAGCGTAAAGGCGGGCAGGATCAGGTGCTCGATGCCGCCGCGGCCGCCAGCCGGCAGGAAGCGCAGCACGACGCCGAACAACAAGATCAGCATCAGGCCGAGCCAGAACGTCGGCATCGATTGGCCGAGCACCGCGAACACGCGAGCGGCGCCGTCGAGCGTCCCGCCCCGGTGCACCGCGGAATACACGCCGAGCGGGACTCCGATCAGCACGCTCAGAAACATGGCGACCATCCCGAGCTCGACGGTGGCGGGCAGCCGCTCCCAGATGTGCTCGGTCACGGGCCGCCGGGTGAGGACGGATCGGCCGAAGTCGCCGAGGAAGATGTTCCGGACGTAGAGGCCGTACTGAACCGCCAGCGATTGGTCGAGGCCGAGGTGGTGCATCAGGATCTGCTGATCGCGCTCGCTCGCGTTGACGTCCAGCAGCAGGTGGATCGGATTGCCCGACAGCCGCGTCAGGAAGAACACGATGCTGATCACGACGAGCATGCTCAGCACTGTCTGCAGCACGCGACCGATCAGATACGTCCACATGCTAGCGGGCCCGGCTGATGAATTCCCAGTTGTGGAACCCCATGTGCCCGGGGATCACCGGCCAGTCCCCGACCTTCGGTCCCAGCCCCGCGATCGCGTGGGCCGACCCGATGGCGACGCCCGGGGCAAACTCGGAGAGCCACGGGCCCATCTCGTCCCGCATGATCCGTACCCGCTCCGTGTGGCTGGGCTGAACCGCGAGGCGGTCGATGTACTCGTCGAGCTTCGGGTGCTCGATGAACAGGCTCAGGGCCGCCTTGGTGTATCCAGAGCGGTACAGGACCTCCCACGGCTCCGGCGCCACCAGCGGTGACGCGTAGGCCAGCGCCACGCCCGAATAGGCGCGCGCCCTGAAGTCCGCCGCGAAGACCGCCCGGTCCACCGGCCGGCGCTTCACGCGGATGCCGATCTTTTCCCAGTAGGTGGCCACCGCTTCGCCGACGTCCGGCAGAAAGCCGCGGCCCGGCCAGGCCGTGAGATTCATCGTGGTCTCGAACCCGTTCGGGTAGCCCGCCTCCGCCAGGAGCGCTTTGGCCTTGGTCGGGTCGTACGGGTAGGGCTTCTTCAGCGCGTCCGAGGCCCACGGATCGGCGGGATACATGAGCCAGCTTCCCATCACGGTGCCGAGGCCCCCGAGCACCCGCTGCATGATCGCCTGCTTGTCGACCGCCAGGTTGAGCGCGATCCGCACCTTGCGCGCGCGCTCGGCGTCGGGCTGCGCCCACGGCACCTTCGGGTCGTACGTGGACTTGGTCGCCCACTGACCGCCGAGGATGATGTAGAGCCAGGACACGTTGGGCATGAGGAGCGTGCGCACGCCCACTTGCTTCAGCTCGTCGGCGTACTCGCCGCCGATCTCGATGACGTCGACGCTGCCCGCGCGAAGCATCGCCATGCGGGTCGACGGCTCCGGCACCTTGACGAAGACCAGTCGCTTGAAGTTCGGCGTGGCGCGCCAGTGGTTCTCGACGGCCTCGTAGACGATGCGATCGCCGCGAACGTGCTCGACGAACTTCCACGGGCCGGTCGCGACCGGCACCCGCTCGGCGCCGTCGTCCTTGGAGGTCTCGACGTGGCGCTTGGACTGGATGAACGCCACGGAGGCGAAGAGCCCCTGGTTCACCTTGTTGCCGAACACGACGAACGGCTTCTCGAAGCGCAAGGTCAAGGTGTGGGGGTTCTCGACCTCCATGCTCTTGATGAGCCGGAACTCGGGCGCGAGCGAATTCGCGGAGCCGTCCTTCGCGATGGTCGCGAACGTGAACCTGACGTCCTCGGCCGTGAGCTCGCCGCGTCCGCCGTGGAACTGGACGCCTTTGCGGATGTAGAAGGTCCAGGTGCGGCCGCCGTCCGCCACCTTCCAGCGCTCGGCCAGCATGGGGGCGAGCTCGCCGGTCTTGGGGTCGCGCGTGAGGAGGTTCTCGAACATCGGCTTGAGGACGACGTCCTCCGCGCCGACGTACAGGTGGGGCAGCCACCGCTCGTTGCCGAACGTGGCGACCGCGACGGTCAAGGTTCCTTCCGGCTTGGCCGCCTGGCCCTGCGCGGCGACCGCGGTCATGAGACAGAGGGCCGCCACGACCATCGGGGCGATCCAGCGTCGTGGATTCATGACTTCCTCCCAGCCCGAAGGCTGAACGTTGTCGTTCGGTCAGGGACAGGAAGCGAGGGAAGCGCCGATATCCTACTCCAAACCGTAGTCCGCCCAGTGGGCGTCTACGCGGTCGAGATCCTCCTTCGGAGGCACCGACCGGGCGGGGAACCGGTGCTTGCGGGTGGCGTCGACGCCGACCTTGGACGAGAGCACCGTCTTGCGCTCGAGCTGGTCCACGTCCTCTTCCGCGGTCGACGGATCGAGCGCGACGCCGGCCGTGGCGCGGTTCACGTACAGATCGTGCTCGGGCTGGACGTGCCAGGACATGGCCCACAGGACCTGGAAGTAGTCGCGGATGTCGATGTCCTCGTCGACCACGACGACCCACTTGGAGAACGACGGATCGTAGGCCCAGACGGCCCACATCGCGCGCTGGGGCAAGGCGGGATGCTCGCGGCGAAGCGAGATCGCCAGGAACGCGGCGCCGCCGCCGGCCTCGAGCAAATGGACGTCGCGCACCGGCAGCCGGAGATCCCGGCGCAGGTGCTGGAGCAGCGCCACGTCGCGGCCGGTGCCGCGGATGCAGCTCGACTCGCTGGGCGGCATCTGGCTGAAGAACGCCTGGTAGATCGGGTCGGCGCGATGGGTGATGGCGGTCACCTCGATCACGAAGCTCGGGCCCGACGAGCCCATGTAGCCCGTGTACTCGCCGAAGGGCCCCTCGTGCTCGCGGACGCCGGGCGGCACGAAGCCCTCGATCACGATCTCGGCGTGCGCCGGCACCTCGAGGTCGTTCGTCTCGCACTTGACGACCTCCAGCGGCTCGCCGCGCAGGGCGCCGGCGACGCCGAGCTCGTCGCCCCGAATCCGCGCGACCGAGGTGAGCGGCACGGGCGGATCGCAGCCGATCACGACGGCGCACGGTGTCGGGTTGCCCTTGCGCTCGTTCTTCATGATGTGCGCGTACATGTCGCGCCAGGTGGTGCTCAGGAAGAGGCCGAACTTGCGGGGCCCCTTCAGCATGAGACGGTAGGTGCCCATGTTGCGCTCGCCGGTCTCTGGATCGTGGGAGATCACGCACGGTCCGGTGACGTACGGCGCCGGGTCCTGATCGCGCGTCCACAAGCAGAGCGGCAGCGCCGTCGCGTCGATCCGGTCGCCGGTCTGGATCACGTCCTTCACCGGGCCGCTCTTCACGCGGACCGGCGGGATCGGGTGGCTCTGGGCCCGGGCCCACTTGTCGGCGATCTGGTCGACGGTAGTCTCCAGGGCGAGCGCGTAGACCTCGGGCGAAGCGCCCAGGATTCCCGCGACCAGCGGCATGCGGTGGCCCTTGATGTGCTCGAACATGACCGCGGGGCGCCGCGCCGGCGGAATACGCTGGAAAACCCGACGGATGACCGCCGCGACCTCCCAGTTCGGATCAACTTCTTTCTTCACGTGGTGGAGCTTGCCGCGAACTTCGAGCGCGGCGAGATACTCGCGGAGATCTTTGTAGGCCATCGCTATCTCCTCATGAAGTCGTAGTAAGCCACGGCGGCGTCGACACCGGCGCCGGCGGGCCCGCGGTAGGGCAGGCGGTGCTCGCTCGGCTCCTTGCCGAAGAGGGACACGCCCGGGGCGATGATCTGGGTGAACTCGGGATCGAGCTGACCAGGAGCGGCGTCGACATCGCGCGCAGCACGCGGGGGTCCGCCATCGCCGGGCCGGGGCCCAGCAGGACACGCGAACCGGGGAGGAGGTCGCCGGGGCTCATGTCGCCGGGAATTATAATTCAGCCCGGCGGCGGCCCTCTCGGCTCAGAGAACCTCGACCGGATCGCCCACGGCCACGCGCCCGGGCTCGATCACGCGGCAGTCGAGCGCCAGTCGGCCGCCGCGCTCGCGAACGATCCGGCGCAAGATCGAGACGTCCTGGACCTGCGTGTCGGGATCGTACGTCGTCATCACGCACCGCTGGCGGAGCGAGGCGACATCGACGACCGCCCCGCCCACGCGCAACCGCTTGCCCGGCCACGACCGCTCGGCGTCGGCGGTGGTGCCGCTGACCAGGATGTTGGGACGAAATCGCCGACGGTCCACGCCGAGCGTCGCGATAGCGCCGTCGGTGGCGACCAGCAGCGGGAGGACGTCGAAGCGCTCGGGGCCATCGAAGCGCGTCAGGCTGACGTCCGGCCCGACGGCCTCACGAAGCCGCGCGGCGATCGCTTCCGAGCTCCAGGGCTGGCCGTCGACGAGCGGCTCGCCGTCCGGCCCGAGGCTCGCTCGAAAACCCAGCAGGGCAGGGTGGCTGCGCGCCGTGAGGACGTCGCCGGCGTCCCGCGCGTGGACCACCCGATCGCCCGGGATTCCGTCGGCGGTCAACATGATCACCTGGAGCTGCTCGCCGCCCATCGACTTCACGGGATAGCGCCAGATCTCGCCCACGACCATCGTGTTTCTCCCTCCCACGGCTCGAACGGGTGACGGTCGGTCCCCGATTTAGACCGAGAACCACCGCCGAGGGATTCAGACCGCGGCCTTGCGGCGCGGTATTCGGCCGGAGTAGGCTGACGGGGCTCGCGGCCCCGGCCGCGCGTCGACCCGAAACGACGGTAATTCAGAGGCGCGCCTCGGCCGGCGGGGCCCCAGCCCCGCGACGGCCTGCAGCGCGCACAACACGCCGAGCCCGCGCCGAGGCGGGTGGCGAGACAGGCGGAGCACGACGATGAAGCCGACCATCCTGCCCGAGACACCGCAGCCATCGCCCGCGCACGAGGAGCTCTGGTCGAGCGACGCGATCGCGCGCATGCTCCAGGCCCTCGAGGTGCCCTGGGTCTCGCTCGTGCCCGGCGCGAGCTTTCGCGGGCTTCACGACAGCCTCGTGAACCACATCGGCAACCAGCGCCCGCAGATGATCCTGTGTCTGCACGAGGGCGCCGCGGTCTCGGTGGCGCACGGCTACGCCAAGGCGAGCGGACGGATGATGGGGACGATCCTGCACTCGAACGTCGGCCTGCTGAACGGCAGCATGGGAATCTTCAATGCGTGGTGCGATCGTGTCCCGATGCTGATTCTCGGCGCGACCGGGCCGTGGGACGCGGCGAAGCGCCGCCCCTGGATCGACTGGATCCACACCGCGTCCGATCAGGGGGCGCTGGTCCGCGGGTATACCAAGTGGGACAACCAGCCGGCGTCGGTGCCCGCGGCGTACGACGCGCTCCTGCGCGCCGCCCAGATGGCGACGACGGCCCCGTGCGGCCCCACGTACGTCAACCTCGACGCCGCGCTCCAGGAGTCGAAGCTCGGCGCGCTGCCGCCGCTTCCCGATCCCACGCGCTTCGGCGCTCCGGAGTCGCCGCGCCCCGCGCCCGAGCTGATCGCGCGCGCGGCGTCCGTCCTGTCCGGCGCCGCCGCGCCCGTCATCCTGGTCGGCCGCGGCAAGCGGACCATCGAGAGCTGGCGCGCGCGGGTGGCGCTCGCCGAGAAGCTCGGCGCCAAGGTGATGACCGACCTCAAGACCGGCGCGAGCTTTCCAACGCGGCATCCGCTGCACGTCGGACCGCCCGGCACCTATCTCTCCGATGCGGCGGCCGCGGCCGTGCGCGAGGCCGATGTGGTCCTGGCGCTCGACTGGATCGATCTGGCGGGCACGCTCAAGCAGGTCTACGGCGAGCGTCCGATCGGCGCCAAGGTCGTCGCGGCCTCGTGCGACGTCTACGTCCATCGAGGCTTCAGCATGGACTACTTCGGTCTTCCGCCCGTCGACGTGAACCTGCTCGCCGAGCCGGACGTGGTCGTGCCGTTGCTCCTCGAGGCATGCAAGCCGCGCGCGCTCGCCGCGGCGCCGGCGAGCGCACCGGAGCCGAGCCGCCGCGTGTACGACGTCTTGAGCCTGCGCGCCGTCGCGGCCGCGCTCAACGACGCGACCGAGGGCGTGGAGGTATGCCTGACCAGGCTGCCGCTGGGCTGGCCCGGAGAGGCGCGGCACTTCTCGCATCCGCTCGACTACCTCGGTGGTGACGGCGGCGCCGGAGTCGGGGCGGGTCCGGGCATCACGGTGGGGGCCGGTCTCGCGCTGAAGGGCTCGGGACGGATTCCGATCGGGCTGATCGGCGACGGCGACTACCTGATGGGGCTCACCGCGCTGTGGACCGCGGCTCACTATCGGATCCCGTGTCTGTTCCTGGTCTGCAACAACCGCTCGTTCTACAACGACGAGGCGCATCAGGAGCGCGTCGCCCGCATGCGCGGCCGCCCGGTCGAGAACAAATGGATCGGTCAGCGGATCAACGAGCCGGACATCGATCTCGCCGCGCTCGCGGTGGCGCAGGGCGCCAAGGGCATCGGTCCCGTCACCGATGCCGAGCAGCTCACGAGCGCTATCGCCCAGGGCGTGCGCGCGGTACTGGACGGTGAGGTCTGCGTGATCGATGCCCGCGTGCGGCCCGGCTACGACGCCGACATCAGCGGCGAGCGCGCGACGCGACAGGAGCCGGTTGGCAGAACGTAAGGGATTGCGCGGGAGCCGCCGGCGGTCGCTGACTGGTGCCGGCGGCTCCCGCTACGACGTCAGGGCGCTTGAATCTCGTGGAAGACTGCGTACATCGAGACGACGGTTTTCTGGCCGCCGACGTCGGTATAGCGCGCCTCGACCACCTCGCCGGGCCGAACGTCGGCCATCGCCACTTGCGCCGTCGGCGCAATCGTGACCCGGTCGCGATCCTCGATGACCACCTGGGTGCCGGTCGAATCGACGTCGGTCACGCGCCCGCGGACCCCGGTCTCGCTGCCATTCCTGACCCACATCGGCGCGGCCACGGCAGTCGTGGCGAGCAGCACCGTCAGCGGCACGAGTCTGAGAACCCACTTCGTCATGGCGAAGTCCCTCCCTGATTTGTGCGTCGTCGCGCCGCTCACACGTGGCGGCCCGTTTTGGTATTTCGCAAGCGCTGTGCCAGACCGAAGCGGCGCGATTGCCGATACTTGGGCGCCAAGCCGAACGGGATGGCAGGGCATCCGTGTAATCGTTACAGGCGAGCCTGAGATTTTTACGTTCTCCGGTCGCTCGCGCCGAGCTTGTGGCAAGGTTGTGCGCGGGAGGGAGAACGACATGCCGCGACTGACTCGCGACGACGTGCTGAAGAAAGCGGAGGCGCTCAAGAACTGGGGTAAGTGGGGCCCCGATGACGAGCTCGGCGTCCTCAACTACATCACGCCCGAGGACATCGTCAACGCCGCCAGGTTGGTGAAGAAGGGCAGGGTCTTTCGCCTCGGCCTCAGCCTCGACGAGAACGGGCCCCAGCGCGGCATTTTCGGCGGGCGATGGAACCCGATGCACCAGATGCTGGCGACCGGCACGGACGCCGTCGCCGGCAAGCACGACGTCACGCCGGGCCTGCGCTATGCCGACGATGCGATCAACCTGCCGACCCAGGCGGCCACGCAGTGGGACGCGCTCTCGCACGTGTTCCTCGGCGAGAAGATGTGGAACGGCTATCCGGCCACGCTGGTCGACATGCGCGGCGCCCACAAGAACGGCATCGAGAAGTTCGCGAACAAGATGGTCGGCCGCGGCGTGCTGCTCGACGTCGCCCGGTGGAAGGGCGTCGCGTGTCTCGCCGATGGCTACGGAATCACGGTCGCCGATCTGGACGCGACGGCGCGCGCTCAGGGCGTGACCGTGAAACGCGCCGACTTCGTGATCATCCGGACCGGCCAGATGGAAGATCGTCTGGCGCGTGGCGAGTGGGGCGGCTACGCCGGCGGCGACGCGCCCGGGCTCGCGTTCGAGACGCTCGACTGGATCCACGCCAAGCAGATCGCGGCGATCTGCAGCGACACCTGGGGGATCGAGGTCCGCCCCAACGACACCGGGCCCGAGGTCTTCCAGCCCTGGCACTGGGTCACGATCCCCGCCATCGGCATCGTGCACGGCGAGATCTTCTATCTGAAAGAGCTCGCCGAGGACTGTGCCGCCGACCGGGTCTACGAATTCTTCCTCTGCGCGCCGCCGCTGGTGATCACGCGCGGCACCGGGTCGCCGATCAACCCTCAGGCGATCAAGTAGAAGCCCCCCTGAATCTTGTCAAGCAGGCGGCGGGAGATGCTACGATCCCCGCCCGGGGGAAAACTGCCATGACACAGAACGGTGCCCTCTCGAAGAACATGCGGCTCCTGGGCCACAACGATCTGGGCGGCTTCGGCAACTGCGGAGAGGGCATGGCGATCCAGCTCGCCCGGGACGGGCGGCGCGTCCTCTGGCTCGGCCACGAGTCGGCGCCGAAGAACTTCACGGCCGTCGACGTGACGGATCCTCGGAAGCCCTCGGTCATCGTCCAGACCGATCTGCCCCATGGCGACATGCGCTCGAACAACCTGGACCTGGTGGGCGACCTGCTGGTGGTCCCGTACCAGACGAGCCGGGTCGGGATGCAGCCGGCCGGCGTCGAGTTCTTCGACGTGGCCGATCCGGGCAAGCCGCGCTCGATCGCGTTCTTCGACGCCTCCGGACCCCACTCGCGTGGTGTTCACCACCTGTGGTTCGTCGACGGCGCCTATCTGCACCTGTCCAGCGGCGCCCCCGACTTCAAGCCGCGCAACCCCAAGGACGACCAGTTCTACCGCATCGTCGACGTGCGCCAGCCGACGCGTCCGGTCGAGGTGGGGCGCTGGTGGCTACCCGGTACGCGTGACGGCGATCCGGAGCCGCCGCTGGCGCGTCATCCGAAGTTCGACGCCGGCTTTCGCGCTCACAACACGAACGTGTATCCGCGCCGCCCGGATCGGGCGTGGATCGGCTACATCGACGGCGGCGCGATCGTCCTCGACATCTCGGACATGGCGCGGCCGCGTATGCTGAGCCGGTGGGATTATCACCCGCCGTACCCGGGCTTCACCCACACCTTGCTGCCGCTCTTCGACCCCCAGCTCGTGATCGTCTCCGACGAGGCGACCGCGGAAGCCGGAAAGGACTGGCCGAAGCTCGTCTGGGTCGTCGACATTCGTGACGAGACCAACCCGGTGCCGATCTCGACCTTCCCGATTCCAGCCGTGGCCGACTTCGGTGGGCGAGGGGGACGATACGGCGCGCACAACCTGCACGAGAACCGACCCGTGGCGAGCAACCTGGTGTCGGAGAAGCTCATCTTCGGCACGTACTTCAACGGCGGCGTGCGCGTCCACGACGTCTCGAATCCGTTCCAACCCGAAGAGGTCGCCTACTACGTGCCCGAGGCGCCTCGCGGGTCACGGGCCGGAGCCGTGCAGATCAACGACGTGCTCGTCGACGAGCGCCGCATCGTCTACGCGGTCGACCGCCTCATTGGTGGTCTCTACACTCTCGAGCTCCAGGTTTAAAAGGAGCCGAGAAACACGGAGGCTGCCGAGAAAGGTCCAGATGCGAGGCGGCGCCCAAAGGCGGCACGCGAGCCGTACTCTCTGTACGGTGAGCGTGCCGCCGAGGGCGCCCACGCCTGCTAAGCGGCGGAGGCGCGGGCGGGAGTGGACTCGCCGAGTCGCTGGTCGACGACTGACCAGTCGACGTTCTTGAAGAACGCGTCCACGTATTTCGTGCGCTCGGAAGCTTTGTAGTCGCGCATGAACGCGTGCTCCCACACGTCCATGACCAGAAGCGGTTTGCACCGGGCCAGAATGCCGTCCTGGTGGAGGCTCACCCAGTGGTTGGTCAACCGCTCCGTGACGGGATCCTCGAACAGGATCACCCAGCCGATCCCGCGCATGCCGGCGATCGTCTGAAAGTTCTCCTGCCACTGCTCGACTGATCCGAAGGTCTCGGCGAGGGCGCGCCCGAGCGCCTGCCGGTCCGTGGGCCGGGCTTCGCCGCCCGGTTTCAGGTTGGAGAAGTAGAGCTCGTGCAGGACCATTCCGTCGTACTCGAACGCGAGCCGACGAGTTCCTTCAGCGAGGCTGAAGTCCTTCCCCGCCTCCTTGCGGTCGGCGCGCATCTCGGAGAGCTCCTGCACCAGCCCGTTCACCTGCTTGACGTATCCCGCGTAGAGATCGAGGTGCTCGGTGACCTGAGCGTCCGAGATCCCCGTGAGCCCTCTGAGGTGATCGAAGGACTTGGCGCTGTAGGTAGCGCGGCCATCTTTTTTCATCGTCTTCACGAACCTCCTGTTCGCCGGCCGTGGAAGATCCATGCCAGACGGCCGCGGGTTGGACGCTTCAGGCACGGCCCATGCAATAGCCCGAGATTGGCGGCGTGGTTTTTCGGGCAGGCGCAGGGAGTTGGCGGTAGACGGAGTGAACAGATCGCAGACGGAGGGGAGATCGAGATGCTCTACTATGCGCTCGTGTTCTTGATCGTTGGGCTTGTGGCCGGTGCGCTTGGATTATTCGGCATCGCCGCGATCGCCGGGCAGATCTCGTGGATCTTGTTCCTGGTTGGTGTGGTCCTCCTCGTCATCCATCTGGCGAGTGGGCGAAGGGTGCCGATACGGTGACGCTCGGCACCCTGTAGTTCTTTCCCTGTAAACGTTCGCCGATCATGTAACAAGTACACGAGGCCGAGTCACGTGGGACGGTGGCGCGCGCGGCGCCACCGTCTGACTCATAGTTCCTGATGGGATGCGCGAGCTACTTCTTCCCGAGCTCGGCGACCGCCCGGTCGCGGTAGGCAAAGTTGAACAGGCGACTCACGGGCAGCAGGTCCTTGTACTTCAGATGGCCGAGCTCCGCGGCCAGGCGCTGCATCGAGTCGAGCACGGCGGGGTCCATCTCGAGGTTCGGATCGAGCACGTGTGAGCGCGCGCGACGGATCACGTCGGCCTTGGCGCCGGTGTACTTCACCATCAGGTCGATGTTCCGCTCCTGCTTCCAGCCGTTGTCGAGGGCGAGATCACGCGCGGCCTTCACGTAGGCGACCATCACCTTGTGGGCCAGCTCGGGGTTCTTCGCCGCCCAGTCCTTGTTCCAGAAGATCGCGGTGATCGGCGTGGCCTTGGCGCCGGCGGGGCGGGGCAGGGGCCGCAGCGCGACGCCGCGCTCCTCGGCCAGGGTCGGGAACGGCTCGGTGAGGATCGCCGCCTCGACGGCGCCTGACTCGAGCGCGGGCACCATGTCGGGGAAGGGCATGATCTTGATCTGCACGTCCTTCAGGCCGAGACCGTCGCGTTTGAGGGCCTGATCGAGCATCCACTCGACGGCGGCGCCCCGAACGTTGAGCGCCACGGGCTTGCCCTTGAGATCGCCGATGCGCTTGATCTCTTTCTCCCAGGACGCCTTGCGCACGGTGAAGTAGTCCTCGACGTAGCCCGAGTGCAGCGGCGCCACGAACTCGACGGGAAGGGACGCGGCCACGGCGTTGAAGCCCGCCGCGCCCATTCCGGTGCCGCCCATGTTGAGCTGGCCGGTCGCGACCTGCGAGAGGATCTCGCTCCCGCCGCTCAGGCGAACGGTTTCCACCGCGATCTCGGCGGCCGGCAGGTGCCGATCGGCCATGATGTAGAGCGCCGCGAAGGAGTCGGAGGGAATGTAGCCGACCCGGACCAATGGCTTCGTCTGCGCCGACACCGGCGCCGCGGCGGCAAGGCCTGCCAGGACGACCAGGGTGAACCAGGCTCCCGGTTTACGCAGCAGGCTCATGAGTGCCTCCGTGAGTTCGGCGTCGCGTTCGCGGGCAGGTCGAACTGTCAGCGCAGAGACTGCACGAGTCGCGTGATCTCACCAGGGTTCGGCACTCGGCCGATCTGGCGTCTGGAGAAGATGGTCCGGCCGTCCACCGTCACCATCAGCTCTCCGAGGGCGCCCCAGCGGATCGTCGCCGGCACCTCAAGCGTCTCCTTGAGCTCGTCGCGGAGGCGCACTGCCTCCCGCCTCAGGTCCATTCAGAGCGCGCAGCGCTTGATCTCGATGTTCACCAACCGGTTTGTAGACCACATCGCCGGCGAAGGCAAGCGTGGTCTGAAGGCAAGCGTGGTCTTGACGAGCCCTCCGCGTCGCTGTATATCCCTCGACACGACGGGTGCCGGAGATGGTCGGAACCCTCGACGTCGTTGCCGAGTTACTCGCCCGTCACTTGACGACGTCGGCCGTGCGGGCGATGTCGATCTCAGCGTTCAATCCACGAGGAGGAGACCCATGAGAATGAAACGTCTGGTGTCCCTGGTGGTCGGCACCGTCCTGGTCCTGGGCGCGTCCTTGGCCGGCGCGCAGCAGCCCGCGGCCGCGCCGCCGCCACCGCCGGCGTACGGCCCCCCCATCACGCTCGAGCAGGCGAAGAAGGTCATGGTGGGTGCCGAAGCCGAGGCGAAGAAGAACAACTGGAACGTCGTCATGGTCGTCCTGGACTCGGGCGGCAACCTCGTCATGCTGCAGCGGATGGACGGCGCCCAGTTCGGCAGTATCGAGGTCGCCAGAGAGAAAGCGTATTCCGCCGTGGCGTTTCGCCGACCCACGAAAGCCTTCGACGACGCCCTCGCTCAGGGTGGAGCGAATCTCCGCGTGCTGAGGCTTCCTGGCGCGAGCCCGCTCGAGGGCGGGATTCCGATCATCCACGATGGCAAGCTGATCGGCGCGGTGGGCGTCTCTGGTGTCACCTCCGCCCAGGACGCGCAGATCGGCCGGGCGGGAATCGACAGTCTGAAGTAGTCACACGAGCGGCGGAGAGCCGGGCCGGGGCGCAAGACTCCCGGTCCGGCTCCTCTCCCGGTCGCTCAGATCTGGGCTCTCGCGTCGCCGAGCCGCTCGTCGCTTCTGATCGCTCGGCCGAGCGCGACGAGCGCGCGGCCGAAGCGCGCCGCGTCCCCGGCGAGACCGGGATCCATCGGGGCATCACCGCCCGAAGAGCGGGTGACTCCGTAGAGAACTGGCGGCACGACGTACGCGCCGAAGTAGCGCACGAGCAAGTCGATCAGCGGATCGGCGCCGAGGAAGTGATGATGCGAGCCCCCGGTCGCCACGATCCCGACGGCCTTCGCGCGGAGCGGGCCTTCGAACCGCTCGGATGGCCCGCCACGCGGCACGCGTTCGAGTAATTCTTTAAGTACGGCCGCATATGTCGACCGGTACATCGGCGTGCCGAGCACCACCGCGTCGGCGCCGGCCAGGCTCTGCACGTAGCCCTCGACGCGAGCCTGATCGAGCGGTCCCGCACCGAGGTGGATCGAGGCGGCCGTCACTCCTGCCTGCGCGTCGCGCGAGGCCTCCAGCACGCGGCTGACCAGACGATCGGTATTGCCTCCGGCCTGCGAAGCCACGACTGCAACGACGTGGATCGGCGTGTCCAAATTCGTGAGCCTCCCTGCGGGAAGGATATACAATCCCCCGCGCCGTCGAGTGGCTCAGAGACCGATGCCCACGCGCGATCCCAAAGTCCTCGTGAACGAGGTCAGCGTGACCTTCGAGAGCCACGGGCGCTCGGTCGTCGCCCTCGAGCGGATCTCGCTCCAGGCTCAGGCCGGCGAGTTCCTGTGCATCGTGGGGCCGAGCGGAAGCGGCAAGTCCACCTTGCTGCGCGTCCTCGCCGGGCTGCTTCGCCAGAGTGCAGGCGAGGTCCGCATCCAGGCCGACCACCCGGGAACGCCGCTCACCGCGATGGTGTTCCAGGAGCACGCGCTGCTCCCGTGGCGAACGGTCCGCGACAACGTCACCTTCGGCCTCGAGAACCGCGGCGTTGGCCGCTCCGAGCGGGAAGCGCGGGCGCGCGAGATGCTGGCGATGGTCGGGCTCGCCCGATTCGCCCAGCACTATCCGCATCAGCTCTCGGGTGGCATGAAGCAGCGGGTGGGCATCGCCCGCGCGCTCGCCAACGACCCGGAGGTGCTACTGATGGACGAGCCGCTCGCGGCGCTCGACGCCCAGACGCGGACGATCATGCAGGAAGAGCTGCTCCGGATCTGGGCCTCCCTCGGCAAGACCGTCGTGTACGTCACGCACTCGCTCGAGGAAGCGCTGCTCCTGGGCGACCGCGTCGTGCTCCTGACGGCGCGGCCCGGGCGGGTAAGCGAAATCTATCCCGTCGATCTCGGCCGGCCACGCGGGCTCGAGGTACGCGCCTCGCCGGCGTACGGTGCGCTCCTCGAGAAGATCTGGTCTCGGCTCCGTGAAGAAGTCGTCCGCGCGATCGCGGATGACCGCGGCTCCGATTCCGAGAAGCTCGGCGCATGACGGCCCTCGGCCGCTGGTTCGCCGAGCGCTGGATCACGGTCGCATCACCGGCTGCGCTGCTCCTCGGGTGGGAGTGGGCGAGCGCTACGGGGGTACTCCGCGCGGTCTTCTTCCCGCGCCCGTCGACGATTCTCGCGCACCTCCGCGATCTCGCGCTCGACGGCACGCTCTGGGGTCACACGGCGCCGACGCTCGCGCGCATCGGCTGGTCGTTCTCGCTGGCCGCGGTCCTCGGCGTGACGATCGGGCTCGCGATGGGGCTCTGGCGCCGGCTTCGCGAGGGGCTCGATCCGGTCTTCGCGGTGATCTACCCGATCCCGAGCGTCCTGTTCCTTCCGCTCGTGAGCTTCATGGTTCCGGCCGGCGAGATCGCGCTGGTCGTGACCTCCGCGGTGACCTCGTTCTTCCTGATCGCGTTCACCACGACGCACGGCGTGCGGCAGATCGATCGCCTCGTCGTCGAAGCGGCCACGCACTACGGCGCGCGGGGCTGGCGACTGTTCGCCACGGTGCTCCTGCCCGGCGCGCTGCCGTTCATCTTCACCGGGCTCCGGCTCGGCCTCGGCTTTTCGCTGATCGTCGTGGTGGCCGTCGAGATCGTCTCGGCCAGCCGCGGGCTCGGCGCGCTCCTCTGGCTCTCATGGCAGGTCCTCAAGGTCGAGGACATGTACGCGACGTTCTTCGTCATCGCGCTCCTCGGCGCGCTCTCGTCGTATGGACTGGCGGCGCTCCGCGCCCGCCTTCTGCCCTGGGTGCCGGACGTGGGAGACCGCTAGGTGGGGGTGGTGGTGCCGGCGGCGGTGCTCGTTCTCTGGGAGCTCTGCTCACGCCTGGCGCTCATCTCGCCGCGTTACTTCCCGGCGCCCACGACCATCGGCTGGGTGCTGGTCGACCGCTTCGTGGCGGGTGACCTCGGCTCGGACCTGGTCGTCACGCTGACGCGCCTGGCCTTTGCTTTTGCGATCGCCGCCGTGCCGGCGATCCCGCTCGGCCTCCTGATGGGAATCGCGCGCCCAGTGCGTGATCTCGTCGAGCCCTATCTCGCGTTCATCTTCCCGGTGCCCAAGATCACCTTGCTCCCGTTCCTTCTGATCATCCTCGGTGTCGGCGAGCCGGCCTTCGTGCTCACCGGAGGGAGCTCGGCGTTCTTCCAGATCGTCATCAGCACGCTCGCCGGCGTGCAGACCATGGATCCGCGTCTGCTTGACGTCGGGCACAACTACGGCGCCCACGGCCTGCGCCTGTTCTGGAAGGTGATCCTGCCGGCCGCGCTGCCGGCCATCTTCACCGGTCTCAGGCTCGGGCTCGGGCTGGCGCTGGTCACGCTGGTCGCGGTCGAGTTCATCGCGGCGAAGTCGGGGCTCGGCCACCTCGTCTTCCGCCACTGGCAGATGCTGAGCACGCCGGAGATGTACGCGGCCTTCGCGCTCGTGGGCGCGCTCGGCCTCGTGCTCACGCGTGGCCTCCGCGCCCTTCAGGCGCGCGTGCTCACGTGGCAGGAGGACATCGGGGTGTAGCTGATCGATTAAGCCGAGAGCACCCGACGCTGCTCGACCACGAGCGCTGGCGAGAACAAGCGAATGTTCTCTTCGATCCTCCGCAGCTGAGCCTCGACCGCCTCGGCGGGGACACCCGCGGGAGCGTACGCGACGTAGAGGACGTCAGAGGTCTCCGATGAAATGGGGGATCGATTGTCCTGTCCGTAGATGATCGAGCAACACACACCGTGCGCGTCTCTCATGATCATGTCCCCCGCCGGCATGGGCTTGAGGGCGCCGTTCATCGGCGTCAGCGGGTCTCCCTCCCGCGACACGTCGATCGAGACGGCGCCCTGCAGCTTCGCAACGTCATGCCCCGCGGTCAGCACCAGCGTCTCCAGCTCGGCGACGAAGTTGGAGTCGACCAGGGGAGACACATTCGGCAGGCCCTTTCCCTTCAACACGATCGACTCGACTTGAAGCTGCACGTGATAGGTCTTGTTGAATCGCTTATAGTACCGCACGTAAGCCGACATCACGGGAAGCGACGCAAAATCTTGCCGGGTCAGGCCTCTGTAGCGTTCTCTCAGACCCGCTTCCGCCTCCCGCTTTCGCTCCTCGAGCCGGGGAGACGTGGAGGTTCTCGCTGCGCCCGAGAGCTCCAGAAGACCGATGGCGGCTCCGGGATGGTTGGTTCGCCATTCATCGGTCGCCGAGATGACGAGCATGGAGGAGCCTAAAGAACCGCGCACACCTCGTCGAACTCCAGACGCGGCAGCTTCGCCATAACCTTCGACGGATCGCCGTGGCCCACGTTGCACAGGAAGTTCGATTTCACGCGACCGTCCGGGAAGAACTCGGCGTCGACCTTCGCGTTGTCGAACCCGGACATCCCGCCGACGTCGAGCCCGACGGCACGCGCGGCGAGCATGAAGTAGGCGCCCTGGAGCGTGCCGTTGCGGAACGCGACGGTCTCGGCCAGCTTCGCGCTCGCCTCGTACGGGTTCTTCATCTCGGGCCGGTGTGGGAAGAGCTTCGGGAGAAGCTCGTAGAAGCGCGTGTCGTAGCCGATGATCGCGGTGACCGGCGCGGCCTTGGTCTTGTCGACGTTGCCCGGGGTCAGCGCGGGAAGCAGCCGCGCCTTCGCTTCTGGTGTTCGGACGAAGAGAATTCGCGCCGGGCACGAGTTGGCGCTCGTCGGGCCGGACCGCATGATCTGGTAGATCGCCCGCAGCTGATCGTCGGTGACCGGCGTCGGGAGCCAGCCGTTCTGCGTCCGGGCCTTGAGGAAGATGAGGTCGAGGGCCTTGTCGTCGAGCGTCACGTCGCGCCTCCTGATCAGTGCGTCCTCGCGTCCTGGATGGCCTGCCACACGCGCTCGGGCGAGGCGGGCATGTCGAGCTGGCGGACGCCGACCGAGGCGAGCGCGTCGATGACCGCGTTCATCACGGCGGGCAGGGCGCCGACCGTGCCGGCCTCGCCCGCGCCCTTGGCGCCCAGCGGGTTCAGCTTCGTCGGCACCGGATTGCTCTCGATGTGCATGTCGGGGAACGTGTCCCCGCGCGGCATCGCGTAGTCCATGAACGACGCGGTCAGCAGCTGGCCCGACTCGCGGTCGTACACGACCTGCTCCATCAGCGCCTGTCCCACGCCCTGCGCCACGCCGCCGTGGATCTGGCCCTTGAGGGTCACCGGGTTGATGACGGTGCCGACGTCGTCGACGATCGAGTAGCTGACGATCGCGACCGCGCCCGTGTCGGGATCGACCTCCACCTCGCACACGTGGCAGCCGTTGGGCCAGGTGCCCTGCTTGGGCGAGAAGGTTCCGGTCTCGTAGAGACCGGGCTCGACGCCGGGCGGCAGCTGATTGGGCTGGAAGGCCGCCCGCGCGACGTCCTTGAGCGCGACGGCGCGATCGGTCCCGACCACGCCGAACCGGCCGTCGGTGAACGTGACGTCCGCCTCGGCCGCTTCCAGGAGGCGCGCCGCGATCTTCTTGCCCTTCGTGATCACCTTGTCGGCGGCCATCCACAGCGCGGTGCCGCCGATCACGGTCGACCGCGAGCCCATCGTGCCCATGCCGAAGGCCACCCGGTCCGTGTCGCCGTCGACGTAGAGGACGTCGGCCGGATCGAGACCGAGCCGCTCGTTGAGGATTTGCTTGAAGGTCGTCTCGTGGCCCTGGCCCTGGTTCTTCGAGCCCATCAGGACGGTCGCGCTCCCGCTCGGGGCGAACCGGATCTCGGCGAACTCCGGCTGAGGGCCGGCCGCCTGCTCGATCGGGTTGACGATGGCCAGGCCGCGCAGCTTGCCGCGCCGCCGGGCTTCGTCGCGGCGGAGCGCGAAGCCGGCGACGTCGCCGAGCTTGAGGCCCTTGTCCATGTTCGTCGGAAAATCGCCGCAGTCATAGGTGGCGCCGAGCGGGTTCTTGTACGGCATGGCCGAGGCCGGGATGAGATTCTTCCGCCGGAGCTCCACCGGGTCGACACCGAGCTCGCGGGCCGTGTCGTCGATCAGCCGCTCCAGCACGTAGGTCGCCTCGGGGCGGCCGGCGCCACGGTACGGCGCCGTCGAGTTCGTGTTGGTCATGACGCTGGTCACGTGCACGTAGGCGGCCTCGAACTTGTAGACGCCGACCAGGGTGATCACGTTGCTGAAGGTCGCGAGCAGGTTCCGGTCAGAGGAGACGTACGCGCCGACGTTCGCGAGCGTGTGGACGCGCATCCCGAGGAATCGCCCGTCCGCGTCGAGCGCGAGCTCGGCGTCGGTCACATTGTCGCGCGCGTGCTCGTCGGCCAGGATCGCCTCGCGCCGCTCGCACGTCCACCGGACCGGTCGGCCCAGCTTGCGCGCCGCCCACAGCACCAGCTTGTGCTCGGGATACTGCCAGCCCTTCGTGCCGAAGGCGCCGCCGACGTCGCCGGCCACGACCCGGATCCTGTGCTCAGGAACCTTGAAGATGTTGCTGGCGAGCGCGTTCCGGACGCGATGCGGGTACTGGACGTCGGCGTAGAGCGTGTAGCGATCCTCGTTCGGGTCGTAGACGCCGAGCGAGCCGCGCGGCTCCATGAACTGGGCGTGAACCCGGGTGATCACGTAGCGGCGGCGGACGATGCGATGCGCCTTCGCGAACACCGCCTCGGTCGCGGCTCGGTCGCCGGACTCGAAGATGTTGCTGATGTTGTCGGGACACTCGTCCCAGACTGGGGGCGCCGCGGGCGAGGTGGCTTCCGCCGTGGCCGTCACCGAGGGCAGGGGCTCGTAGTCGATCTGGACGAGATCGGCCGCGTCCTCGGCTTGCGCCCGCGTCTCGGCGACGACGAGCGCGACCGGATCGCCGACGTACCGAGCGCGCTCACGCGTGAGGCCGCGATGAGGGCGCGCGAACATCGGGGAGCCGTCCGGGCGCTTGCGCTTGAGGGTCATCGTCATCGTGCCCAGGCCCTCGACGTCGGCGCCCGTGAACACGGCGAGGACCCCGGGGGCGCGCAGCGCCGCCGCGGAATCGATCGCGCGAATCCGGGCGTGCGCGTGCAGCGAGCGCAGGATGACCGCGTGCGTCTGGCCCGGGATGTTGACGTCGTCGAGATAGCGACCGCGGCCCCTCAAGAGCCGGACGTCTTCGACCCGCTTGATCCCCTGTCCGATGCCGTACTGGCCCATCAGCGACGACCTCCTCTGGTCACTGCGGGAGCAGGCGCGCGCCGGGCGCCGCGAATTCTTTCGGCCACACCACGACCCATTTGCCGTCCTGCACCTGCTTCACCCTCGAGAGATCGTCGCCGTAGTTGTTCGGGCCGTCGAACCTGAAGCGGCCGACGATCGTCTGGACCTGGTTCTTCCGGAGCCACTGCGCGAGCGCCTTGTCGTCGAGGCTCTTGGTCGCGGTGACCGCCGCGTCGAGCATCTGCCAGGCGGCGTACGAGCCGGCCGCCTGCGTGTCGACGTTCGTGTAGGGCACGCCGGCCTTGGCGGCCCGCTCGTGATAGAGCGTCGCGAACTTGGCGGCGGCCGGGTTGTTCGTGAACGGCGGGTGCTCCTCGAAGAACGTGTGGGAGAGCGCCAGCTTCGCGTCCTGGGCGGTCGCCATGGGTCCCGGCGCCGGGAAGAGGTGGTAGTGGCGGCGCGGCGTGTAGTCGAGCCGCTTCAGCTCTTCCAGGACGAGGTTCCCGTCGAGGCCGAGCGCGCCGACCCAGAGCAGGTCCGCATTGGCATCCTTGATGCGGGCGGCGATGGGACCGAAGTCGCGCGTCCCGAACTCGTACTCGAGATAGAGCGCGACCTTGAGCCCGCGCTGAGCCGCGACGTCGCGCGCTCCCGAAGACTGGAACTGCGCCGACGGGAACTTGCTGGTCACGATGGCGACCGTCTTCGGCGGATTGGTGGTCGCGGCCACCGCGTCGAACAAGATCCCGGGCACGGTGCGATTGGGCTCAGGCCCGAACGGCGCCGCCGGGAACTGCATGTCGTACTTGGCGAGGTGCGGCATGCCGAAGCTGTGGTGAATGAGCATCTTCTGGTAGCGCTGGGCGACGCCCATCGCGGCGATGATTCCGCCCGTCGCGTACGGCCCCATCAGCAGATCGACCTTGTCCACCGTGATGAGCTTCTCGTAGAGGCTGCGCGTGACTTCGGGCTTGGACTGGTCGTCGAGCACGATCCACTCGACGGGGCGGCCCAGCAGCCCGTTGCCGCGGTTCAGCTCCTCCACGTAGATCTCGGCGGTGATCTTGTGCAGGAGCGCGGTCGCGGCGAGCGGGCCGGTCAGGGCGAGCGTACCGCCGATCTTGATCGGCGGGCCCGAAGGCGCCGCGAGCGCACTCAGAACGAACGCGACGACGAGGACGGCGGCGAGCGCGGCCGCGAAACCCGGAATCTTTCGCGAGAAGATCATCTGCCTCCTCCGTAGCGTGGAAAGTCGCGCCGGATCAGCCGTCGTCACGCCGATCGGGAGCTACGTCGGACGTCGTCGGGCGATGCGCGAGCGATCGTCGGGAGCCTAACCGGGCGGGGAGTCGAGAGTCAAGGGGACGGCGAGCCCGAGTGGGCTCGATCCGTCAGCTCGGCGACTTCAGCTTGTCGACCAGCTTCTCGTACGAGCTGGTCCCGATGATCTGATCGAACTGGGCGCGATAGTTGGCGACGAGGCTCACGCCCTCGATCAGGACGTCGTAGACGAGCCAGCGGTTGCCGCGCCGGACCATTCGATAGTCCACGGGGAACTGCCGGCCTGCCTTGTCGAACACCTGGGTTCGCACGGTCGCCCGCTCGCCCTCGAGCGATTCGCTCCCATAGGCGACCCGCTCGCCGTTGTAGCGTTCCAAGGTGGAGAGATAGGACCGCTCCAGCAGATCGTGGAAGAGGCGAACGAACTCCTCGCGCTCCGCCTCCGTGCGCGGCTGCCAGTGCCGCCCGAGCGAACGGCTCGCCATCTCATTCCAGTCGAAAAGAGGCTCCGTGATCTCCCGAAGCGAATCGCGGCGCTGCTTCGCCTTGGCCGTGCCCTTGAGGTTCGGATCGGCCAGGATGTGGACGACCTTGTCGATGCCGACCTTGAGCTGGTCCGACGCGGGCCCGGCCAGCGCGCCGGTCGCGACGCCGACGACGAGCGACACGACGAGGGCACCGACCCGTCCAAGGAGCCGCACGGACCGTGTCACCGCGATCGCGCTTCCAGCTCGACCCGTAGCTGGGACAGCTCGACCGGCTTGTGCAGCACGGCCACGACGCCCTCCTCCGTCCGGTAGCCCTGAGATTCCTCGTCGAAGCTCGTGAGGACGATGGCGGAGGTGCCGGGCTCATAGCGCCGAGCGAAGCGAAGGAGATCCAGCACGTTCAAGGTGACGTGGCGGTCGGACTGGACGTTGTCGTCGAGCAACAAGAGATCGTACGGCCTGGAGAAGATCGAGGCGAATCCCGCCCACATATCCTCGACCACCTTCACGTCGTGCCCGTCGGCGGACAGGATCGCCTTGAGTCCTTCCCGAGCGTGGCTCTCTCGTTCGACTACGAGAACACTCAGAGACATGTCGAGCCTCCTGGAGTCGTCCAGCAGCAACGAGCATGCCCAAATCACCCCACGGGCCCTTCCAGAGCCAAATAGTGGAAACCCCTGGGGCACGCCGATCTCCGGGGAACCCCGATCGGGGCTCGGGGGGTGCAAGAATTACCTCATAGGACGTCCTACCCCGTACGACTTACTTGGTCGCGCCGGCGACGTCGTCGGTGAGCGCGCGGGCCTTGCTGGCGAGGTTCGCCGCGCGTTGATAGTCCCGCTGATCCAGAGCGCTGCGCGCCTGATCCAGGAAGTTCTTCGCGGTCCGCAGCGCTTCCTGCTGGGGCGGCTTCATCTGGCGTCCCTCGAGCTCGCCCAGGATCCGCGCGACGTCGCCGATGTTCTGCTTCGTGCTTTCGACAAGGCGCTGCTCTTGCTCGGCCGACACCTCCGGTCGGAGCGGCTCCGACGGCGAGGTCGTGCCGGATTTCGGCGCGGTGGAAGCGGCCGGTGGCGGCGCGGGGGTGGCGGTGGCCGTGGGCGCCGCCGGAGCCGCCGGCTTCTTGACGATCGCATCGGTCCCGGCGCAGCCGGACAGCAGCAGCAGCAGCAGGGCCGAGGCGGGAAGAGGTACGCGCCTCGTCACGCGTTCACGCTTCCCGACGCCACCGGGAGCGTCAGGACCATCACCGTGCCGCGGTCGACTTCGGATTCGACGTCGATGCGCCCGTCGTGCATCTGCACGATGCGATAGACCATGGAGAGCCCGATCCCGGACCCCTGGGGCTTCGTCGTGTAATACAGGCGAAAGATCTTCTCGAGATCCTGCGCCTGGATGCCGACGCCTTCGTCGGCGATGCGTATCTCGATGGAGCCGTCGGGCCCGCGACGGGCGGCGAGCGTGACCGTCCCGCCCTTGGGCATCGCTTGAATCGCGTTGGTCACGAGGTTGGTGAACACTTGCTGGAGGAGCTCGGCGTCGCCGGAGACGGGCGGCAAGTCGGGCACCACGTCCTCGGCGATGCGGACTCCCGCGCGCGCCGCTTCGGGCGCCATGAGTCGCGCCATCTCCGCGAGCAGCGCCTTCACGTCGACGGGCGCCAGCCGAACGTCTTCGGGCCGCACGAACTTGAGGAAGCCTTGCACCACGCGGTCGAGCCGCACGATCTCCTGGGCGATCACGTCGAGGTTCTCGCGGACGGCGGGCTGGCTGGTGCCGAGTCGCGCCTTCAAAAGCTCGAGGTGGATGCGCATCGCGTTCAGCGGGTTCTTGACCTCGTGCGCCACGCCCGAAGTCAACCGGCCGAGGGCCGCGAGCTTCTGGGAGTACGTCACCAGCGACTGCACGGCCCGGACCGGGTCGAGGTTCCTGAGCGCGAGCACGCCGCCGCCCGCTCGCTCGCCGTCGGGAATGCGATAGCTCGACACCGCCAGCTCGCGGGGCTGTCCGTCGGGGCACCCCACCTTCACGGCGGCGTTTCGACGCTCGACGCCGGCGTCGAACAGCTCGGTGACCACGGGCGCCAGCGGGTGATCGCTTGGCAGAAGGCCCGCGAGCGCGCCGTCGGCCGAGTCGGGTGACTGGCCGAGCAGCCCTTCCGCGGCCTGATTGCAGAAGACCACTTCGCGCTTGGCGTTCAGCACGATCACGGCGTCCTCGAGGCTGTCGAGGATGCCTTCCATCCGCGCGCGGTCGCTTTGCCAGTGCGATTGCTCGGCGTGGACACGCTCGCCCAGCTGGTTCACGCGCGCCGCGAGCTCGCCAAGCTCGTCATCCCGCGTGAGGTCGACGGGGGCGCCGTACTCACCGCGGCTGATCCGGTCCATTCCGAGCGCGATCTTTCTCAGCGACTGCAGCAGGACGTGACCGACGACGAGCCCGACCGCGACGGCGATGCCCAGCGCGGCGAGGGCCACCGCCAGGCTATAGAGCGCGGCCTGCGTCAGCTCTTGCTTGAGGAGGCTCGTCGAGACACCGACGCGCACGGTACCGAAGGGGCGCTCGCCCAGGCGCATCGGCACCTGGGCCTCGTACACTTCCGGCTGCCCGAAGAGCGAGGTGACGATACGGAGCGTCGAGCGCGCCTTCAAGCGCTCCAGACTCTCGCGCGGCGCCAGGATCTCGCCCTCGAGCTTCGGATTGCTGTGGGCCAGGATGCGATCCGTCGGGTCCACGACCGCGGCGTAGACGACGGTGTGCGAGTAGCCGACCATCCCCTCGAGCAGGGCCCGGATGCCCGGGTCCTGCTGGAGCAACGTGGGTGAGGGAGTGGGCGAGGAGGCGACGACCCGCGAGCTCTGATGATAGAGCTGCTTCGCCATCAGCTCGCCCTCGTCGGCAGCGGCGCCGAGCGCCAGCCGAGCCACGTTCGCGAGATGGGCGACCGTCGACGCCACGACGACCAGCAGGACCACGACGGCGAGCGCCAGGACCTGCCGCGCGCGGAGCGTCAGACGCATGCGAATCAGGCGTTGTACTTGTGGAGCTTGTTGTGCAAGGTCTTGAGGCTGATGCCGAGCACGTCGGCGGCCCGGGTCTTGTTGCCTCCTGTCTGCTTGAGGGTCCGAAGAATCAGCTCCTTCTCGGCGTCCTCCACCGTCGTGCCGATCGGAAGGACCAGATCGGCTTCGGTCGCCGCCGCGACCGGCTCGCTCGGCGCGCCCAAGAGCGGCAGGTGCTCGGCACGAACCAGTTCGCCCGAACAGACGATCACCGCTCGCTCGATCACGTTGCGAAGCTCGCGCACGTTGCCAGGCCACCGATGCCGCCGCAGGACCTCCAGCGCGCTCTCGTCCACGCCCCGGACGCTACGCCCGTGCCGATCGTTGAATTCCTCGACGAACGCCTGCGCGAGGTCGTAGAGGTCTTCCAGCCGGTCGCGCAGCGGCGGCAGCGAGATGGCGAAGACGTTGAGCCGATAGTAGAGGTCTTCGCGCAGGGTGCCGTCGGCCAGCGCCTTCGCGGGTTCCTTGTTGGTCGCCGCGACCACCCGGACGTTCACGCGGATCTCGGCCTTGGCGCCCAGCCGACGGAACTGCCCCTCCTGGAGCACGCGGAGGAACTTGGCCTGGGTACCCGGCTGCATCTCCGCGACTTCGTCGAGGAACAGGGTGCCGCCGTCGGCAAGCTCGAAGCAGCCCTGTCGCCGCTCCACGGCGCCGGTGAACGAGCCGCGCTCGTGGCCGAAGATCTCGCTCTCCAGCAACGTTTCGGGAATCGCCGCGCAGTTGACGGCGACGAACGGCCCTCTGCGGCGCGGAGAGAGCTCGTGAACCGTGCGGGCCACCAGCTCCTTGCCCGTCCCGCTTTCGCCCGCGATGAACAGCGTCGCATCAGTGGGCGCGGACACCTCCACCTGCCGCATGACTTCCATCATGCCGCGGGAGCTGCCGAGGAGACGCCCGAAGGCCCCGCGCTGCCGGAGCTGGCGCCGCAAGAGCTGGACCTCGCGCACGGTCTCGGAACGCTCGAGCGCGCGGTCGAGCAACAGCTGAAGACGCGTCGGATCGACGGGCTTGGTGAGGTAGTCGTACGCGCCGTCCTTGATCGCCTGCACGGCCGTCTCGATGCTGCCCTGACCCGTCAGGAAGACCACCGCGGTGGTCGGAAAGTCGCGCTTGAGCCGCGTGAGGAGCTCCAGTCCGTCGATCCCCGGCATCACGAGGTCGGCGATCACGAGATCGGGAGCCCGGACGGCCGCGCGCTCGAGCGCTTCCTGGCCATCGGCGGCCGAGCTCACGTCGTATCCCCACACGGTCAGGAGCTCTTGAAGCCCCTTGCGCGAGGCGGGCTCATCGTCGACGACCAGGATTCGATGATCCTTCATCTGATCCGTGCGGCCGAAACGGTCCGACGCGACGGACGTGCCCGTCGCCTCGGACCCGGCGCTCGATTCGGGTCGCGAACCACCCGGCGGGGTGGCGCTCGAAGCCTCAGTGTAACCCAGTGGACTCTTGCTCATGATGTCGCGATCCTCGCGGGCTCCGGCCGGGCGTGGACGAGCCGGACTGGTGATTCTCGCCACGACGGAATCGTCCATTCGAGCCGCGCCGGGCGCTCGACCCGATGTCCGCAGGGACCAAGCACGATCGACATCATCTCGTCCCGATTTTCCTTCCAGTCTTCCACCCATCGAAGCGCGTGACACCGTGAGCACATCATCGTCTTTGTCGGGTTCATTGGTCCCTCGCGTTGTCGGGAGCGTCATCGTCGTCCTCGTCTGTCGCGATCATCGCGAGCACCACGTGATCCGGAAGGACCTGGACCCCGTCCACCCGAATGCGTGGCAAACCCATCGCGATGGCGCCGCGCATGGAGGTCTCGAACGCCTCCATCAAGGCCTGCTTGATGGCGGGGTCGGAGCGATCGGTCAGGCTGACCGCCGTCTCCATGCGGACGACGCGAGCCGCGGCGGGCGCAACGCAGAGGACCGTCATCGCCACTGCTGCCACCACGAACCCAGCGAGTACCCGCACAGTGCCCTCCCGGATGAACTGGATGTAGCTGGTGTCGCCCCCGGTGAGCATCCGTCGTGCCAGAGGGAAGGGATAAAGCCACAACTATCTGACTTCGCGGATGTTTCCGTCTATACGAGCCCTTCGACAGCGTAAGATTCACACCACAAATCGGCAAGAAATACCCTGTAATAATTACACGAGCGTCGGGACGGCGTCAGCCTCCGTAACAGTTCAACGATCGCCCTCCGGTGCGATTTCCTTGGGTTCGCGCGCCGGGCGCCGGAACCAATCCGTCAGGCGGTTCCATCCGTCGACGACGTGATCGATGACGCCCCGATGCTCGTCGCAGAGCGGGGGCTCGGTACCGGTCAGGAACGCTTCACGAACGACGACGGGACAGGCGCGCGCGGCCCGCTTGCCGTTGCTCGCGTCGACGTCCGCGAACGAGATCCCGGCCGGAACCTCGAAATCCGATTGCGGATAGGCGTCGATCGCCTGCTTCATGAAGTCCACCCAGATCGGAAGCGCCGCGCGCGCGCCGCTCATTCCGTGCGGGTCGCCGCCGTCGAAGCCCACCCACACCAGCGCCAGCAGTCTCGGCGTGTACCCGACGAACCACGCGTCACGGCCGTCGTTGGTGGTGCCGGTTTTGCCGGCGATGACATCGGGAAGTCCGCTCGAATGGACCGCGCTGCCGGTGCCCGAGCTCACGACGCCCTTGAGAAGGGAAGTGACCAGCCAGGCTTCGGCCGGCGAGACGACCCGCACCGGTTCCTCCGGGCCCGACGGCTTGACCTCGTCGTCGCCGAACTGGACAGTGCGGATCCCGGACATCGCGGCTGGCCGCACGCCGCCGTTGGCCAGGGGCAGGTACGCCCGAGCCAGCTCCAGCGGCGTGACCTCGAACGCGCCGAGCGCCATCGCGGGAACCGGCGCGAGCTGGCCCTGGATGCCGAGGGCGCGAGCCAATTCGATCACGGTCGGCAGCCCGACGGTCTGCGCGATGCGGACCGTGGCCGAGTTGAGCGACTGTTCGAGCGCCTGTCGCACCGTCACGATCCCTTCGTACCGATCCTCGGAGTTACGCGGGCTCCAGGGCTGTCCGCCGGATTCCACGGTGATCGGCAGGTCCTCGACGCGCGAGGCCGCGGTGAAGAACGGCGCGCCGTCTCCGGCCCGCAAGGCGGCCAGATACACGATCGGCTTGAAGGCCGAGCCGGGCTGACGGCGGGCCGAGGTGACGCGATTGAACTGGCTGGTCAGATAGTCGCGGCCGCCGACGAGCGCGCGGATCTCGCCGGTGGCCGGCTCGACGGCGATCAGGGCCACCTGCAGACGCCGGCCGGGGTCGCGGCGGTAGCCGGGCGAGGCGCTCGATTCGAGCCGATCGAGACCGCGCGCGGCCGCGGTCTCCGCGAACCGCTGCAGGCTCAGGTCGAGCGTGGTGACGATGCGAACGCCGCGCACGCGCGATACGCCCGTGTCGTAGCGCTGCTCGAGATCCTGGCGGACGTAGTCGACGAAGTACGGCGCCGACTGCCCCGGGCTCACCAGCGAGCGCACGCGAACGGGCGTGCGGCGGGCGCGCTCGTACTCGACGGGCGTGACCATCTTCAAGTCGCGCATCTGCGCGAGGACGGTGTTGCGGTGGTCGCGCGCGCGATCCGGGTCCACCGCCGGCGAGTAGATATTCGGGCCGCGGATGATCGCCGCGATCAGGGCGGCCTCGGGCGTCGTCAGCTGATGAACCTCTTTGCCGAAATACGCGCGCGTCGCCGCGCCCACGCCCCGGATCGCGATGGGCCCACGCTGTCCGAGGTAGATCTCGTTGAGGTAGGCCTCGAGGATCCGTTCCTTCGAATAGCGCGACTCGACCAGCGCGGCCAGCCACGCCTCGCGAAGCTTGCGGAAGAATGTCCGCTGCGGGTTGAGCAGCCGGACCTTGACCAGCTGCTGCGTGATGGTGCTCCCGCCTTCCTTCACGCGGCCGGCGCGGAGGTTCGCCCAGGCCGCCCGCAGGAGCGCGCGGAAGTCGACACCGCCGTGCTCGAAGAACCGATGGTCCTCCGCCGCGAGCACGGCGTCGATCAGCACCCGTGGCGTCTCGTCGAGCCGTACGGGCTTGTGATCCTCGCCCGGCCGATCCGTGGCGCTCGAGAGCACCTCGGGCTCAAGCGTGGCGCCGGGAACGTCCTGACCCGCGCGCGTGACCTTCGTGATCCGGTCGTCGGCGATCTGCAGACGCACGAGCTGGGCACCGCCGGCGGCTTCGTCGCCGCCCCTCAGGTCGCCGCCCCTCAGGTAGATGTCCCAGCTCCCCCCGGAGCGACGGAAGTGACCCGGCGACGGCGGGGCCGTGCGCGTCTCTGTGTACCCGAGGCGGCCGAGCGTGGCCGCCAGACCGACGCGCTGGACGTGCACACCGGGAGCGAGCGACTGGCCGGACGCGTAGATGAACGTCGCGCGACGGGCGTCGGCGCGCTCGAATCGGGCGAGCTCGATCATGGAGTAGACGAACGGCGCGGAGATCGTGGCCACGATCCCCGCGACCAGGACCAGTCGTTTCCAGCCGAGCAGTCGGATCAATTCCATCCTGAGCTCATCTCGAGCGCTGACTCTCTACGATCAGCGCGAGCCGTGCACCGGATATGCCAGAGATCGCCGGTCATTGTTAGATGAACTTAGATCGTATCCGAGAACCGGGCAAATCGAGGCAGCGTCAGACGGGTGACACGTGTCCAGGGACTTCGTCGGGGCGTGTCCGCAGATCAGGCGCGGGGCCGAGCGAGCGGATCGGGCCGGCCGAGCGCCGCGGCCACGGTCTGGTGCAGCTGACCGAGACCGACCGGCTTCGCCACGTAGGCGAACGCGCCCATTTCCATGGCCCTCGGCTTGAGCGAGGCGTCGGTGCTCCCCGAGATCATGATCACGCGGATCGCCGGGTCGAGCGCGCGAATACGCTCGAGGACCTGAACGCCGTTGAGTCCTTCCATCATGACGTCCAGCACGACGACATCGGGACGATACTGCGAGACGGCGATGAGCGCGTCGCCACCATGCGCGGCCGCGTCGACCGCATAGCCGGCTTCGGAGAAGTACTTCGTCAGGATCGTGACGAGATCCGGTTCGTCGTCGACCACGAGAATGCGACCCGGAGCCCGAGTGTCGCGCATCTCTCTCTGATTATCGCTCCGCCGGCCTCCCCATCCTACGTGGATTGCTCGGGCTCCTGGCTAGGCGGTCGGCTTCGCCTCCACGGCTTCGAGCGGGGCGTCGAGCTCCTCCGGCGTCGTCGCCTGGTCCAGCCAGCGCGACCGGCCGCAGAGGCAGCACTTCCACAGTAAGCGCGTGGTGGCGAGGCAAGCGAACCGCCGCGCCTCGGAGATGTGAGACTTGTCCAACGTGAGTGGCCCGCCGCACCGGCACGTCATCATGAGAGCACCTCCGTCGCGCCGGTGTGGTGCATCCTCCGGGCCAGCGATAAGCCCACGATTCCGCTACCGTCCTGGCCGGTCGGCGGCGGGCGGATTGGCAACAGCCGAGGGTCGAGTGACCGCCCTCGTCACGTCCGGCGCGCTGCATTACCCTGAGCCCATGCGGCTCATCGACAGGCTCCAGGCGCTCTACCCGGAGGCCTCACGGCGGAGCCTCAGGCAATGGCTCGCAACCTCTCGTGTGCGGGTCAACGGGGCCATCGTCGGACGCGCCGACGTCGAGGTGGACTCGGGCGACCGGGTCGCGCTGACCACGCCTGCCCCCCTTGAGTGCCCCCTGAGATTGATCCACGAGGACGATGACATCCTCGTCGTCGACAAGCCCCCCGGGCTCCTGACCATCGCCACGGAGCGTGAACACGAGCGCACCGCCTATCGATTGCTCCGCGACTGGATCGCCGCGCGTGGTCCAGGCGTCTCACGGCTCTTCATCGTCCATCGGCTCGATCGCGAAACCTCGGGCCTTCTCGTGTTCGCCAAATCGGAAGAGGCCAAGCAGCATCTCCAGGCGCAGTTCGCCGTGCGCACGGCCGAGCGGGTCTATGTCGCGCTGGCTGAAGGGGTGATGGCGCAGGCCGAAGGCTCGTTGATCTCGCGCCTCGTGGAGGATCGTTCGTTGCGCGTGCGAGCGGCCGAGCGCGGAGGCGGCAGGGAAGCGATCACACGCTACCGCGTCCTCGAGCGCCGGCGAGCGACGACCTTGCTCGAGCTTCGACTGGTGACGGGCCGTCGTGCTCAGATCCGGGCCCAGCTCGCCGCGGCCGGCCATCCCATCGCGGGCGACGCCCAGTACGGCGGCCGGACCGATCCGCTGCAGCGGCTCGCGCTCCACGCGACCCGGCTCGCGTTCGTGCATCCTCGAGGCGGCCGCGTGAGCTTCGACAGCCCGATGCCGGCGGCATTCGACCGACGCCCATGACAGCGGTGCTATGATCCCGCTGATATGAACGGACCGGAGACTCGCGTGAGCGCGGATGCCGCAGGGCTCGCCGCCGCCATCGAGCGGGCGGCGGCCGACCTCGCGATCGGCGAGGAGCCGGCGGGCTTCGTGCTGGCGCTCGAGGACGACGCGAACCCCGCCAAGCCTCGTGACTGACTGGACCGTAGCGACACTCGGGCGCGCGATCGCGGCGCGCAAGATCTCGCCGGTCGAGGCGACCCGGGCGTGCCTCGAGCGCATCGAGCGCCTCGACGGACGCATCCACGCCTTCATCACGATCGACGCGGAGGGGGCGCTGGCCACGGCGCGCGCCCTCGAGGAAGAGCTTGGGGCCGGGCGTAGCCGCGGCCCGCTGCACGGCGTACCACTCGCCTACAAGGATCTTTGCCACGTGCCGGGGCTACCGACCTCGTGCGGCACCAAGACTCGCGAGTACTTCGCCCCTCCGATCGAGTGCACGGCGACCGCGCGCCTGCGCGACGCCGGCGCCGTCACCCTCGGCAAGCTGAACATGACGGAGCTGGCGATGGGGCCGTTCGGGGACAACGCCCATCACGGCGACGTCCAGAACCCGTGGAAGCCCGGCCACTGCGCCGGAGGCTCGAGCAGTGGCTCGGCGGCCGCCGTGGCCGCCGGCTTCGCGCTCGCCACGCTCGGCAGCGACACCGGCGGCTCCATCAGGCTGCCGGCCGCCTGCTGCGGCGTCGTCGGCCTCAAGCCGACGTACGGGCGCGTGAGCCGCGCCGGCGCGATGCCGCTGTCGTGGTCGATGGATCACCTCGGCCCCTTGACCCGGACCGTCGCCGACGCGGCGCTACTGCTCGAGATCGTCGCCGGGTACGATTCGCGCGACCCGACGTCGAGCCGCCGCGGTGTTCCGTACTACCAGCGGATGCTGGAGGGCCCGATCGCCGATCTCCGGCTGGGCGTTCCCGAGAACTATTACTTTGACGGGATCGCCCCCGAGATGGACGCGGCGGTCCGGGCGGCGGCGGACGTCCTCGGCGGCCTCGGCGTGCGCGTCACGCCTCTGCGCGTCCCCGACCCGAGGGCGCTCACTGACATCGGCAACGTCATCTCGCGGTCGGAATCCGCGGCCCTGCACACGCGCCTGGCGCGTGATCGCCCGCACGAGCTTCAGCCCGCGGTGCGAGCGCGGCTCGAGGTCGGCTTCCACATCTCGGCGCACGACTATCTGCAGGCGCTGCGGCTGCGCTCGCGCCTCACGCGCGAGTTCATCGCCGAGGTGTTCGCGGAGGTCGACGCGCTGGTCGTGCCCGTGATCCCCGAGCCCGCGCCGGCGTTCGAGGCGGCGAAGGCGGGTTCAGTCGACGACGTCGTCAGCCGGATGGGACGATTCTCGAGGCTCACGCGGCCATTCAACGGACTGGGGCTCCCGGCCCTCACCGTGCCGTGCGGACTGTCTTCGGACGGCCGGCCGCTGGCCCTGCAGATCGTCGGTCGCGCGTTCGACGAGGCGACGATCTTGCGCCTGGGCCACGCGTATCAGCGGGCCACCACGTGGCCCGTCGAGGGTCCGCGGCTCTGACTGACCCGGACAGGCAGTTGGTGGATCGCCCACGGCTCTGGCCGGTCTTCCTGTCGTGTCTCGCTGCGTTCGTCACGATCATCGCGTTCTCGCTCCTGGCGACGGCCTTCGTGCGATCCCTCGATCCCGATCTCTCCGAGCGCGCCGTGTTCGAGGGCCTTCCCGGGTTGCTCGCCCTGACGGTCGCGTCGTCCGCGGCGTTCATCCTGACGGCGCTGATCGCGAGTGGAGGCGCGGTGCCGGCCTCGCTCCGTCTGATGCCCGGTACCGAGAGCGGCCGTACGCTCCTCGTGATGGTTCTGGGGACGTTGGCGCTCGGTCAGACGCTCGACTCGCTGACCATGCTCGCCGGACTGGCCCAGCACGGCAACATGGTGACGATCCGACGCGCGCTCGCGCAGGCCGTCGGTCCCGATCTGTTCCTCGCCGTGATCATCGTCGGTGTCGTCGCCGGCACCGCCGAGGAGATCTTCTTCCGCGGGTACATGCAGACGCGGCTCGTCCAGCGCCTGCCGCGCGCAGCGGCGGTGAGCATCACCGCGTTCTGCTTCGGCGTCTTCCATCTGGACTGGCTGCACGGTCTCCTGGCGCTGGCTCTCGGCCTGTATCTGGGGTGGATCACGGAGCTGACGGGGAGCGCGCTCCCGGCCGTGGTGTGCCACGTCATCAACAACGCGCTGTTCACGATCCTCACGGCATCGTGGAGCGCGGTCGGCGGCGTCGGGATCAATATCGCGCTGGGTGCCGCCGGCGCCGTGGTATTCGCCGGATGCGTGGCCTGGCTGCGACGCGCTCGACCGAGCGCGCCGGCCAAGGGAGCCTGGCTTTCGACGATGGCGCTGCGCGTCTGGAAACGTCTTCGCCGGTGAGCGATGCGCTGCGGCGGCTGGCCGAGCTCTGGCTCGACGCCCGCCGCGCCGTGACCTTCACCGGCGCCGGTGTGAGCACGGAGTCGGGCATCCCGGATTTTCGCAGCCCCGGCGGACTCTGGGATCGTTTCGACCCGAGCGAGTTCACCTACAAGAACTTCATGGGCGGCCTCGCCGGCCGGCGGAAGTACTGGGCGCTCGGCCGGGTGACGTATCCCGTGATCCGCGCCGCCCGGCCCAACGCCGCGCACCTGGCGCTGGCCGAGCTGCACAGGCTCCGTCGCCTCGACTGCTGCATCACGCAGAACATCGACGACCTTCATCAGCGCGCCGGGCTCCCGCCCGAGGCGGTGATCGAGCTCCACGGCAACGCGACGCGCACCCGCTGTCTCGCGTGCGGGCTCGCCTACACGCGCGACGAGGTACACGAGTGGCTCGAGGCGCGCGACGAGGTTCCCGCGTGTCCGGCCTGCGGAGGCGTCGTGAAGCCGACCACGGTGCTGTTCGGCGAGCCGATGCCCGCCCGAGAGCTGCGCGAGGCCGAGCGCCGGGC
>Ga0137403_10000952_pt1 | contig 36846 bp, 32 predicted proteins | sample CZOMad2_1_16fung_FD_122057 | JGI IMG/M metagenome (GOLD analysis project Ga0137403, IMG submission 122057) | Vadose zone soil fungal communities from Angelo Coast Range Reserve, California, USA - CZOMad2_1_16fungal (Hybrid Assembly) | ecosystem: Environmental > Terrestrial > Soil > Vadose zone... | reverse complement strand
GTGATGATGCCGAGCGTGCCCTCGGCGCCGAGGAAGAGTTGCTTGAGATCATAGCCGGTGTTGTCCTTGCGCAACCCGCGCAGCCCGTCCCACACCCGGCCGTCCGGCAGCACCACTTCGAGACCCAGCACGAGTTCGCGGGCGTTGCCATAGCGCAGCACGGTGATGCCGCCGGCGTTGGTCGAGAGGTTGCCGCCGATCTGGCAGCTGCCCTCGGCCGCGAGACTCAAGGGAAACAACCGGTCGGCCTCGCTCGCGGCTTGCTGCACCTGCGCGAGGATGCAGCCGGCCTCCGCGGTAATGGTGTAGTTCGCGGCGTCGATGGCCCGCACCCGGTTCATGCGCGACAAGCTGAGGAGGATCTCGTCGCCGGCCTCGGACGGAATCGAGCCGCCGCACAGACTGGTATTGCCGCCCTGCGGCACGATCGGCACGCGGGCCCCGGCGCACAGGCGGACAACTTCCGCCACCTCGGGTGTCGATGCTGGCCGAACCAGCAGCGGGGTTCGACCCTGATAGCGCCGCCGCCAATCGACGAGCTGCGGGGCCAACGCGGTCGCGTCGTCGCTCCATCCCCTCGGGCCGACGGCGGCCTTGAGGCGCTCGATCACATCGCCCGGCACCGGCTGCCGCCGCGGATGCATGAGTTCGTTCATGGGCCTGCACCCTAGCGCGCCTTGTCGCCACACAACAGCCCTTCGCGCCGCGGGCTTCGAACTGTGAGCTACCTGCAGCCGTCGCGAACGCCTATTCTTGCTCCATGCCCGCGGCCGAGACCGACAGAGACGAGCCCCTTTCTGCCATCGCGAAGGGCAGGCCGGTCATGCTGTTCGATGGCGTCTGCAATCTCTGCAGCGGCTCGGTACAGTTCGCGATCGCCCGCGATCCCGCGGCGAACCTGCGGTTCGCTGCCATCCAGTCGCCGCACGGCCAGGACTTTCTGCGCCGCCGCGGCCTGCCGACCGACCGGTTCGAGACGTTCTATCTGATCGACGATGGCCGCGTTTATGAGAAATCGGCCGGCGTCCTGCGCATGGTCGGCTATCTGCGCTGGCCGTGGCCGCTCCTGAAGGCGATGCGGATCGTGCCGAGGCCGCTGCGCGATTGGCTCTACGATCGCATCGCGCGCAACCGTTACCACCTGTTCGGCCGCCGCCAGACCTGCCTCGTGCCGACAGCGGAGATCGCAGGCCGTTTCCTCAGCTAACGCGCCGCCGCCCGCCGCAGGCGGTCGTTGATGGCGCGGCCGAGGCCGCGGTCCGGGATCGGCATCACGGCGATGCCGGCAAGCCCCGGCCGATCGAGCGCGCGCAGCATGGCGAACAGATTGGACGCAGCCTCCACGAGGTCGCCGCTCGGGCTCAGGTTCTCCATCGCCGCGGCGCCCGCGATTGAACAGGCCCCGAACGCCAGCAGCGCCTCGCGTGGTCGCACATCCCGGGCATCGAGCCGCAACGGCAGTTCCGGCGCGTAGTGGCTCGCCAGCATGCCGGGCGATCTGAGGGCGCCCGCATCGGCGGCCGGCGCGGCCAGCGGTCCGATCATGTCCGTGAGGTCTTCGGCGGTGACGCCGCCGGGCCGCAGCAAGACCGGCGTCGGGCCGGTCAAGTCGAGCACCGTCGACTCGATGCCGACCGGACAGCGTCCGCCGTCGAGGATCATCGCCACCTTCGTGCCGAGCGAGCGGGCGACGTGTTCGGCCGTGGTCGGGCTGATCTTGCCGGATGCATTGGCGCTCGGTGCGGCGATCGGCCGGCCGCAAGCGGAGAGCAGGGCATGGGCGACCGCGTGATGGGGCACGCGCACGGCCAGGCTGCCGAGGCCGGCACTGGCGAGCAGCGAAACAGTGCAGGCCGGCCGGCGCAAGAGCACGAGGGTCAATGCGCCCGGCCAGAACCGCTCGGCCAGCCGGTCGGCGCGCCCGTCGAACACCACCTGGGCGCGCGCGGCGTCAGCGTCCGGGAAATGCACGATCAGCGGATTGAAACGCGGTCTTCCCTTGGCCTCGAAGATGCGGGCGACGGCGCGGTCGTTGGTGGCGTCGCCGCCGAGGCCGTAGACGGTTTCGGTCGGAAAGGCGACAAGATCGCCGGCGATGAGCAGGCGCGCCGCCGCGGCGATGTTGTCGTCGTTGGCCGCAACTAGATTCGGCAGCGTCTCCGATTGCCTTTCGTCCACCATCGCGGGCCGATAGCACGCCGTCCGATGGCAGGCAAACGACGCTGCACGAGCCGCAAATAACAAAGGAGCCGCTCATAAAGAGTCGGCTCCCGTTGTTTTACTCGTTGGCGCAGCCCATCCGCGGTCATGGGAACCACGCCCGAGTCACCGCAAAGGAGTTGCGGCGGCTATATCAGGGATCGCCTTGGCGACCACTGCGTGTGTGGAGGGCAGCGATTTCTGCACAACCTCACAGCAGAAAATCTAGACCCGAATCATTCGCGCCGCAACAGAAAACGACAAGAAATGCCGTGCTCAGGCTGTCCGTCCGCGCGCAACGAAGTGCGGATTGTCGAATCCCGGCTTGCCGTATGTGAGCTCGGCGCCGTCGAGCGTCGTGACCCGCCCGCCCGCCGCGACGACGACGGCGTGTCCGGCGGCGGTATCCCATTCCATGGTGCGGCCAAGCCGCGGATAGAGATCGGCGATGCCCTCGGCGACGAGGCAGAACTTCAGCGCGCTGCCGGCGGTGCGGTGGCCGCCCACGCGTTCGGTCTCCAGGAACGCCTCCATGGCCTCGGCGTCGCCATGGGAGCGACTCGACAGGACGATGACGCCATCGCCCGGGACCTTGCGCGCCGCGATGGCGCGCGCCGTGCCGGCGCGGCGCTGGCGCGCGATGCCCGGAACGATGCCGCCATAGGTAGTGGCCAACGCCGGAACATGGACCACGCCCAGTAGGGGGCGGCCGTCCTCAATCAAGGCGATGTTGACCGTGAACTCGCCGTTGCGGCTGATGAATTCCTTGGTACCGTCCAGCGGATCGACGAGCCAGAACCGCTTGCTGGGGTTGCCTGGCCCGTGCACCTCCGGAATATGGCCAGCGGCGACCGCTTCCTCGGATACCACGGGTACCTCCGGCGTGAGCGCCTGCAGCGCCGGCACGATCACCGCCTCTGCCGCTTCATCGGCCGCCGTCACCGGCGAGGCGTCGGCCTTGGCACGTTGGGCGATGACGCCCTTGTAGTAGCCGAGAATGACCTCGCCGGCCCGCTCCGCGATCGCCTCGACCTCGGCCAGCAGCTGTTCTCCGATCGACACCTGGCCCGAATGTGTCATGCGGCAGAGGCCCGCTGATCGATGCTGAACTGTTCCATAAGCCATCTGCTCCCGAGATCCCCATCGGATCATCGCCGACGGATGATAGGCGTCGGGGTCTGCCTCTCAAGCGGAATTTGGCGCGGCGGTCCACACCGTCGGCGCTTTCTCGGATGGGCTGTTCACGAATTCAGGTCGGCAAGGCATTTGCATAGTGCGAGTCCGCACCGGTAGGATCGGCGACCGCACCTCCGATCGTCGCGTCACACTGAATCTCCGACAAATGGCCACCGAAGCGTTCGCCTGGAGACGGGCCTTCATCCGACCGGGTCCCGTCGTCTTTGCGAGTCTGTTCGCGCTCGACTCGATGGCGCGCGCCAGCCTCTCGACGGTGATTCCACTGCTGGCCTACGCCGTGCTCGGCAGCGAGCGCAATGTGAGCCTGCTGTTCTTCGCCGTGGGATGGGTGGGCGTGATCGCGACCCTGTTCATTCCCGTCCTCGTCCGGCGGTTTCGCCCGCGCTGGGTCTATACGATGGCGGTAGCGCTCCTGATCGTCGCGCCGGCGCTGTTCGCGCTTTCGAATCTTGCCGGTCTGGTCGCTGGCATGTTCCTGCGGACCTACGGCGCCGCCTGCCTGCTCAACCTCCTCAATCTCTACATCATGGCGTACATCCGGAAGCGCGATCTCTCGCGCTCCGAACCCTTGCGGGCGCTGTTCGCCGCGCTGGCATGGACGATCGGTCCCATGCTCGGTCCCTATCTCTTCGAGAATTTCTCGCCCAACCTTGCATTCGGGCTGAGCGCGCTGTGCGCTGCGCTGCATCTCCTCTACTTCTGGTGGCTGCGGCTGGAATATGGGCCGGCCCTGGCCCCGGATGAACCGGTCGACACGAACCCGTTCCCCCACATTCGCCGCTTCCTCGCCCAGCCGCGCCTGGTGCTGGCGTGGATCCTCAACTTCGGCCGCGAGACCTGGTGGGTCGCATTCTTCGTCTACACCCCGATCAAGATGCAGGAGATGTTGGGCGCCGGCGTCACCGTCGGCGGCGTGGTGCTGCCCGGCGGATTCATCGGCGGCCTGGTCGTGTCTTGCGCCACGGCCCTGCTGTTCGCGTCGCCGCTGGCGGGCTGGATCGCCCGCCGCATCGGGCTGCGGCGTCACATCACGGCGTGCTTCGTCTTTGGCGCCCTGGCGACGACGGCGGCCATATCCGCGACGGGCTCGCCGGGATGGCTGGCGGCGACCCTTCTCACCGCCGCCGTCGGCGCGGTCGGCCTCGATGCGGTGTGCATGGTGCCGTTCCTGCGCGCCGTCCGCACCCGCGAGCGGCCGGAAATGACCATGGTGTTCAGCCTCTACCGCGACTCCGCCGGTCTGGCCCCGATGGCGCTGTTTTCGCTGCTTCTGACCTTCTTTGATCTGTCAGCCGTCTACGCGGCCGTTGCGATCGGATGGTTCATCTGCGCCTGGCTCGCCCGCTGGATACCACGGGGCATGTAGGCCTCGCATGGTCGCCGCTCGCGCCGACGCCCTGAAACGGGCGGTCATTGCCAACCTCGGCCTCCTGTTCATGGTCGTCATCTGGGGTGCCATGTTTCCGGCGCTCGAGCGTATTCTGCGGAGCTGGGACGTGTTCTCCGCGACCGCCGGCCGCCATACGCTGGCGGTGATCGCGCTCCTCATCGTGCTGTCGATGCGCGAGCGCGCCATTCCCGTGCAGCGCGGAATGCCCTGGGTCCGCTTGTTGCTCTTGGGCTTCTTCGGCATGACCGTGACGGCGCTGTTGACCACGCTCAGCGTGCAGCTCTCCAGCGGTGCATCGGCGGCCATCGCTTCCGCGACCAACCCGATCACGTCGGCCATCACCGCGCGGCTGCTCCACCGTGTACCCTTGATCCCGGGCATTGTCGTCGGTTCAGTGCTGTCGACCGCCGGCGGCCTCATCGCGATTCTCGGCGACGACAATGCGGCGATGGAGCTGCGCGGCGGCGAGTTGTTGCTGATCCTCGCGAACGTCCTGTGGACCTGGTACTCGATGATGGCGCAACGCTGGCTCGCCGGCTATTCCCAGCTGCACATCTCCGCCCTGACGGCGCTGACCGGCCTGATCGGCCTCTACGCGGTCATCGCGGCGGTGGGCGTTACGGGAATGGCCGATTTCCACGTCGACCTGTCGCCCGAGCCGGTCTTGCTGATGATGTTTGCGGGCGGGATCTCCATCGCCATCGGCAACTCGCTCTGGCACTTCGGGGTCAGCCGCGTCGGGGTGACCATCGCGGCGATGTACAGCAACCTCATCCCGGTGGTCGCCGTGGCGATTTCCTTCTGGGCGGGCACGAGGCCGACGGCGGCGCAGCTCGTCGGCGCGGCCGTGATCATCGCCGGCGTGCTCTATGCGCAGATGATGGCGCTGCGGCGGCAGTCGGCTCAAGCGGCCGCGGTCGAGGCGTAGCCGGGATCACGCCGCCGCAAATAGGCATCGACCAGTTCGATCAGCCGGTCGCGCCCGAAGCTCGGATCGTGGCCGGCATGCACGACCCGCACCGGCATTTGGCGCAGCCGCCTCATGGTGCGGATGTAGTCCGCAATGTCGGAATGATGCAGTTCGTCCAGCAGCGGCCCGTCGTAGATGGCGTCGCCGGAGAACAGGATGCCCGTCGCCGCTTCCCACAGGCCGATGCTGCCCGGCGAGTGTCCCGGGAGATGCAACACTTCAAGGCGACGGTCGCCGGTGTCGACGATGTCGCCTTCCTCGACAATTCGTGTCGGCGGCGCCGGCCGCACGCGATAGCTGCGCATGTCATAGCCGGTGTGGGGGAGGGCGGTGATCAATTCGCCTTCGATCTCATAGCCGGCGATCCGCAACTTGCGAAGCTCGCCGGGATCGAAGTCATCGGCGATCAGGGTGTTGCCGGCGCTCGGCTGCCGCAGGCCCTCGGCTTCCAGCCGATGCACGAGGCAATCATCGAACTCGTAATGGCCGCCGACATGGTCGGCATGGGTATGGGTGGCGACAGCGATGACGGCCTTGTCGATCAGATCGCGCGTTGCTTCCTTGAGGCTGGAAATTCCCATGCCGGTGTCGATCAGCAGGTCGCGGTCGCGCCCGCGCACATGCCAGATGTTGCAGCGCATGAGCGGGATCACGTGCGGCTCCCACAGCAGCGTGATGTCGTCATCGATCCGGCGGGTCTCGAACCAGCGGTCGGCGATCTGAATGGGCATGATGCAGGCCTCGATTTGACAAGGGGAGCTGCCGGAGCCTATCCGACCGCGCATCGCGATGCCATATATCGCAATTGCCCAGAGGGAGGGGTGCGAGAGCCGAGATGGGTCCATGGTTGGTTGCCGCCGCCGCGAACGGACTGATGGCGATTGCCATGGGCGCCTTTGCCGCCCACGGCCTCCGATCGGTTCTCGATGCGGACGCGCTCGATTGGCTCGACACCGGCAGCCGCTACCAGATGTGGCATGCGCTGGTGCTGTTCGGCGTGGCCCTGCTGCTCGTCCGCATCCAACCGGGGCGACACCGTCGGATCCTGCAGGCGGTCGCCTGGGCCTTTCTCATCGGCATCGTGCTCTTTGCCGGCAGCCTCTACCTGCTCGCTCTCACCCATATCCGGGCATTTGCCTGGATCACGCCGTTTGGCGGTGTCACCCTGATGGCAGGCTGGTTCGGGCTCATCCTTCTCGGTATCTTGCGCTGGCGCGCAACGGACGACCGCTAGTGGTCTGATCCTGACGCTTGATTCCCAAGCGTCAGGTGAATCAGCCCACCAGATCAATATGCTGGTGGTTCGATTCACGCAACGAATGGGAACCATTCGTTGCGATCGAACCACTAGCCCTTGCTGCCGCGCTCGGCGACGAGGGCCTCCTTCTGGTCGTGGCCATAGACGTCCTGGCGGAACTGTACCGTGCCGGCTTCGTCGACCCAGGCCGTATCGTAGACCAGGTGGACCGGCAGCGGCGTCGCCAGCGCCACGCCGCGGTTCGTCTTGGCCGCGACCGCGGCGTCGATTTTCGCCCGCGGCCAGTTCGGGTCGTTCTTCAGGAGCAATTCTGCGAATCCGAGCGGATCAGGCAGGCGGATGCAGCCGGAGCTGAGGAAACGGTCCGCCTTGGCAAACAGCGATTGCTTGTTGGTTCCGTGCAGATACACGTCATAGGAATTCGGGAACAGGAACTTGGCGGGACCGAGGGCGTTTTCCGGCCCTGGATCCTGGCGCAGGCGAAGGCGCATCTGCTTGGCCTCCGGGCTGAACCAGTCGATCGTGCTGGGATCGACCTCGTTCGCGGGCTCCGATGCCCGGTACACCCGGATATTCTGGTAGTGATTGATGAAGCCGGGATCCTTGCGCAGCTTCGGCAGGAAGTCTTTCGCGTAGATGCCGGCGGGGACGTTCCAGTACGGATTGAATTCCATTCGATTGATGGCGCTGTGGAGTTCCGGCGTCGGCCGGTCCCGGCGGCCGACGATGACGTTGTAGGACACGGTGATGGCGCCGTCCTGGACCAGCTTCAGCTGCGCGGCGGCGAGATTGACCATCACGTAGTTGTCGCCCCAGTCGCGCGCCTGCGTGTAGAGACGATGCAGATTGAGGATCATCGCGGCCAGCCGAGCCTCGGGCGGCACGTTGAGGGCGTCGATCGTGCTGAAGCCGATGACGCCGTCGGGCGCCAGCCCATGCCGTGCCTGGAACCGTTTGACGGCTTCGAGGAGGGTATCGTCATAGACATCCGATTCGCCGCCGTCGCCGGCGAGATCGCCGCCAGCCATCAGGCGCTTGCGGATCTGGACGATGCGCCCGTCCCGCGCGCCCGGCTCCAGCTTCGGTCCCGCGCTTACGCTCGGCCAGCCGCGGTTCCCGGCCATGGTGCGATAGCCGTCGATCGCGGCCCGCAGCCGCCAGAACGTCGGATCGGGCGGCAGCCACTGATGCAGGAACTGCTCGCTATCGTCGCTGTTCGCCGCGGCCTCCAAGACCTGCGGACGCGGGCCCGGCGCGAGCAGATCTTGCGGATCGACGGCCGTGCGGATCAGCGCGCTGCTCAGCAGCAGCTCCAGTTCGGCCAGGCCGGCGATGGCTCCGCCGTTTCGCCGCGCACTCGCGGCGGCAATATCCGCGCCATCGGGGAGTGCGCCGCTGCGCTGCAATCGCTCCAGGGTGCTCAACAGCGCCTCGCCCCGCGGTTGCAGCCCCGTGTTCGAAACCCAGATCGGCTGATAGTTGTGGCCGGCATAGAGCTGCTGCAGGGCAGCCGCGTCGAGATCGGTCAGTTGATCGAGCGCTGGAACATTGTCTGCCAGATCTTTGATCGCACCGATCAATGCGGGATCGCTGACCGGCTCCGTTGCAGGCGCCGCTGGCGAAGTCTCGCCGCTGTGATCGCCGGGTGCGGCCCACGACGCTGTCAGAGGGCAGAGCAGCAGTGTGCCCACCAAGGCCAAGCAGGGAAAAAAAGCCTGTATCCGACCGCAAAGGGCCAAGCGCGCAAGCCGCCGCACGCTGCCAAACTCACTCATGATGGACCCATCCCGACACGACCTCTAGACGACTGAAGAATACACGAGATTCGCCACCCGGTCCCAGACGCGCCCGCGGCTCCGTGAAGCGTTTGCCGCATCGGTGGTCTGCGCCCGGCGCCTACTTCACCGACGCCACCTGCAATTCACCGTCACGCCCATAGACGTCCTTGCGGAACTCCACCGCGCCCGACTCGTCGACCCATGCCGTGTCATAGACGATATGCACGGGAAGCGGACGCTTGAGCGTGATGCTCCGGTTCTTGCCGAGGTCGATCGCCTCGTCGATCTTCTCGCGCGTCCAACGCGGATCGTTCCGCAGCAGCGATTCCGCCAGCGCGACGGCATTGGGAATGCGCACGCAGCCGTGGCTGAGAAAGCGGCCTTCGCGCCGGAACAGGCGATGGCTGTTGGTGTCATGCAGGTACACGTCGTAGGGATTCGGGAACAGGAACTTGGCCTTGCCCAGGGCGTTGTCGTCGCCCGGATCCTGGCGATAGAAACCACCGACCTCCTGCATGTTGTGCTTGGCAAGATAGTCCGGGTCTTTCTCGATGGCCGGTTGCACCTCCATACGGGCGATGCGTTCCGGCACGGTCCAGTAGGGATTGAACTCGATCCGCTCGATCTGGCTGTCGACCTCGGGCGTCTGCCAGTCCGGCTGGCCGACGATCGCAACCTGCTCGAAAACCGTTTCGCCGTCGTCGACCAGCCGATAGCTGGCGGCCGCGATGTTCACGGCGATGTAGGACGCGCCCCACGCGCGGCCCTGCTGCTGCAGTCGGCGGAGGTTCGCCATCATCGTCGCCAGCCGCGCTTCAACGGGAACGTTGAGGGCCTCGATCGTGCCGGCGCCGATGACGCCGTCGGCCGTCAAGCCATGCTGCGATTGAAACCGCTCGATGGCGTGCCGCAGCGATGCGTCGTAGAGGTCGGACGCGCTATCTGCGCCGGCGAGATCGCCCGACGCTCCCAAACGGACCCGCACCGCCGCGATCCGTGCATCCCGCATTCCCGGCTCCAGCTTCGGACCGGCGGGCACTGCGGGCCAGCCGCCGCCAGCCGCAAGATCGCGGTAGATCACGACGGCATCGCGCAGGCGCCAGAAGGCCTCGTCGGGCGGCAAGTGCTCCCTGAGGAAACTCGAAATGTCCGGCGCCGTGGTCGCCGCCGGCAACAGCTCGCTGCGCGGCGCCGCGACCGTCGGGTCGATGGCATTCACCGCCGCGTCCAACAGCGCACCGCTGAGCAGAATCTCCAACTCGGCATACGCGGTCAGGGAGGTGGCGACGCGCCGCTCCTCCACCGCTGCCAGGATCGGCCGCAGGGAGGACTCTCCGGCGTCGCGCACCTTCGCCAGGGCGGACAGCAGTTGGGCGCCGCGTGGCGTCAATCCGTCGCCGCCGACCCACAGAGGCGCATAGTCGTCCTCGGCATAGTAGGCCTGTAAGGCATTCAGGGACTCGGCGCTCACCGCGCGCAGGGGCTCGCTGGGGTCGGCCAGCAACGTGCGTATCGCCGCGTCGAGACCCGCGGGCGCGACCGCCAGGGCCGGGGTCGGCGTCGCTGCTTTCTCAGCCGATACTGGCGCCGCGGCGCACCCGCTCACGGGCAGGCCGGTGCTCACAACGACTGCGAGCGCCAGCGCCATCTGCGCTGGATGTGGACGGAATCGAACCATGTCGCTGGAACCCCAAGAGAATCGAATGGCGGGCAAGGGTAGCTTGCGGGCGTAAAGCTATGGTTGGCAGCTAGGCTTAATTTGGCGTTGACGCCGTCCCCGAATGAGACAGATCAACCGTTTGATTCCGTGCGGGAAATCCTAACAGCCTCAGATCACGCCGGCAGTGACGGAGATCACAGAGTCGCGCGGCTGGCCGAGGCGCGCTGCGAACAATATAAGAGAGCGCGCGCACGGCAGGATCGAGGTCGGAGTCCCATGGCAACGTTGCTCGTCACCCATCAGGCCTGCTTCGGTCACGATCCCGGCCGTGGTCATCCCGAGAGTCCAGCGCGCTTGAAGGCGATTCTGGCGGCGCTCGAAGCCCCCGAATTCACGGCGTTGGAGCGCCGCGCGGCCCCGCTTGCGCAGGTCGAGCAGATCGCCCGCGTTCATGCGCGGCCCTATGTCGAGCAGGCGCTGCAGGCGATTCCGTCGTCCGGCTATGTCGGCTTCGATCCCGATACCATCGTTTCGCCGGGTTCGGGCGAGGCCGCTTTGCGCGCCGCGGGCGCCGTGATTTCGGCCGTCGACGCAGTCATGGCCGGCGAAGTCCGCAATGCCTTCTGCGCCGTGCGGCCGCCCGGCCATCATGCCGAGGCGGCGCGGGCGATGGGCTTCTGCCTCTTCAACAACGTCGCGATCGGCGCCGAGCAGGCGCGCAAGGTGCATGGGTTGGCGCGCATCGCCGTCGTCGATTTCGACGTCCATCACGGCAACGGCACCCAGCATATGTTCGAGCGCGACGCCGACCTGTTCTACGCCTCGACCCACCAATGGCCGTTCTATCCCGGTACCGGCGCGGCCGACGAGTCCGGCGTCGGCAATATCGTCAACGTGCCGCTGGCGCCGATGTCGGGGTCGCGCGAATTCCGCGCCGCCATGACCGAAATCGTGCTGCCCGCCCTGGGCCGCTTCCGGCCGGACCTGCTGCTCATCTCCGCCGGCTTCGACGCCCATGCCGATGATCCACTGGCCTCGCTGCGCCTAGGGGAGGCGGACTATGAATGGGTTACCCGGGCGCTCATGGCCGTGGCCGCCGAGTGCTGCCGCGGCCGGATCGTCTCGACGCTCGAAGGCGGCTACAACCTGCCGGCGCTCGCGGCCAGCGCTGCCGCCCATGTGCGGGCTCTGATGAGCGTCTGAGACCTCGGCGCCGCCTTGTAAGCGTCATCCGGCCGCCCTTGCTGCGCCGTGGCCGCCTGACTAAACTTGCCGATGATTCGCCGGCGCGGACCGGCTACGGCCGAAGAGCGGGGAGTGGATGGCCGAAACCAAGATCCCGGCGGACATTGCAAGACTGAGTTTCGAGGAAGCGCTGGCCGAGCTGCAGACGCTGGTCAAGGCGCTTGAGAAGGGCGACAGCAAGCTCGACGATGCCATCAACTCCTATCAGCGCGGCGTCGATCTAAAGCGTCACTGCGAAGCCAAGCTGCGCGACGCGCAACTGAAGGTCGAGAAGATCGTGCAAAGCGCCGACGGAACCATCGCCACGGAACCCGCCAAGATCGATTGAGTCATTGACGTGCAACGTTTGGAATCTGCTCTCGGCGAAGCTGCGGATGCGGTCAACCGCACCCTCGATCGCCTGGTCCCGCCGGTCGACGGCGCGGAGCGGCGCGTGATCGAGGCCATGCGCTACGCGCTCATGGGCGGCGGCAAGCGCATCCGCCCGTTCCTGGTGCTCAACAGTGCGCGGCTGTTCGAGGTGCCGGAGATCGGCGCCTTGCGGGCCGCGGCGGCCATCGAGATGGTACACAGCTACAGCCTCGTGCATGACGATCTGCCGGCCATGGACAACGCGGATCTGCGGCGCGGCCGGCCCTCCGTGCACCGTCAGTTCGACGAGGCCACGGCAATCCTCGCCGGCGACGGCCTGCTGACCCAGGCCTTCGAGGTGTTGGCCGCTGAAGAGACCCATGCCAATCCGCTGGTGCGCGCCGAGCTCGTGTTGGCTCTGGCGCAGGCCGCCGGCGCCGCCGGCATGGTCGGCGGCCAGATGATCGACCTCGAGGCGCAGCATGCGCGGCTCGACCTTGCGGCCATCACCCGGCTGCAGCAGTTGAAGACCGGCGCCATCATCCGCTTCTCCTGCGAAGCCGGCGCCATCCTCGCCAGCGCGCCGACCAAGGAGCGGCGTGCGCTGCAGCACTATGCCGACGACCTCGGCCTCGCCTTTCAGATCGCCGACGATCTCCTGGATGTCGAGAGCAGCGCGGCCGTCACCGGCAAGCCCGTCGGCCAGGACCAGGCGGCCGGCAAGGCGACGTTCGTCGCCGTGCTCGGCGTCGATGAAGCGCGTCGGCGGGCCAAGGCGATTGCCGATCGTGCCGCCAGCCATCTGGCCGGCTTCGAGGAGCGCGCGGACCTGTTGTGCGCGATGGCGCAGTTCGTGGTCAACAGGCGCTCGTAGCAAGCTCAAGCCAACGGCGGCGAAGCAGCCGCAGGATCTTCCAACGGCGGATCGATGGTTTCCCATGGAACCCGGTGTCCATGTCGCCACGGCTGTGACTGCGTTGCCGGTGCCACCCTCGTGGCGCCAGGAAGCGCGCACGCTCGCGAAGATCACGGCGCCGATCGCCGCCGGCTTCCTGGCGGAGATGGCGATGAACTTCTCGGATACGCTCATCATCGGCCGCGTCGTCGGCGGCGTGGCGCTAGGTGCAGTCAGTCTGTCCGCCGGTGTGCTGTTCGGCCTGCTGACGGCCTGTATGGGTGTGATTTCCGTCGTCGGCGCCTTTGCAGCGCAGAGCCACGGCGCGGGCGATCGGGCTGCGCTTGCGCGCACTATTCGCCAGGGGTTCTGGGTGGCGACAATGCTCTCGCTGCCCGCCATGGTGGTCGGCTGGTATCTGCCGCCGATTCTGGCGCGGCTGGGACAGGACGCCCAGGTCGTCGCCATCGCCGACGAGTATCTGAAGGGCCTGGTCTGGTGCTTCCTGCCGTACATGTGGTTCACGGTGCTCCGCAACTTCGTCACGGCCCTGCATCGGACCGTCTCGACCATGGTGATCACGATTGCCGCGATCGGCATCAACCTGGCGCTCGTCTATTCGCTGGTGACCGGCGCCCTCGGGCTGCCGAGGTTCGGCGTGCGCGGCGCCGGGTTCGGCACGAGCCTGGTGTCGCTCGGCATGTTCGTCGCGCTCGCCCTGCATGTCGCAACCGCCAAGGGCCTGCGCGAGTACCGCATCTTCGAGGGCGTCCTGCGCTTTGACGCTGCGCTCTGCGGCCGCATCTTGCGCGTCGGCCTGCCCGCGGGCGGCATGTCGGCCGCCGAGGGCGGGCTCTTTCTGACCGTCCAGCTGCTCGTGGGCACGCTCGGCGTCATCGCGCTGGCGGCCAACCAGATCGCCTTTACCTTCCTCACCATCGTATTCATGATTCCCGCGGCGCTCAGCCAGGCGGCGACAGCCCGCGTGGGCTTCGGACTCGGCAGCGGCAATCTCGCGGCCGCCCGCCGGTCGGGCCTCGTGGCGCTCGGTCTCAGCACGGCTTATATGGCGGTCATGGGCATTCTCATGTGGGCGAAACCGGAAGCGGCCGTCTCCATCTTTCTCGACCCGGACGATCCGGCGGCGGCCGAGGTCCTGCCGCTGGCGGCGTCGCTTATCGTCATCGCCGCGGTCTATCAGATCGTCGACGGCGGCCAGATCATCGCCATGGGCGCCCTGCGCGGCCTCAACGACACCACGATCCCGTTGCTGCTCGGCCTGCTCGGCTATTGGGTCATCGGCATGGGCAGCGGCTACGCCTTCGGCTTCGTCCTCGGTCACGGCGCCGTCGGGGTGTGGTGGGGCCTGGCGCTCGGCCTGGCCGCCTCTGCGTCCCTTCTGACCTGGCGCTTCCATCGCCGGACCCGGGCGCTGCTGCTGGCGCAAGCCCGGTGAGCAGGCCCAGGGCGCCGGCGAAGACGCGACTCGACGTCGCCCTGGTCGAACGCGGCCTCGCCGACAGCCGTGGCAAGGCGCAGGCGCTGATCCTCGCCGGCGTCGTCTATTCCGGCGAGCGCCGCCTCGATAAGCCCGGCCTTGCGATCGCCGGCGACCAGCCGCTCGAGCTGCGCGGCCAGGACCATCCGTGGGTCTCACGCGGCGGCCTGAAGCTCGCGCATGCCCTCGATCATTTCGCCATCGACCCGGCCGGCGGCATCTGGCTCGACATCGGCGCCTCGACCGGCGGCTTCACCGACGTGCTGCTGGCGCGCGGCGCCGCCAAGATCTACGCCGTCGATGTCGGACACGGGCAGCTGGCCTGGAAGCTGCGCCAGGACCCGCGCATTGTCGTGCTCGAGCGCACGAACGCACGCCATCTTTCGCGTGCCGATATTCCGGACGCTGCGGATGGCATCGTCTGCGACGCCAGCTTCATCGGCCTCGAAGTCATATTGCCGGCGCCGCTCGCGCTGATGGCGCCCACGGCCCGCCTCGTCGCCCTGATCAAGCCGCAGTTCGAGGTCGGCCCCGCGCAGGTCGGCAAGGGCGGCATCGTCCGCGACCCCGATCTGCACCAGGAAGTCTGCACCCGCGTTGCCGCCTGGCTCGGCCGTCAGCCCGGTTGGGCCGTGATCGGCGTCACCGAGAGTCCGGTTACCGGCGCCGACGGCAACCGCGAGTTCCTGATCGCCGGCAAACGCGGCGGCGCTTAGCTTACTCGCTGCGCTGCAAGAGCGGCATTCGCAGGTTGTTGGTGGAGGAACCCTCGACGACCGGCGCCAGCACGCGCGCGATCGGCTCCAGCACTCTGACCAGGCGCGCCAGCTGCACCGCATCCTCCGCTGAGCCCGGATCCGTCAGGCGCTGCAGCAGGCCGGTCAGGCTGTTGTCCACCTCAGGGTATTCGACCAGATCGACCGGCGCGTCGTCGGCGATGTTGGCCGCCTTGCGCGCCAGTTTGAGTGCCGCCATGTAGCCGCCGAGTTCATCGACCAGGCCGTTGGCGTGAGCGTCGGCCCCGGTCCAGACTTGACCTTTGGCGACTGCGCGCACGCGGTCGACCGGCATCTTGCGCCCGGCGCCGACCTTGGTCATGAAGTCGCCGTAGACGTGGTCGAGGGCGACTTCCAGCCTGCTCCAGCCGGCCGCCGAATAGTCGTGGTTCATGCTCTCGATGTCGGCATTGGTGCCGGCCTGCACGCCGTCCCAGGCGACATTCAGCTTCGCCCACATGTCCGACAGCACGACCTTGCCGCTGATGACGCCGATCGAGCCGGTGAGGGTGCCCGGCTGCGCCACGATCTGCGTCGCCGGCGCGGCGACGAAATAGCCGCCGGAGGCGGCGACGTCGCCCATGGTCACGATCACCGGCTTGCCGCCGGCTCGCGCCTGGTCGACGGCGCGCCAGATCGTGTCCGATGCCACATAGGAGCCGCCGGGGCTGTCGACGCGGAAGACGATCGCCCGCACCGCCGCGTCCGCGGCGGCATCCCGAATCGCGTGCGACACGCTGTCGGAGTCCATCGTCACCTCGCTGAACAAGGGATTGGCCTTGTGCTCGGTCAGCTGGACCGGCCCGAGCCCGAAGACGAGGGCGATGCGCGGCGCATTGCCGGGTGGCACCAGGTCGGCCGCGTAGTTCGCCAGGCTCATGCGCTCGGTCTTGGCGGTCGCCGTCTCGGGCCCTGCTTTCGCCCGCTCATCGACGGCCTTTACGACCTCATCCCAATAACCCAGGTGATCGACGAGCTTTTCCTTCACGGCCTCGTCGGCGAGGAATGGTCCGCGGTCGATGAGCGCACGCGCGGCGGCGGGATCGAGCTTGCGCCCTTGCGCGATGCCGTCGGCGATCTGCTGCACCCAGGAGTCGACCAGCCGCTGGTAGTTCTCGCGCACCGCCGGTGGCATGCTCGCACTGGTGAGCGGGTCGAAGGCGCCCTTGTATTCCTCGCGCTGGTCGATGCGGGTGACGACGCCCATGGCGTCGAGGGCCGGCTTGAAGTACGGACTCTCGAGCCGCACGCCGTTGAGGCCGACGTCGCCCGAGGGCTGCAGCCAGATCTCGTCGAAGGCCGTGGCCAGGTAGTAATGCGTATTCCCCTCGCCGACCTCGCCGAAGGTCTCGGCGAAGGCAACCGCGAACTTGCCATGCTGGCGGAACGCCAGGATGGCGTCGCGGATTTCCTGGGCGCGGGCCATCTGCAGTTCGCCGGCGCCGAGGCGGGCGACCAGGCCCTTCACCCGCTTGTCGCGCCCGGCCGCATCCAAACCCTGAACGAGATCGCGGATCGTCAGCCCGCGACCGAACGACGCCCAGGCCAGCGGCCCGGTCGCGCCGCGCTCCGAGAGTCCGTCCGCGAGATCGAGGGTCAGGACCGCGCTTTCGGGTACGGGATGCTTGGCCTCGGGGAAGAACTTCAGAGTGATTGCTGAGATCGCGATGATCAGCACCACGACGGCGCCAACGATGGCGCACAGGCCGTAGATGACTCGGCGGATGAATCGCAAGACGTTCATGGCTTGGATCGCTTCCTCGGTTGGCGGGTGGTGGCGCGGAACCGCGCCCATGGGACATCATAGCCAGCGGCGCCCCGGCTGTCGCGCGTCGCCGGTCCGTCATATCAGACATCGATCGGCAGTGGCCCGGCCACGCTGATACCGGTCACGTCGATGCGGCAGAAATAGCAGATCGCCTCCACCCCGGCTTGCAGGGCCTGCTTGAGGCCGGCGGCATAGGCGGGATCGATATCGGCGGCGATGGAGAAGCGCCGGCAGTCGGCCCGCTGCACGATGTAGAGCATGACGGCGCGATGGCCGGCGGCGACCATGGCCGTCAGTTCCCGCAGATGCTTAGCGCCGCGCGCGGTCACGCAATCCGGAAACTCGGCGGCGTCGGAACGCTTCAGATGAACATTCTTCACCTCGACGTAGCAGGCAGGGCCGCCGTCGCGCTCCAACAGCAGGTCGATGCGCGAGTTGACGCCATAGTTGACCTCGCGCCGCCGGCGTTCATAGCCGGCCAGTTCGGGAATGCGGTCCTGGCGGATGGCCTCTTCCGCCAACGCGTTCGGATGGCCGGTGTTGATGCCGACCAGGCCATCGCCGACGCGGATCAGCTCCCAGGTGTAGGGCAGCTTGCGCCCGGGCGAAGCGGCCGGCGACAGCCAGACCTCGGCGCCCGGCATGTCCAGGCCCAGCATCGAGCCGGGATTCGGGCAATGCACGGTCACGGTCCGTCCGTCCGTCATTTCGACATCGGCGAGGAAGCGCTTGTAGCGGCGGCGGAGGCGGGCCGGAACGAGCGGGTGCGGAAAGTTCATGGAGCAACGTTGGTTCTGGGGATGGACGAGGATGACGGAGCGGCGCCGTTGGAGGGCAGCCGGCCACGCCCAATTTTCTTAACGATGTTTCTTAACCAATTATATTAACCAAGCTGAATATTTCATGAATCCTCACTTGATCTTTACGAATCTTTAACGCTATGCTTCACCCGGACAGTAACGCAGCGGACTGGAATCTGCTCGATGTCGTGGGTGCTGACCGTTCTTGCCTATTCGCTGCCGTTCCTCGGCGTGGTGCTGGTCATCACACTGGTGCATGAGTTCGGCCATTTCATCGTCGCGCGCCGCTGCGGCGTGCGGGTGGAGGCCTTCTCGGTTGGATTCGGGCGCGAGCTGATCGGCTTCACCGACCGGCACGGCACCCGCTTCAAGCTCTCTCTCCTGCCGCTCGGCGGCTATGTCAAGATGTTCGGCGAGCAGGGCTTCGTGCGCGATGCCAACGGCCGCATCCGCCTGCTCGACCGCCACGAACGCGAGCGCTCCTTTTTCCACAAGTCGGTCGGCGAGCGGGCGGCCATCGTCTTCGCCGGGCCGCTCGTCAACATCGTCTTCGGCGGCGTCGTGCTGGCGCTGCTCATCTTCGCCAAAGGCATGAACGTGCCGTCGCCCACCATCGGCAGCGTTGCCGCCGGCAGTCCGGCGGCAGTTGCCGGGTTGCAGGCGGGCGACCGCATCCTCGCCATTGACGGGCAGGCTGCCAACAACATGGACGCGATCCTGGACGCGATCGCGCGGGATCCCGATCGCCTGCTGTCGCTGGAGATGCGGCGCGGCGATAGGCGGCGTGGCGATAGGGACATGCTGCTCCAGCTCGACCTGCGATCGGTAGCGGCCGCCACGGAATTCGGCATCACGCCTGCCGGCCCCCATCCCGAGCACATCGCCGTCGGCCCTGCCATGGCCATCGTCGAAAGTGCCAGGCTGACGGGGCAGTTCGTCGCCAGCAACGTCGTCGCCATCGGCGAGATCATCACCGGCGAACGTCATTTCGATGATCTCGGCGGCCCCATCCGGATCGCCGAGGTGAGCGGCGAAACCTTCATCGAGCTTGGCTTCGGCGCCCTCGTCCTGCTGATGGCGCTGCTGTCGGTCAATATCGGTATCGTCAACCTGTTGCCGATCCCGGTGCTGGATGGCGGCCATCTGGTCTTCCTCGCCATCGAGGCCGGGCGCAGCCGGCCGCTCAGCCCGCGCGTGCTGAAATTCTGCTCGCTTGGCGGGCTGCTGACCATCCTCGTCGTCTTCGTGCTCATCACCGGCCACGACCTGGTCAGGTTCGGCCTGTTCGACTGACGGGCCGCCGCCGCCCGCAGGTTCCGGTTGCAAACCGGCGCGAGCGGAACCAAATTAACCATATCCGCTCCTGATTCACGTTGGTCATTATGACGAAGACATTGTTCGCGCTCGTCCTCGCGGGGACGTTGGCCGGTTGCTCTTACTTCTCCAAGCCGTCGAGCGACTATTCGCGTCCATCGGGGACCGAAGACCAGACTTCGGCGGATCTCAGCTCCTGCCGGCAGCAGGCCGATGCCGTGATCAAGCGCGATGCCAACATCGACAACGACATCGCGGCCGCCCGTTCGGACCAGGTCGATCCCAATCGGGACATCACGATCACCGGCGCCGATGACTACCAGCGCGACAAACAGCATCGCCGGATCATCAACGATTGCATGCGCCAGCGCGGCTACGTCCTGCCCGAGAAGAATTCGCTGTTCTGACGCCTGACCGACGATGGGCGACACGCGTATCGTCACCGCCGCGGTGCTGATCATCGGCAACGAGATCCTGTCGGGCCGCACCCGCGACGTGAATCTGGCCTATCTGGCGACCGGGCTGACCCAGCTCGGCATCCGCCTGCGCGAGGCCCGGGTGATCGCCGACGTCGAGGCCGAAATCATCAAGGCCGTGAACGAATGTCGGGCGCGCTACGACTACGTCTTCACCACCGGCGGCATCGGGCCGACCCACGATGACATCACCGCCGAATGCGTCGCCAAGGCCTTCGGCCTCCCGCTCATCCGCAATCCCGAGGCCGTGGCCCGGCTCGAGCGCCACTACGAGCCGGGGATGCTGAACGAGGCGCGGCTGCGCATGGCCAATACGCCGGAGGGCGCGACGCTGATCGACAATCCCGTCAGCACCGCTCCCGGTTTCCAGATCGGCAACCTGTTCGTGCTCGCCGGCGTGCCGTCGATCATGCAGGCCATGTTCGACGGCCTGAAGGGTCGGCTGGCCGGCGGGGCGCCGGTGCTGTCGCACACGATCAGCGCGTTCCTCGGCGAGGGTGTCATCGCCAAGGACCTGGGCGAGCTGCAGCAGCGCTACATGGATTTGGATATCGGCAGCTACCCCTTCCATCGCCAGGGCAAGTATGGCGCCAGCTTCGTGCTGCGCGGCACCGAGCGGTCCCGCATCGACGGCGCGGCGGCCGAATTGCGCACGCTCATCGCAGGCCTCGGCGGCCAGCCCATCGAAGGCGAACCCGCGGAGCGTTGAGCGTGTGATACTGGGCTTCTCCGCTCGTGACTCTACCTTCCCTTACCTGTCACCCCCGCGAAAGCGGGGGTCCAGGGCAAGCGATGGAGTTGTTGCCCTGGATTCCCGCTTTCGCGGGAATGACACGGAGGGGGTGATGGGTCAGAGGCGGTGAAGGTTGATATCACTCGCCGCCGTCGCGCAGGCGCAGCAGCCGATAGGTCGCCTGCCACAGCGTCAGCACGTCGCCCCAGTCGCCCGGCTCGAGGTCGGCATGGGCGAGATGTCCGACCACATAGAGATGCCCGCGGTCGGCGGGCAAGGCGGCCGCCAGGCCGATGCTCTCGCTCACCGGGATGATGCGGTCGTCCCGTCCATGGATGAGAATGATGTCGCGCGGCGCGCCGGCCAGATCATGGCCGCGCAGATCGAGGGCGCCGAGATTTTCGCGCAGCTTCGCCGGCAGGCCGGCGATCAGCTGCGGCGCCGCGTCCGGATCCTGGTTGGCGAGCAGGGCCTGGATCGACCGTCCCTCGGGCCCCAGCAAGGCCGTGAGGTCGTCGATCCCGGCGCCGTTGTCGGCCATCCGCCGGGCCGCGATCGCCTGCAGCGCGATGCGGTCGCGCATGTCCATGACCGCATCGCTGTTGGCGCCGACGAACAGCCATTTGCCGTACTCGTTCGGCGTGCCTTTCGTCCAGGGGCCATCGGCGGCGTCGCGGAAATAGCCGGTGGTGAAATAGGTGACCACCGCCTCGACGTCGTAGTAGCCGCCGATCGCCACCATGAAATCGACCCGAGCGGCCAGCCCGCTCTGCAGCGTGGCCAGGAGCGCGGGCCCGACCGAATAGGATACGGCAGCGATTCCCAGCGGGCGCGGCGCCTTGATGGTCTCGTCGACCAGGTCGTCAGCGGTCGCGAGATAACCGAGCGCGTCGGCGATCTGCCGGACGTTCTCGGCGCTCACCCGCTGCGCGCGCAGGCTGGCGATGTCCGGCACCAGCACGGCGAAGCGGGCGCGCGCCAGGATCACCGCGAGGTCGACCAGCCGACGGTCGTCCTTGCCGTCGGGGGCCAGGCCCGGCACCAGCAGCAGGGCCGCGCGCGGCTCGGCCGTGGTGCGATAGAAATCGGCGGCATAGCTGCGGCCGGCCACCGTGAACGCGATCGTTCGCCGCAGCGCCGAGATATCCTGCGACGCGACCTCCGCCGAAGCGGCGCTGGCCCCCAGCTCCCGCAGCAGCAGCGCGCTCTCGATCGCCCGCCGCCCGGGCCCGACCGAAAGCGCGCCGGCAAGGCCCGCCGCGAGCACGAGGATGATGATCGGCCGTCGCTTCGACATTCGAATGTTCTCCTGCCGCCGCAGGGTGCAGAAGATCGTGGTGAAATTGTGGGGTCACCGTGGCGTCGGCCTGCAGCAGGGGCGGCGAGGGTTGAATGGGAACGGGGCGAAGGCTAGCTTCGGGCACGACTTCAATGGCGCTTCCGCTTGGCGAGACGGCTCGGCGTAAGGGATTCGAAGCCAGATTGTACGATGCGCACGTGGCGAAACTGGTAGACGCATTGGACTTAAAATCAAAATTCAACAGGCGAGCGTGGCGAAACTGGTAGACGCAGCGGACTTAAAATCCGCAGCCACTTCAATGGCATACGGGTTCGAATCCCGTCGCTCGCACCAATCTTCTTCTACTGCTTCATTTCGCGGGCAGCCAGTCGGGTCAGTGGCCCTGGTCGATCACGGCGCTCGTGTTGTGGATGAGACAACCGACGACGCGCCCACCATGGATCGCGCGCGTTTCAATAGTCCAACACACCACCGCGAAGCCCGTGATGGCCTCGCATAGAGCGGGAGCCAGAGCACGCCGGCGCCTCTTGGGAGCAAGTCCACATGACCGTGAGCGTCAGTAGCGCGCGGGGGTACATACTTGAGCGGACTCTCTGGACCCCGTATGACCCTTCCGACTCTACGCCTGCGCGTCGCATAGAAGCGGCTGCGCGCGGGGTATGGCTGCCGAGCGCGTCCAGCGTCAAGCGGTGGAACGGTTCCTAGCGAAGCGACTCGTTGAACTGCTCCAGCGCTTCCGCTCCCGGGCACAGGTCCTTGTCGGCCAGCTCGTTCAGCGGCTGATCGACGGTCTTGAGGTAGTCGTGCAGGTCGGTCGGCTCTGGCTCCACATAGAGCACCCCGGTGACGATCTCGCCCGCGGACTGCCGCTCCTGCAGGTACTTCATGGCGGCGATGCGGTCGTGGGGATCGTAGTTCTCGGCCAGCTTGCGCAGGCGGAGTTTCGCTCCGTTGTGCTGGACGATCTCCTCGACCGTGCCGGGCGCGTAGTCGGCGGTGATTTCCTCGCGGCCGACGATCACATCGAGATGGTTCACGGCGTCGTTGTGCTCGCGCACATAGTCGAAGCTTTTCGTGGAGCCCTCGTGGTTGTTGAAGGCGACGCACGGCGAGATGCAGTCGATCAGGGCGGCGCCGTGATGCTGGATGGCGGCCTTGATCATCGGCACCAGCTGCCCCTTGTCGCCCGAGAAGCTGCGGGCGACGAAGCTGGCGCCGAGCTGCAGCGACAGGCTCACGAGATCGATCGGCTCGTCGAAGTTCACGACGCCGCGCTTGCTCTTGGAGCCGCGGTCGGCGGTGGCGGAGAACTGACCCTTGGTCAGGCCGTAGACGCCGTTGTTCTCCACGATGTAGGTCATGTTGACGCTGCGGCGGATGCAGTGGGCGAACTGCCCGAGCCCGATGGAGGCGGAGTCGCCGTCGCCGGAGACGCCGAGATAGATGAGGTCGCGATTGGCGAGGTTGGCGCCGGTCAGCACCGAGGGCATGCGGCCATGCACGCTGTTGAAGCCGTGGGAACTGCCGAGGAAGTAGTTCGGCGTCTTCGAGGAGCAGCCGATGCCCGAGAGCTTGGCGATGCGGTGCGGCGGGATCTCCAGCTCGAAGCAGGACTGGATGATGGCGGCGCTGATCGAATCATGGCCGCAGCCGGCGCACAGGGTGGAGACCGCGCCTTCGTAGTCGCGGCGCGTGTAGCCCAGGCTGTTGGGCGCCAGCTTGGGGTGATGGAAGGTCGGCTTGTTGATGAAGGTCATGCGATAACCTTGCGGAACGGTCTGACGTTGAGCGCGGCCAGCCGCCCCGCGATCTCGCGGATGATGAAGCGGGCGGTGATGGGCGTGCCGTCGTAGTGGAGAATGGGAATGAGCTTGTTCGGGTCGACGTTGCACTCGTTGACCAGGAGCATGCGCATCTGGGCGTCGCGGTTCTGCTCGACCACGAACACCTTGTCGTAGCGGGCGATGAAGGCGGCGACCTCGTCATGGAAGGGGAAGGCGCGCAGGCGCATGAGGTCGAGCACGGCGCCATGGTCCTCGAGCGCATCGAGGGCCTCCTCCATCGCCGGCGCGGTCGAGCCGTAATAGATGACGCCGAAATGCGCCGATTTGTGCGTGCGCCCCAGGACCGGCGGCGGCAGGAAATTGCAGGCGGTGCGGAACTTCTTCTGCAGCCGCTGCATGTTCTCGACGTAGGCGGCGCCCTCCTCTGTGTAGCGCGCGTCGGCATCCTTGCTGCTGCCGCGCGTGAAGAAGGCGCCGCGGGTCGGATGGGTGCCCGGATAGGTGCGATAGGCGATGCCGTCGTCGTCGACGTCGCGATAGCGCCCGAACTCGCGTCCGGCCTCGAGGTCGTTGAAATCCACGACCTTGCCGCGGTCCATGCGCCGGGAGTCGTCCCAGGCGAAGGGGGCGCTCAACCACTCGTTCATGCCGATATCGAGGTCGAGCATGACGAAGATGGGGGTCTGCAGGCGGTCGGCGAGATCGAACGACAGGGCAGCGAACTCGAAGCATTCGTGGGGATCGGCGGGGAGCAGCAGCACATGCTTGGTGTCGCCATGGGAGGCGTAGGCGCAGGTGACGATGTCCGACTGCTGCGTGCGCGTGGGCATGCCGGTCGAGGGGCCGCCGCGCTGGATGTCGAAGATGACGGCCGGCACCTCCGCGAAATAGGCGAGGCCGATGAACTCCTGCATCAGGGATATGCCGGGCCCGGAGGTGCAGGTGAAGGCGCGGGCGCCGTTCCAGGCGGCGCCGATGACCATGCCGATGGAGGCCAGCTCGTCTTCCGCCTGCACGATGCTGAAGCGGTTCTTCCCCGAGACGGGATCGCTGCGGTAGCGCCGGCAGAACCGCATGAAGGCCTCGGCCAGCGAGGTCGACGGCGTGATCGGATACCAGGCCGCCACGGTGGCGCCGCCATAGACGCAGCCGAGGGCGGCCGCGCTGTTGCCGTCGATGAAGACGCGGTCGCCGACGGCCTCGGCGCGCTTGAGGCGCAGGCCGAGCGGGCATTTCAGCTGCGTCAAGACGTGGTCGCGGCCGATCTGCAGGGCACGGTTGTTGGCGGCGATCAGCTTGCCCTTGCCCTTGAACTGCTCGCCGATCAGTCGCTCGATCTCCGCCACCTCCATGTCGAGCAGCGCCGACAGCGCACCCACATACATGACGTTCTTGAACAGCTGGCGCTGGCGCGGGTCGCTGTATTCGCGATTGCAGATCTCGGTCAGCGGCACGCCGACGACGTTGATGTCGTCGCGCAGCTTCGCGGGCGTCACCGGCTTCGTCGAATCGTAGAACAGGTAGCCGCCGGGCTCGATGCTCGCCACGTCCTTGTCCCAGGTCTGCGGATTCATGGCGACCATGAGGTCGACGCCGCCGCGGCGGCCGAGATATCCGGTCTCGGACACGCGCACCTCGTACCAGGTGGGCAGGCCCTGGATGTTCGACGGGAAGATGTTGCGCGAGCTGATGGGCACGCCCATGCGCAGGATCGACTTGGCGAACAGCCGGTTGGCGCTCGCCGAGCCCGAGCCGTTCACGTTGGCGAACTTGACGACGAAGTCGTTGGTACTTTCTAGCGGGCGCGGCATGCGGGTCCGGCCTGGGCCGGCTCCAAGAGAAACTTCTGCATATCCCAGGCGCCGGTCGGACAGCGCTCCGCGCACAGGCCGCAATGCAGGCAGACGTCCTCGTCCTTGGCCATGATGCGGCCGGTCTTCAGCCCACTCGAGACATAGAGGTCCTGCCCGAGATTCACGGCCGGCGCCTGCAGGCGGGGGCGCAAATCACCTTCGGGGCCGGGGGCCGTGAACGTGATGCAATCCATCGGGCAGATGTCGACGCAGGCATCGCATTCGATGCAGAGCGCGGTATTGAACACCGTCTGCACGTCGCAATTGAGGCAACGCTGCGTCTCCAGATAGGCCAGCTCGCGGTCGAAGCCGAGCTCGACCTCCATCTTCACGTCCTTGAGCGCGACGGCCTTGTCGCGCAGCGGCACGCGGTAGCGCGGGTCGTTGGCGATGTCGTTGTCGTAGCTCCACTCGTGGATGCCCATCTTCTGGCTGATGAGGCTGACATCGGGTGGCGGCCGCTCGCGCAGGTCCTCGCCGCGGCAGAGCTTGTCGATGGAGATCGCGGCCTCGTGCCCATGCGCCACGGCCCAGATGATGTTCTTGGGACCGAAGGCGGAATCACCGCCGAAAAATACGTTAGGCAGCGTCGATTGCATGGTGAGCGGATCGACCTTCGGCATGCCCCAGCGGTCGAACTCGAGGCCGATCTCACGCTCGATCCAGGGGAACGCATTTTCCTGGCCGATGGCGAGCAGCACGTCGTCGCAAGGCATGTGCACGTCGGGCTCTCCGGTGGGCACCAGGCTGCGCCGACCGCCGCCGTCCTGGCGCGCCGCCATCTTCTCGAAGAGCACGCCGGTCAGGCGCCCGCCCTCGTGGATGAAGGCCTTGGGCGCCAGGAAGTTGTGGATGGGGATGCCCTCATGCATGGCATCCTCCTTCTCCCAGGACGACGCCTTCATCTCGGCGAAGCCGCTGCGCACCACCACCTGCACCTCCTCGCCGCCCAGGCGGCGCGAGGTGCGGCAGCAGTCCATGGCGGTGTTGCCGCCGCCGAGCACGATGACGCGCTTGCCGATCTTGTCGATATGCCCGAAGGACACGCTCGACAGCCAATCGATGCCGATGTGGATGCGGGCGGCTGCCTCGCGCCGGCCGGGGATGTCGAGGTCGCGGCCGCGGGGCGCGCCGGTGCCGATGAAGACGGCGTCGTAGTCCTCGGCCAGCAGGCCCTTCAGGCTATCGATCCGCTCGCCCAGGCGCAGCGTCACCCCCATGCCGAGGATGTAGCCGACCTCTTCGTCGATCACCGACTCCGGCAGGCGGAACTTCGGGATCTGGCTGCGGATCATGCCGCCGGCGCGGGCGTCCGAATCGTACAGCACGACCTCATAGCCCAGCGGCAACAGGTCGCGCGCCGCCGTCAGCGACGCCGGCCCGGCGCCGATGAGCGCCACCCGCTTGCCGTTCTTCTGCTCCACAGGCTTTGGCAGCCATCCCGAAATATCGTCTTTGTTGTCGGCCGCCACCCGCTTCAGGCGGCAGATCGCCACAGGCTCGCTCTCGACCCGGCCGCGCCGGCAGGCCGGCTCGCACGGCCGGTCGCAGGTGCGGCCGAGGATGCCGGGGAAGACGTTCGATTTCCAGTTGACGATATAGGCATCGGTGTAGCGGCCGGCCGCGATCATCCGGATGTATTCCGGCACCGGCGTATGGGCCGGGCAGGCCCACTGGCAGTCGACGACCTTGTGGAAATAGGCGGGATCATCGATGTTCGTAGGTGGCATCGTCGCTGCCTGCGCCGGAGCGCGGGCGCGACCATCCAAGCCGCCGGTCGTCATGCTCTATCTTCTGTCGACTCGCTCCGCCTCATGAGAGAGGCAGTCGGCGATGTCGTCAAGTTTCCGTGTCACTTCCGGGATAGTAGTCCATTGCGACAGCTCATGACAGCGTTGTGCCAATGCCCGCAATCGGTCTGCGAGACCTGTCTCGGCCACGGGACGCGTTTCGGTCGTCACGACTCCTCCCACGTTTCTTATCTGTTCGGTCCGTCCACATGATCCCTCTGGTCCGTCGTTGCCTGACTCAGGACACCCTCCGGAGATTGCGGCCGCAGGGCTGCGTGCGCTGGCAAGATGCTCCGAATCTGATTCGTATACCACGCCTCGGCCCCGGTCGAAATGCTCGCTCTTGTAAGCGAAAGGCGCACGACGGAAGAACCGGCGGAGGCGATCCCGCTAGTGTTGTGGTTTCAACATATGATTCCGATTTCCTCAATGTGTCATTGCCGGGCTTGACCCGGCAATCCATGGCGCAGCGGCACGATGGATGCCCGGCTCAAGGCCGGGCATGACACCGAGTGGGAACCAAGTGTCAGAATCAGTACACTAGGTGATTCGTCCGCGTTGGGTCATGTTGAGCCGGCGTGCGATGCTCGATGCTTGCTAGTCCTGTTTACAAAGTCGCGCCGCGCGGGCATTTGCGAATGGCAGCGATATGACGGGTGTCGAGGAAGGATTGCCGCCACTGACCTGTTCGTCGTGCCCACGGTTGGCTTCAAGCTGCTCTGCTGTCTGGTGTTTCTCGCTCACGGACGCAGGGAGCTCGTTCAACATGCCGTAACGGCGCATCCAACGGCAGAATGGGTCGCTCGGCAGATGACCGAGGGGTTCCCTTGGGACCCAGCGCCAAGATGTCTAGTGCGAAATCGAGATCCGTCTATGGCCACGTCGTGAGGCGACGTCTGCGCAGACTGGGCATCCGGGATCGACCAACTACATCGAGGTCGCTGTGGCAAAACGCATACGTGGAGCGTTTGATCGGTTCGGTATGACGCGAATGCGTGGACCACGTGATCGTGTTCACCGGGACAGACTTTCGCCGGATCATGTTCGAGTATACCAGTTACTACGACGAAGCCCGCACGCAGCTGTCGCTCGGCAAGGACGCGCCGAGCGGCCGACCAATCGAGCGCTTTGGTCGCGTCATCGTCGAGCCCATCGTCGGCGGCCTGCATCACTGCTGCTCTCGAATCCAGTTTCCGGTCGCGACACGCGTCTGGATATCAGTTCGCGCCGGTCACGGCCTCGGCTTCGATCTCGACTTCGTACTCACCGACGAGGCCGGAGACTTCGACCAGCGTATTGGCTGGACGAACGTGACCGAAATACCGGCCATGGACGCGCGCGACGGCTTTCCACTGCGCGGCATCCTTCACATAGATGCGAGTGCGTACGACATCCTCCAGGCTCGCACCGAACGCCGCGAGGCTGGCCGCAATCTTGTCGAGGATGTAGACGGTTTGCCCCGCGGGATCGCCTGGGCAAACGACTTCGTCCCTGCCGTGGGTCGCGGTCGTACCGCTGACGAGAATGCGCGGCCCGATGCGCTGGGCGCGACTGTAGCCGGCGAGCGGCTCCCAGACGCTGCCCGTGTCGATGTGCATCCGGTCGGGACGGCCGGGCACCGGCACGGCCTTGTGGATGCTTGGGAACTTCGAGAGATGATGGCTCAAGTCCCCGGAAGCCGTGAGGTAGGGCGGCTTGCGATACTCATCGCCGCAATCGCCGCGGATGCGCCGTGACCTGGCGAGTGCCGCGTCGAGCAATGCGCGGTCTTCGGTGTCGAGCGCGAATGAAAAGGCCTTGAGATTGTCGGCCCGATGCTCGCTCTCACCCAGCCTCGCGCCGACGATCACGGCAGCGACGGCGGGCTGCTCCAGTACCCAGCGGGCCGCGACATTCGCGATGGCGACGCCATGCTTCTTCGCCACGTCCTGCGCCGCAGCGATGATCGCCTGCAGCACCTCCCAGCCGCCGATCGCCTCGATGAAGCGCTTGTACTTCATCTTGCTCCAGTCGCCGATATCGGTCTGAGGCGGCTCCGGCGCGCCGACCCAGCGTTCCGATAGAAAGCCCCCGCCGAGCGTGCCATAGGCGAGGAGCTTGATGCCGTACTCGAGGCAGAAGGCGGTCATTTCCTCGGCGGCGCGCCGATCGAGCAATGAAAAGCTCACCTGATTCGAGGCGATCGGGATGCCGTGCTTGACCAGGACGCGCAGATGATCGGTGTTGAAATTCGTGACGCCTAGATGTCGGATGCGGCCCTCGGCTCGGAGCAATACCAGCTCCTTCATGGCGTCGAGATAGGCCGGATGCTCGAACATCCACCAATGGAGCTGCAGCAGATCGATACTCTCCACGCTCAGGCGATCGAGGCTGCGCCCAATGCCGGCGCGTACGATCTCAGGGGTCATGGGGCCGGGCTCCGGGCACCATTTGGTAAAGGCGGTCGGCCGGGCGCCGCTCGGCGTGCGAACGCCATCACGCCGCACGCGATCGAGGAAGCGGCCGGTGATGATCTCCGCGCTGCCATAGTGGTCGGCCATGTCGAAACTGTCGAAGCCGGCCTCGGCGTAGGCTGCCATTGCCGCGGCCGCCTCGTCCGGATCAAGCGTCCGCCCGCCCCGCTCCATATCTGCGATTTGCCAGAGTCCCGTGACAATTCGGCTGATTTCGAGCCCCGATGCCAGGATGCATCGATCGGGAAAGGCTAGCCGTCGACTCATGCAACCCCCGTGCGCTCGCCACGCCGGCGTTGCCGGCGAAAGGTCGCATAACTAGGGCGATTTCCGTCCTTCCGCAACTTGTCGAGCGGGTCATGGCGACGGAGCGCGAGAAGATCGGTTTGATCGTGAACGCCGTCGCCGGCATGGGCGGCAGCGTCGGCGGGCCAAGGCAGTCCGCGATGATGCGGGTCGCCGCCTGAACTCCAGTCGACACGCTGTACACGCGATTGAAAAGCGCCGGCGTCGATGCAAGAATGCGCAGGGCGCGCAGCGACACGCGGGAGATCCGGTCCATGAAATCGAATGAAGCCTCGGCCCATCCGTGGATGGCGAACTCGCTGGCCGACATCAAGCAGGCCATGCTGGCGGAAATCGGGGCGAAGAGCGTCGAGGAACTGTTCGAGCAGATTCCCGTCGGCCACCGGCTGAAGGCGCCCCTGAAGCTGCCCAAGCAGCTCAAATCGGAAGCCGAGCTGAAGCGCCATCTCGTCACGACCCTGGCCCGCAACGGGAACTGCGAGCAGTACCTCAACTTCCTGGGCGCCGGCTGCTGGCAGCATTACGTGCCGGCGGTCGTCGACGAGATCGTGGGACGCACGGAATTCCTGACCCCCGTCTGGGGCTCGCCGCAATCGGACCATGGGCGCAACCAGGCTTGGTTCGAATATGCCAGCCAGATGGGCGAGTTGCTGAACATGGAGGTGGTGCAACTCCCGGTCTACAGCTGGGGCTGTGCCGTCGGCCATGCCGTCCGCATGGCGTCGCGTCTCACCGGCCGTCACGAAGTGCTGGTGCCCCGGCTCATCGATCCCGAGCGGCTTTCGGTCATCCGGAACTATTGCGAGCCGGTCGAGATGGCACGCCATATCGACATCGTGCCCGTGGCCTACAACAAGAAGACCGGCGGGCTGGACCTGCGTGACCTGCAGGCGAAGATCTCGGCGAAGACGGCGGCGGTCTATTTCGAATCGCCGAGCTATCTCGGCGGCATCGAGGGCGACGGCGCGGAGATCGCGCGGATCGCTCGTGCGCACGGTGCCGAGACTATCGTCGGGGCCGATCCCATCAGCCTGGGCGTGCTGAGGCCGCCGGCCGACTACGGCGCCGATATCGCGGTCGGCCCGACCCAGCCGCTCGGCGTGCACATGAATTGCGGCGGCGGCGTCGGCGGCTACATCGCGTCGCGCGACGAGGAGAAGTATGTCCGCCAGTACAACGGCTTCCTCTTCAGCATCACCGGCACGGCGCAGCCCGGCGAATACGGCTTCTCGCTGTCCTGCGCGCATCAGACCTCCTACGGCATGCGCGAGCAGGGCCGCGACTGGACCGGCAACTCGGTCTATCTCTGGGCCATCGCAAATGCGGTGTATATGTCGCTGCTCGGGCCGCAGGGCTTTCGCGAGGTGGGCGAACTCATCCTCCAGCAGGCGCACTATGCCGCTCACACGTTGTCGCGGATCAAGGGCGTGCGGATACAGTTTCCCAGGGGCTTCTTCAAGGAATTCGTCGTCAACTTCGACAGCACCGGCAAGAAGGTGGCGCGCATCAACAAGGCGCTGCTGAAGCGCGGCATCTTCGGCGGCAAGGACATCTCGGCGGAGTTTCCCGAATTCGGCCAGAGCGCGCTCTATTGCGTGACCGAGATCCACAGCAAGGACGACATCGATCGCCTGGCGTCGGCGCTGAAGGAGGTTGTCGGCAAATGACGGACAAGAACGGTTTGCGCCGCTATCACGCCGCCGTCTGGGACGAGCCACTGGTGATGCAGCTCGGCCATCCCGGCCGCCGCGGCCAGGTGTTTCCGGAAGTGGAGCCGTCGGTAAGGAAGGCCGTCGGGGAGGCGCGGGCGCTGATACCCGCGGGCATGGCGCGCGCGGACGCACCCCATCTGCCCGAACTCTCCGAGCCGGAGGTGCAGCGCCACTATCTGCATCTGTCGCAGGAGACGCTGGGGATGATGGGCATCAGCCTCTTCGGCACCTGCACGATGAAATACAACGCCCGCGTCAGCGAGGCCGTCGCCATGCGGCCGGAGCTTGCAGAAGTGCATCCGTATCAGCCGGAGGACACGCTGCAGGGCGTTCTCGAGATCATCCATTCCTTCGATCTCATCCTGCGCGAGCTGTCCGGGATGGATCAGTTCATCTTCCAGGCGGGCGGCGGCGCCGACGCGGCTTACACCCATTGCTGCATGACGCGCGCCTGGCACAAGGCGCGCGGCCAGTTGGAGCAGCGCAACGAGATCATCACCTCGATCCAGGCCCACCCCTGCAACGCGGCGACGGCGGCGGCGGCCGGCTTCAAGGTGATCACGCTGCAGCTGGAGGAGAACGGCTATCCCTCGACCGCGGCGCTGAAGGCGGCGCTGTCGCCGCGCACCGCGGCGCTCCTCATCAACAACCCCGACGACATGGGCATCTACAACCCCGACATCAAAGAGTGGGTGAGGATCGTGCATGATGCCGGCGGGCTTTGCTTTTACGACCACGCTAATTTCAACGGCGTGATGGGCAAGCTGCGCGCCCGCGAGCTCGGCTTCGATGCCTGCATGTACATGCTGCACAAGACCTTCGGGGCGCCGAAGGGCGGCGGCGGCCCGGCCGTCGGCGCCTATGGCTGCTCCAAGGAGTTGGCGCCGTTCCTGCCGACGCCGGTGGTGGCGTGCGAGGACGGCACATATCGCCTCGACCACGATCGACCGGAGAGCACCGGCAAGATCCGGGAGTTCTGGGGCAACGTGCCGCAGGTGCTGAAGGCCTATGCCTGGGCCCGCTCCATGGGAGCGGAGGGCATCAACGAGGCGTCCGACCTGTCGGTGCTGGCCAACAACTACATGGACAAGAAGCTCGGTGGGATCAGAGGGCTGACGCGCTCCAATCCGGACGTGAAGAAATGGCGCATGGAGATGACGCGCTGGAGCCTGGGCAAGCTCAAGGAGGACACCGGGGTCGGCACCGCCGATGTCGCCAACCGCATGGCCGATTTTGGCATCGACCCCTACTGGATGTCGCACGAGCCCTGGAGCGTGCCCGAGCCCTTCACGCCCGAAGCCGGCGAGATGTACTCGAAGGAAGACCTCGACCAATGGATCGCTGTGATCGCCCGTATCGTCGAGTGACCCGGCGATTCGGCGATGTAGCGCCGATCGCCGCCATGGGCCCGGGACCTACCTTTCTGGTTTTCACCGGCGCCACCGGTGGGGGGATGATGTTCGGCAACGAGTTTCGAGTTCGCGAGACTGCCGCATCGCGTCACTGGGCGATGATGGGCTTCGACACGCTGAATCGCGCCATCGAAGGTCAACTCGTCACGGTGCGACAGGCCGATGAAGGCAACGACTATGTGGTAGAAGTTAAGTTCAACCCGGAAGATACCGTGCGTTACTGGATTAACAAGCAGACCTTCCTCATCGACAGGATAGTCACGCGTTATAACAGCAGGGTATTGATCGAAGAACAGCGCAGCGACTATCGCCGGGCTGATTGCATGATGCTACCCTTTCACGTGGTCACGCGGCTGGGCGGACAACCAATGGCAGAGCTCGACATTACCAGCTACGATGTGAAATCCAATGTGCCGGCCTCTCGGTTCACCATCACAGCGCTGCCGTAGAACCCCTGGCCTACTGACAACGGCTCCGCAGGCACAGGTGCCCTTTCAAGCTGTGCCTGGGGAAGTCAGCCGTGTTTTTGTTCGGCTTCAAGTGTTTGAAAACGACAGTTAAAGATCGCCCAACCCGCCTCACGCTCCAGAGTCTCGCAACAGCGGCGGCTGCGTTGGCCGCACGCGATCCGCACCTCGCGGCGATTCATCGCGCTCATGGCACGCCACCAATGTGGGCAAGACGTCCGGGCTTCCCTACCCTGGTGGGCATCGTTCTCGAGCAACAGGTTTCCCTTGTTTCCGCTCGCGCAATGTTCGGACGGCTCAAGGTAAACATCGAACCATTCAACGCCGAAGGATTCATCAACGCCGGTGAGATGCATCTGCGTTCGCTCGGCGTGACGCGGCAGAAGGCTCATTACTGCGTACAGGTCGCACAGGCGTTCACCAATGGCCATCTGGAGCGCATCGGCAAGATGAATGATGAAGATGCGCACGCGAGGCTGTTGAGTATCAAAGGCGTCGGCCCATGGACCGCAAACATCTATCTCCTGATGGCCCTCCGTCGTCCGGACATCTGGCCCGATGGCGATGTTGCATTGGCAAGCGCGTTGGGAAAATTAAGGAACATGAAGACACGTCCATCTTTCCCTGAGCTAGCAAAGATCGCCGAACGCTGGCTTCCTTATCGTTCCGTTGCCGCAAGGATGTTGTGGCAGTATTATCTGGCGGAAAGAGAAATGGAAACCGATGAAGGACAATGAACCAAATCAGGACGACGAACTGCGGCAGCATTAAGCCTTGAAAAGCTTACGAGTCAGAAGCCTCGGCGCCAGCAGAAAACGTTTCGGTGACTTGGTACGTCTTGAGCCTGAGGTTGCAGAAGCCTTTCCTAATGCAGACTCAGTCAATGAAGCTCTGCGTTCTCTGATTCGAGTTTCTAAAGACAAGGCCCCCAACATTCGCAGAAGAACCTAACACGCTTCGCCGTCAGATAGTGATGATATGAGCCAAACCTTCGCTCAAGTAGTCGAACACGTGAAGCAGCTCTCACTTGATGAAAAGCAAGAGTTGCTCGACCTTCTCAACGGATTGCTTATTGAAGGAACGGCACAAAAAGCAAAGGTCCATGTGCCGGAATGTTACGAAGAGAAAAGCAAGAGAAAGCCTGACCTGGCCGAATTGGTTTCTCGGATGCCTGCCGACCATCAAGCGACTGAAGAGGGTTTCGGCGAGCCGGTGGGGAAGGAAGAATGGTAGATGTCTTCGTATGTTCCCCGAAAAGGGCGACTTCATTACGCTTTCTTTCGACCTGAGGGCTGTACGCGCATAGGCTCCAAGCTGCGCGGAAGGTTCAAAAAGGTAGATAACGGATGACATTCACCCATTCGTCATTTGCACTACAAGTTATCATCAGTTCCAAGTCTTCAATTGCTTGACGAAGCGGCAAACTACGAGGCACAAGAAAAACTCCGGCGACGTTTTTACCCGCGCCGATCAACTCAGCAGCGTGCACGGGCATAGTTGTACGGTCGTGCGTGACGATGATGCGTCCTTCTTGTTCAGCCCAAGTTAATAATTGGGAGTCGGTCGCTCTACTCATACCAATTTCAAAGGCAGTCAATGCATCAAGCTGCGGAATGCGGCGAATCAATCCGCGTAGGATGTCATGATCGAGGTCCTGGTCTATCAATAAACGCAACATGGGTCTTCTTCTCGAGAGATGCTCTCTTGCTTCCAATGAATGAAAGTGCAGAAATTGTTCTGCACTGCTCTTATATAGTAGTTGAGTAGGTTTGTAACTCCCCTTGAGAATCAAATGAGAGGGGGAGTTTGGACTAAGCACCAACCATCGAAAGTAGCTCTTTCAAGAGAGTGCCTTCTAGTTTTTCACCGTGCCCGTGCCAGTTGACCAAAAAGGTTTCTAGACCCTGGGTTTGGCTTCGCGGTTTTTTGGTTTCCAGACGCTTCAGCAAGGCCCGCTTTGTGTAGGTGTATCGCTTAACCCCGCACCAACGCGCCGCTTGTTCAAGGGCAATTTCTGACGGACTTGAATCGCCTCCTTTCTCGGCGAGGTGAGACCAATGTTCCTCCGTCAAGTCTCTTTCCTTACCTGATAGTCTTGCAATCAATTCATCGTCCAGCTCGGGGAATTTCTGTTTGACCTTTTCGTGCCATCCTTCCCTTACTTTTTTGTCGCTCGACGCTTTTGCCTCTTCATGAATTTTTGCGCCTTCAAGAAGCTCCCGATAAGCACGGGCATAATTATGGGGAAACCATCTCAGATTAAAATCTGATCGTCGGCCACCTGAGCCAAACTTCATTCGCCGTTTTCTTCGTGCTTCTTCCTCATTAGTCGCGATGTTGTAGAGTTGCAAACGAGTCAGTGGAAGAAGTGGACTTGGCAATTCCCAGATGGTTTGTGTCACAACTTCATTAACTAGGCCGTAAGCGCCTTCACAAACTTTGTCATGTATTTGAGCGTCGTACAGTCTCCAAGCATGTGTGAAGCTCCCTCTTAGGCCCTGTGCTCGATGTCTGCAGAGTTCTTCTCTGGCCTCCTTGACAGACATCTTTTTCTCCTTAGCAAATGCATTCACCTTCCCTTTTGATGGTGCCCACAGATACCACAAAAGTTCAGCGATGGACGATAAGGCAGGCGCTTGTTCGAAGTCATAGGTCAAATTAAAGCATCTTAGCGGCCAGTATGGACAACCTGGCGGAAAAGAAACCTCATTTATGGCTTCAAGCAATAACCGAGGCTCCCCATCGAGCATTGAGTGATATGCTGCATCCTCAACGACCTTCAGGACTTTGATTAGAATCGTGACGTTGTGTGGATTGTGGAAATCAGCCGGCGCAAACTCTACATCAAGCCATTTTGATTTTTTCGGCATGATTGTCTCCTTAGCCGTCTTTGGTTCGTTTATAAGCGCAGGATTGTGGGCTTTCCAGTGCAAACGCTCAACACCGAAAGCAAAGGTCCCTCAGCGTCATGCCTTTGCCGACTATCGTTGTCGCAACAGCCTACCAAGTTGGGTCAGGTTTATTTGAGTTCCGATTTGCGAGCCAGCAATCGCGCGCGGAGTTCAGCAGATGTTTTTTGATATTGAGGATCAGATTCTATTTTCTTTTGCACTTCATCGCCTTCTGCTTCTTGTTGTCGCAGGTACTCTTCGACAGTTTCTTCGTGATTAAGAAAGTAGGTAATTGCCGCGTAAACGTCCGCTAGATCAAGGGCAGGAAATTTCTGCGCGATTTGTTCGGCGGAGGCTCCGAGCTTGTAATGATATACAACTGAGTCAAGGCTCACCCACGAATCCGCAATGCGAATAGTGCCGTCCTCCGTCAAATACAAAGGCATTGCTTGAGTTTTCTCCAGCGTGGTCATGCTTCACTAACCTCTAATGGAGTCTAATACTTTTGCGGATTCCTTTCTAGTCACTGCTCGGCGCTCTCCGCTGATCAGGGTGTTTTCCACTCACTTC
>Ga0137403_10000951_pt1 | contig 36862 bp, 28 predicted proteins | sample CZOMad2_1_16fung_FD_122057 | JGI IMG/M metagenome (GOLD analysis project Ga0137403, IMG submission 122057) | Vadose zone soil fungal communities from Angelo Coast Range Reserve, California, USA - CZOMad2_1_16fungal (Hybrid Assembly) | ecosystem: Environmental > Terrestrial > Soil > Vadose zone... | reverse complement strand
CGGCTCCATGCCCAGCTGCTGCATCTTGATGATCGGCGGTATGCCGTGGCGCATGTTCATTTCGATCGGGAAGGCGACCGAGACCTGCACGCCGTGGTCCTTGACTCCCTGCCAGCCCAGGTCGGACATCCCGGTCATGTGGATGAACAGGTTGTCAGGTCCGAGCCCGAGTGTGCCGCTGTCGCCACCCTTGCCTTGGGCGAGCAAGTCCAGGGTGGGGCGAATGCTGAACGGAGAGAGGATGTGCGCCGCGATCTGCAGGTCGAGCGCTCGCCCGATGTTCCAGGCTTTCTCGTAGCCCGGAAGGTAGACCTCGCCGCCCATGATCATGGTGACGAGCTGGTCGGTCGAGGAGAACCACTGCTTTTTGATGCGGGGGGCGTCGCCCGGATACTGGTTGTTGGGATTGCTGCCGGTAAAGACGTTACCCGCACTCTCGAAAAATCCAAAGGCGGCGCGGCGCCCGGTATCGAACAGGGCCTGGATGGCGGCGTCCGAGTGCTTGGGCGAGTGATGGATCTGTGAGACGTCGTGCACCGTGGTGACGCCGTCGTCGAGCTGCGCCAGGCCCCCGAACAGCTCGCTGATGTACACGTCCTCAGGACGGTACACGGGTGCGAACGTGAGCAGGATGAATACGAAATAGTTGGGATCCGCGCTCGGCGAGCCCGAGTTGTCGTTGATCAGGAGGCCGTTGGCGAGGAAGCTGCGCAGCGCTGTTTCGAACTGGTGGTGATGCGTGTCGATGAAACCGGGCATGATGATCTTGCCGCGCGCGTCGATCTCCGAGGCGCCACCCGCGTGCAGATTCGGTCCGACCGCGACGATCTTCTTGCCTTCGACCAGCACGTCGGCCTGCGGCCACTCGCCCTTGTTCGGCATGCTGGGGTCCATTGTCATCACCGCGCCGCCGCGGATGATGTAGCGTCGGCCCCTCTTGCCGGTGTCCTCCGGTCCGTCGTCGTCGTGCGCCGCCGCCGGGCGCGCGGCGAACAAGCCGAGACCGGCGGCAGCCCCGGTCGCGGTCGAAGCTTTCAGGAAATCGCGCCGCCCGAGTTGCGAACCACTATGGTCCTGCGGCTTACCTTGATAGCAGAGTATGCACATTTGATTTTTTCCCCCAATGGACAAAAGCCATCCCCAGTGATGGCTGCTGGCTCATTTTCGCGCCGCCCCGCGGTGTTGTACACCTCATCTTCGCCCGAGCTTTGCTGCAATGCGACGGTGAAGGTGGGACGAAAGTGGGACGAGGGCGGGTTGGTCGGGGAGGGGTCCGGCCCCGCTGAATCAGGCTTGATGCTTCTCGTCTTCCTTGTTTCCCTTGCCCTTGTTCCGCCACACCAGCCATGCGAAAACCACGCAAAACCCGACAAAGAGCGCGATGAAGACGATCGTCCCGACGGGGTTGGACTCGAGCGGGGGCTCGGGGGGCGTCTGGTTCTGCGCGAGAGCGGAGAGGGGCAGGGCGAGGAGGCCTGCAAAAAAACGTTTCATGGCAAACTCCTTCATGGACTTCGGATAATCTGCACCAGGTTCCTTGCGCGGCCCTGACTGGCGTCTTGCTGTTCGCTGTCGGCCGCCGAGTCGCAGCAGGTTCGCAAAACAGGCAGACCGTTTTGGAGGAGGAGGCATGAGATTCGCAGCGCTGGCCTGGGCCGGCGGATTCGCCGTGGCGGCGATTGCGCCCGTCCAGGGGCAGGCCTGGCCCGACAAGCCGATCAAGCTGATCATCTCGTTCGCGCCGGGGGGCGTGCACGACACGCTGGCGCGCGTGCTGCAGCCGCGGCTCACCGAGTCGCTCGGCCAGCCGATCGTGATCGAGAACCGTCCTGGCGCGGGCGGCAACATCGCCGCCGAGGCGGTCGCGAAGTCGGCGCCCGACGGGTATACGTTCCTGGTCGCGAGCGAGGCGATCGCGACCAACGAGTATCTCTACCGCGGCATGGCTTACGATCCCTACAAGGACCTCGCCCCGGTGGCGAAGCTCGCCGACTATCCGATGGCCCTCATCGCCAACCCCTCGGTGCCCGCCGACAACGTGAAGGAGCTGGTGGCGCTCGCCCGCGCGAAGCCAGGGTCGCTCTCCTACGGCTCCGCGGGGGTCGGCGCCTCGGGCCACCTTGCGGGGGAGTTGTTCAACAGCGCCGAGGGCGTCAACCTCGTGCACGTTCCCTACAAGGGCGGCGCGCCTGCGCTCGCCGATCTTGTCGCCGGACGCATCCAGGTGATGTTCCTCTCGGTGTCGCTTTCGGCGCCGCAGGCGAAGCAGGGCCGGATCAAGGTGCTCGCGCTGACGGGCGAGAAGCGCTCGGACAAGCTGCCCGGCGTGGCGACCACCGCAGAGCAGGGGTTTCCCGGCGTGCAGGCCCTCCTTTTCTCGAGCCTGCTCGCGCCCGCGGCGACGCCCGCAACCATCATCCGGCGCATGAACGCCGAGGTGGTCAAGGCGCTGCGCGCCCCCGAGGTCGAGAAGCGGCTCGACGATCTGGGCGCCGTGCCGGCGCCGACCACGCCCGAGGAGTTCGCAAGCATCCTGAAGCGCGACGGCGAGACCTGGGGCAAGGTGATCCGCGAGAAGAACATCCGCGCAGAGTGAAAGGTGAGCCGTGAATGAAAGTGTCTTTCCGGAGAGGCCGCTCGAGTTCGGCGTGTTCGACTGGATCGAGTGGTCGGACCGCCCGGCCGGCGAGATATTCGAGCACAAGCTGAAAATCGCCGAGGCCGCGGACCGGGCCGGCTTCTACGGCTGGCACATCGCCGAGCACCAGGGAACGCCGCTCTCGATCGACGGGTCGCCGTCGCTCGTGCTCGCCGCCGCCATCCAGCGCACCAAGCGGCTTCGCCTGGGCGCGCTCACTTTCTGCCTGCCCTGGTACAACCCGTTCCGCTTCTACAACGAGATCTGCATGCTCGATCAGATGAGCGGCGGGCGCATCGAGCTGGGCGTCGGACGCGGCGTGTCGCCGATCGAGTCGTCCTACTTCGGCATGAAGAGCATCGACGAGTCGCGCGAGCGCTACCGCGAGACGCTCGATATCTTCTTCGCCGCCTGCGGGACCCGCGTGCTCGATCACGAGGGCAAGTATCACTCGTACAAGGACCTCGAGCTCCATATCCATCCGAAGCAGAAGCCGTACCCGCCGCTGTGGTTTCCGAGCAGCGACAGGAACTCGATCGAGTTCACGGCGAAGCACGGCTACCACACCGTGCTCAACACCGGCGCGGCCGAAGCCGGCAGGCTGTACGCGCAGTACCGCGAGGTGTGGGCGAAGCACCGCGACGATCACGGGCGGCACAACGCGCACGTGCGGGCGCCCAAGCTCGGCAAATCGCAGCACGTGTTCGTCGCCGACAGCGACACCGAGGCGAAGAAAATCGGAGACGCCGCGTACCAGGTGTGGAGCGAGCACCTCACCCATCTCACGCGAAAACACGGTAAGCCCGACCTGCTGAACGTGAGCCCGCAGTCGCCGGCCGCGGTGACGCGCCTCGTCGCCGGGTCGCCCACGACCGTGACCCGAGAGCTCGCGCAGATCGTGCGCGAGTCGGGCATCAATTATCTGCTGCTGGTGTTCTCCTTCGGCGACCTTGCCCCCGAGCACGCGATGCGTTCGATGGAGCTGTTCGTCGGACAGGTGATGCCTGCCCTGCGCCTTGCCCCGAAATAAGGCACGGACTACCATAACCATCCTCATCCGAGGAGGGGTCGAGAACACGGTGGGCATCGGGCTTGGCAATAGTTTTTTGGGAGGAGGGAACATGAGAAAAGCAAAACCGGCGGCACTCGCCGCTGCGCTGGGACTTGCGCTTGCGGCGGGAGTCGCCTCCGCGCAGACCATCAAGATCGGCTTCATCACCAGCTACTCGGGGCTCAACGGCAATCTCGGTCCCTACATGGAGCGCGGCGCGCGCCTGTACCTCAAAGAACATGCGAACGAGCTGCCGCCCGGCGTGAACGTCGAGTTCCTGATCCGCGACGATACGGGGCCCAACCCCGACAAGGCGAAACAGCTCGCGCAGGAGCTGATCGTGCGCGACAAGGTGAACCTGCTCGCGGGCGTGATCTTCACCCCCAACGCGATGGCGATCGCGCCGCTCGCGACCGAGGCCAAGGTGCCCTTCATCATCATGAACGCGGGGACCGCGGTGATCACGACGCGCTCGCCCTACATCGCGCGCCTCTCTTTCACCCTGTGGCAGTCCTGCTATCCGCTCGGCCAGTGGGGAGCGAAGAGATTCAAGCGGGTCTACACCATGGTGAGCGACTTCGGGCCCGGGCACGACTGCGAGGACGCCATCGTCAGGGCCATCAAGGAATCCGGCGGCGAAGTCGCCGGAACCGTGCGCGTGCCGCTGGTGAATCCCGATTTCGTTCCCTACATGCAGCGCGTGAAGGACGCCAAGCCCGACGCGCTCGCCGTGTTCATCCCCGCGGGCAAGACCGCGACCGCGGTCCTGAAGGCCTTCGGCGATCTGGGCCTCGCGAACTCCGGCGTCAAGCTGATCGGGCCGGGTGACGTCACCACCGACGAGGAGCTGCAGAACATGGGCGACGCGGCGCTCGGCGTGCTCACCGTGCATCACTATTCGGCCGCAGCGGATCGTCCCGCCAACAAGGCCTTCGTCGCCGCGTGGAAGCGCGACTACGGCGCGAACGAGACGCCCAACTTCGTCGCCGTGGGCGGCTGGGACGGCATGGCCGCCATCATGTACGCGATCAAAGAGCAGAACGGCAAGCTCGACCCGGACCGCACCATGGACCTCCTGAAGAATTTCAAGGACCCGAACAGCCCGCGCGGGCCGATCTCTTTGGATCCGGCGACGCGCGACATCGTGCAGAACGAGTACCTGCGCGAGGTGCGCAGGGTTGGCGGCAAGCTCGTCAACGTCGAGCTCGAGACCGTCGGCACCGCGGTCAAGGATCCGTGGAAGGAACTGAACAAGAAGTAAGCCCCCGCCGGAGCGAGGCGTAGTGCATTATTGCGGTGCACCATGGCAGCCTTTCGAACCACAGCGGTGCACGCTCCAAGCTTCGCCGCGTGCTCGAGCAGGGTAAGTAACGGTATGTTTTAAAGCATAAATATCAGTTGGTGGGCGCTTCCATCTGCGGTCGGCACGCAGCTTGCTGTATAGGAAAGCGTGAAAACCAAACTGAGTTTACCGATCGCGATTGTCCTGGGCTTGCTCGCCCCCTTTGCGCTGCCTGCCGGCGCGGCGGAAGCCGTCGTCGGCGCCGTGGCGATGATAGGGGATCTGCACATCATGGAATTCGCGGTCGCCGCCAACGCCCTGACGATTGTGCCGTAAGAACGCGCGCCGGGTGGGACCCCCTCGCCCGCGCGCGCGTTTGTTTGGAGTCCGCCGCGGAGCCGCGCGCCGTTACATCTTGAGCAGGCGCTTGCAGTTGCCCGAGAGGATCTTGGTCCGGTCCTCCAGGCTCAGGGGCAGGTCTGCCATCCACTTCGCTCCCGGCGGGTTGGGCACGAAGGGGTAGTCCACCGAGAACAGTATCCGGTCGATGCCCATTTCCATCATGCAGCACATCAGCGCCGGCGTGCAGAAGTTGCCGCTGGTGGTGATCCAGAAATGCCGGTTGAAGGTCTCGCGGAAGGTGCTCGGCTGGCCGCCGCGCGACAGGCACATGTCGATGCGCCAGGCGGAGAAAGGCAGCGATTCGCCGAGGTGGCCGAGGATGATCTTCAGCCCCTGATATTTCTCGAACACGCCCGACAGCACCATGCGGATGCCCTGCGTCGCGGTCTCGACCGTGTAGCCCCAGGCGGCGGCCTGAAGCCCGGGATACTTGTCGAGGTAGTCACGGTAATAGGCGTCGACCACCGCTTTCATCGGCATCGACGGGTGGAGATAGAGCGGCACATCGAGCGCCTGCGCGCGCTCGAAGATCGGCCAGAAGCGCTTGTCGTCGAAGAACACGCCGTTCGTGGGGCCGTGCACCATCGCGCCCTTGAAGCCGAGCTTGTCGACCGTGCGCTCGAGCTCGTCCGCGGCGGCCTTGGGGTCGGCGGTGGGGAGCGCCGCGAACGCTGCGAAGCGGTCCGGGTGGGCGCGCACCGTTTCGTGCAGCCGGTCGTTGGCGCGCTTCGCGAGCGGGATGGCGGTCGCCGCGTCCAGGCGCTGCGTCGAGGGCGCGGCGTGAGAGAGCACCTGCACGTCGATGCCGGCGTCGTCCATCTCCTTGATGCGCAGCGCGCCCAGATCCTCGAGTCTTTTGCGCAGCTCCGGGCTGCGCGCCTCTCCCGCCTCGAAGGTCTTCGATACCTCGGCGTCCCAGTAATGCTCTTCGAGTGCGATGACGAAAGGTCGGTTGTTGCTTGCCATGTGTGCGATGTCTCCAGAAGAAAGGGTTTCAGGCCGGGGCCTTGGCGTACTTGCCCGTGAGCTGCGGTGTGCGTCCCGGCAGCCCCTTCCGCTCGTGCTCGAGGCGCGTATCGCGCGCCCAGGTACGCTTCAGCTTGTCGCGCACTTTCACGCGCAGGCGCCCGACGCTCTCGACCTCGAGCTCGATCCGGTCGCCGTCCTGGAACGCCGACAGGCCGCGGTGGTTGGTGCCGGTGGCGAGCACGTCGCCGGGCTCGAGCTGGTGGATAGCTGACACCCACTCGATGCAACGCGGGATGTTGTGCGCCATGTCGCTGGTGTTGAAGTCCTGCTTGAGCACGCCGTTCACCCACAGGCGGATCTGCAGCTTGTGCGGGTCGCGGATCTCGTCCGCGGTGATGATGAACGGTCCCATGGGCGCGAAGGTGTCGCGCGACTTCGCCTGGTAGAACACGTTGCCGGCGGGCGGCAGGTCGCGCGCCGAGCCGTCGATGAAGCAGGTGTAGCCGAAGACGTATTTCATCGCCTGCGCCGCCTTGACGTGGCTCGCTCGCCTGCCGATCACGAGCGCGACCTCGGCCTCGCCCTCGAAAATGGCCGCGGGCACGTCGGGCAGCACCATGGTGTCGCCGTCGCCGATCACGGCGCTGGGGGACTTGTGAAAGGCGTTGATCGGCGCGGGCTCGGAGCGCGTGCCGTCCTCCATGTAATTCACCGCCATGCAGTCGATGTTCACGGGCCTGGGAAGCGGCGGGCGGATCCTCACCTTTTTCAGGGGAATGCCGCGGCCGGCCGCGACCGCTTTTTCCAGTTTCCTGCGGTAGTCGGCGAAGCGCTCGATCAGGCCGCTGATCAGGTCGTGCGGGCCCGTATGGGGGATGCCTTTCACGACCTTGCTCACGTCGACTACGGTGTCGCCTTTGAGAACTCCAAGCTTGAAATCATCGAAATAGAGGATTTTCACTTCGTTTGTCCCAGTCAAAGTATTGTCACTCGGGGGCGCTATTCTCTTCTGAAATCGCTTCCGCTGCTCGGCGTTCTTCAGCAATCTGAAAGACTGCGTCAGGGCGCTGAAAGGCTCCCGGCGCGATGCTTGCGCCCCGGTCGCATCACGATGATCTCTGCCCCCGCTCCTCGATCGCGCTGGATCGCGTGCGCTTTGCTGGTCTGCACGCTGATCTGGTTCGTGGGTCTCGAATATCGCGGCCTGTTCATGCCCGACGAGGGGCGTTACGCCGACATCGCGCGCGAGATGCTGGACGCGAACGACTGGGTCACGCCGCGCCTCAACGGGATCAAGTATCTGGAAAAGCCCCCGTTGCAATACTGGGCGACCGCGGGCGCGTTCGCCCTGTTCGGGGTGGATGAATGGACTGCGCGGCTCTGGCCCGCGGTGACCGGGCTGCTCTGCATCGTTTTTACCGCGTTTGCGGCGTTTCGCTTCGCACCTCGTTCGCCGGGCGGCGCGACGGCGCTGGTGCTCGCCGGCAGCTGGGGGTTTTTCCTCGGCAGCCAGTTCCTGACCCTCGACATGGGGCTGACCTTCTTCCTGACCGCGGCGATGCTGAGCTTCGCCCTGAGCCGGCGCACGGACATTTCCCCGGAAGCTCAACGCAACTGGATGCTGCTCGCCTGGGCGGCGGCGGCCGGCGCCGTGCTGAGCAAGGGGCTCGTCGGCGTCGTGATCCCGGGCCTTGCCCTGGCCGTTTACCTTGCGCTCGAGCGCGACCTGTCCGCGCTCCGGCGCCTGCACTGGATTCCGGGACTGAGCTTGTTCACGGCGATCGTCCTCCCCTGGTTCATCCTGGTGCAGGACAGGAATCCGGAGTTCTTTCACTTCTTCTTCGTGCACGAGCATTTCGAGCGCTATTCTCTGCCGGATCATCACCGCCCCGGCCCGTGGTGGTATTTCGTTCCGGTGGTGCTCGTCGGGTTGTGGCCGTGGACACCCGCGGTGCCCGCGGCAATCGCGAAGGCCTGGCGGGCGCCGGCCGCCGGGGGCTTCAGTCTCGACCGCTTCCTGGCGATCTGGGCCGGCGTGGTGATTGTTTTTTTCAGCGCATCGCACTCGAAATTGCCCGGCTACATCCTGCCGGCGATGCCGGCGATCCTGCTTCTCCTCGCGAGGCACTACCCGGAGATGTCGCAGCGGGTGCGCCGCTCGCCGGCGCTCGCATCCGTGGCGAGCGGCCTCGTTCTGATGCTCCTCGCCGCCGGGCTCCCTGCCCTCAGCAGACACCTGTCGTGGACCGCGTTCGACGAAAAGTACTCGATCTGGCTGTTCGGGGCCGCGCTGGCTCTGTCGGCGTCCGGGCTCGCGGGCCTGGGGCTGCAAAGGCGCTCGCGGCACGAGCCGGCGCTCGCGGTGGTCGCTCTGGGCAGCCTGCTCGCGGCCCAGCTCGTGCTTTCGGGCACGCACGTGGTCGACGAGCACTATTCGTCGGAGCGCCTGATCGAGCGGATCGCCGGCGAGAAGCTGCGGTTTCCCCGCGACCCGCCTTTCTACAGCGTGTCGAGCTACGATCAAAGCGTGCCCTTCTACCTCGGGCGTTCGGTGACGCTGGTGGGCCACAAGGACGAGCTCGCGCCGGGTATCGCCGCCGAGCCGGGCAAGTACGTCGGATCGGTCGACGAATTCCTGGGACGCTGGCGCACGGACGCCGACGCGTTCGCGATCATGACGCCGCGCCTCTACGACAAGCTCAGCCGGGAAGGGCTGCCGGGACGCGTCCTTGCGCTCGACTCACGCTGGATCATCGTCGCGCGGCGCTAGCCTGCGAGCGCGCTACTGCGGCTCGATCTTCGCCAGCCTCGCGTACCTGCCCCACTGCTCGATCTCGGTGCGGATGAGAGCCGCCATCGATTCGGAGTTGCCGGGAAACGGATCGGTGGCGAGGTTCTCGAGGAATTTCCGCGTCTCCTCGCTCGCGGTGATCTGGTTGAACCAGGCCGCGAGCTTGTCGACGATGGGCTTGGGCGTTCCGGCGGGGACGACGACGCCCCACCAGGGCGAGAGGTCGTAGCCCGGAAACCCGGATTCCACCATGGTGGGCACCTGGGGCAGCGTGGCGAGTCGCGTTGCCGAGGTGACTGCGAGGATCCGCAGCCGGCCCGCACGCGCCTGCGGCACGAGGAAGGTGACGTCGTAAGTCATGAAGTCGACTTCTCCGCTGATCGTGTCGGTGAGCGCCGACATCGTCTCCTTGTAGGGGACATAGGTCGTGGAGAGGCCGGCCATTTCCTTGTAGAGCTCGCCGGTCACCTGCCCGGTGTTCGAGCCGGTGGCGTAGTGTCCGTGTCCCGGCTTCTTCTTGAGGTGCTCGGTGAGCTCGGCGATCGAGCGGATCGGGCTCTTCGCGTCGATCGCGATCGCGAAGCTCAGCCTGGCGAGCGTCGTCACCGGGGTGAAGTCCTTGTCCGGGTCGAACCGCAGCTGCTTGAACATGTAGCGCGCCGCGGCCAGCGTCGAGCTCGCGGGCGTGATCATGATCGTGTAGCCGTCGGCTTTCGAGTGCGCTACGTATTCCGTCGCGAGACTTCCCTGCACGCCCGTCCTGTTCTCGACGATCACCGGCTTGCCGGAGAGCTTGGCGAGCCTGTCGCTGAAGTAGCGGACCACGATATCGGCGCCCGATCCGACGGAGAAATTGCAGATCGATCTGATCTCGCGCGCGGGATGGTCCTGTGCCGCGGCGGCCGCCGGGATCGCCACCGCGAGAAAGGCCAGCCCAACGAAAGCGGTTTTCATGGGTCGAGCTCGGGGTAGCGGCGGAAGATGCCGTGCTGGTTGAATGCCAGCCGGCGCTTGGACGCGAGGTAGGCGGCGATGCGCGGACGCGAGGCGAGGCGGTCGTGCAGCGCGACCGTGTGCGGGTGCCGGGGCTCGAGCTTTTCCATGGCTCGGGGAAAAGCATAGCGCAAGCCCGCCACCATCTGGAATAGCGACAAGTCCGCGTAGGAGAGAGCTCGGCCGAGCAGCCATCCGCCCTTCTCGCGCGCAAGCAGCCGCTCGAAGTAGCCGAGAAATTTCGGCAGGCGCGCGCCGGTGAAGTGGGCCGCGCGCCGGGCGGATTCGGGCTTCTGGTCTTCGTAGTAGAAGGCGCCCCCGATGGGATGGTGGGTGTCGTGGGCTTCGACCAGCCAGTCGGCGATGGTGAGCTGGAGCTGGTGCGCCCAGACTCTGGCGGCTTCGCTCTTCGGCACCAGGCCGTGGCGCGGGGCGAGCCACGAGAGAATGTTCGCCGTCTGCCCGATCACGAGCTTGCCCGCCTTGAGAAAAGGCGGCGCGAACGGAGCGCGGTCGATGGACTTGCCCTCGAGGAAGGGCATGATCGCCGCGGTGCCGTGCGGCAGGCGCGCGACGTCGACATACTCGGCGGCCGCTTCCTCGAGCGCGAGCCGCACGAATTCGCCGCGCCCCTGTATCGAGGGCCAATAGTAGAGCTCGTAGCGCATGGGGTTTCTCCTCCGTGCTTCGTCAGGCGGCCTGGGCGCTCAAGCGCCGCGCGCGCGTCAGCAGGAACACGGCGATCGTGGTCGTCACCAGATTCCAGGCGATGCCGTTCGCGAATGCCGCGCGGTACGACCCGGTCAGGTCGAAGATCCATCCCGGCAGCCAGCCGCCGAGCGCCATGCCGAACAGCGTCGCCATGATCACCGTGCCGGTCCGCACGCCCGCTTCCCGCGGCGAGAAGTACTCGCGCACGATGATCGGGTACGAGGGCACGAGGCCGCCCTGGAACAGCCCGAAGAGCGCCGAGATCACGTACAGCGCAGCGAGCTGCTGGAACGGCAGGAAGAGCGCGAGCGCGACCGCCTGCAGCACCGCGCCGAGCAGCAGCGTGCGCAGGCCGCCGATGCGGTCGACGATCCAGCCCGACGCGAGCCGGCTCACGATGCCGAAGCCGAGCATCAGCGAGAGCATCTCGGCGCCGCGCGCCGCCGCGTAGCCGAGGTCGCCGCAGTACGCGACCATGTGAACCTGCGGCATGGACATGGCGACGCAGCACGAAACCCCCGCGATGCACAGCAGAGCCTGGAGCGAGTTGGGCGAGAATCCGAGCGGCCGGTCCGGATCGGATGCCTTCGCCGGCGTCGCGCCGCCCGCGGCCGCGATCGCGGGAGGTTTTCCCTTCAACGCGAGCGCGAGCAGGGGCATCGCGATCAGGCAGAACACCCCGGTTCCGATGTAGGTTGCGCGCCAGCCCGAATGGTCGATGAAATACTGCATCACCGGCGGCCAGACGGCGCCGGCGAGATAGTTGCCGCTCATGACGATCGCGACCGCGATTCCGCGCCGGCGCGTGAACCACAGCGAGATGTCGGCGACCAGCGGCACGAACGTCGCCGAGGTGCCGAGGAGGCCGATCAGCAATCCTTGAGCCGCGGAGAACTGCACGAGGTTCTGCGAAACGCCCGCTGCGATGAAACCCAGCGCAAGGCTGACCGCGCCGATGAACACGGGCGCTCTTACGCCGAAGCGGTCGGAGAGCTTTCCCATGAGGATGCCGCCGATACCGAATCCGATCATGGTCAGCGTGTAGGGAAGCGAGGCCTGGGCGCGCGCGATGCCGAATTCCGCCTGGAGCGGCGGCAGGGCCACCGACATCGAGTACATGCCCGAGCCGCCGATGGTCATCAGGGCGAGCGCGATCCCGAGACGGATCCAGGCGTAGGAGGATTCGGTGTGCGTTGCGGGACCGGTCACGGCGTGCCGCGGCGCGGGCGCGTGGTCAGGGCGAGCAGGGTCGTGAGGATCACGAGCAGCGAGAGGGCCGAGAGAGCCAGGGACCCGTGTATCCCGATCAGGCCTCCGATGATTCCGATGGTCACGCCGGAGAAGGCGCGCATGCCCAGGGCCGAGAGGATATAGAGGCCGATCACGCGGCCGCGATCGGCCTCCGGCGCGCGCAACTGGACCAGGGTCTGGGCCATCGCGTTGAACGACAGTTCGAGGAAGCCCACTGCAAAAAGCAGGACGAGCGCGAGTGCGTAGTTCGTGCACACGGCGAAGCCGCCGATTGCAAGGCACCACAGCATCGCGAGCACGAAGGCGGTACGAGGCCGGGCCTGCAGCAGCCCCCGGCTCTCGAGAATCACGCCGGCCGACAGGGCGCCGGCCGCGTCCGCGGCGAGCAGCATGCTGTAGGACAGATCGGGATCGCCGTGGCCCAGGTCGTTCGCGAATTCCGGCATCTGCGGCTGGTAGCCGTTGCCGACGATGAGCGAGGTGAGGCCTGCGAGGAGGATCATCGAGGCGATACCGCGATTGCCTGCGACCATGCGAATGGTCGAGACGATGTCGGAGAGGCCTTTCACCGCACGTACCGGGGCCGGCGCGCCCTTCCTGAAGCGCGGCCCGTAGGGTGCGCGGCACAGCCACAGGGTGAGGGGCAGGTAGATCAGGACGTTCGCGAGCAGGCCGTAGGCGGGCCCGAGGGCGATCAGCAGGGCCCCACCCACCGCGGGGCCGAACAGCAGCCCGAGGTAGCGCGCCGTAGCGGAAAGGCGGATCGCGCTTTGCAGGTTCGCGGTCCCCACGATGTCGTGGATCAGCAGCTGGCCGGAGGGATGCCAGAACACGCCTGCGAATCCGTGAACGACCAGCAGGACCACCGCGTGCCACATCTCGAGCGCGTCGGTCAGGAACAGCAGTCCCCAGCCGAGCGACGCCGCCATGAACAAGGCCATGCCGATCTGGATCATGCGCCGCGGATCGAAGCGATCGGCGAGCGCACCCGACAGGACCGAGAAGAATAGAAACGGCAGCCAGTGCGACAGCATCGCGAACCCGCCGAGCGCCGGCGAATGAAATTTCTGGTAGATGATCCAGTAGCTGATGACGTGCTCGACCGAGTCGGCCATCATCGCCAGCGCGGAGCCGATGAAGTAGGCGCGGTATCCGGGATGGCGGAGCGCTGCGAAGGATTGCGGCGGCGCGGCCGCTTGGCCGTGCGGTGCGGTCAACTCGGACTTTCTGCGGACCTCGGGAGCGAAGCCGCATTCTACCGGAACGAACCGGCGGTCTTCAGGCCGTGAGTCGCTGCAGCGTATCGGTCTACAGCTCGACGCCTATCCTGCGGTCGAGCGAGTAGGGTCCGCCGCCTCTTATCCAGATCGCGAGCGCGACCACGCCCCACAGCAGGGTGAACTCGTAGCCGCGGTTGAGCCAGGAGAAGCCGTTGGGCAGGTAGTGGACGAAGGTGATGACCGCCATCTCGATCGTGACCGCCGCGGCGAAGAAGCGAGTGAACAATCCGGCGGCGATGGCGATCCCGCCGAAAAACTCGACCAGGATGAGCAGGTAGACGAGCGCGATCGGGTGCTCGTATCCCATCTTCACGAAGGCCGGCGCCATGGCCTCCGCGCCGCGGGAGATCTTGCCCCAGCCGTGGACCGCGAGAATCAGCCCGCAGCCGCAGCGCACGATCGGCCAGGACAGGGGCTCGAGGGAGGCATAGAGCGGTCTCAACGCGGGGAACAGCAGTCTGGGCCCGGCCTCGTTCATGCTTTGTCCTCCTGGCTTGTCGGGGCAGAATACCACTATGAAGGAAGCGATCGCGATCCCCGAATCCGAAATCGAGCTCACCGCGGTCCGCGCGCAAGGGGCCGGCGGGCAGAACGTCAACAAGGTCTCCAACGCCGTGCATCTGCGCTTCGACATCCGCGCGTCCTCGCTGCCCGGGCCGGTCAAGGTACGGCTGCTCGGCTCGCGCGACCAGCGCATCACGCGCGAGGGCGTGCTCGTCATCAAGGCGCAGCAGCACCGCAGCCTCGAGCGCAACCGGGACGAGGCGCTCGAGCGGCTGCACGAGCTGGTGGCGCGCGCCGCGCACGTTCCGAAGGCGCGCAGGGCCACCCGTCCCACCCGCGGCTCGCAGAAGAGGCGCCTGGAAGGCAAGTCGCGGCGTGGCGAGGTCAAGCGCTTGCGGGGCCGGGTCGGGTCCGACTGATCGGGCCGCACCCTCATTTCCTGGTCAGGCCACCAGCTGCTCCAGCTTGTGTTGCAGCTCCAGCCACTCGGCTTCGAGCTGCTCGAGCTCGCGGGCGGCATAGGCCTGGTCGAGGATCAGGGTCTTCAAGGTCTCTTTCCTGTCTTCGCCGTAGATCCCCGGGTCGGCGAGCCGGGCGTCGATCGCGGCCTTTTGCGCCGAGAGCTTCGCCATCCGTTCATCGACGCGCTTCAGGCGCGACTCGAGGGGCTTTCGCGCCGCCGATTGCCGCTGGCGCTCCTCGGCTTCCCTGCGTTTCTGCGCGCGCTGATCGGCGGCCGGGGCGGGGGCGGGCTTTTTCGCTTCCGGAAGCGGCGCGGACTGCTCTTCGGGCGCGAGCTTGGTCTTGAACAGCCAGTCGCGGTAGTCGTCGAGGTCGCCGTCGAAGGGCGCAAGCCGCCCGTCGGCGACGATGAGGAAGCGGTCGGTGGTCGCGCGCAGCAGGTGCCGGTCGTGCGAGACGAGGATGAGCGTGCCCTCGAACTGCGCCAGCGCCACCGTCAGCGCCTCGCGCGTCTCCAGGTCGAGGTGGTTGGTCGGCTCGTCGAGCAGCAGCAGGTTCGGCCGCTGCCACACGATCAGGGCGAGCGCGAGCCGTGCTTTCTCGCCGCCGGAGAAGTGCTCGATCGCGTCGGTCGCCATGTCGCCCGGGAAGTTGAAGCTGCCGAGATAGTTGCGCAGGTCTTGCTCGCGCACCCCCGGCGACACCTTGAGCAGGTGCCACAGCGGCGACTGGTCGTCGCGCAGCATCTCGACCTGGTGCTGCGCGAAGTAGCCGATCTCCAGCCCCTTGTTGAAGGTGGCTTCTCCCGACAGCGGTTTGAGTGCCCCGGCGATCGTCTTGATGAGCGTGGACTTGCCCGCGCCGTTGACGCCGAGCAGGCCGATGCGCTCGTCGGACTGGAGCGAGAAGGTGATTCCTTCCAGAACCGTCTTCTCCGGATACCCGGCGTCGACTTCCTCGAGCACGAGCAGCGGATTGGGCGCGCGCAGCGGGTCGCGGAACTCGAAGGAGAACGGCGCCGACACATGCAGCGGCGCGAGCTCCTCCATCTTCGCCAGCATTTTCATGCGGCTCTGCGCCTGCCGCGCCTTGGTCGCCTTGGCGCGGAAGCGTTCGATGAACGACTCCAGGTGCGCGCGCTCGCGCTGCTGCTTCTCGTGCTGCGCCGCCGCCAGCACCACCGTAGCGGCGCGCTGCGTCTCGAAGGCGGAGTAGTTGCCCGAATAGCGCCGCAGCTTCTTGCTGTCGATGTGCACCACGACGTTCACGACGCCGTCGAGGAAGTCGCGGTCGTGCGAGACGATGAGGAGCGTCCCGGCGTAACGCCGTAGCCAGTCCTCGAGCCAGATGATCGCGTCGAGGTCGAGGTGGTTGGTCGGCTCGTCGAGCAGCAGCAGGTCGGAGGGGCACATCAGCGCCTGGGCGAGATTGAGGCGCATGCGCCAGCCGCCCGAGAAGCTCGCCACGGGCTCCGCGGTCTGCTCGCGCGAGAAACCCAGGCCGTGCAGGAGCTGCTCGGCGCGCGAGCGCACCGTGTAAGCGCCCGCGTCGCCCAGCGCCGCGTGCAGCTCTCCGATCTTGTGGCCGTCGTTGGCGGTTTCGGCCGCGGCGAGCTCGGCCTCGAGGCCGCGCAGCGTCGTGTCGCCGTCGATGGCGTACTCGAGCGCGGGCCGGTCTAGGGCCGGCGTCTCCTGGGCGACGTACGCCACGCGCCATTGCTTCGGAAAATCTGCCTCGCCCTTGTCGGCGTGGATCTCGTCGCGCAGCAGCGCGAACAGGCTCGTCTTGCCCGAGCCGTTCGCGCCGATCAGGCCGATGCGGTCGCCGGGATTGAGGGCGACGTCGGCGCCTTCGAGCAGCGTCTTGGTGCCGCGGCGAAGCGTGACTTGTGAGAGGCGGATCATAGCGAGGCGCGCAATTGTACGCGCGGACAGCCTAGCCGGGCGGTTTGCAGTGCCGCCGGATCCAGTTCGCGAGCGCTTCCTCTTTCATCGTTCCGGCGGCGACGGCGAGCAGGCTCATCACGCTCTCGGCGTCGCCGGCGGCGAACCGGTAGCCGTTGAGGGCGAGAAATAGCTCGAGGGCGATGAATGCGGTACGCTTGTTCCCGTCCACGAAGGGGTGGTTGGTCGCCAGACCGTAGGCGTAGGAGGCGGCGAGCTCGGCGGCGTCAGGCCTCCCGTATGCGGTCCGGTTCAGGGGTCGCGCGAGGGCGGAATCGAGCAGGCCCGCGTCCCGAATTCCGGGGCTACCGCCGTGCTCGGCGAGCTGCTCTTCGTGAGCGGCGAGGATGGCCGAACGCTTGATCCAGACCCACTTCCTCACTTCGCAAGCTCGCGAAGCACGGCGCGACGCTTCTTGGCGATGCGCCGTACGTGCTTCATCTGGGCTTCGAAGTGCGGGTCGTGAGGGGTCAGGCGGAGCCCGTCGGGCGTGTCGGTCACGTGCAGCGTGTCGCCCTTTTCGAGCTTGAGGCGTGCGAGCATCTCCTTCGGCAGGATGAGGCCGACGGAATTGCCGATGCGGGTCAGTTTGAGAGCGGCCATGTCGCGTCCTTGTTATAACGGTTGTTATAATACGCTGGCGCCGGGCGTATTGCTATAGACTCTCCGCTCGATGGCCTTCGTCCTCTACAATGCGCCGCAATCGACCTGCAGCCAGCGGGTGCGCTTCGTGCTCAACGCGAAGAAGCTGCCCTTCGAGGAGGTGAAGCTCGACCTGCTCGCCGGCGACCAGCTCAAGCCCGACTATCTCGCCCTCAATCCCAACGGCGTCGTGCCGACCCTGGTGCACGACGGCACGGTGGTGATCGACTCCTCGGTGATCATCGAGTACATCGACGAAGTCTTTCCGGAGTGGGAGAGCTTCACTCCGAAAGAGCCCGCCAAGCGCGCGGCGATGCGCGCGCTGATGCGCTTCATCGACGAGATGCCGGCGGCGGCGGTGCGCGTGCCGACCTTCAACCTCGCCTTCCTGCCGCGCTTCGCCGCGATGAGCGAGGAGGAGTTCGTCGCGTTCGCCGAATCCAAGCCCTTGCGCAAGGAGTTCATGCTGACGATGGGCCGCAAGGGCTTCTCCGAGAAGGAGATGAAATCGGCGCTCGAACGCCTTGCGCGCACGCTGGTGCGCATGGAGGACACGATCCGGGCTAGCGGCGGCCCCTGGCTGATGGGGGAGCGGCCGACCCTTGCCGATGTCGCGGTGATGCCGGCGATCGTGCGCATGGCCGACCTGGGCCTCGACACGATGTGGGCGGAGAATCCGCGGATCGCGCACTGGTTCGAAGCGATCCGCGCGCACCCTGCCTTCAAGCCGACGTACTACTTCGGATCGCTGCTTAGCGAGCGATTCCCGCACCTGAAGAAGCTGGGCTGAGTCACTTCTTCGGCGCCGGGTGGATGTTGTCCACCCAGTGAACTTCCTCCGGTTTCTCGACCGCGGGAATGTCCAGGTTCACCACGACCGGCTCCTGGCCGCTGCGGCAGAGGACGCACGACAGCGGCTCGGTGTCGCTCGCGTTGATCTCCTGGTGCGGAACGTAGGGCGGCACGTAGATGAAGTCGCCCGGGCCCGCCTCGGCGACGAATTCGAGCTTGTCGCCCCAGCGCATGCGCGCGCGGCCGCTGACGACGTAGATCACGCTCTCGACCGGCCCGTGGTGGTGCGCGCCGGTCTTCGCCTTGGGGTGGATGACGACCGTTCCCGCCCAGAGCTTCTCCGCGCCGGCGCGCGCGTGGGTGATCGCCGCGGCGCGGTTCATGCCGGGGGTCTGCGCGGTGTTGACGTCGAGCTCGTTCGCGTGCACGACGCGCACGCCGTGGTGCTTCCATTGGGATTCGGAGGTCATCTCTCGAGCTTGGCGAGCTCGAACAGAAAGCGGCCTTCGCCTGCTTTGGTCGCTCCGCGGTTCCTGGTTTGTCCGGTGCTCATCGGTCCCCCGATCTCACTTCGTCAGTATTGCCTGCGTCTGGATGGTAAGTGAAAGCAGCTTCCCTGACTCGTCGGTCACCCGCGTCTGCCACACCGTGGTGCTTCTGCCCTTGTGCAGCGGCGTCGCCTCCGCCCGAATGGTGCCGCTTTTGCCTGCGGCGAAAAAATTGGTCTTCGACTCGATGGTGGCGGTGGCCGCGCCCTCGGGCAGGTTGATGAGCGCTGCGGTCCCGCCGGTCGCGTCGGCGAGCGCCATCAGCGTGCCGCCATGGAGCGTGCCGCGGATCGTCCGCAGGTGATCGCGGATCTCGAGTTCCGCGACCACGCGGTCCGGGCCGGTCTCGACGAAGCGCATTCCGAGGTGCTCGGCGAGCAGGCCTTTCCACATTTGATTGATCGCGTCAGGGTCTTTCATTTCCGGGTCTCCCGTTTCCATGTATCCTTGCGCCCACAACAAACCTACCGAGGAGGATGTTAAATGAGGAATTGGCTCGCCGCACTGACGTGCATCGCGCTCCTCTCTCCCGGCGCCGCTTCGGCACAATCCTATCCTTCCAAGCCCGTGCGGCTGGTCGTGGGCTTCCCGGCCGGCGGCCCCGCGGACATCTTCGGGCGTACCTTCGCGCAGGCGCTGAGCACCGGGCTTGGCCAGACGGTCATCGTCGAGAACAAGAGCGGCGTCGGCGGCGTGCTCGGCATCGACGCGGTGGCCAAGGCGCAGCCCGATGGCTACATGCTCGGCTTCAACAACCAGGGGTCGGTGGCGATGGCGCCTTACGCGCTGACCAAGATGCCCTTCAACCCCAACAAGGACCTCGCTTTCATCACCGTGGTGGTGAAGGTTCCCGAGGTCGTCGTGGTGAATCCTTCGCTGCCCGTGAACACGCTCGCCGAGCTCATCGCTTACGCCAAGGCGAATCCCGGGAAGATCGATTTCGGCTCGGCCGGCGCGGGAGGCATCACGCATCTCGCCTGCGAGCTGCTCAAGGCGGAGGCGAAGATCGACGTGGTGCACGTGCCTTACAAGGGCGCGGCGCCGGCCGTGAGCGATCTGCTCGGGGGGCAGGTGAAGATGGGAATCTTCGACGTGCCGGTGGTGCTGCCGCACATCAAGTCGGGGAAGTTCAAGGCGCTGGCGGTGACGAGCGCCAAGCGCGCGGCAACGCTGCCCGATGTGCCGACCACCGGCGAAGTCGGCTATCCCAAGGTGATCTCCGACAACTGGTACGGCCTGGTCGCGCCCGCGGCAACGCCGCCCGCGGTCCTGAACAAGATTCACGAAGCCTCGATCGCGGCGCTGCAGTCGCCAGCGCTGATCGAGCAGTTCGCCAAGGTGAGCGGGATTCCCGCCCCGATGACGCAGGCGGAATATCTGGCTTTCCTCGGCGAGGAGCAGGCGCGCTGGGGCGCGATCATCAAGGCGATCGGCTTCAAGGAAGACTAGCGCAGCAAGATGTCGGAGCCCAAGCCGTCCTTTCTCGCTTCGCCCAGCCGGCCGAAGCTGAAGCTGCCCGCGGGCGCGTGCGACACGCACGTGCACGTATTCGGGCCGCACACGATCTTTCCGTTCGCCGAGCCGCGGCCGTTCACGCCCGCCGACGCGCCCAAGGACAGGCTCTTCGCGCTGCACGCGATGCTCGGCGTCCAGCGCTGCGTGATCGTGCAGTCCACCTGCCACGGCTTCGATAACCGCGTGGTCGCCGACGCGATCGCCGCCAAGAACGGCGACTACTGCGGCGTCACGCTCGTGCCGCCGGCGGTGGACGATGCCGAGCTGCGCCGCCTCGATTCGCAGGGGTTTTGCGGCGTGCGTTTCAATTTCATGAGCCATCTCGGGAAGGGGCCGAGGATCGAGGACGCGATCGCGCTCACGCCGCGTCTCGCGAAGCTCGGGTGGCATCTGCAGGTGCATTTCGAAGGCGCGCTGATCGAGCAGCTCGCGCCTTTCCTCAGGCGCTCGGCGGTGCCGGTGGTGATCGACCACATGGGGCGCGTCGACGCCTCGCTCGGCGTCGACCAGCCGGCTTTCAGGAGCCTGCTCGATCTGATGCGCGACGATCGCTTCAGGGTCAAAGTGAGCGGCTCCGAGCGCATCTCGCGCAAGCCCTCGCCCTGGCCGGACGCGCGCCCCTTTGCGCGAGGGCTCGTCGCGGAATTCGGCGACCGCTGCTTCTGGGGCAGCGACTGGCCGCACCCGAACCTGGCCGCGATCCCCGACGACGGCGTGCTCGTCGACCTGCTTTCCGAGATCGCATCCTCGGAGAAGGAGCGCCAGGCGCTTCTGGTCGACAATCCTAGGGGCTTCTACAGGTTTCGGAAATGAGCAAGCGATGACGCGGCGCCTGGAGGGAAAGGTGGCGGTCATCTCCGGCGCGGGGTCGGTAGGCCCGGGTTGGGGAAACGGACGCGCGACCGCGGTGCGCTTCGCCGAGGAAGGCGCCAGGATCTTCGCGGTCGACCGCGACGCCGAGCGGCTGCGCGAAACCGTCGATGGAGTGAAGAAGGCGGGCGGAGCCATCACCATCCATCTTTGCGACGTCACGAAGGGAAGCGACGTCGCGGCGATGGTCGAGGCCTGCCTAAAGGCCTACGGGCGCATCGACGTGCTGGTGAACAACATCGGCGGCTCCGCCGCGGGAGGCCCGGTCGAGATGTCCGAGGAAACCTGGAACGCGCAGGTCGATTTCAATCTCAAGAGCGTGTTTCTCGGCTGCAAGCACGTCATCCCGGTGATGGAAAAGCAGGGCGGCGGCGCGATCGTGAACATCGCCTCGACATCGGGCATCCGCTTCACCGGCAACGCGCAGGTCGGCTACGCCGCGACCAAGGCCGGCGTCATCCAGCTCTCGCGCGTGGTCGCGGTCCAGTACGCGCCCAAGGGCATCCGCGTCAACACCGTCGTGCCGGGCCAGCTGCACACGCCGATGGTGGAAGCGCGCCTCGCGCGGCAGCGCGCGGGCGGCGACGTCACCGAGCTCCTCAAGCAGCGCCAGAAGCGAATTCCCCTGGGCATCGAGGGCGACGGGCGCGACACGGCGAACGCCGTGCTGTTCCTCGCTTCCGACGAGGCGCGCTTCGTCACCGGAACGGAAATCGTCGTCGACGGCGGGATGACCGTGCGCTGCGACTGAGCGCGCCAGACCCGCATTTGTAGAGCCTCAGAACTCGAAGCGGAACTCGCCGGCGAGTGCGTTCGCGTGGAATTGGTCGCGGAATTCGCCGGTGTACTGGAACGTCGTGGTCATGCCGCTCTTGCTGCGGTAGCTGATCGCGAAGCCGAGCAGCGCGCCGTTCCGCTGGACCGGCTGACCCTCGATCGAGAAGCTGCTGTCGGGCGCGCCGACGTAGGAGGCGTTGATCACCTGGTTCTTGGAATAGTCGTGCAGCCAGGCGAGGCTCGCCTGCGGAACCCAGGTCGCGCCGTTGCCGTCCTGGATGGGGCGCGAGAGGCGAGCGCCCAGGGTCGACACCACGCCGTCGGAAGTGCGCGCAGGAAAATCCTGTGCGCCGTTGCCGGTTTCACTGAAGGCTTTTTCCTTCAGGCGGGTGAACTGCGCGGTCGCGAACGGCTCGAGCCACAACGCGTCGAATTTCGCGTAGAAGCCGGCGCCCAGCGTGGCGGCGAGCACGTCTCCGGTATGGCTGCTGCTGATGGTGCTTTGATCGATGGTGTTGGTGCGATTGGTGTCGTACTTGTTACGGCCTCCGGACAGCGCCCCGTTCACGTATACCCGCTGATCGAAGTAGCCGGCATAGAGCGACCCCATCGTGCTGTCGATGTCACCCTGGCTGACGGTGCTGTCGACGTTGGTGCTGTTCCTGGCGACGCCCAGGCTCACGCCGGCGGTTAGCTTGCTCGTGAAGCGGTGGTCGTAGCCGAACGACGTACCCGCCATCCGGTAGTCGTAACCGCTTATGCCGTCGGTGGCGTTCTGCTCGCCTTTCTGGCTGAATGCCCGCAGCCACAGGCCCGAGGAGCGCGAGCGCTCCGCCTCGCCCGCGTCCAGCAGGTCCGACAAGCCCTTCCCGGCATAGGCCAGGCGAATCGGTTCCTTCAAGGCGAAAGAGCCTTGTGATGACGAGAGGTCGCCCGCGCGCAGCGCCGTCATGCGGTCCTGCAGCACGTTCGAGTACTGCTGCACGGTGTTGAAGGTGCTGGCGGTGTAGCCGGCGTACACGGCCGGGCTCATGCTGGCGAATGCGGAAGCGAACTTCCCTTCCGGCATCGCCTGGATGCTGCCCAGCAGCTGGTTCAGCGCGCCGGAAGTCCTCGGCAGGATGCGGTCCAGGTTCTTGGCCACGGCCATCTGGTTGGGCGTGCCGGCCACGGTGGTGAAGCTCGCTACGTCGGCCTTCACCAGCACGCTGCTGGAGTCCTGCTCCGTATGGAACTTGAGCAGGCGCGTATCTTCCGGCAATTCTATGCGGGAGAACTTGGTGCCCGTTTGGATGCCGTTGCTCGCCACCAGCACGTCGTAGGAGGTGCCGTTCACGTAGGCGCCGCTGCCGCGCACGATCTTCATGGTGCCGTCGAGCGCGGCCTGCCCGTTCACGTAGAACTGTCCGTAGGTGCCGTCGCCGCCGACCTTGGCCTGGAACGTGCCGCCGCTCATGAACGTGTAGTCGTTGTCGAGCTTGAGCGTCCCCTGGTTGACCTCGATGCGCTGCATCTTGGCGAGCGACGACAGGGTGAACGTTCCCGGCCCGTTCTTGGTCGCGCTCATGCCGGGCAGGGCGCCGGCAAAGCTGCCGGTGGTGTTGAAAACCAGGGCCAGGCTGCTGGACCCGTCGAGGATGGTCCCGTTGATCACCGGCGTTCCCTCGAGTATCAGCCGATTGTTGCCCGTTCCCAGATCGATGGTCCCGTTGGTCACCGAGCCGTTCTTCAACGTGACCGTGTCGTCGCCGGCGCCGGAGCTGATCGCCGTGCCCGGCGAGCTGACGCCGTTTACGATCTTCGTCGCGGTGATCTTGCCTTCGTTGATGATCGTATCGTTGCCAGCGCCGGTTCCTATGCCGATAGCCGAGGCTGCGACCGAGGCTGTGCAATTGCACGACGCGAAGTTGATGCTGGCCGTGCCCGTCACGGTGACGTTGATCGTGCCCTTGTTGACGATGGTGTTGTCGCCCGAGCCGGCGTGGATGCCGTAGCCCTGCGCGCTGACGAGGGCCCGTGAGAAGTCGAAGTTGCTCCCCGTGCTTCCCGCGTCGGTATCGGTGACCGTGGTGGCCGCGGCGCCGAGGGCTACATTGATGGTGCCCTCGTTCCTGATCGTGTTGGAGCCGTTGCCGACGTCGATCCCGGCGGCGAAGACGTTGGTTTTCGCGGTGGACAGCGCGTCGGCGTCGCCGGTCGTGTGTCCTATGGCGAAAGTCTGGGAGGACGTCCCCAGGGAAGTGCTGACCGTGATGCTGCCCGTGTTCGTGATCTGGTTGGCGCCGTCGCCCGCCGTGATGCCGACCGCCCTCGCGGAGATCACGGTGTCGGCGTGCGATTCGCCTTCGCCCCCCGTGCTTCCCGGGTCGGTGCTGCCGACCGCGCTGGCCAGGGCGCGGAGGTCCACGCCGATGCTGCCCTCGTTCCTGATCGTGTTGGCGCCGTTGCCCGCGCTGATGCCTGCGGCGAAGACGTTGGTTTCCGCGCTGATGAACACCGTCGCGTCGCCGCCGAGGTGTCCTTCCCCGTGGCCGCCGGCGCTTGCCTGCAGCGGAACCTCCAGCGTGATGTCGAGAATGTCTACGGGCCGCCACGTCTTGACGTCGATGCTGCCCGTGTTGGTGATCAGGTTGGCGCCGTTGCCGGCGGCGATGCCGACCGCCGTTGCCGCCAGCACCGAGCGGGAGTTCGAATCGGCGTCGGCGCCGAGGCTGGATCCGTCGGAATTGGCCGTGGTGGAAACCGATCCGCTCAACTCCACGGCGATGCGTCCCGCATTGAGAACGGTGTTGTTCCCGTGACCCACGTCGATGCCGACGGCGGTCACGTCGGCCCGCGAATTTGCGATCGTCGTGCTCTGGCCGGCGAAAAAGCCGGAGCTGCTGCTGAGCGTGGAAACGGTGTTGACGGCCGCCTTCACGTCGACGGTTCCGTTGTTCGCGATCCAATTGTCGCCGGCGCCGCCGTCGATGCCTCGCGCGGAGATGGTGGACGCCGATTCGCCGCTGGCGTCCGCGCTGCCTCCCAGGCTCGTGCTCACGCTGCCGTTGTTCTGCAGATCGGAATGGGCGCTCACGACGACGTCTCCGTCGTTTTGAACCGCGTCGTTGCCGTCGCCGCCCTGCAAGCCGACCGAGCGCGTGGTCGCGGTGAGCGTGCCGCTGACGCCGCTGCCGCCGGCGAAGCTGAACGACGAGCTGTCCATGTGCAACACGGCGTCGGAGCTGACAGTGACGCGGCCTTTGTTGAGGATGACATCGTCGCCGCCGCCGCCGTCGATGCCGACTGCGCTCGTGACCGCCCCCGAGTCGGAGCCTGCGCCCGAGGAGCCGAAACCGACACTGGAGCCGCCGGTGGAGACGAGACTGGAGCTTGCGCTGACGTTGAGTTCGCCCTCGTTCGTGATGCCGTCGCGGCCTTTCCCGCCCGCGATGCCGGCGGACTGGGTCGAGGCGGTGAGCGAGCCGCTGGTGCCGCCCGTGCCGCCGAAGCTGAACGACGAGTTGTCCATGCTCAGGCTGGCGCTCGAGCTGGCGTTGATACGGCCCTTGTTATTGATGAAATCGTCGTCGTCGCCGCCGTCGATGCCGGCCGCCTTGGTGACCGCCCCCGAGTTGGCGCCGGTGCCCGAAGAGCCGAACGCGACGCTCGAGCCGCCGGATGAGACCTGGGTGGATGTTGCGCTCACGTTGAGCTCGCCCTCGTTCGTGATGCTGTCGCGGCCTTTGCCGCCCGCGATGCCGGTGGACTGGGTCGATGCGGTGAGCGAACCGCTGGCGCCGCCCGTGCCGCCGAAGCTGAACGACGAGCTGCTCAGGAAGAGGCTCGCGCTCGAGTTGGCGGTGATGCGGCCCTTGTTGAGGATGACGTCGTCGTCGTCGCCGCCGTCGATGCCGGTCACCATAGTGACCGCCCCCGAGTTGGCGCCCGCGCCCGAGGTGCCGAACGCGACGTTCGAGCCACCGGAAGAGACCAGGCTGGAGCTTGCGCTTACGCTGAGCTCGCCCTCGTTCATGATGCCGTCGCGGCCTTTTCCGCCCGCGATGCCGGTGGCCCGGGTCGTGGCGGTGAGCGAGCCGTTGGTGCCGCCCGTGCCGCCGAAGCTGAACGACGAGTTGTCCATGTTCAAGCTGGCGCTGGAGCTGGCGGTGACGTGGCCCTTGTTATGAATGAAATCGTCGTCGTCGCCGCCGTCGATGCCGGCCGCGCTGGTGACGGCCCCCGAATTGGCGCCGGCGCCGGAGGTGCCGAACCCGACGCTGGAGCCCCCGGAGGAGACGAGGCTGGAGCTTGCACTGACTTTGAGCTCGGCCTCGTTCGTGATGCTGTCGCGGCCTTTTCCGCCCGCGATGCCCGTGGACTGGGTCGACGCGGTGAGCGAGCCGTCGGTGCCGCCCGTGCCGCCGAAGGTGAAGGACGAGCTGGAGAGGGAGAGGCTGGCGGTGGAGCGAACATCGATTGCGCCGCCGTTCCACACCTCGTCGTCGCCCGCGCCGGCGCGAATTCCCGCCGCATCGGTGAACGCGCCGGACGCAGCGCCGGTGCCCGATGAGCCGAACACCACGGTGGAGCCGTTCGAGGAGGAAAGCGTGGACGTGGCGGCAACGGTGAGCGCGGCCTCGTTGTGAATCCTGTCGTTGCCCGCGCCCCCGTCGATCGCAGTCGCGATCGCGGTGGCGCTCAAGGTCGCGTTGACCCCGCTCGATCCGCCCAGGCTGAAGCCGGTGCCGGAAATCACGATGTGGCTGGCCGAAGCCGCTTTGATCGTGGAATGAGTCTCGATGACGTCGTTGCCGTCGCCGCCGCCGACGCCGGTGGCGCTCGCGGTCGCGGTGGTGTCGAGCGAGCTTTGCGTGGCGCCGAAGATGCCGACGTTCACGCCGCTCGCCTCCGTCTTCGCGCGGGCGCTCGCGCTGACCGCGCCGTCGCTGTAGATGGAGTCATCGTCCGCGCCGCCCGCGATGCCCGTCGCCGTGGAACCGGCCGTGGTGGTCGCGTCCACCGCTCCCGTCCCCGCCAGGGTCACGCTCACGGTCGTGGAATTGGCACAGGCGCCGCCCGCCGTGCTGCAATCCGCGTCGGCACCGGCAGCGGCATCGCCTGCGGAGGCGGTGACGGAAGCGCGGTTCACGATCGTATTCGTCCCGCTGCGGCCGTCGATCCCGGTCGCCGTCGCGAGCGCCTTCGTCGAGGTGTTCGCATCGGACACCCCGGCCAAGTCCGCTGTCACGGCGGTGCCCTTCGCGCTGCTGCGAGCGGAGGCGTTGATCGCCGCCAGATTGTTGATCTCGTCGTCGCCGCCGCCGGCTTGAATGCCGGTCGCGCCGGCCTGCGCGGTCGTGCTGGCGTCGCCCATCGCTTTGCCGGCCAGGGTCACGCTCACCGCGAGCCCGGTCGCCGTGGCGTCGCTCGTGGCGGTGATCGCGCCTTGGTTCCGGATCTGGTCCTTGCCGTCGCCCATGCGGATGCCGATGGCCTCCGCCGTCGAAGTGTTGGTGGTATCCCCCGCCGTTAAACCGCGCAGATTGCCGCTGATGCTCGTCCCCGTGGATTTCGACGTCGCAATGGCGGTGACCGCGCCCGTGTTCTCGATGACGTTGGTCCCGTCGGGCGTGCCGCTCCCCGGGGTGTCGTCGATCTGGTTGATACCGACCGCCGTCGCGGTGGCGCTGGACTTCGCTTCGGCCACGGTCGCGTCTCCGCCTGCTCCGAGGCTGAGGCCCACCGATACGGTGGCCGCCTTGGACTCCGCTTCCGCCTTGACGCTGATGGCGCCGGCGTTCGCAATTTCATCGCGGCCGCCTCCCGCGTCGATGCCGATGACCGTGGTTTCGCTGGTCGTGTTCGACTTGGAGACTTCGGCGCCAACCGCGACGCCGAGCGCCGCGCTTATGCTGACGCTGACGCTCACCGCGTCGGCCTTCGATTTTCCCTGAACGTCGACGGAGCCCGTGTTGTAGATCTTGTCGTCGCCCGCTCCGCCGTCCATTCCCTTCGCCACGGTGCGGGCGGTCGTGCTGGTGTCGGCCAGGGCGACGCCGCCCGCGAGGCCGGCCATCGACAAGTTGGCGGTCACCGAAACTCCGACCGCGTGTGCATGGGACTCGGCGCCCTGCACATTGATCGCGCCCGCGTTGACCAGGACGTCGCGGCCTGCGCCGCCATCCATTCCGATCGCCGTGACTTCGGCCGTGCTGCGCCCGTCGGCCAGGGCGACGCCTGCGGCGACGCCGCCCGTAATCGCTCCGTTCAAGCTCGCCGATACGGTCGCCGCGCCGGCATCGGCCTTCACATTCTGCAGCGTGATCTGGCCTTCGTTCTTCAGCCGATCGTCGCCCGCGCCGCCGTCCATTCCTTTCGCCGTCGATGTCGCGGTTGAGCGCGTATCGGCGAGCGCGGCGCCGATCGCCACGCCGGCGTTGGTGACGCCGAGCTCCACGGACACGCTCGTTCCGTTCGCGTTCGCCGTGACGCCGTCGAGCGTGATCGAGCCGTGGTTGAGGTTGAGAACCTGGTCGTTGCCTGCGCCGCCGTCCATGCCGGTCGCCGTGGCACTCGCGGTCGAGCCTGCTCTGCTGAGCGCCGCGCCGGCGGCGACGCCCGCGGTGAGCGACGCACTGATGGCTACGCTCACGCTCACCGAATCCGCGTCGGCCGTTGTGCGTTTGAGCGCGATTTCGCCCTCGTTCTGCAGCGTATCGTTGCCCGCGCCGCCGTCCAGGCCCTTCGCGGTCGATGTCGCCCTGCCGCTCGTATCGGCAAGAGCGGCCCCGGCCGAAAGACCCACGCTCGACCCCGACAAGGCGACCGAAATGGCGGCCGCGTGCGCGGAGGCGCCGGTGTCCTCCACGCTGATCTTGCCTTTGCTGCTGTTGACCAGGGTGTCGTCGCCCGTGCCGCCGTCGAGACCCGTGGCGTTTGCAAACGCCTTGCCGCTCGCGTCGGCGAGACCCGCGGCGATGGTGAGGCCGTTCTGGGCAGCGGAGGCGTCGACCGAGACGCTCACCGCGCCCGCGTCGGCCTTGACCTGTTGCAGCGTGACGCTGCCTTCGTTGTAGAGGCGATCGTCGCCCGCGCCGCCGTCCAGTCCCTTCGCGGTCGCGCTTGCGGTGGTGCCGGTCCTGGCGAGCGCGGCGGCCACGGTCACCCCGTTCTGCGAGAAGCTCGCGCTCACGCTCACGCCGACGGCGCTCGCGTCGGCCTTGATGTCGCTCGCGACGATCGCCCCGAGGTTCGAGAGCTTGTCGTTGCCCGCGCCGCCGGTCATGCCGGTGGCGGTGGCCGTGGCGGTCGCGCCGGCGTCGACCAGCGCGGCGCTCAATGCCACGCCGCTTTGCGTGCCCGCGATCGCGAGCGAGACGCTGACGGCATCGGCGTCCGCTTTCACGCCCTGCAGGGTGATGCTGCCCTGAGCTTGATTGAGGAGATCGTCGTCGCCCGTGCCTCCATCCAGTCCCGTTGCAGTGGCGCGGGCGGTGCTGTCGCTTTTCGCGAGGGCTGCGCCGGCGCCGACGCCTGCTTTGCCGAGAGCGACGGCGAGCGAAACCGAGACGGCGTCCGCGCTCGCGCTGACATTTTTCGCGGTGATCGTGCCCAGATTGGCGAGGACGTCGTTCCCGGCGCCGCCGTCGATTCCGGTCGCCGAGACAGCAGCGGTCGCGCTGGTGTCGGCCAGCGCGGCGCCGAGCGCCGCGCCTTCTTTCGCCACCAGCGCGGCCACCGCCACGCCGACCGCGGTCGCGGTCGAATCCGCTTTATCGATGTTGATGGCACCGCGGTTGGTGACGCTATCGTCGCCCGCTCCACCGTCCACGCCGATGGCGGTGGATGCGGCGTGGACGCTCGCATCGACGAGGGCCGCACCGGCGGCGAGGCCGCTGGCGGTGCCTTCGACGGTGAGCGCCACGCTCACCGCCTGGCCGCTCGAGCCGGCCCTGACGGCAAGGGTGCCGTCGTTGTTGATTGCGTCGTTGCCGGAGCTGGCTTCGATGCCTTTGGCCACGGCCGCGGCGTGGGTGCTGGTGTCGGCCAGCGCGGCACCGATCGCCACGCCTCCTTTTGCGATGCTGACGTTGGCGCTCGCGCTGACGCTCAAGGCATTCGCTTGTGCGTCGACGCTGATGGACTTCGCGTTGGTGATCGGGCCGTTCTTGTCGTCGTCGTGCTTGTCGTACCGGTCTCCAGCCTTGTCGTCGTGCCGGTCCTTGTCCTTGTCGTCGTGTTCGTCGTGCCGGTCCTTGTCCTGGTCTTCCGCGGCGGTGCCGCTCCTGATCCCGACCGCCGTGGCCGTCGCCGTGGTGCTGGTGTCGGTCAGCGCCGCGCTCCCCGCGACGCCTTGTTTCGTTCCGGCAATGCTGAGGGAGACTCCTATCGCATCGGCCTTCGCGGTCGCGTTGGCGGTGATCGTCCCGGTGTTTACGATCTCGCCCTGACCGCCGCCCCCATCGATCCCGATGGCCGCCGCGCCGGCATTCGACTCGGCGCGCGCCAGAGCTCCGCCGAGCGCCACCCCCTGCTTGGCGATGGCGACGTTCACGGACGCGCTGACGCTCAAGGTCTGCGCCTGCGCGTCGGCGCTGATGGCGTTCGCGTTGCTGATCCGATTGGTGTCGCCGTACTTGTCGTGCCGGTCCTTGTCGTCCTGGTCCCGATCGTCGCCTTCTCCGGCACCGCCGCCCCTGATGCCGACCGCCGTGGCCGTCGCCGTCGTGCTGGTATCGGTGAGCGCCGCTCCGCCTGCGACACCCTGTTTCGTGCCCTCGATGGCCACGGACACGCCGATCGCATCGGCGTGGGCTTTCGCCGTGGCGGCTATCGATCCGGTGTTTTCGATCTCGTCCCGGCCGCCCGCGCCGTCGATTCCGGTTGCGCTCGCGGTCGCGACCGATTCTGCGCGCGCCAGCGCCACTCCGGCTACCAGGCCTTGCTTCGCGATGGCCGCGTTCAGGGACGCGCTGACGCTGGTGACATCGGCGTTCGAGGTGACCGCGACCGATCCGGTGTTGGAAATCAGGTCGTGGTCGCTGCCGCCGCGGATTCCGGTGGCGTCAGAAGTGGCGATGCCCGAGGTATCCGTCGCCGCGAGGCCGAGGATTGCGCCCGAGCCCTTCAGGTTGCCCACGACGTTGACGGCGACAGCCACCGCGGTCGCATTGGAGGCCGCGCCTGCGGTCACGCTGCCGTCGTTGTAGATTTGATTGGCTCCGGCGCCGCCGTCGATTCCCACCGCTTGCGAGCTCGCCTGGGTCCCCGCGCGCGCGGCGACCGCGTCGACGGTGAAAAGCTTGTCGCCTTTCTCGTACTCGATATTCGCCTGCCCCGATACCGCGAGCGAGACGGCGCTGGTCTTGGCCTGCGTTTGCAGCGTGCCGGTGTTGCGGATGGTGTCGTCGCCCGCGCCGGTTGCGATCCCGGTCGACTGCGCCGAAGCCGTGGTAGCGGTGTCCGCGACGATCAGCGTGGCGCCCAGCGGTATGGAACCCGGAGTGAGGTTCACCGAGATAACGCCCAGACTGATCGAGAAAGCCCCGGCAGTCGCGCTGGCGCTCGCGTCCGATTTCACCAGGCCGCTGTTCAGAATCGTGTCGTCGCCGCTGCCGCTCGTGATGCCGGTCGCGGCCGCATTCGCTTCGGTTCCGGCCCCGGCCAGGCCGATGTTCGGCGTCGGGATCGTGATCTCGAACAGCGAGATGCCGATGTTGACGGTGTTCTGAGTGGCGCTGGATGTGGCATTAGCCGTAACACTGCCGGCGCTCGTCAGAGTGTCGCCATGGCCGCCGCCCAAGATGCCGGTCGCCGTGCTGTTGCTGGTGATGCCGCCTGAAACGAGACTCTGCGTATTGATCAGCGTTTCGGTGTTTTGCGGCACGCCTTCCATGCCCACCGACACGCTGAGCGAACTCAACTTGGAGCTCGCCACCGCCCCCACCGAACCGCCCTGAGCGATATTGATGCGGTTCTCGCCTTTGCTGCCGTCGATGCCGGTCGCTTTGGACTCGACCGTCGTGGTGACGTCGTTGCCTTGACGATCGAGTATCGTGAGGTCCGCATAGTTCACGGCCACACCGATATCGCTTTCCTGCGAGGTGGCCGTGGCCTTGACCGCACCGCCGATGTCCATCGTGTTATTGCCTTGACCGCCCACGATGCCGACCGCGGTAGATTGCACTTCCGTCTTCGATGCGGCCGTTGCCGCGGCGACCAGGCTCAGGTTGACGCTGACCCCGCTGCTCTTCGAAGTCGCGTTGGCCGCGATGGTGCCGGTGTTGGCGATCGTGATGCTGTCCTGGCCGCTGCCGGCGTCTATGCCCGTGGCGCTCGACCGGACGAAGGTGCTGGTGTCGCTGTGCGCGAGGTCGATCAGCTCCAGCTTGACATTGGTGTTGCTGACTTCGGACGTCGCGTTCGCCGTCAAGGCGCCGCTGTTGGATATCTCGTCCCCGCCGGCACCGCCGCTGATGCCCACGGCGCGGGTCTCGAGCGTGGTCGTCGCCGTGACTTCGTCGCCTCCCGTGAGGGTCAACGACCGCGTGTTGCTGCTCGATGTCGCCGAGGCGTTCACGGCGAGCGCGCCGTCGTTGCGCAGAATGTCCCTGCCGTTGCCGCCCTCGATCCCCACGGCGCTCACCGCGCCGGCCTCGGAAATGTCCTGCGGCTTGGAATCATGCGACCGGCTGCTCGAGGGCGATATCGGTGCGCTGACCTGCGCGGAGGGCGCGGCTTGCGTGGCGGACGCGGCGACCGTGATCGTGCCGGTGTTGACGATGACGTCGTCGCCGTTGGCGCCGGCAATGCCCTTTGCGCTCACCTGCGGGCTCGCCGCGTCCGAGGACGCGCCGACGGCCATGGAACCGCTGTTGGTGATCTGGTCGTTGCCGTTACCCCCGAGGATGCCGATGCTGGTGGCCGTGGGCTTGACCGGACGATGAGCGTCGTCATCGTCGTGCTTGTCGTCGGAGTGGGATGGGTCGCACTGCGCTCCGGTGCCGCTCGCGGCAGACTGCACTGCGATCGCGCCGCGATTGTTGACGAGATCGTTGCCGCCACCGCCCGCGATGCCTACACCTTGGATGTCCCGATTCGCGGAACAACTGGAGGATTTTCCGGCGGGTGCAACGGCAGGCGGGGCCACCGTCAGCGAGACGAGGCCGTCGTTGACGACCGAGTCGTTCCCCGGGCCGGCGTCCACCGCGGTGGTGGACTGTTGGGTTCCGAGGATGATGCTCGCGTTGGGCAGGATGCTGATGCTGTCGTCGCCCGATCTGGCGGTGACCGCTTCGGTCTGACTGCCGCTGCAGACGATGGCATCGCCATGCGACGTGCGCGCAGGCACGCAAGCCGCGTTGGCGGGCCTGATCTCCGCCAGCGCGAGGAGGGTCAGGACACACAGCGCGCGGCGGCGAAAACCGCCGCGCGCGACATAGTTCAACGCGAGCGGCGACGGCCGCTCACGGCTCGGTTTCCTTGCCATGTTCCCTCCCCCAACCCGAATGCGTTTGCACCCGGGCCCCCTCGCTCGGCAAGCAACGGTGAACCGGCGTGCTGAGCACCACCGGCCGACCCACTATACCCTTAAATGGATTTTGCGAACGCCGACCGTGCCCCGCCATGACGGCGGGATAATCAGAGTTCCCACGGGTAGCCGATGAAGATCGCGGAGCTGAAGCCTTCCTTGCCGTGCGCGAGGTCGGCCCGCAGCACCACGCCGGAAGCGGTCACGATCCGCAGTCCGGTGCCGTAGGAGTCGCGCATGTCGTTGCGCCTGTAGAGATCGCTGCGGGTGTCCGAGGTGACGCCGGTCTCGTAGAAAAAGGCGAGCTGGATCGAGGTGCGCACGCTCTTCATGACGAAGATGTCGAAGGGCGTTCTTTCGTCGGTCAGGTTCCAGCGGTATTCGGCGCCGAAGAAAAGCGCATGCGCGCCCTTGAAGCGCCCCTGCGGATAGGAGCGCAGCCGGTCGAATCCGCCGAGCGAGGTGGCGGTGCCGAGCCGGTTGTTCGCGATCGTGGTGTCGATGACCTCGTTGCAGAACTGCTGCTGGGTGGGATCGGGGACGCCGGCGCAATTGAAGCCCAGTTGCTGCTGCAGCGCCGCGCGGTCCGTTTCTCCCTGGCGGGTGACGAAGGCGTCGGAGCGCAGCAGGTTGAGCGCGAGCGTGTCGCGCTTCCTGAAAGGGACGTACGCGGTGGTGTTGTAGTCCATCACGAAATAGTCGGGCCCGGAGCCGCGCGGGGGCGACTGCGTTCGCGTGACGTCGAGCCGCAAGCCGCGGCGCGGATCGGTGTAGTCGTCGGTCAGGTCGAGGCGCGCCCCGAGCAGCGTCGTGTGGCCGCGGTCGCGGGGCGGGTTCTGCGCCTCGATGATCAGATTGCCCTCCTTGTCGCGGATGTTCTTCAGCCGCGACGCGCCCTCGTACCACGCTCCGTGGAGCTCGAAGCGTCGCTCGAGAAACGTGGCGGTCATGCGCGCGCCGTAATACTCGGTGTCGCCCACCTCGAGCAGGCGGAAGTCGTCCTTGGACGTGTTCATTCCGCGCTGCGCGTAGCTCTGGAACGCCGCCTTGCTGATCCCGCTGTAGCCGAGATCGAGTATCAGGGTGCGCGGGATCAGATGGATGTCTCCCACGCCGACCGCGCCCCCTTTCACGTCACCGGCGAAGGCGATGGCATAGGCATCGGTGTAGGTGTCGGCGATGTTGAACGCGCCGGCCGCGAAGCTCAGGCCCGATCCGATTCCCGGCAGCCGGTAGGGGTAGGGAAAGGCCGCGTAGCCGAACTCCTTCGGGAACTGGTCTCTGCGGCGCTCCGGAGCGCTCGGACCCTCGGAGGACGGGTCGGCGGCAGCGGTTGCGGGGATAAACGCGCAGACAAGGCACGCCGCGAGCACGAAGCCCCGGAGGGCGTGATGCTTCATCGGCGGCGCGGCAGCTCGATAGGTTGCCCGTGCGGAGTCGCCTGCGCCGCCGCGTCCCATTCGTCCACGCGTTGTTCCAGCTCCTGGCTGCGGACGAGCTTCTTCGCGGCGACGACTTTCTCCAGGGCCGCGAGCCAGTGCTCGTAGTAATGGCTGCCGTCGTCGGGCGCGCCGTGCGCGGCCGCGGCGGCGAGCTCGCGGGCGAGCGCGCCGGCCCATTCGCTCCAGGTGAACGCACCGCGCGCATGGAGAGAGAGCGTCATTGCGAAGGCCTGAGCCTCCCACGGCGCCTTGAACACCGGCCCCGCGTCGTCGCGCGGCAAGGCCGGGAGCGCTCCAAGGTTCACTTCAGGCGGGATCGAGGTGGTCATCCCAGAGATCGACGTACACGCCGTCGCGCGCGGAAGCGCCGGGTCCCCACAGCTCGCGCGCGGCGAAGCGCACGCTGTAGCAATGCTGGGGTTTCCTGTCGCGCGTCATGGCATGGGTGTCGGGGAAGATGAAGACGCCGTGATCGCGCTCGACGGTGCCGCGCCGCCCCCGCGCGTAGCGCGGCAGGCGCGTGTGGCCGATCGGATGATCGTTGTGTGCGAGGACGCGGTCGCCGGGCCTGAACTTCGGCGCGACCTTGTCGTCGAGCCGCGCGAGGCGGCGCACGCGCAGGTACGCCGTCACCTCGGAGGGCCGCAGCACGCTCGCTTCGCTCGCCTTCGATTCGGCGCGCCCCGTTTCCAGCTCTTTCGCCGTGACCAGGCCGTTCTCAAGGAGCAGCATCTCCAGGCCGCGCAGCCATTTCTCGTAGTAAGTCGCGGCGAGGTATTCGGCGGGCGGGATCCGCTCGCGCGAGTGGCGCCCCACGTCGATGTTCCACTTGCGGTGGGAGCTGCAGGCGATGTTGAGCGCGTGCACGCGCGCCTCCCAGTCGGAATGGAAAACCGGCTCGTTCTTCTCGATCTCGACCGGCCCCATGCCGTGCATGCCGCCCATGTCGTGCACGCCGTTCATCGCTTGCTCCGCTCAGGCGCCTTCACCTGCGCCACGCCGATCATCGCGTCGCGGGTGACGATTTCCGCGAGCTCGTCCTCGCTCCAGCCCTCCGTCCCCGCCGGGCGCTCAGGCAGCACGAGGTAGCGCAGCTCGGCGGTCGAGTCCCATACCCGCACCTCGACGTCCTCCGGGGACTCGTTCCCCAGCTCCTTCAGCACGCCGCGAGGATCGATGACGGCGCGAGCGCGATAAGGCGCCGACTTGTACCAGACGGGCGGAAGCCCGAGCACGGGCCACGGGTAGCAGGAGCACAGCGTGCAGACGACGACGTTGCGGACCTTGGGCGTGTTCTCGAGCACCACCATGTCTTCGCCCTGGCGCCCGATAAAGCCGAACTCGGCGATGGCTGCGGTGGCGTCCGCGAGCAGGCGTCTCCTGTAGGCGGGGTCGACCCAGGCGCGCGCGACGATGCGGGCGCCGTTGCGCGGCCCCACTTTCGTCTCGTACGTATCGATCAGTTCGTCGAGCGCCTCCGGATCCACGAGGCCCTTCTCGACGAGGAGGGACTCGAGCGCCTTGGCGCGCAGCGCGGGGCCGGAGAGCGGGCGGTCGTGCTCGCGCACGTGGTCGTCGTCGTGATGAGGGTGATCGTGATCGCTCATATGACGTCAGCGCACAGGATGACGGAGCGCGGAAAACCAAAACACTACCATGAGTCCGCTCAACCGAGATAACCCGCGAGCCTTGGAAGCGCAAGGACGAGCGAAGGCACGAAAGTGATGAGGAAGAGCACGGCAATGAGCGCCAGGATAAAGGGCACGAGCTCGTGCACGATCGCCTTCACCGGAGTTCCGGCGAGGCCCGAGAGGACGAACAGCAGCACGCCGTAAGGCGGGGTCAGCAGGCCGATCATCATGTTCAGCACGATGACCACGCCGAAGTGCACCAGGTCCACTCCGACCGTCCGGGCAACCGGCACGAGAAGCGGCACCAGCACCAGGAGCAGCGTCGTGGTGTCGAGCAGGCAGCCGAGCACGAGAAATACGAGGTTCGCGACAAGGAGAAAGCCCAGGGGCCCGAGATCGAGCGAGATGAACCATTCGGCCACTCGCGCCGGCATCTGCTCGGTCGCGAGCACGTAATTGAAAATGAATGCGCCGCAGATGATGATCCCGACCACGGCGGTCGATCGCGCGCTCTCGGCGAGGACCGACGCGAGCCCCTTCCAGTCGAGGGCCCGGTAGACGAAGAGCGCGAGCACGACGGCGTAGAGCGCGGCCACGGCGGCCGCCTCGGTCGGAGTGAACACGCCCGAGTAGATTCCGCCGAGAAGCAGCACGGGCATCAGCAGGGGGAGCAGCGTGCGCAGGAAAATGCGCGGAATCTCGCGCCACGGCACCGGCGCCTCCATCGGGAAGTTGCGCCGCCTGGCGATCCAGATGATGACGAGCATCATGGCGGCGGCCATCAGCAGGCCGGGAACCACGCCCCCGAGAAAGAGCGCGCCCACCGACGCTCCCGAGACGAGCGCGTAGAGCACCA
>Ga0137403_10000949_pt1 | contig 36981 bp, 36 predicted proteins | sample CZOMad2_1_16fung_FD_122057 | JGI IMG/M metagenome (GOLD analysis project Ga0137403, IMG submission 122057) | Vadose zone soil fungal communities from Angelo Coast Range Reserve, California, USA - CZOMad2_1_16fungal (Hybrid Assembly) | ecosystem: Environmental > Terrestrial > Soil > Vadose zone... | reverse complement strand
CACCCGAGAGGGCTGAAAACCGCAGAACGACGCCGGTTGACCACTAGAGTCCGATGGCATCACCTGGATCGCACCCAGGAGGTCGCCGGTTCGAGCCCGGCTAGCTCCACAAGGAAAAGGCCCGCTTAGCGGGCCTTTTTGTTCTCTGGTTTGGCGCCGAAAAACCGCGAAAACGAGCCGTGGTCAAGTTTTGGTCAAGTAGTCGCGAAGGGAAGGACTCATCGCACCATTCCTCGGTTCTACATCCTTAGAGCGTGTTCATGCCATTGCTCGCGCTGGCCACCCCGACCGTCCGATTTCGTAATAGTCCGCGGTAGCTGACAACAACTGTCAGCGTCGGGGGGAAGCCCCAGGCGGCAAGCGATTCGCGGTTCTACCTCATCAGAGTGAACCGCGGAGGAGGTGAAGATGGCGAAGCGAGGACGGGCGTGGAAGCTGGAGCGCACGGTGGTGCACCGCCGGGGACAGGCCCCGCGGAGCAACCGCGAAAGGATCGGCTACTGGAGCGACTTCGTTGGCGGTCGACCTGTTCCCAAGGGAACACCTCTTAGTGCCCGTCGACGAGATGGGCTAGCCAGGGTTCTAGGCACATTTGCGGACGCTTGGCCCAGAGAAGCTTCGACTGCGTGCGCTTATGCTGAGCGCCTTCGCATTCGGTCTGTTCGGACTCTGGTCTGCCTCTCGGGTAGTCCCGTAGGTCGGGATATTCCGGAACACCGGCCAAGGGCCCGGCCCGAGCTGGCGGTCGGGAGCTATGAACGGCCGCGAACGGGCGCCCCGGCTCGAGTCCGCAACCCGATCTCCGGCAGCCCCGGATCGGGCGCGACGTTCGGGTGCAAGAGGTGGGCCAGCTGCCGGACGCCGACAGCGAGACGCGGTGCAGGCCGGGAGTAGTAGGCGTCCCCGTCCACGGCAACGGCGGGGCAAGGCAGATCGAGATCGGCCGCTCGCGCCGCCGCTTCCTCAACCCCAAAACCGCAGGGGCCAACGATGACAAGCTCCGGCTCGAGCGCAAGCACCTCGTCCCAGGTCGTCGAGCGGGAGGGCTGACCCCTGCGACCGAGGATGTCCTCGCCGCCGGCCAGCTCGATCATCTCCGGCAGCCAATGCCCTGCACAAAAGGGCGGGTCGATCCACTCGGCGAAGAAGACGCGCCGCCGTTCCAAGCCACGCACCGACGCCGCCCCCCGCTCGACCTCGTCGAGCATCTGCGCGGCAGCCGCACGACCTCGCTCGGGCGCCCCAAGCCGAAGCGCCAGCAGCCGGACCGACTCCGCGACTTCAGCCAGCGTCCGTGGATCAAGCGAGAGCACCTCAGCGCCGAGCGGACAGGCCGACTCGAGCTCGCCACTCGAGACGGCACACACGGTGCAGAGATCCTGGGTCACGATCAAATCTGGAGCCAGTGCCTCAATCAGTTCCGCGTCGACCAGGTATAGCGAGCGCCCTTCGCGAACCGAGGCGCGCACCGCCTCGTCGATCTCCAGGCTTGACATGCTGGACGGATCGATCCTCGCCGCAGTCACGATCGGCTTACCGATGACTTCGGGCGGCCATCGACACTCCTCCGACACACCCACGAGCGAGTCGATGAACCCCAGCTCGGCGATCATCTCGGTCGCGCTGGGGAGGAACGAGCAGATACGCATCTCGATCGACTCTAGTCCTGGCGCCAGCCGTCGGGCCGCTCGGCGAACCGTGACCTCCATCTGGCGGGTCTATGCAACTCACGCCGGCTCATTTGCCAAGAGGACGCTCGCCCACGCGCCGTTTCTCCCAGACTGGGAGATTGAAGCGTTAGGACGGCGCGATGTGAGAGGCGCTGCGGCTTCAAAAAACCGGGCGCCCGCTGGACTGGCGATCATGCCCATCTTGACCCAGTTGCTCTGGCGTGAGGACGGTCGCCCAGGCGACCGTCGTGCTCTCGCTACGGCGAAATGCAGGGCTGACCCCGCTTTACCGCCTTTTTACGGATCAACCGTTGCGACCCGAGCCTGGACGGGTAAATCGCTCGCAGCGGCACTCCGACAAAGGAGGAAACATGCGACGAGTCGTCGTGACGTTGTTCGTGGCTGCGATTGCGGCCGTGGGCACGCTCGCCGGCACGGCTGTGGCTTCCGGTCCAGCCCCGCCCGGCAAGCAACTGATCAAGCTCAACTGCACTGGTCTCGGCCCGATCACTGTCTCGGTGCAGCGCGGCCAAAACAGCAAGGGGGCCGGTCAGATCGTCGGGACGAAGGGCCATGGCATCCCGGTCAAGATCGTCTTCACGCTGACTGATCTGACGACCAGCACCGTGATCGACTCTTCGACCCAACTCTCGGGTCACGGCCACGGGCACCCGCATCAGGCGACGACGGAATGCACTGGTGTCGTCTTCAACGGTGCGGCCTCCGACTTCTTCGGAGCCCACCTGCCGCCCGGTGTCGCCCCGACGGACACCGTTGAGGCCAGCATCGACGCGTTCGTGATCATCAAGCGGTAGCGGTTCGCCTGAGAGGGGCCGCCAAGCGACGGCCCCTCTCAGGCTCCGACTGTCCTTACCCCTCTCTGGCCGGACTTGTGACGTGCGCCAGATCGAGTCGAAGCCGTCGGGCGTCGCTCATCCGGCTTGGTGGCATTCCCCTCACGGCTTCGCACCGCATGCCCCGGCCATTTCCAGTGCGGGATCTGCGCGGGATGCGAAGAAGCCGGCCGGGTGCCGCCGGGAGCTTCCGGCGACCTCCTGCGGGATCAGTGCGGGATAACGCGTTGTCTCAATTAGCAACGCGCGGGATGGGTGCGGATATGGTCGCTGAGTTCCCTGGGCGCTTGCAGGGCGGCGACGACCAACGTTACGGCCAGCCGACGCCGGGCGCGGGCGCGTCGACGACGAGCACCTCTCCCGTTCTCGTCTTGATGACGTTCTCGATGCTCTCGGTGCCGCGCCAGTCCGCCGTGAGCATGAACAGCGTCCGACGGTCGGGACCGCCGAGCATGGTCGCGAAGCACGGGCGGCCGAGATCGATCCGCTCGAGCACTTCACCGCCCTCGCGGATACGGGCGCAGTCGTTTGCCATGTTCGCGCTCGAGGCCCAGATGCAGCCGTCCGCGTCGAGGCAGATGCCGTCTGGGCCGACCCCGTCGGCCCAGACCCGACGGTTCGACAAGCTGCCGTCGTCCGCGATGTCGAAGGCGGTGAGGCGTGCGGCGAAGGACTCGGCGACGACGAGCGTCTTGTTGTCGGGCGTGATGACCATGCCGTTCGGGAAGGCGAGCTCGTTCGCCACCTCGCGGGCCTCGCCGTCCGGCGTGACGAGCGCGATCTTGCCGGGCGCTTTGCCGCTGGTGAGCACCTCGTTGAACTCGGCGAAGTCGAAGTTGATCGTGTTGACGTAGACGTTGCCGCGCCCGTCGACGGTGATCTCGCTCCAGCCGAGCGGCGAGACGTGGCTGAGATCGGCGTGTCGGACGCGCGACCCGTCGCGCTCGACCCGAATCAACTCCGGGCCCGTGATGAGCATCTGCCCGTCCGGAAGCCAGTTGGTCGCCCAACCGAGTCCATCCGGGCCTTCTCCGACCACCTCGCTGTTGCCGTCGAGATCGACGGCAACGATCTGCCTCGTGCCCCAGTTCGAGAACCACAGCCGGCCTTGGTGCCAGCGAGGCGACTCGGGCATGGCCAGGCCGTCGAGCAGGACGCGCGGTTGCATGGTCCCCTTGCTCATGTACCCATACAGACGCGCCAGAGGGCGAAGACTCATCGGTCGGCGCCCGCCGTCCAGTGTTCAACTCGGTGTGAGCGGAAACGGGAGCACTCGGCGATCGGTGGAAGTCGAGGCTTCCTGCGTCGCTCTTCAGACGGAAGGCGACGCCGGGCTTAGGCTTTCACGACAGCGATTAATCCCGCGGACTGAGGCGGCAAAGAGTCGGACGCGTGACTCGTAGGGGAGAAGCCCTGAGTTGCTACAACGAACCTGCATTGCGGGTCTGGGCCGGAGCGGTGCGACTCTTGCGAGGCGCGGTAAGGGGGCTGGTCCTGCTCGTCGGCCTGGCGACGCTCCTCGGACTGCTCGACCGGGTGTCGTGGGTGTTCGAGCTCGCGGACGTCTTTCGCCTGCAGTACGTCGCCGTGCTCGTCGGGGCGGCTCTCGTCGCCCTCGTGCTGCGGCGGCCCCGGCTGGCTGGCGTCGCTGGCGCGTTTGCGCTCGTCAACGTGGCTGTGCTCGGGATTCCGCTGCTTCCCACCGCGGCTGCGGCGGATAGGCACGCGGAGGGATCGCTGCGGCTTGTCGTCGCGAACGTCGAAGTGGGAAACACCGACTTCGCGGCGGTTGCGCGTCTCGTCGCACAGACGCACCCGGACGTCTTCGGCGTGACCGAGCTCACCCCGGCGATGGCGCGTCACCTCGCCCGCGAGCTTCCGCAATACCACTCCCGCATCCTCGAGCCGCGCGGCAACGCGTACGGGATCGGCGTCTTCAGCCGAGTGCCGCTGCGCTCTGCGCGGGTCGTTCCTTTCCCGGCCGACGGTGGTCCTCCGACGATCGTCGCGCATGTGGGCGTCGCGGGCCGTCCGGTGACGCTCGTCGTAACGCACGTCCACACGCCGTTCGCAGGATCGATCCACATCCGGCACCTGAGGGCGCTCGCGGCGGCTCGTCCGAGCTTCGGGCGGCGCGTCGTCGTCTGCGGCGACTTCAACACGCCGCCCTGGTCGGGCCCACTGCGCGACTTCTCGAGCCATGCCCGGCTCCGCGACCTCTATGGAGGGCATGCCTGGAGCGCGTACAGCTGGCCCACCTGGAGCTCACTGCTCCGAGTACCGCTCGACAATTGCTTCGTCAGCAGCAGGGTGTTCGTCACCGCCCACCGCGACGGGCCGGACATCGGCTCGGATCACCGTCCGCTCGTCGTCGACCTCGGCGTCACGAAGCAGTAGCGTCATCAACTGTGACGACGCACGTCGAAGCGCATCCCGGGTGGGATCGCCGGCGGCTCGTCTACGGCGACTGGTCCTGGCTCGTTCGCGACGGGCTCGACGTGATCAGGCTCGCGTTCTTCGGCGGCACGATTGCGTTCGCGGTTCAGGGGCGATCCACCGCGGTCGCGTTGACCGCGGCGTCGGTGGTCCTGCTGATCGCGCGCATCGTCGACCTGCCCCGCTGGTTCGACTTTGGCCTGATCATGGCGATGACGCTGATCGCCTACGGGACGGCGCTCGGTCTCTACGGCAACTGGTTCTACTACGACAAGGTCGTGCACGGTCTTTCCCCGGTGGGCTACGTGCCGGTTCTGTACATCGCCCTCGTGCGGCTCGAGGTCGTGCCCGACCCTGGTCAGGCGATCCGCGAGCGCAGGGTCGCGCGGATCAGCGGCATCTTCATCGTCACGCTCGCCGTCGGGATGGCGGTTGGCGCCGGCTACGAGAACGTCGAGTGGATCGAGGACAAGTTCGGCATCCTCGGCGCGCACTTCGTGAAGGGTCTGTGGGACACCGAGACTGACCTGCTCTGTGACGCGGGCGGCTCGCTGGTCGGCGCCACCTTCCTCACCGTCTGGGCGTTGCGTGGCTGGTCGAGCCGCCGGGTGACGGTCGTGCCCGCCCCGGAGCCGAGCGCGAGCCCGCTAGAGGCGTTCGGGAATCGTTTCCGAGCCGCCCGCGGCCCCGGCGTGACGCGGGAGAGCCGGCTCGCCGACCTACCGCTCGCCGCGCAGGGGGTCGCGTTCGTCGCCGGAGGCGTGCTACTGCTCGCGCTGCCTTCGCCGTCGCTACGGACGGTCGGGATCGTCCTGGGCATCGCGCTGCTGGCATTCGCCGTCTTCGAGGCGTTCGAGGTAGCTCGACGTGCTGATCGCGCGGAGCGCGGCGCTCGAATCGCCACGATGACCGCGTCCGCGGTCGCAGGGACGCTGGTGCTCGTCTGGCCCACGATCACGGAGCGCGCGCTGCTGTACGCCGCCGGCGCCGCCAGCATCGTGCTCGCGGCGGCCGAGGCCGCCTCGCTCTCCAGCACAAGCGATGCCCGCCAGCGGTGGCTCGGCGCGGCCGCGAGCGTCGTGGCGTACATCTTCGGGACCGCGCTCCTCGCCAGCCCGGGAAACAGCCTTCACGCCGTGATCATCTTGCTCGGCATCTACCTGGTCGTCCTCGGCGGGCTGCGAGTCCTTCATGCGGCGGAGGCGTGGCGCCAAACTCGTGCTGCTCGTGGAAGCGGGACAAGCTGATTCATGGGCGTCTTTTCCGCAACGCCTACAAGCCTGCTCTGATGACGCCGGCCACACAGCGTGGATGATGGTGCGACCGCCATGGAGTTGAGCAATCGCCATCGCGACACGATCGAGCACATCTTCGACCGCCCCTCGAGCGGCAACGTCGAATGGCGGGAGGTGCTCTCGCTCCTCGAGGCGGTCGGCGACGTGGACGAGGAGCCGAACGGCAGGTACCGAGTGACGTTCGGCGGAGAGACGGAGGTGTTTGTCCGACCACACGGAAAGGACGTTGACGTCCGGGTGCTGGTCGACCTCAGGCGGATGCTGCGGAACGCAGGACTCGAGCCGCCAAGCAACTCGGGGTGAGCGCCACCCGTTCGAGTAGCGGTGGCGAAGCACGGCGAACGGCCGCGGGGGGATTCCGTCTAAATCCCGATGGCTGAGACAAACGGCGAACGGTGGCGAAAGGTGGCGAAGCTCCTCGCGTAAATCGCACCCAGGAGGTCGCCGGTTCGAGTCCGGCTAGCTCCACTCGCCGGTCGAAGTCCTGCTTCAGCTGCGCCGAAGCCGTGACGAGGCGTCATCAGTCCTCGGTTCCGACACCGGTGGTCGGTCAATGGGTGACCACAAGCTTCAGTCCGACCAGTAGCACGCCGAGGCTGACGTTTCCGGCCACGACGGCGAGCGTCGCGAGCGGCCCGAGACGCTCGACGCGCGCAACCGTGACTCCCTCGGCGGCTAGGACGACCAGGCCGAGAGAAAAGGCGGCCCAGACTGCGACCTGGGTCGAGATCACGCCGAGGGCGCCCAGCAGGAGCGCGGCCAATGGTGGGAGCGCGGCTTCGATGATCGAGCCTTCCCGCCGAGCGATCCGCCGCAGCTCGCCGAAGGAAAAGTGCTGGTCGCTTGCGACGCTGTGTGCGAGCGCGTGCGCGTAGACGTGTGAGAGCCAGAAGGCAACGCTTGTGGCTGCCACGAGGAGCGCGATTTTCCCGGCCGCGTGGGGGTAGGCCCGAGCACCGGCCACGACGACCGCGAGGGCGACGACCGTGCCGTAGATGAAGCCGCCGAGTCGCTCCCCCTCGGCCGCGCGGCCGACGCGGGCCGCTCGGTAACGATCTACCTCGCCGGTCACCCGCTCATCAACTCGTCAGACGCGGCGTCGATTTGGCATCCGTCGCCTCTGCGACGGTGGCGTCGATGGATTTCAACCGGCCTCCGCGCCGGCGTGGCTTCCACTGGCAGGAGCGCACGAAGAAAGCCATCGCCAACCGGCGCATTTTCCCGTTCCTTTGCTGTCGACCGCTGCCGCAGGGTTGATCAATTCGTCAGACCCGCGACCCCGTTACGGACAAGCTATCCGGCCTTTCGTTCGCTGGAAGCTGCGACGCAGAATGCCGTGACCCCGATCTCGGCGACATCGTCCCGATGGGATGAACGCCGAATTCGTCCCGAGGCAGACGTCGGTGACACCGTTTTCGTGCGAGCGATGGAAGGCCTCACACTCGTGGTCGAGCCGGCCCCAGGTCGGGGTTCATCCCATCGGGACGATGTAGACGCAGACCGCGTCTGATTCGCTAGCGGCCATTACAAGCCAAAGGAGACGCATGGCCACAAGTAGCTATGACGTTGGACGCGTCGACTCGCGGGAATACGACATCGAGGGTGGCGGCTGGATCGCGTTCGCCGCGGTCCTGCTCGGACTGGCGGGAACGTTCAACATCCTCGAAGGCATCCTCGCAATCGCCAACTCCCGGGTCTACACCGGGCACCAGACGTTCGTGTTCAGCAACCTGAACACATGGGGCTGGATCGTGACGATCCTGGGGGTGTCGATGGTCGTCGCCGCCTTCGCGCTCTTTAGCGGTAGCGAGCTGGCGCGGTGGTTCGGGATCTTCGTCGCGGGCATCAACGCCATCGGGCAGCTCTACTACGTCCCGGCCTACCCGTTCTGGTCACTGGCGATGTTCGCCGTCGACATTCTGATCATCTACGGACTCGCGACGTACGCAGGGCACAAGCTGCGCGACGCTTGAGGCGCACGAGCAACTCGAGTCTGGAGGACTGACGGCGCCGCTCCGGTTCGGCGCCGTCAGCTCCTACCAGGCTCGTTCCTCGTTGACGTCAACCTGGCACCTCATCGCGAATTGACGTATGACGTCAGATAGATGCAGGCCGGTGAAGGCGTGAGTCCGCGCGAGCTCGTCCGCGCAGCAGGGGGTGTGATCGTGGGGCCGGGGCGCAGCCGCCGGGCCGAGATCCTCGTCGTCCACCGACCGCGGTACGACGACTGGACGCTTCCCAAGGGGAAGTGCAACCCGGGCGAGTCCGACGAGGCTTGTGCCCTACGGGAAGTCGAGGAGGAGACCGGCCTCGTCTGTGAGCTCGGAGACGAGGTCGCCGTGGCCGAGTACGAGGACGGAGCTGGACGCCCGAAGCGGGTGCGGTACTTCGCAATGACGCCTCGGGAAGGCGCCGAGGCGGCAGCTCGGAACGAGGTCGATGCGGTTCGCTGGCTGACGCCGCAGGAGGCCCTCGAAACGCTCACGTACGGGCGAGACGCCGAGATCGTGAAGCGCGCGCTCACTCCCTAGCGGTCGACTTCGACCTCATGGACCTCGTCGTCATCTCATCCAGTCGGGACGATGCGGCCGCGGGTCATGCCGTTGAAAATTGGAGCGAACCACCAGACTAGGCGGCGAAAAGATGAAGCTCGAGCTGGGAACATCGATCCGTTGCGCAGACGGTGCAACGCGGGAGTTGGTCGACGTGGTCATCGACTCCAGTTCGAGCCGCGTCACGCACCTCGTGATCCAGCCGGCGCAGCACGCCGAAGATGCCCGCCTGGTCCCAATCTCGCTTGCCAGCCGAGCCGAGAAGGATGGCGAGAGCGAGATCTCGTTGAACTGCGGTGCCGCGGATCTGGAGCGGTTTGATCCGGTGCACAAGCTCGAGACTCTCCGCGCTGGGGAGCGGCGGAACGAGGATCCGAAATGGGACGTCGGAGTCGAGGACATCGTCGTTGCGCCAAATTACGCGCCGACCGCGTTCGGCGACTACGCCGGTTCACTCGATTCGGATGTCACGATTTCGTACGACAGAGTGCCGAAGGGCGAAATCGAATTGAGGCACGCGAGCTCTGTGTACTCGGCGGACGGGCACCACCTGGGTTCTGTGGACGCAGTGGTCGTAGACGATGGCGACCGGCTTACGCATCTCCTGGTCGAACGCGGTCATTTGTGGTGGAAGCGCGAGGTCGCGCTCCCTGCGGAAGCGATCTCGAAGTTCGAGAACGACATGCTCACTTTGGGCCTGACCAAGGGCGAGCTTGGGAAGGCGATCTGAGCGCGTCATAAATCGCTCGGCATCCTCTAGCCAGGCCCCGCGTGCTGTACCTCGCGCACGCGGAAGGCCATCACGATGTTCGTGACGCCCCGAATGAGCGCGAAGGCCGCCACCCAGGCGACCAGCAAGATCGCGCTCCGGCCGTAGTACCCGGCCGCCCAGAAGCCCAGCGCGAGCTCGATGATCCCGCTGATCAGTTGCAGCCACCAGACCTGGACCTCGCGCCGAGCGGAGATCGCCGTGATGATGTCGAACGTGCCGGCGAAGACAAGGAAGAAGCTGATCACAGCCGCCAGCGCCAGAAACGTATCGCCCGGATGGATGAACGAGATGATGCCGGTGGCGATGAAGACGACCGCCAAGACACCGTAGAGCAGCTTCCACCAGCCGCTGGCGAGGATCGTCGTCATGAGCTCGAGCAGCCCGGCCGCGATTGCGACGATGCCGAACAGGATCGCGATCGCGTTCACCGACGTGTAGTCGAAGCGCAGCACGATCAGCGCGACGACCGTCCAGGCGATACCGAGGATCAAGAAGAGCCACCAGGGTGGCAGCAGACGCCCGAGCGTGCGCTGGGACGCCGCGGCGATCATGGACATGAGGCCTCCTAAGAGTGGGGGTAAGCGCGGATATACAGCAGCCCCGCTCGACGAGTCAATCAATCGGGCTCTCTCCACATGTATCGAAGTGGAGAACGCGGCTCACCAACGGAGTGGGCGTCAGTGCTGTCGCTCGGCCCAGTCGCGCTCGGCCTCTTGCTCCATTCGCTCGAGGCGCTCGTAGTAGTCGGGGAACTCTTTCATGTGCGCGAGCGCGATCTTGCCGGTGGTGATCGGGTCGTCGTGGGTCACGTCCGTCTGCGGGTCGTGGGCGCCGTGCTCGAACTCGACGTCCATGCCGGCCCGGAACTGCTCGAGGTCGAAGCGGCCCCAGTCGACGCCGATCGCGTCGCCGACGCGCCGGGCCTCCTCGCTCGTGGTTCGCCGGGTCTCAGTCACGTAAACCCTCCTAGGTGCGTGGTCGACCAGCCTCCGCGAACGAGTGGATCTCCTTCGTCAGGTCGAGGATCTGGTTCGAGATGTGGATCAGCTCTTCGTTCTGTTTGTCCTCTTCCTTCACGGTCTGCCATTGCTGGTTGGCGATCACCTGACGCTTGGCGTCGGCCCGGTTCTGGCTGATCATCACGAAGGTCGAGAGGAAGATCGCCTCGAGGGACACAATCATCGTCAGCAGGCCGTAGGGGTAGCCCTCGACGCCGAATCCGATCCAGGAGCTGAACCAGATGATGTGGATGTAGACGAACCACATCGATCCTGCGAACGCGGTGATCCGGTCCGCGATCCGGTTCTGCACGCTCTCGGCTCGCTTTTGAGCGTGCTCGAGGAGGACAGGATTTGGCTCCAGCGGCATGTGCGATAGCCGTTCGAGAATGGCGGATTGCTCCATGGTTTGCGCCGCTCCCTTCCGTCGGATTTCGTCGTCCACGGCGCCTGTGGGCCGACCGATCAGGCTTTTGATCCTAGTCCGGCCGAGGCTGGGGTTGGCGACGCTCCGATGCAGAGCCGCCGGCTGGGTGAGAGAGTTATCGCGTGCTTCCGCTCTCAGACGGGATCCCGGCGCGCCGGTTCCCGATCGTCAACGTCTCGATCATCGTCGCCTGCTTCGCGGTGTGGCTGTTCTACGAGCTCCCACACCTCCAGTCGTCGGTGTTCCATGCGTCGTTCTACGCGTGCACGGTCAACCGCAGCTGTAGCGGTCCCGAGCCCTGGGGCGTCAGCTGGATCACGGCGATGTTCTTGCATGGGAGCTGGGATCACATCCTCGGCAACATGCTCTTCCTCGCGGTCTTTGGAAAGAACGTGGAGGACGCCTTCGGCCGGCTCGGCTATCTCGTCTTCTACTTCGCGGGCGGCTTCGTCGCCACGCTGGCGCAGACGCTGATGACGCTGACACTCGGCACCGCAGCCGAGGCGCGCGTACCCAACCTTGGCGCGAGCGGGGCGATCGCCGCCGTGCTGGGCGCCTACTTCGTCATCTACCCCAACTCGACCGTCTTCGGGTTGATCGTCTTCTTCCCGGTTCGGATCTCGGCCTACTTCTTCCTTGGCTTCTGGTTCCTCTACCAGCTGTTCGAGGCGAACCTTGGGGTGTTCAGCTCGAGCGCGAACGGCGGCGGCGTCGCCTTCTTCGCGCACGTCGGAGGCTTCGTCTTCGGAGCGCTCGTCGCCTGGATACTCGTGGGAGCAGGGCGGGTGATTCGGCCAGACGGCAATCCGCCCTTACGTGCTCCCGCCGGAGCTGTCTAGACGTAGGCCTTCTGCTGGAGCCAGCGCAGGGAGAAATACCCCCAGATCGGGGGCAGGTAGTAGGTGCAGAGGCGGTGGGTGAACGCGATCGCGAAGGCGGTCGAGTTGTCGACACCCATCGCGACCAGGCCGGCGGTGAGGCTCGCCTCCGCCGTCCCGACGCCTCCCGGCGAGGGGATGAGGCTCGAGAACGCCGACGCCGCCGTGTTCACCAGCAGGAGCTGGGCGAACGAGAGGTGGACGCCGTAGGCCAGAGCGGCGGCGCCGAGGGTGAGCGCATAGAAAACCTCCACGCCGAGTTGGCCGCCGAACAGCTCGAGTCGCTTCTGCCGGTCGCGAGCAACCGCCCAGAGGGCCGAGAACGCGCTGCGAATCGGCGGCAGAACCTTGGCCCGGATGAACGGCACGAAGAGCAGGGCGAGGACGATGAGGGCAAGGACGATCAGGACGGCCACGATCAGCCGTCCGGACGGCGCCCCGCCCTTCAGGTCGCTCGCGTTGACGGCGATGTGGACGAACGGGATCGTCAGCAGAACGAGCGCGATCTCGACGATCTTCTCCGACACGTCGTCGACTGCACCGGCCCCAAAGGCCTGGGGGGTCGGAGTACCCATTCGCTGCAGGAAGCGAACGTTGATGCCGATGCGGCCGGCGGAGCTCGGCACAGTCAGGTTGATGAACTTGATCGCCGATTGCAGCACGACGCAGGGAAGCAAGGGGAGGGGCGCCGGCACCGCGCCGCGGAATGACACTCCTCCGGCGACGAAGGTGAGCTGGGCGACGATCAGCCCGACGACGATCCACGCGACCTGGGCTCGCCCCAGCTCAGCGGCGATCGTGCCGAACCCGATCTTCGCAAGCTGGGTGATCAGCAGGTAGGCGGCGACCCCCAACAGCGCGGTGAGCAGGAGGTCCCGGGGCCGCATCCGGCGCAGCGGCACGATCGCTGGTACCTCCTGACCGGTGGCCTTGGCCGCCTCCTCGCGAAGATCCTTGAGACCGACCTCGTGCGCGCGGGCGAGGTCCCGGAGATGGGGCGTCAGCGCAGCACGCTGCAGGTACGGCAGCACCCGGGCAACGTCGTCGCCCCAGCCGGCGGCAACGGCCTTGCCCAGCGTTCGCTCCGGGCCGACGAGGACCGTGCAAGCCACGAGGAGCTCCGCCAGGTCCATGTCGAGCGCCGACTGTGGTGCACCGAGCGTCGCCGCGGAAAGATCAAGCAGCATCGGCCCGCCGTCGCCGATGACGACGTTGCTCAAGTTGAGCCTGCCATGAGAGATGCCAGCCGCCTGCAGGCGCTCCACCTGCTGCCAGAGATCCTCGAGGGTCTCGTCGCTCACCTGCTCGGGGCTGGAGAGCTCGAGCGGCTCGACGTCCGGTTGGCGCGTGACGATGAGTGCGTCGCCGTTCGGTCCGAGGGCGGCGGTCACGACTTCCGGCACGCGGACTCTCGCCTGCGCCGCCATCAAGGTTGCCAGCGCTTCGTGCTCGACCTGCTCGAGCCGGCCGGTTGGAGCGCTTCGGGGCGGATCCTTGTACGAAAGAAGGCGCCACTGTCGCGCGAGTCTTTGGGTGTCCTGTGCATCGCGACCCAGCACGCGTACCTTCAAAGCGTGCCCCTCCGCGTCGTGGCCGAGGTATTCGGCGGCGCCGACGTGCTGCTCCGCCGAAGGCCTCAGGTCGCCCACCTCGATCCCGAGCGAGGCGATTGCGTCGCGGACCTGCGCGGTCGGCGGCACGCCCGCCGCCGTGCCGAACGCCAGCCGTGCGATTGCGCCGGCGGCCAGGCCGAGGGCCAGGCCAGCCAACGCTCCGGACGGGAGCGAAGCGCCGAGCACGACGGCACCGAGCGATGCGAGCGGCACGAGCCACGTGGCGAGCACACGGACCGAGCGAACGAGCTCCGGCCCGACAACGACGACGACCGCGGTCGCTCCGGCGAGCCTGAGCTCCGGATAGCCCCAACGCGCCAGCAGATGCGCCTTGAGCGGGAACCAATCGGACTCGACGACCTGACCCAGAACGATTGCCGCGCCGACGACGCCCAGTGCCGCGACGAGCAGATCACGTACCAGGTCCCAACGCCGGCGCAGCACCACGTCGACGACCAGCACGACCGCAAGCCCGAGCACGCCGAAGAACGCCGTCCGCCAAAGGGCACCGGCCCACCCGAACACAGTCGTCAGCGCCTGCGCGACGTCTCGGTCCTGTCCGGGCGCCGACGACGCGATCACTGCCGACAGCCCGATGACGATCGCCGCGAGCAGCAAAAAGGCCGAGTCGATCGTTCGCCGGTTGCGGCGTCCCGGCTCGGTCTCCGCCAGCAGCACGACGCGCCAGGAACGTTCGGCCGACGCCGCCGCCTCGTCCCGACTCGTGCCTGCCGTCGCCGTCAGGACAGCACCGTTCGCGACGGCGCCGGACAGATGATCCCGCTCATCACCACAGCCCGGTAGAGAACATACTCAAGTCGTTGTCAGTTTCTGAGGGCTACCTCGAATATCTCGAGTACCGCACCTGGTATCGGGTCTTCGGCGATCTCGGCTCCGGGGCAGCGCCACTTCTTGCTCTCCACGGAGGCCCGGGGTCGACGCACCACTATTTCGGCCCGCTCGAGCGGCTCGCTGACGAGCGCCCGGTCGTCGTCTACGACCAGGTCGGGTGCGGCAAGTCGGATCGCCCGCAGGACGTCGAGTGGTCGGTCGCCGTCTTCCGCGACGAGGTGGACGCGGTTCGCTCCCAGCTAGGGCTCGAGCGGATCCACCTCCTGGGCACCTCGTGGGGAGGCATGCTCGCGCTGGAGCACGTCCTCTCCGGCGCGGAAGGGCTCGTGAGCCTGATCCTCAGCTCGACACTCGCCAGCGTCGAGCAATGGGCCACCGAGCAACTCCTGCTGAAGAACGCGCTCCCGGCCGACATCGTCGAAGTTCTCGACCGGCACGAGCGCGCAGCTACCTATGACGATCCGGAGTACGAGCAAGCGATGGAGGCGTACTTCGACCGGCATTTCTACCGTGGGCCGAAGCCTCGCCCTGAGCTCGAGCTGATGAAGGCCGAGAAGGCGCGGGACGTCTACCGGGCGATGCAGGGGCCGAACGAGTGGACCGTGACGGGCGCCCTCCGCGGCTGGGACGTTCGCGACAGGCTCGGCGAGATCGACCTACCGACCCTGGTCATCCGCGGTCGCCATGACATGTGCACCGACCCGATCGCCGCCACCTTGGTCGAAGGGATCTCCAACGCCTGTGAGGTCGTGCTGGAGGAGAGCTCGCACACGCCTGTGCTCGAGGAAACCGAGCGTTACCTCGAGGCCATCAGCGTGTTCATGCGGCAGTGTGAATGAGTGGTCGTCAGCCAGCTCCGTCGCTTGATCCCTCCGCCGCGTCCGCGGCGCCTTACTCAGCTCTACGCCGGGCTGGTGCTCTACGGCTTCAGCGACGCGCTCATGCTGCTCGCCGGGCTCGGGGTCGATCCCTGGGATGTGTTCCACCAGGGCCTCTCGCGGCGGCTCGGGCTCGGAGTCGGCACCTGGGCGATCATCGTCGGCGCGGTGGTGCTCGCTCTCTGGATTCCGCTGCGTCAGCGCCCCGGTTTCGGCACGCTCAGCAACGTCATCGTGGTCGGCGCCGTCATCGACCTCTGCATGGCGACAATTCCCGCTCCGCACGGGCTCACGCTTCGAACCATCTTCTTGCTCTCCGGGGTGGGGCTGAACGGGGTCGCGACAGGCGCGTACATCGGAGCGGGTCTCGGTCCCGGGCCGCGTGACGGGCTGATGACGGGGCTGGCGGCTCGTGGCCACTCGATCCGTCTCGTGCGCACCGTGCTCGAGGTCGCTGTTCTCGCCGGCGGCTGGGCGCTCGGCGGAACTGTCGGCATCGGCACCGTCGTCTACGCGCTGGCGATCGGACCGCTGGCGCACATCTTCATCCCGCTTCTGCGCATCGACGAACCGGACCGGCTAGCCCCGGCGGGTGATCTAGACGTCGGAGCGACGCTAGCTCAGCAAGAAAAGGCCCAGTAGCGGCCTTCTCTTCTGTGCACGGTCGAATCTGCCGTGCGCCTTGTAAACCAGATAACAGGTGTCAGCACGGATCCCTCGGAAGGGGGACAGCACTTTCCGGGCTTCTGCCGATGAGTGGGGGCGAGGGAGCGTGAAAGGAATCAGGGAGGCTCGCCAAGTCACCCATGCCGCTTCCAAATAGGGGAGGGCGGTTTCCGTCGCAGGGCCGCCCTTCCACTTCTCCCCATGCCAGGCGCCGCTCGCGACGGCCCAGCCGCCGCGGAGCTTCAGCCGCTAGAGCCGCTCGCCGGCCGGCTGGCCGGATCCACGGACGCCATAAGCGGCGGCGCGATCGAGCACGTCCAGGGCAGCCTGTTCGCGACCGGCGCGGCGAAGCGCCCGGCTCCAGGTCCGAAGCACTGAGGCCGCCGCCGGCCAGCGCCGTTCCGCCTCGAGCACCTCGAGCGCCTGCGCGAACTCCGCTTGCAAGGCATCGATCTCCTCCGGTCGCGCCTCGGCCAAGGTTGCATACGCCCGGGCGCGCTTCAGCGGGTCGCCTCCGGCGAGCAACGAGAGCGCCTGCCGCGCGAGCCGCTCGGCGGCGGCGTCTTCGCCGACCAGCAGCGACGCTCTTGCCTGCTCCGAGTAGAGCCATGCCAGATCTGCCGCATCGGCATGGTCGCCCAGCAGCTTTTCAGCCAGCTCGAGATGCGTTTGGGCCTGCTCGGGATCGCCATCGTCGGTCAAGATCTCTCCGGACGAAAGGTGTGCGCGCGCCAGCTGCCGCGTGTCTTCGGTCGCCTCCAAGAGTCCGATCGCGCGCTGGATCTGGCGGAGCGCGGAACGTGGCTTGCCCTCCATCAGGGAAAGCCGGGCCAGCGACCAGTAGAGGCGAACGCGCGAGTAGGGATCGGGCGTCTTCTGCGCTCGCCCGAGCGCTTGCCGTACGACCACACGCGCGCGCTCGAGCTCACCGAGGTCGGAGAGGGCATAGCTCAGATACGTCGCGAACCGAACCTCGGCGCTCACGTCCTCTGGCGCCTGAGCCTGCACCCGGGAGAGGCAGTCCTCGAGCAGCTCGACCGCCCGCCGCGGCTGGCCCGAAGCCGAGTAGGCGCGGGCAAGCGTCGCGTAGAGGTCGGCGTGTGTGAGCGGTGAGAGCACGCCGGCGGCGCGCGCCTGCTCGAGCTCTTCGATCGCAGTTGCGAAGTCGCCGCGGCGGTCGGCAAGCTCACCCAAGCCAGCGCGCGCTCGGGCCGCCGCCTCGGCATCGCCCGCCGCCTGAGCCTCCGCGAGCAGCGCCGCGAACTCGGCTTCTGCCTCAGGCGAGTCCTGCTCGAGCCGAAGGGTGAGTTCCGCCTCCGACAGTCGGAGCTCGCGCTGGTCGCGATCGCTCAGGTCGCGGCCGGTCTCGAGGTACTCGACCGAGACCCCGAGCTTCGGCGCCAGTTGTCGCAGCGCCTTCACCGAGGGGCGCCGGGCGCCGGCCTCGATCCGGCTGATGTAGGCATAGGAGACCCCGGGCGAAGCGAGCTCGCGCTGGGAGAGCCCATTTTCCTGCCGCAACCGCCGCAGGCGCTGACCCACGGTTTCGACCCCGGCCTCATTTCCCGCCCTCATCTCGCTGCATCTTGGCGGTCAAGTCGGAGGGGGTCAATGGCGACCGTCCATTTGACAACGGACTCCGAACCTGGTCTACGGGGCGAGCACCAAGGGTTCGCCGCGATCCGGCGTCCCTGCGAACTGCCGAAAGGAGGTGCTTCAAATGCGGAATCGTCTTCTACTTTGGCTGCCGATCCTGACCGCGCTCGCGCTCGCTTCGCTGGGCGCGATGGACTGGGGCCCGTAGGCTCGACGAGTTCAGGGGCGGGCGCGCCTGCGTCCGCCCCCTCGCTTCAGGGCGCTAGCTGGCGATCTCGACCCGGACGTCGGGGTGCATCGTCTGCCAAACCTGCAGGTGAAGTTCGATCTCGCGCCGCTCTTGCTCGTCGTTCGGTGCGTCGGGGCGACGGATGACCAGCCTCTCGCCGTCATCGGCAATGGCGAAGCCCGAACGGTGGAAATGTTGCCGCAGTTCGGGGATCGCCGCAGGGTCGAACAGTCGAAGTCGCATCAGGCCGCAGATCTGACTTCGGCAGATCGTCGCGGTAGCTCGACCGCTCAGACGAGGGCTGGTGAGACGGCGGGTCCGAGGAAGGACCCGCCGTCTCGGTCGATTCCGCCTAGCGGGGCGGGAACTGTGAGTTGGGTACGGGGTCGGCCAGGTTGGCCGTCGGCGCCTTGTCGGTGAATCCGATCACGGCGCAGTTGATATCGACGCCGGAGGCGCCGTAGGGGGCGGGCTCGCCTGTCGCCGGATTGATGCCGGTGATCAGATCGGGGCGCGTGGCGGCGAGGTTGAAGACCTGCACCTCGTCGATCTGCCGCTTGTTCAGCCCTTCCCGAACGGCCTTGTTCGTCCAGAGGCCGAGCTGGGCGTCCCAGAGCGGACTGTAGGCCTGGGCGTGCCGGGGATCGTTCAGGGTCGGGAAGTCCCCGAACACGTTGAGGAGGTCGCCGCCATTGCGAAGAGAATCGATCAGCGCGGTGTTGCCGGCGCTGGCGTCTTCGGATGCGTGGCCGTCCTTGACCAGGTGCACGAACCCCTGCGACTCCCTGTTGTCGGCCCCGGTCTGTCCGTTGATGAAGCCGAACAGCCGCTCGCGGGCAGAGCCGAGGAAGTCATCCCCGCCGTTGTAGGCGGCCTTGTCGAGCGCTGGCACGTAGGTCGAGCGTTCCAGCACCGAGGTCAACGGCTGCCCCGCGTCGGTCGAGATGTAGATGATCGGCTGACCTGCGTCGAAGCCCTTCACGAACAGCAGGTCGACCCATGACTCCGCGAACTGGCCGGGAGCCGATTGACCCGCTATGTGGACGCCGAGCACGCGGTCACCGGTGTTCGTGTGGTGGACCACGTCGAAGGGGCCGTCGCCCGTGGCGACGATCGGCGCGCTGTAAACGGTCGGCGAGCCGGCGATGCGGATGAACGGGCTGTAGCCGGGGTTCGCGACCGCTCCCGGCTGGAAGTTCGCGAGCGGGAAGCCGTTCGGCCCCGGCTCGGCGATCCTGGTCGGGCTGAAATCAGGCGCGCCCTGGAAGTTGACGATCGCCTGCCCGAACTTGTTCTGGTCCGGCGTCGGCGAGTCGAGCGTCACCGTCTGCACCGCCTCCGGGTCGCCGATCGCGATGTTTCCGAGCTTGGGCGCGTAGTTGACGCCGAGATCGTGGGCAATCCCCTGATCCGAGGCATCGAGCAGGACGAACCAGACCGTCTCGCCGTTCGCCCTCCCCTGATACAGCGGCAGACGCACGGTTTCCTTGCTGAGATCGACCTGGATCGCGCTCTCCTCGGTCAAGTGGTCCCGCGGCAGCAGGCCTGTGAGCCGCCCGAGTCCCTGGGCCGACTTCGAGGCCGCCTTCGAGCCGGCAAGCGCCTGGCCCCCGATCGCCGCCAACGCGGCGGCGATCGCGACGGTGGTTGACGCGAGCAGCCACCGCTTCGACAAGACCTTCATGTCTTCTCCTTTCGTGAGGTGTGACTGGGCAAGGAGGCGACCGTAGGGAGGGGCGCTCAGCGTGAGCTGAGTGGGGCCTGAGTCGACGCACCGCCCTGCACCCGCTGTAACGAATCGACGGCCCGGCCGACTGCCAACCTGTGCGCGCTCTCCCCCAGCGGCGTCGCGATCGGCCGGTGATTCGGCTGTTCGGGCCGCTCTCGGTCGAGGACGGCGAGCGCAAGCTCGGCCCGCGCGACCTCGGCGGAACGAGACCCAAGCAGGTGCTTGAGATCCTTCTTACAGCCCGCGGCCATCGGGTGCCGACCGACCGCCTGATCGAGCTCCTCTGGGGGCGCGAGCCGCCCGGGGACCCGACTGGCTCGCTCCAGACCTTCGTCTCAGTGCTTCGCCGCCACCTCACCCCGGAGCGGGAGCGGGCGCGCGAGCTCGTCGTCACCGAGCCGGAGGCGTACCGATTTGCGACCGAGCTCGTTGCGCTCGATCTCGATCGTTTCGACCAGCTGCTCGAGGGCTCAGCGCGCGAACCGACCCGGCTCGCCCGTGCCTCGCTCGAACAGGCACTGGGCCTCGTCCGCGGCGAGGTGTTCGAGGACGAGCCGTACGCTGCCTGGGCACTGGACTTGCGCGGCAGTTACCAGGGCCGGATTCTCGGCGCCCATCTGGAGGCGGCCGAGGCAGCGCTGGCCGAGCTCGACTTTGCGGCTGCGCTCGCACACGCCGAGGCCGCCGCCGCGCTCGACCGCTTCAGCGAGCGCGCGCACCGCACGGAGATGCTGGCTCTCTACGCGCTCGACCGCCCGCACGAGGCGCTCGGGCGTTACCGCAGCTTTCGCATGCGGCTCGACGAGGAGCTCGGCCTCGAGCCGACCGCGGAGACGCGGGCGCTCGAAGCGGCAGTCATTCGCCAGGAGGACGTCCACTCGCTCCTGCCCCGGCCGATCCGCCGGGCGCAGGCTGACCCCGGCGAGCGTGCCTTTCGCCTGTTCGGCCGCATCGCCGAGCTCGAGGCGCTCAAGCAGGCAGTCCGCAACGCCATCGGCGGCGGCGTCGCGCTGATCCAGATCGAGGGCGAAACGGGCCTCGGCAAGACGCGACTAATTGACGAGCTGTCAGCAGAGCTAGAAGACGTCCGGGTCGGACGCGCGAGCTGCTCGGAGCTCGAGCGGCACCTTCCGTACGTTCCGCTCGCGGCCGCGCTTCGGGACGCGCTCACCGGCGTCGACCTCGACGCTGCGCCCCTGCCGGCGCTCAGCCAGATCCTGCCGGAGCTCGCGCTGGTCGAGGCGAAGCACGAGTTCGACGAGCTGGACGTGCTCGAGGCGCTTGTTGCTCTGATCGTCAAGCATGCGCCGCTCGTACTTCTGCTCGACGATCTCCAATGGGCAGACCCGCGAACACTCGCGGCGCTCGAGTACCTCCGGCGCCGCGGCGGAGACGTCTCTGCAGCGCTCGTAACGGCGGCGCGGGCGACGGATGTCTCGCCCGAGCACCCACTCCGCCGGTTGAAGCCGGACGCGCTCGTGGCGCTCGAGCCGCTCTCGCCCGACGAGCTTGCACCGCTCGGGATACCCGGGCTGTACGAATCGACCGGCGGCAACCCTCGCTTCGTCACCGAGACCCTCGCGAACGGGCGCTCGGCGGCCCTCTCGCCGACGCTCACCGAGGCACTTCTCGCTCAGTGCCGGGGCGAGGGAACGTGGGGCTACCGCGTCCTCGTCGCCGCCTCCGTGCTCGGACAGCCTTTTGAACCCGAGCCGCTTGCAGACCTACTCGGCACCGATGCAGCCGAGCTGACGGAGGAGCTCGAGCGCCTCTGCGAGCGGCGAATCCTGCGCATCGAGGGGCTCCGTTTTCGTTTTCGCTACGACCTCGTCCGCCAGGTGCTCCTCGCCAGTATCTCTCCTGCCCGGCAACGCCTTCTTCACCAGCGGCTCGCCGCTCTCGCCGCCGAGAGTAGCCCCTTCTCGATCACGCAAACCACGAGCTCCATGACCGGCTAGCGCCATGCCACGTGGACGCAACCTCATCTCCGGCACGATCTTCGAGCACGCGAACGAACCCGCGTACGTCATGGACCCGCAGCACGACCGGATCCTCGCGGCTAACGACGCTGGCTGCGCGATGCTGGGGTATACGCGCGAGGAGCTGCTCGAGACGCCGATCTCCCGCATCCACCCGGCCGAGCTCGCCGAGCTTCAAGAGCTGCTAGAGCGCGTTCTGCGAGAGGGGCGGGCTTCCACGATCAAGCTGACCTGCCGGACGAAGCGCGGAACGTTCCTCCCGACCGAGATCTCACTTCACGGGTTCGAAGCCGGCGGCCGTATTCAGATCCTCGGTCTCGTACAGGATCGAAGCGAGCACCGCCAACCGGCTCCCGACTGGGCATTCGGGTGAAGCCGGCGTGAGAATGTCGGCAGCCCCCCAGGGAGGTCTCCATGCACGCCCGCGTCAGCGCGCACCGGGGGACGTCCGTCGACCCGGTGGACGAAATCAGGAGGAGGCGAGCCGACCCGCCTCCTCCTTTGAGCAGGAACCAGTTGAACGTTCAGCCTCAACTGTGGTCCACCACGCGTCCGCGCGCATTCATGGAGGCGGTGGGCCCTCCGAGGGCCAACCGCCTCCAAAGTGCTATCTCGGGCGCTAGCCGATCAGATGGAAGATGAAGTCGAACTCAGTACCTGCCGGGTTCCGGTACTTGAGATCCATTGAGCCTCTGACGTTCCGGTACTTGCCGGTCCCCCCGGTGACCGCGAGGGTACTGTCGCTCGAGTCGTAGAACGGCCCTTCAACGGTGATCTGACCCGCCGGCAGGAACGTCGTCCACGTGCACTCCCAGGACTTGCCGACGACGATGCGGACGCAGGAACCCTGGTCGCTGGCGACTTTGTTCGCGTTCGCGCTGTCGAAGACGTCGTTGGCGAACGTGAGGATGTTGCCGGCCGAGTCACCCGAGCCGTTGGTGACCGCGTCCGTGGTCGCACGCTCGACGACGCGAATCGTCCCGCCCTTGTTCAGGTGGCCGGGATTGTGGTGCTGCGCCTTGGTGTGCCCCGCGCTCGCGTTCACGACCGCCAAAACGAGAACGGCCGCGGCTGCTGCGACTGTAGGAACAAGCACGCGCTTCATCTCTCCCTCCTTGTCGACGAATTGGAGAGTGTTATGGCTCGTTGCCTGCGCTGTCTACTCGTCGGCCCTTACGAGTGGACCGACACAGCGCGCCTCGCGCGGATCCACGGCGCTGAGACGGATCAAAGGCGGGGCTGCTCCCGCCGAGCCTGCGGCAACTCGTGCGGGGCCTGGAGAGAGCCCGGCCACAGCCGCCGGGGAATGTGCATCCCGAACACCTGCGAGCAGCCCCCCGCCGGATGCTGCCTTCAGCCCTCTGCGACGTCATGACACGGTCGGGTCATGCGGCGTTCTCGCAGCTGGGCTGGAACCAGGCGTGGAATAGGCGCAGAATCGAGTCAAATGCCACAAAAACGCTCGTCGATCGAGCTGACCCGAACGCTCAGGAGGGTCAAGGTTCCGAGCTTCGTGGCCGCGAGCGACGGGACGATCACCTGGGAGAACGAGGCGGCCGAGAAGATGTTCGGCGATCTCAGACGCCGTCCGTTCGCGACGGTCGTCGCGCCCGAGGACGTCCCCCTCGTTCAGCGGCAGCTCGAGCGGAAGCTCCGAGGCGCACCTTTGACCGACTACGAAGTGGACGTCTTCACCGCCGACGGTCGCCGACGCCGTGCCGAGATCAGCTCTGTGCCGATCGAGAACGGCGACGACTGCCACGCGGTCTTCGGAGTCGTGCTGCCCGGCAAGCCGCGAGATCCCGCGGTCCGGATGCCGGAGCTGACGGCACGCCAGAACCAGGTGCTGCAGCTCCTCGCAGAGGGCGCATCGACCGAGCAGATCGCGGCGATGCTCCACGTGAGCAAGGAAACGGTTCGCAACCACATCCGGCACATACTCCGCGCGCTCGGGGCGCACTCACGTCTCGAGGCGGTGGCGAAGGCGCATCGACAGGGGCTCTTGCGTGACGACTGATACCGACAGGTTTCAGTCCGGGAGCCAGTCGTCGAGCGGGAGCCCTGTGGCCAGCGCCGAGAAGTCGCCCGAGTCGCGGATGGCCTGCGACGCGTCGGACAGCGCCTTGACCGCCACCCAGGTCAGGCTGCCCCCGACGCTCACGCGGCGTGCGCCGGCCTCGGCGAGCTCGGCGAACGAGAGCTCGGGGACGGCGAGCACGTTCACCGGCCGTGTGACCGCTTCGCACACGGCGCGAATCTCCGCGAGGCTGCGCAGGCCAGGCGCGTAGAGGACGTCTGCGCCCGCCCGCTCGAAAGCCTGAAGCCGTGCGATTGTGTCCTCGAGCTCCGGGTTCCCGCGGATGTGGTTCTCGGCTCGCGCGGTCAGCACGAACGGGAAACCGAGACCGCGAGCAGCCTCGACCGCCGCCGAGATCCGCTCCGCGGCGTGCTCCAGCTCGTAGAGCCGGCCGCGGGGATCGTAGTCCTCGATCGAGCCGCCGACGGCCCCGGCCTCGGCCGCCCGGGTGATCGCGCGTGCGGCATCGGCCGGATCGGGGCCGTAGCCGTTCTCGAGGTCGACCGAGACCGGAAGCTCGGTCGCGCGGTCGAGGACCGCCGCGTGGGCGACCACTTCGTCCAGGGTTACGCGGCCGTCGCGACGACCGAGGGTGAAGGCGAAGCCGGAGCTTGTGGTTGCGAGCGCCTTGAATCCGAGTGCCGCGAGGACGCGGGCTGACCCGGCGTCCCAGGGATTCGGGATCACGAACGGGTCACCGGCGTGAAGCGCGTCGAACGCCTCGGCCTTCCTCGCTTGACTGGACGATGAGGACATGCAGAGACCTTGCCACGAGGCATAGACGTTCGGGCCGCGGTCTGCGATCTTCTGGATGTCGGATGGCGATCACGACGCAGGCCAAGCTCGACGAGACCGCACTCCTCGAGCTCGAGAGCTCGCTCCGCGGCGAGCTGCTGCGTCCGGACCACCCGTCCTACGAGGAGCAGCGGCGCGTCTGGAACGGCTCGATCAGCCGCCGTCCGGCGCTGATCGCGCGCTGCACCGGGGTCGCAGACGTGATCGCTGCGGTCCAGTTCGCGCGCCGCACGGGACTGGAGCTCGCCGTTCGGAGCGGCGGCCACAGCTTTCCGGGCCTGTCGGTCGCCGACGACGCGCTGGTCGCCGATCTCGGGCCGATGAAAGGGATCCGTGTCGATCCGGAGGCGCGCACAGCGCGGGCTCAGGCCGGCGTCCTGCTCGGAGAGCTCGATCGCGAGACGCAGCAGTTCGGCCTCGCCGTGCCCGCGGGAATCGTCACGCACACCGGACTGGCGGGACTGACGCTCGGCGGCGGCATCGGCTGGGTGATGCGCAAGTACGGCCTCACGATCGATCAGCTGCTCTCCGTCGATCTGATCACCGCCGACGGTGAGTTCGTCAAGGCGAGCGAGAACGAGAACGCCGACCTCTTCTGGGGCGTTCGCGGCGGCGGCGGCAACTTCGGGATCGTCACCGAGTTCGAGTTCCGGCTCAACCCCCTGGGGCCGGAGGTGGTGGCCGGGCCAATCTTCTGGTTGATGGAAGACTCGCCCGAGGTGCTTCGCTTCTACCGCGACTGGCTCGCCGACGCGCCGGACGAGCTGATGACGATCGTCGTCCACCGGAAGGCGCCGCCGCTGCCCTTCGTCCCCGAGGAGTTCCACGGCAAGCCGGTGGTAACGGTCGTCTGCTGCTACGCGGGGCCGGTCGAAGAGGGCGAGCAGGTCGTCCGCCCGCTGAAGGAGTTTGGCGCGCCGATCATCGACGTGTGCGGACCGAAGCCGTTCCTCGCGCACCAGGCGATGTTCGACCCAAGCTTCCCGCATCACCGTTGGTACTACTTCAAGTCCTGCGATGTCCCGGCGCTCACGGACGAGGTGATCGATATCACCGTCGAGCACTCGCAGCGGATCGAGTCACCGTTCACGGCCTTCCCGATCTGGCAGATGGGCGGGGCGGTCTCGCATGTGGCCGAGGATGACTCCGCGTTCAGCGGCCGCAACGCCGGCTTCTCGTACAACATCGGCGCCTGCACCGAGACCGCCGACGGCTTCGACGAGGAGCGGCAGTGGGTGCGGGACTTCTGGTCGGCGCTCGAGCCCCATCAGACGGGCGTCTACGTGAACTTCCTCGGCGACGAGGGCCAGGATCGCGTCCGTGAGTCGTACGGCGGCGAGAAGTACGCTCGTCTGCAGGAGCTCAAGCGGCGGTATGACCCGGAGAACTTCTTCCGGATCAACCAGAACATTCCGCCGGCCTAAGCCACACCGAGCGCCCTGCGGTTTTCCCGCAATCGCTTTCGTTCGTGCCGACGCCGGCCCGGGCGACAGCCGGCGGCGACATCTACTAGAACAGTCGGTTACGACCTCAGTGTGAGGAGTTGCCGCGCGGCACGGGCCGCCACGACGTCCTCGCGGGCCTTGAGCAGGATGATCCGGACCGGGCTTTGGGCCTTCGAGACGGTGGCGTCCGGCCGTGCTGACGCGTTGGCATCCGCATCGAGTTGGACTCCGAGAAAGCCAAGTCGTCCGCAGACGGCGGCTCGGACAGAGGCCGAGTTCTCGCCGATGCCGGCGGTGAAGACGAGCGCGTCGAGACCGCCGAGCGCGGTCGCCATCGCGCCGACGGCGGTCGCCACGCGGTAGGTGAAGACCGCGAGCGCAAGCTGGGCTCCGGGCGCGTTCGAGGTCTCCAACGCCCGGACGTCTCCGGAGAGCCCGGAAAGGCCGGCGAGCCCGGACTCGTGCTCGAGCGTTCGGTTGAGCTCCTCGAGCGTCAGGTGGTGCTCGAGCAGGTAGAGAAGCGCCCCCGGGTCGACCGATCCCGCGCGGGTCGCCATGGGCACGCCTTCGAGCGGCGTGAAGCCCATCGTCGTATCGACGGAGCGGCCGTCCCTGACTGCCGTCACCGAGCAACCGCCGCCGAGGTGGCAGACGACGAGCCGCGGCACGCGCACGCGCTCGCTGGCCCACTGCACCGAGAGCCCGTGGAAGCCGTATCGACGGATGCCCCAGTCCTCCCTCACTTTCGCAGGCAGCGCATAGGTCGCCGCCTCCTCGGGGATCGTGGCGTGGAAGGCACTGTCGAAGACGGCGACGTGGGGGAGATCGGGCAGCGCCTGCCGGGCTTGCCTGATCGCCGCCAGGGCCGGCGCGTTGTGCAGCGGCGCGAGCTCGACCGCGGCTTCGAGCCCCCGCTCGACCGCGTCGTCGATCACGACCGGCTCGCGAAAGCGGGTGCCCCCGTGGACGACGCGGTGGGCGACCGCCGCGACGCCTTCCGGGACCGCGTCGAGGGACTCGACTGCGGTTGCCGCGTCGTCGGGCTCGACAACCGAGAGCTTCAGGCTCGTCGAGCCGGCGTTGACGCAGAGGATTCGCTTGCGAATCCGTCTTAGAGGACGTGGCGGCTTTGCCGCCGCGTCCGTCTTATCCGGGGTCGCCAATGGGTCTTTCATTCGACCAGGAGGCCGCCCGCTTTGCTAGTACGGCCAGACCCAGCCGGCGATCTCCGGATCGTCCTCGCCGTGCTCGCGCGTGTAGGCGCGCGCGCGAATCCGGCGGTCGCTCATCTCCTGGCGCAGCCTGCCTGCCGTCTCGGCCAGCCCCGGCACGCGGTCGATCACGTCCATGACGAGGTGGAACCGGTCGAGGTCGTTGAGCATGACCATGTCGAACGGTGTCGTCGTGGTGCCTTCCTCCTTGTAGCCGCGGACGTGGAGGTTCCCGTGATTTGTGCGCCGATAGGTGAGGCGGTGGATCAGCCACGGGTAGCCGTGGTACGCGAAGACGATCGGCCGGTTCGGCGAGAACAAAGCGTCGAACTCGTGATCGGAGAGGCCGTGCGGATGCTCGGTATCGGGCTGGAGGCGCATCAGGTCGACCACGTTCACGACCCGCACCTTCAGTTCCGGCAGGTGCTCGCGAAGCAGCGCCGCCGCCGCGACCGTCTCGAGCGTAGGGATGTCACCGCAGCAGCCGAGGACGACGTCCGGCTCGCCCTGCTCGTCGTTCGACGCCCATTCCCAGATACCGACGCCGCGGGTGCAGTGCACGATCGCGTCGTCCATCGGCAGGTAGTTGAGGGACGGCTGCTTGCCCGCGACGATCACGTTCACGTAGTGGTGGCTGCGGAGGCAGTGATCGGCGACCGAGAGCAGGGTGTTCGAGTCGGGAGGCAGGTAGACGCGGATCACCTCGGCCTTCTTGTTGACGACGAGGTCGATGAAGCCGGGATCCTGGTGGGTGAAGCCGTTGTGATCCTGGCGCCACACGTGCGAGCTGAGCAGGTAGTTGAGCGAGGCGATCGGGCGCCGCCAGGGAATGCCCCGAGTCACCTTCAGCCACTTGGCGTGCTGGTTGAACATCGAGTCGACGATGTGGACGAAGGCCTCGTAGCAATTGAAGAGCCCGTGCCTGCCGGTGAGGAGGTAGCCCTCGAGCCAGCCCTGGCACTGATGCTCCGAGAGCACTTCGACGACCCGGCCCTCGGGGGCGAGGTTCTCGTCGGTCGGCACGATCTCCGCCTCCCAGACCTTCTCCGTCACCTCGAAGACGTCGTCGAGCCTGTTCGACGCCGTCTCGTCGGGCCCGAAGATCCGGAAGTTCGATGGGTTGCGGGCGACGATGTCCCGGAGAAAGCCGCCGAGCACGCGCGTGGGCTCGCTGAAGGTCGTGCCGGGCGCCAGGACGTCGATCGCGTAGTCGCGGAAGTCAGGGCAGACGAGATCCTGCATCAGCTCGCCGCCGTTGGCGTGCGGGTTCGCGCTCATCCGCCGGCCGCCGCGCGGCGGCAACTCACCGAGCTCGGGAACGAGGCGCCCTTCCTCGTCGAAGAGCTCCTCGGCCCGGTAGCTGCGCAACCAGTCCTCGAGCACGCGGAGGTGGTCGGGGTTGTCGCGGACGCCCGTGACCGGCACCTGGTGCGAGCGCCAGGTTCCCTCGACCGGCAGACCGTCGACCTCCTTGGGGCCGGTCCAGCCCTTCGGCGTCCTCAGGACGATCATCGGCCACTGCGGCCGCGCTTCGACGCCCTCCTCCCGGGCCGCGCGCTGAATCTCGGCGATCTGGTCGAGGGCTTCGTCGAGGGCGCCGGCGAGATCCTTGTGGACCGCGTCCGGCTCGTCGCCGGCGACGATCAACGGCCGCCAGCCGCAGCCCTCGAGAAACGAGACGAGCTCCTGCTCGGGAATCCGTGCGAGCACGGTCGGATTCGCGATCTTGTAGCCGTTGAGGTGAAGGAACGGCAGGACTGCGCCGTCGGTGCGCGCGTTCAGGAACTTGTTGCCGTGCCACCCCGTCGCCAGCGGGCCGGTTTCGGCCTCGCCGTCGCCGACAACGCAGGCCACGACCAGCTCGGGGTTGTCGAAGGCGGCGCCGAAGGCGTGCGAGAGCGAGTAGCCGAGCTCGCCGCCCTCGTGGATCGAGCCGGGCGTCTCGGGCGCCGCATGGCTGGGGATCCCGCCGGGAAACGAGAACTGGCGGAAGAGGTGGCGGATCCCTTCCTCGTCTCGGCCGACATGCGGGTAGAGCTCGGTGTAGGTGCCCTCGAGCCAGGCGTTTGCGACGACGGCCGGGCCGCCGTGGCCGGGGCCGGTGATGTAGATCGCGTCGAGGTCGCGCTCCTGGATCGCGCGGTTCAGGTGGACGTAGATCAGATTGAGGCCGGGAACGGTCCCGAAGTGGCCGAGCAGGCGGGGCTTGACGTGCTCTGGCCGGAGCGGCTCGCGGAGCAACGGGTTGTCGAGCAGGTAGACCTGGCCGACCGAGAGGTAGTTGGCGGCCCGCCAGTACGCGTCGATTAGCCGCAACTCTTCCGCCGGCAGCGTCTGCGTCATTGTGGACGGCAGGCTCATCGCCGCCACTTCTCCAAGATCACGAGCACGCTGAGCTGCTCGTAGCCGACGAAGCGGTGCTCGGCGCCCGCCGGAACAAAGACGGCGTGCCCCTGGCGAAGCTCGACGTTCTCTCCCTCGATCTCGAGCACGCCGCTGCCCTCGATCACGATGTAGACCTCGTCGTCGTCGTGGGGCGACTGGCGGTCTGCCTCGGGTGACACAAGCACGTAAACGCCGATCTCGAGCCCGGGGGAGCGATGGACGACCTCGTAGCCGCCGGTGCCGGCCGCGAGCCTGTCCTTGGTGCCGCTGATGTCGAACGGCTCGGCCGCCGGAAGTGCACCAGGCTCACTCGCTGATCCGCTCATGCTCGTGGTTCCTTTCTCGATCGCGTCCTCGTTGAGCATGACGCCCCGGAGGCTTGGCTGCACAATCACTCTCGAGAGTCCGCGCGGCTTTCACGGTTTTCTCATCTGGTCTTGCTCCACTTCCGGTGTGGAAACGCTCACTCGCGAACGTCGCCCGGCTCGAGCGGCCAGACTTCGGACCGCCTTCACCGGCGCCGACGGAAACGCCCGCCTGACCGCGACGACCGGGCTGATTCTCCTCGTGCTGCTGCCGATCGAGGGGCTGACGCTGCTCTCGCTCCACTCGTTCCTATCGCTGCACATGCTGATCGGCGTCGCCCTGATTCCGCCGGTCGCGCTCAAATTGGGAAGTACCTTCTACCGGTTCTTCCGCTACTACACGGGCAGCGCGATCTTCCGGGAGAAAGGGCCGCCCCAGCTCATGATGCGGATCCTGGTTGCACCGGCCCTGGTCGCGTCGACGATCGGCCTGTTCGGAAGCGGAGTCGCGCTGATGCTGCTCGAGCATCCCAACTCGCTCGTCTTCGCGATCCACAAAGTCAGCTTCATCATCTGGCTCGGGGCGATCGGCATCCACGTGCTCGCCTACCTGCATCACCTTCCGAGGCTCGCAGTCGCCGACTGGGTGCGAGGGAAGCAGGAGGCCGTAGGCGGGCGGCTGCGCCGGCGAGCCGTCGCGGCTTCGCTACTTGCCGGCGGGGGAGTCGCTCTTGTCGCACTGCCGGTTGTCGCCGCCTGGCACCGCTAACGCGGTTACTTCCCTACAGGGAGGGCTTCGGTGACGCCGCTGACCACGGTCGTGAGCGTGCCGAGCGCGTCGGTGGCTGCCGGCGGTAGTCCGGCCGGCGGCTCGAGGTTCGGAACGGGAACGCCGACCGGGGCCGACGGCGGCGCCTTCAGCGGCGGCGTTGAAAGCGTTTGCTCGGGTGTCGTCGGGGCTGGCTCCTGGGAGCCCGAAGCCGGGGCGGGGGCGGTGGGACCCGGGAGGAGAGTGGACTCAGCGGCTTCTGTGGCGGTGGTCGGCCGCTGCGGCAACTGCCGGTGTCGGGCGGCGGGCAGCACGCCGGGGGAGGCGGCCGCCTCGGCGGTGCGGTGATGGGCAGTGGTGGCGAGCTGCGGGGCACTCGACGGCTCGACCGGAACAGCGGACCGAAGCGTGACGGCGGCCTTGCCGTCCGCGAGAGCAGGCGCGATCTCAATGGCGACGACCGGGACGAGCGCCACGGTCGCGCTCGCACCGATCAGGCCGAGCTTGCCGAGACCGCCTCGCGCGATCGAGCGAAGGAATGGCGCAAAAGTGACGACGTTGATCGCGGCGACGCCGCTGCGAACGTGCTGGAGCCGCGACGCCAGGTTGCGGCGCGCGCGGAAGAGGAGCGTCTCGACGGCTCCGACGCTCAGATCGAGCTCATCGGCGATCTCCGCGTAGGAGAGGCCCTGCCACTCGCGCAGGAGGATGCCGCGACGCTGGCGCTCGGGAAGATGCGCGAGCCCGTCCCGCAGCGCCTCGAGCCGCTCGCTCCCCTCGTGGCCGGCCGCCTGAGGCGCAGCGAGCTCGTCGATGTCTTCGACCTCCTGGGTGACGGCGGTGAGACGCCCGCTCGACCGCCGGGTGCCTCGGCAGACGTTGAACGCGATCTTGAGCAGCCACGCGAGCTCGAACTCGGGCACGACGCCGCGCTGAAGCGAGCGGAGCACGTAGATAAAGGTCGTCTGCGCCGCGTCCTGTGCCTCCTCGCGGTTGCGAAGGCGGCTGTAGCAGAACGTGAAGACGCGCTGGCCGTAATTCTCGTACAGGTATTCGGTCAGCTCGACGGGCTCGGTCGGGCGAGCAACGGGTGCATGGAGCACCGCGCTCATGCGGCACCCCTCTCACGACGGGTTGACGGAGTACCTCGGTTTGCTGACGCTGGAACGACTGACTTGCCCACCCTCGCCTCCTCGATGCGTGTGTCGGCATAGGTGTGGGGCAGCGGTAGCGAAAAACTTGCGCTGCTCTTGAAAGCCCGTTTCACGGGAGCGTCGGCAGCTGTGGGGTCGGGACGCTCGGTACCTGCGGCTTCGGCACGTCCGGGACACTCGGGACGGGAACCTGAGGAACCTCGGGAACCTGAGGCAGCTGCGGGAGCTGGGGTAGACCAATGGGCGGAGGGGGCGGCGGCGGGGGCGGCGGCGGCGAAGAACCGAAGTCCTGGTTGACGGCGGGCGTCTCGGTCGCTGCCGGACCTTCGCCTCCGCTTGCGGTCGGGTCGCCCCCGACGGCCGGTGCGCCGGGCTGTTTGGTCGACGGCGCAGATCCGATCGGCTTGCCGGCCGTCCGCGGCGCCGTCTTCTGGGTCTGCCCGCGGCGCGCCTTGACGGCGGCGGCTCGCCCGCGCGCGGCTGGATGTGCTCCGGCGACGCGATCGGCGGCCGCGTTGCGGCGGGACCCGGCGACCTTCGCCGAGTCGAGCGCGGCCACCGACTCTGTGCGGCGGTTCTTCTGATCCAGCCAGAGATGGTCGCCTGGCAGGACGATCCAGTGGAGCGCGGCGAAGAGCCCGACGGCAGCGGCTGCTGCCCCCAGGACCAGGCGGACCTGTGGCAGTTCCGAGCGAGGAACGGTCGCGGTTGCTGCGGGGTGCCTCCCGCGCGGCGTCGTCATCACGTAGTCGCAGCTAGCCCGAACCTAGGCCCGCTCGCATCACCCGACCGGGGAAGCGCTGTTCACAACCTTCGAGCAGGTTTGAACACCTTTTATTGCGGAAGTTCCCGTATCTGTTTGTCACCCGGCAACTCCCTCATCCGAGGGAACCCGGGCTCAGCGCTCGGCCGCAACGGTTTCGACAGCGGCCCTGACGCGGTTCTTGCCGCGGCGCTTCGCCTCGTAGAGGGCCTCGTCGGCGGCCCGAACGAGCTGGAGCGGGTCGACTCCGGCGACGAAGCTGGCAACGCCGAAGCTCGCCGTCATCCGCGTTGTCGCATCTCCGGCCGCGAGCTCGAGCGCCGCGAACGCCGTCCTGATCCGCTCGGCGGCCTCGACCGCCCCTTCCAACGTTGTGCCGGGCAGGACGACCAGGAACTCCTCGCCGCCCCAGCGGCTGCTGACGTCGATGTCGCGGAGCGTCTCGCGCAGCACGTCCGCGAACCGCTGCAAGACGAGATCGCCGAAGGCATGGCCGTACGTGTCGTTGGCGGCCTTGAACTCGTCGATGTCGCTGAGGACCACCGCGAGCGGCGTCTCGTAGCGCTCGCTGCGGGTGACCTCGGCCAGCAGGTGCTCTTCGCAGTGCCGCCGGTTCGCGAGCCCCGTCAAGCCGTCGGATCTCGCTTGCCTTGCGGCCGCCTCGTGCAGCTTCGCGTTCTCGAGCGCATTCGCTCCCTGCGCGACCAGAGCCCGCGTTGCGAGCAGGTTGTCCTCGTCGAGCTCGGCGGCGTACAGGATCAGGATCCCGAAACGGGAGTCGCTGGTCGCGATCGGGAGCTCGAAGGTCTTCGCGTCGTCCGCGAGGGTGCCGACCTCGACTACCGCACCGTCCTCGCCGAGCAGAACCGCTCCCTCTGCATCCGCTGCCTCGACGGCGGCCGAGGCAATCAGCGTCAGGAGCTGGTCGACGTCGTGCGTCGCCGTCAGCAGTTCGCCGGTCCGGCTGAGTGACTCTCGGAGCCGGGTTCGCTGCAGCTCCAGCTCGACCAGCCGAGTCCGCAGCTGGTCGGCCATCGAGTTGAACGAGCCGGCGAGGTCGGCGAACTCGTCGCGGCCGCGGACGGGCACGCGGCGATCGAGCCGGCCGCGTCCGATCGCATCCGCCGTGCTGGCAAGCTCACGCACCGAGCGCATGACCGACCTCGCCTCGGCGGCGGCGATCGCCGCCAGGACGAGCAGGGCCCCGAGCAGGACGTAGAGCAGGTGCCGCCGCGTCGCCGCGACCTCGGCTTCGATCGGCTCCGCCGGCGCGAGCACCGCGATCTGGACGTTCGGCTGCTCGCCCAGCGGCCTGGTCGCGAGCGCTCGATAGCGCGTCCCGGCCACAGACACCGCCAGGGGCCGGCCGGAAGCGACCGGCTGCGGCGCGGGCCGGTCGGGCTTCGAGCGGGGAACGAAGACAATCCGGTCGCCGCGCGCGAGTCCGCTCTCGGAATGCAGGTGGCGCAGCAGCGAGCGGTCGAGCGGGAGCACCGCGAGGATCGATCCGATCACGCGCCGGCCCGCCTTGACCCGGACCGTCTGGGTTGACTCGATCGTCCCCCGGAGCCCGACCACGAGGCGGTGCGGCCCGAGGACTGCAACGTCGCGGGGGAGCCGCCCGAAGCTGCCAAGACGCAAGCCCCGCTGGACGTCGCGGCGCCCGGCCAGGTTCCGCGCGAGCGCCTCGACGTGATTTGCCTGCCGTTCGTAGGACGCGAAGACGGCTCGCAGCTCGGCCTCGAGGCGCGAGTCGGCCCGCCGCTCCTCGGCGTGCTTCGTGACCGTGCCGAAGCCCCAGAAGGCGGCCGTCAGTGGCGCGACCGCGAGGAGCAGGAAATAGACCGCGAGTTTGTGCTTGAAGCTTCCGAGCATCGCCCGACCCTTTCGGCGGCTTTGCTCTGGTTGTCGGCGGACAGCGCCGCTCGCATGAGTCCTGCGGTCGGTGGGGCCGGCCGCGGATGCCGCCCGTGCGGCATCCGCGTTTGCCGGTTCGAGGAGGACCTGGGGCTAGTGCTTCCTGGTGCTGCGGGCCTTCGCGAGGCGGATCGAGGTCGTCTTCGCCGCTTTCGCGGTCGGTGTCCGCGCCACGGTGACCATGACCAGGCGCTTGCCGAGGATGCGCGGCTTGACGCGCAGGACGAAGGCCGCCTGCCCGGTCTTGCTGCTCGCCTTGATCTGCGCGCGGCGAGTCAGCCGGCCGGCCGCCTTCGAGCGAATCTTGATTTTCGCTCCGCTGACCAAGAGGCCGCGGCTGTCCTTGACGGTCACGATCATCCGTAGCCGCTTCGTCTTCGCGACGCCCGTTGCGACGTACCGGACCTTCGCGATCTTGAGCCCGACCGCGCTGCTCGCGGTCACGTACGGGCCGAGGGGGGTCGCGAGGCCGCCCGAGCCGGCGAGCACCTGGTAATGCGTCGTCTCGGTCACTCCGCTCTTGTCGGTGGCGGTGAGCGTGATCTCCTTCGTCGTCCCGGGAACCTGGACCGAGAACGACTGGTCGGTTCCGAGCAACCGCATCACGTCGGTTCCGTTCACTGCGAGGGCGGCGAGTTGGCCCTTGTCGGCCACGCTGCCCGCGACCGTCAGTGGCTGGCCGCCTATGAACCCGCCCGCAGGCTCGAGCAGCGTCGCGCCTGCCTGCTTGACGGCGTCGAGGACGGAGCCGGGAATGATCCCACCGGGACCTGCGAGGGCGACGGGAACGTGGAAGTCCACCAGCTGGCCGCTCGAGTTCCCGATGCTGAGGTCGAGCGTGCTCGCTCCGTCGAGGCTGACGACGCCGGCGAAGTTGCCTGCGGCGTCCAGGCTGAGCGGGTGGCCGTTGACCGTCAGCTGCGAGCCGGCGCCGGCGCCGCCGACGGTGCCGCTGACGATCGCGGTGCCGTTGAGGACGGTGATCGGGCCGAGATTGAGCAGCTGCGGGATCGAACCGGATCGAGCGCCGGGCACGAGCGCGAGCGCGATTGCGAGCGCGCCGAACACGGCGGAGAGCTGGGCTTTTCTTGCTGGGCTGAACGACATCGCTTCGAGTACCTCCTCGTTTGTTGCGATCTCGTTCGGTAGGGGCACGACGGCCGGAAAGATTGCGTCCGCCCGCAAGAAAGGTGGCCCGCTGCTCCCTGCCGCATCGCGATGTTCCGCTCGCTTGGATCGGCGCTGGCCACCGGGGTGCTGTTGCTTCTTTCGCCCGGCGGAGTGCCGGCTTCTCCCGCGGCGACGCGGATCGTCGTCGGCTACACGGCTGAGGGCTACAGCGGCGCCCCTGAGCTCGAGCGGGAACTCGGCGCCGAGGTGATCGGACGGATCGGAGCGTTGCGGGCCGATGTCCTCCGCCTAGACGGCGGCGAGCCCGATGGTGCGCTGGCGCTCCTGCGCTCCGACCCGCGCGTCCGTTACGCGGAGGTCGACGGAATCGTCCGCGCCTCGCGGGTTCCGAACGACGAGTTCCTGCCGACCCAGTGGTCGGTCACGAAGACCCACGCCGAGCAGGCCTGGGACCTGAGCACCGGCTCCTCCCAGGTGGTCGTGGGGATTCTCGACACCGGCATCGATCCGGGGCAGCCGGACCTGCGCGGCAAGCTCGTTGCCGGCTACGACTACGTCAACAACGACCAGGACCCGAGCGACGACAACGGCCACGGCACCGCCGTCGCCGGTGTTGTCGCCGCAAGCTCGGACAACGTGATCGGCGTCGCGGGCTACTGCTGGGCCTGCCGGCTGATGCCGGTCAAGGTGCTCGGCGCCGACGGGACCGGCTTTGCGTCAGGTCTTGCGCAGGGGATCATCTGGGCGACCGACCACGGCGCCCGCGTGATCAACGCGAGCCTGGGCTCGCCGGTCAACGATCTGACGCTCGCGGCCGGCGCGCAGTACGCCCGGCTGCACGGTGTCCTCGTCGTCGCGGCGGCCGGTAACGAGGGCAGCCCGTCGCCCGACTACCCGGCCGTTCTCCCCAACGTGCTGAGCGTCTCGGCCTCCGACCAGAACGACCGGCTCTACGGGTTCTCGAACTCCGGTGCCCGGGTCGCCGCCCCGGGCGAGAACTCGACGACCGGGCTCGGCGGCATCTACGTCTCGTTCCTCGGCACATCCTCGGCCGCTCCGGTCGTCAGCGGAATCGCCGCGCTCGCGTTCTCGCTCGTGCCGGGAGCGACGCCCGGGCAGGTCGAGCAGGCGATCGAGGCGAGCGCCGTCCCGATTCCCGGCGTCGCGAGCGGGCGGGTCGACGCCTACGCCACTTTGCGGACCCTGGCTCCCGGCTCCGCTCCGACGGAGATCCCGGCCCCAAGCCAGGCGCAGCCGCGGGGCGGCGCAAGTGGGACTGGGACTTCTGCCGGGGCGCGAAGGACGAAGGTCGTCACCGGCACGCTCAGGCGCGGAAAGAACGCGAGTGTCGTGATCGTGACCGGTGCGGGCGTGCTCAGAGCGACGGTGAAGGCCCGCACCGGCCGCCCAACGATCCGGCTCAGACTGGTGGCAGCGGAACCCGTCGCGGTCTCCGCCCGTGGCGCCGGCCGCGCGAGCCTGCGCGCCCAAGTCCGCGCGCGGACGTGTCGACTCGTCGTCAGCACGACCAGCCGCAGGCCTGTGGCGTTTGCGCTGACGGTCAGTTATCCGGCGGCAGGCGCGTAGGAGGGTCTGGCGGAAAAC
>Ga0137403_10000948_pt1 | contig 36994 bp, 38 predicted proteins | sample CZOMad2_1_16fung_FD_122057 | JGI IMG/M metagenome (GOLD analysis project Ga0137403, IMG submission 122057) | Vadose zone soil fungal communities from Angelo Coast Range Reserve, California, USA - CZOMad2_1_16fungal (Hybrid Assembly) | ecosystem: Environmental > Terrestrial > Soil > Vadose zone... | reverse complement strand
CTGCACGCGGCGATAAACAGGGTTGTAATCCTTGAACCGGAGCTCGGCCAGCAGTAACTCCGCGTCAATTTCAGAATCTTCCACCAACAGAATGTGCAATGGCTTCGACATAAACCCTTTCTCCCCAAATTTCAAAGCGGTGACCTTTTCGAATGATTGACTTTAACCCGCCATTTTTATCTGTCAAATGACGAAATATTTTTTGTGACATTGCCGCGCCAGTTTTTCAAAACTGGAATTTGAACTGCGTGTAGAATGTCCGTTCGCGCGGCGTTTCCTGATACAAATTGAGCGGGCTTAAATGATAATCTTTTCCGTTGAGGTTCAGCACTCCGATGGTGAGTTCCGCGCGCCGATGGCAGAAGCGCCAGCCGGTCAGCACATTCACCTGCCAGAATTCGTCTCCGGCCAGCGCGGGGTTATAACCGCGATTTTGCTGCTGCGTGAAGACGCCTTCCATCTGCGCGAAAAAGCCGCACGGGTTCTGGTAAATGGCGTGCAGATTCAGCGTCTGGAGCGTGCCTTTCAAATCATAGCGCTGCGTGAAACCGTTGGCGGCGGCGTTGGCGCGCGCCCGGGCCGCCGGGATTCCGGACGAGCGCGTCGCGCTCGATCCGGGGATCGGGTTTTTCCGCGGCGAGGCGGTTGCCTGGGACGCGTGGGACGCGGCGGTGCTGGCGGGCCTGGGCGAGCTCGCGGCCCTCGGGCGCCCGCTCTGTATAGGCGTGTCGCGAAAGTCCTTTATCGGCGCGGTCACCGGCCGGCCCCGAACCGACGACAGACTCGCCGGCTCGCTGGCCGCAACCGCGGTGGCGGTGTGGAACGGTGCCGCCCTGATCCGGGCCCACGACGTCGCCGAAACGCTGGACGCGGTCCGCGTCGCCGAACGCCTCCGCCAGGCATCCCGCACCCTATAATGATTGGGGGCTGGGGCCCCGCCGTCCGAGGCGAGCCCTCGAGCCCGAGAATGAGCACTCGATGACGCGTCTGTTCGGCACCGATGGAATCCGGGGCGTGGCGAACGAAGAGCCACTCACGCCCGACCTCGCGTTCCGCGTGGGCCGCCAGCTCGTCGCGACGCTCCAGGTCGACCACGGTGTCGACCGGGCGCGGCTCGTCATCGGACGCGACACGCGACGCTCGGGGCCCCTCCTCGAAGCGGCCCTGATCGCCGGTGTCCTATCCGCCGGGGCCGATTGCTACTCGGTCGGCGTGCTGCCCACCCCCGGCATCGCGCTGCTCACGCGCCGCCTCGAGGCCCACGGCGGCATCGTGCTCAGCGCCTCGCACAATCCGTTCGCGGACAACGGCATCAAGCTCTTCTCGTCCGAGGGCACCAAGTTCCCGGACGCGTGGGAGGCCGAGATCGAGCAGCGGCTCGAGGCCCCGGATCGGGCGCCCCGCGCCCGCGGCGCGCAGATCGGTGAGCTGGTGAACTACGACCCCGCCGAGGCCGCGTACGTCGACTTCCTCTGCGGGTGCTTCCCGCTCGATCTCCACGAGGTCACCGTCGCCCTCGACTGCGCCCACGGCGCGACCTACCGCGTCGCGCCGCGCGTGTTCCGCCGTCTCGGCGCCCGGGTGATCACGATCGGCGCGCGGCCGGACGGCACGAACATCAACGCCGGCTTCGGCGCACTCCATCCCGAAAAGCTCCAGCGGAAGGTGCGCGCCGGCGGCGCGTCGGTCGGCTTCGCGTTCGATGGCGACGGCGATCGGCTCATCTCGGTCGATGGCACGGGCGAGATCCGCGATGGGGACTACGCGCTCGCGATCGCCGGTCGCCACCTGGCGTCGCGCCAGCGGCTGAAGCAGAGCCTTGTGGTGACCACGGTCATGGCGAACCTGGGCCTCGACCAGGCCCTCGAGGCCGCCGGCATCCGCGTGGTCAAGACCCAGGTCGGCGACCGCTACGTCTTCGAGGAGATGCAACGGCTCGGCGCCAATCTCGGCGGCGAGCAGTCGGGCCACCTCCTGTTCCTCGACCACTCGCCCGCCGGAGACGGAATCCTCTCGGCGCTCGCCCTGCTCAGCGTGGCCGCCGAGACCGGCGAGCCGCTGGCCGCGCTGGCAACCTGCCTGAGCAAGTTTCCCCAGGTGCTCATCAACGTGCCCGTCCGGTCCAAGCCGCCGATCGACTCCATCCCCGGAGTCGGCGAGCGCGCGGCCGCCTTCGAGCAGGAGATGAGCGGCCACGGGCGCATCCTGATCCGGTACTCCGGCACCGAGTCGCTGGCCCGGGTCATGATCGAAGGCGCCGACGGTGCCCGCATCCGCGCGATGGCCGACGACCTCGCCGGGCTCATCCGCGGGCAGATCGGGGATCGGTGAAAATTTCGGGAGTCGGCGTGGACCTGGTGAGCATTCCGCGGATGCGGACGACGATCGACCGTTGGCAGGATCGCTTCGTCGACCGCGTGTTCACCGAGCACGAGATCGCCTACTGTCGTGCACGGCGTGATCCGGTGCCCCACTTCGCGGCGCGCTTTGCCGCCAAAGAGGCGGGGCTCAAGGCGCTGGGCACTGGGCTGCAGCTGGGAGTGCGCTGGCGCGAGCTCGAGGTCCGCCGTGAGCGCGAGCAGGCGCCGACCCTCGTCCTGTCCGGCTATTCCAAGGAGATCGGCTTGTTCAGGGGCGGGAGCCGCATGCTGCTCTCGCTGACCCACGAAGGGGAGTATGCGCTCGCGCAGGCGATTTTGGTGGGCGATTAGCGTGGCGATCGGCCCGCTCGTCGTCTCCGGCTGCGCCACCACGACGCGCCTCCCCGAGCTCGAGGGCCTGCCCGGAAAGATCTCGGGCCAGACCGGAAAGCGCGGTGTCGTGATCGCGGCGCCGCACGGCAGCTCGGACGCGCGGACGGGCGAGATCGTCGCCGAGCTCGGCCGGCGCACCGGGTTCGGCGTCGTCATCGCCACCGGGTTCAACCTCGAGCCCGACACGCGCGAGCGGGCCGGCCGGCGCTTTCAGGTCAACCGGCCGCTCGAAGGCACGCCGGGGCGCCCGGCGTCCGAAGAGGTCGCCAGCGCGGACGCCCAGCAGGTCTACCGGGCCTACGAGCAGCGGGTCCGGGAGGTCGCTCAAGGGCCGCTGGTCTTCTACGCCGAGATCCACGGCAACAACCATCGCGACGCGGTCAACCTGGTCGAGATCGCGACCGTAGGGGTCGACCGAGACGAGGCCCTCAGGCTCCGAGCGCTCTTCGAGCTGATCCGGGACGCGCACCTCCGCGCGAACCGCGCGGCGCCGCGGCTCGAGATCCTCGTCGAGCCGGCCGACTCGGTGCGCTATGCCGCGTCGGGCGCCAAGCGCGACGGCATCCTCCGGCTTCCGCAGCGCGCGCTGCACATCGAGCTACCCAAGGCGGCGCGCACCGAGTGGCGCGAAACCTACATCGCGATCCTCGCCGACTTCCTCGTCCAGGCGGCCCCGCTCCCCGCCGGGAAATAGTCGTGCTGGGCGTCTTCACCGCCGAGGAGATGCGGCGGCTCGATCAGCGGGCGATCACCGAGCTCGGCATTCCCGGAGCCACCCTCATGGAGAACGCCGGCCGCGGCGCCGCGGACGCGATCGTCGCCGCGCTCCCCACCCTGGGGGCGCCCCGCCGCGGCGCGCGCGTCGTCATCGTCTGCGGCAAGGGCGGCAACGGGGGCGACGGCTTCGTGGTGGCCAGGTGGCTCAAGCGCCACGGTGCCGTGCCCTCGGTGCTGCTCACGCACCCGCCGGCCGAGATCGGCGGCGACGCCGGGCTCAAGCTCGAGGAGCTCGGGCGCAGCGGGATTCGCCCGCGGCCCTTCGCGGACGACGCCGCCGTGGCCGCCGCGCTCGCGCGGGCCCACGTCGTCGTCGATGCGCTCCTCGGGACCGGCTCGCGCGGCGCTCCCGAAGGCGCCGTCTCGCGGGCGATCGAGCTGATCAACGCCAGCGGCCGGCCCGTGGTCGCCCTCGACATCCCGTCGGGGATGTCGGCGAACGGCGGCGCGCCCGCGGGGGCCGCCGTCAGGGCGTCGATGACCCTGACGTTCGCCGGGCTCAAGCGCGGCCTGGTCACCGCCCCCGGCGACGAGCTCGCCGGGCGCGTGACGGTGGTCCCCATCGGCGTCCCCCATGCCGAGGTCGCCCGCGGGGTCACGACGTTCCTCCTCGAGCCGAGCGACGTCGCGCGTCACTTCCCGCGACGCTCACGCGCGGCGCACAAAGGGACCTATGGCCACCTGCTCCTGGTGGCGGGCTCGCTCGGCAAGACCGGGGCGGCGGCGCTGGGGGCGGCGGCGGCGATGCGCAGCGGCAGCGGGCTCGTCACGGTCGCGACGCCCGCGAGCCAGCAGCCCATCGTCGCGAGCCTCGTGCTCGAGGCGATGACGGAGCCGTTGCCGGAGACGCCCGCGCACACGCTCGCGCTGAAAGCGCGCGAGGTGATCGCCGAGCTCGCGGCGTCGCGCGACGCCGTCGCGCTCGGCCCCGGCATCGGCCTCGACGACGAGACCCAGCAGGTCGTGCGGAGCCTGGTCCAGGAGCTTCGCCCGCCGCTCGCCGTCGACGCCGACGGGCTGACCGCGCTCGCCGGCCATCTCGAGGTGCTGCGCGGCGCGCCGTCGGCGCGCTGCCTCACGCCCCATCCCGGTGAGATGGCGCGCATGCTGGGCGTTGGCGTGGAGGACGTCCAGCGCGATCGGATCGAGTCCACGCGTGAGTTCGCGACGCGCTATCGAGTCCACATCGTCCTCAAGGGGGCGCGGAGCGTGATCGGGGCGCCGGACGGGCGCGTCTTCGTGAATCCGACGGGCAATCCCGGGATGGCGAGCGGGGGCACGGGCGACGTGCTCACGGGCATGCTCGGCGCCTTCCTGGCGCGCGGCCTCGAGCCCGGGGACGCGCTGCGCTCGAGCGTCTACCTGCACGGGAGCGCGGGCGACATCGCCGCCGAGCGAGTCGGGGAAGAGGCGTTGATCGCGCGGGACATCGTCGCGGCGATCCCCGAGGCCTTCAAGAGGCTCCGTGGCGGCGCCGGCGGCTGAGATCACCAGCGTGAGCGCCGAGGCGACGGAGGCCGCCGGCGAGCGTCTCGGCCGCACCCTCGGGCCCGGCGCGGTCGTCGCGCTGACGGGTGAGCTGGGCGCGGGGAAGACCTGCTTCGTCCAGGGGCTCGTTCGGGGCCTCGGCGCCGCCGTCCGCGCGACGAGCCCGACCTTCGTCCTCGTCAATCAATACAAGGGCCGCGTGCCCATCTATCACGTCGACGCCTACCGGACCGACAGCCTGACCGAGCTGATGGATCTGGGCCTTCTGGAGCTGGTGGGCGGCGACGGCGTGACGGTCATCGAGTGGGCGGACAAGCTGGCGCCGCTGCTGCCAGCGGACGCGATTCACGTGCACATCGCCGGCGTCGGTGACGAGCCGCGCGCGATCACCATCCGCGCGTGAGCGACGGGGCCGTATCGAAATCGCCGCATTGACCGTCGGGCGCGGCTCGCGTACGAGTGCCGTATGGCTATCGAACGCTGGCCCCAGGCCGAGCGCCCACGCGAGCGCCTCTACTGGAACGGACCCGAAGCCCTCGCCGACGCCGAGCTCCTGGCTCTCCAGCTCGGCTCCGGAACGCGTGGCAAGAGCGCGATCGACGTCGCGCGCGAGATGCTGGCCGCTTACGGCTCGCTGGCCGACGTGGCGGGCCGAGAGGTCGCCGAGCTCGCGAAGCTCTCGGGCGTCGGGCCGGCCAAGGCCGCGCGGCTGGTCGCCGCGTTCGAGCTGACGCGGCGCCTCCGGGCGCGGATCCCCGGCGCGCGCGTCGTCCTGTCGGGCCCCGCCGAGGTGTACGCGGCATACGGGCCACTCATGGAGGACCTCAAGCGCGAAGTATTCCGCGTGGCACTCCTCGACGCACAGAACGGTCTACTCCTCGACCGCGTGATCTCGCAGGGAACGCTGTCGGCGAGCCTCGTGCACCCGCGGGAAGTGTTCAAGCCGGCGATCCTCGAGTCGGCCGCCTCCGTGATCCTGCTCCACAACCACCCCAGCGGGGATCCCACGCCGAGCCGAGAGGACGTGCGGCTCACCCGGCAGCTGGTCGAGTGCGCGCGTCTCCTCGACCTGAGGATCCACGACCACCTCGTGATCGGCCGAGGGAGATTCGTGAGCCTCGCCGAGCGAGGGATCATCTAGCGTTCCACTTGCCCGTCGTCCGCGAAGCTGCGTTGAAACTCCGCCGCAAGTGGGATCGGAGGCGCCGGGCGTGTGCGGGAGGGATCGACGGGATCCGCGCCCGGCGCCTCCGGCTCCACCGTGCGATGGCCTCAGCTCTTCGCGAGCTTCTCGATTTCCTTCCGCGGCAGCGTCTGCAGGCGCGACAAGAGCGACTTCACCTTGCGCTCGGACGAGTGATCGGCCAGGATCAGCTTCTTGGACCGGGTCCCGTTCACGATGTACGCCACCCAGTCGTCGAGATTGGGCGTACCGCGCCAGGCGACGGTCACGCCGCTCAGGCGCATGCGTCGTCGGCCTTCCACTTTCGCAAGGGGCTTCCTGCCGCTGCCGTCCATCGTGCTTTGTAACCTCCAGGGAAGGCCGGTCGTAGCGACCGCGGTGCAGCGGTGAACTGAACAGGGAACATTGCCCGCCAACCTTACGAGCGCCGTGATTTCAGTGTCAAGGTCTCGTTTGTCCGCAAAAAATGCGCGGTCGGCGCGCCGTCGCGAGGCGCCGCCGCGTGGAATCCGGGAATCTGTAGGGGTGTGCTCTCCGTGGACGAACGGACCGTCATATTCCGGCGACGCCCTCGTGAATCCGCATCAGACCGGGAGATTTTGTCATCTGTGGATAGTGGTGGACAAGTGGATAAGCTGTGAGCATTTCTGGTGCCGAGCGAGCGCGGTCAGCGGTCGGCGACGAGCCGCTCGAGGATCTGCCGAGCGAGTATCGGCCCGCGCGTGACGAATCCGGTGAAATATCCGACCGCCGTTGCGCCTTCGTGAAGCAGCTGCCAGGCTTTGTCGGGCGAGTCGACCCCGCCGGTCGCAATGATCTCGAGATCGCCGCCGAAGAGGCGACGCGTCCGGCGAAGGTTCTCGAGCGTCGCGGGGAAGATGTCGGGGCCCGAGAGGCCGCCCTCGCCCCGGGAGAGGCGCCGGTCCGTCACCTTGCGCGTGTTGCCGTAGTTGACGATGCGGACGCCGGCTTCGAGCGCCGCCGGGATGATCTGGCGCTCGTTCGTGTCGGCGAAATCGGGCGAGAGCTTGACGATGAGAGGCTTGCTCGTCGCCCGGCGCACCTCACGGAGCAGCGTGGCGAGCTCGTCCGGCTTGCGGCTCCACTCGTAGACCAGCTTGGTGTTCGGCGAGGAGATGTTGAACTCGACCAGCTCGCCGAGCGCGCCGAGCTCGTGCACGAGCCTCACGTAGTCGTCGATCGACTCGCCGGCGACGCTCACGATCAGCGGTACCCGGTGGGGCATCGACGCCACCGCGGCGCGGAATTGGTCGAGGCCGGGATTCTGAAATCCGTTGCAGTTCACGAGGCCCGGGCCGGCGTCGGTACGCGTTCGCACGAGGTTGGGCTGGGGATGGCCGGGCCGCGCCTGGACCGTGATGGACTTGGCGGTGACGGCGCCGAAGCCCAAGCCCATCGCGCGCGCGAGGATCGCGGGGTCGTAGTACATCGCGGCCAGGATGACCGGGTTGGGCAGCCGCACCCCGCCGAGGGTGATCGCGAGCCTCGGATCTTCCAGCTGGAAGCAGCCCAGCCGATCGAGGGGCAGTCGGCGGAGCAGGCTCTGGCCCAGCGAGACGGCGGTCGGTTCGGGAAGGCGTGAGAGGAGGCCGGCGTAGAGGAACCGGTAGAGTGCCGCGATCGTTCGGCTCATGCGGGACGACCGGGCCGAAGGATAACACGCACTCTTGACGATGGCGACGCTGGCCTTTAGGGTAAGACGTTGAATTTCATCGTGAACTCGCGCCTTGCAGCCCTCCTGAGTGTGGTGGTCGTGACTGCAGCGTGCGCGAGCACGCCGCAGCCGAGCGGCGGCCCGCCGCTCGGCCTCGCTCGACCCGTCCAGGCGCCGGCGTTCTCGTTCGCGACCGACACCTTCGCGTTCCCGAACCTGATCGGCGCGCGCCATCCCGACGAGCCCGACCTCTACGCGCACTATTGCTTCGTGCTGGCGCGCGGCGTGCGCCAGTTCGCGCAGTTTGCCCGGTTCGATCCCTCACTTCCCAAGCTCGATCGCGCCGGGTACGTCGAGCGGGTGAAGCGCGTCGCGGCCCTGCCGGCCTGGGAGCCGGCGCTCCCCCTGGACGATCGGGTCGTGATTCCGGGTTACGCGAACCTCCGCGAGTTCTCCCGCGTGGCGGAGAGCGCCGTCAAGGAAGGGCTCGGGGGAGCGTTCTGGACCTGGGTGCACTGGACGAACTGGCGCGTGACGCTGCCGGTCCCCGGCGCCCACCAGGAGGCGGTCGCCCACGAGATCGTCGACGAGCTGCGTGCGGGACGGTTGGTCCAGCTCCTCGTCACCAACTGGCCGAAGCCCGAGCTGAACCACACCGTCGTCGCCTTCGAGTCGCGTCCCGCCGCGGGCGGGGTCGAGTTCGTCGTGTGGGACCCGAACGACCCTGCCGAGCCCGGCATCATGACTTTCGACCAGACCGCTCGCCGGTTCTGGGCGACGCGTCTCTACGACACCGAGCCCGGACCGATCCGGGCGTTTCGGATGTACTACTCGCGACTGCTATGAGCCGGCTCATGTCCCGTCATGCCTGGAGTCACGCGCCTGCGCGCTGAGCCCGTCAGCCTCGTGGCCGCCGGAGCCGTGACCCCGCTCGGCGCCGACCTCGACGCGTTCTGGTCCGGGCTGGTCACCGGAAGCGACGGCATCTCGATGATCGAGCGCTTTCCGGTGGACGATCTGCGGGTGGGTCGCGGAGGTGAGATCAAGAAGCTCCGACCCCTGCCCGGCGGACGCCGCGCGGGATGTCGCGCCACGCAGCTCCTGCTGGCCGCGGCCGAAGATCTCCTGGCCCGTGCCGTCGTCTCCGCCGAGCCCGAGCGGGTGGCCGTCGTCCTCGGCACGGCGCTCGGCGGCGTCGAGCAGCTCGAGCGCGCCCTGGCGCCCGGCGGGCTCCCGCGGCACGCGGTCGGCGCGCTCTACGACAGTCCGGCGCACGCGCTCGCCCGGCGGCTCGGCGCCCGAGGCCCGGTGCTCACGGTCGGCACCGCCTGTGCCGCCGGGGCGACGGCGCTCGGCATCGGCGCCGACCTGCTGCGCGGCGACGCCGCGGACGTCGTGATCGCCGGCGGCTACGACGCCCTCTGCCGGTTCGTGATGCGGGGCTTCGACGCCCTGCGCTCGCTCACGCGCGAGCGCGTGCGTCCGTTCGACCGCCGGCGGAGCGGTCTTCTCCTGGGAGAAGCCGCCGCGCTGGTGCTGATGACCCGCGACGGCGCGATGAGCGGGCCGAAGCTCGGCAGGCTGCTGGGTCACGCCAGCGCCAGTGACGGCTCGCACATCGCCGCCCCGGACCCGAACGGCCGTGGCCTCGAGTTCGCCGTCCGCGCGGCGCTGGACGAAGCCGAGCTGACGCCCGCCGACGTCGACTTCGTGAGCGCCCACGGGACCGGGACGCCGCTGAACGACCGGATCGAGGCCGAGGTGCTCAGGCGCGCGCTCGGCCGCCGCGCGTCCGAGATTCCCGTCAACTCGATCAAGGCTGCGCTCGGGCACACGATGGGCGCGGCGGCAGCCCTCGAAGCCATCATGTGCCTGCTGGCCTCCCGCGAGGGCGTCGTGCCGTACACTCTGGGCCTGGAGGAACCCGATCCCGCGTGCGACCTGGACCACGTGGTCGGGTCTCCGCGAGCCGCGCGTCCCCGGATCAGCCTCAGCACCTCGCTGGGCTTCGGCGGCTGCAACGCCGCCCTCGTGCTGGAAGCGGCCGAGTCATGAGCGTCTCCGTCGGACCCCAGGCGGCTGGAGGCAACGCGGCGACTCCGACGGCCGCGATCGGAACCACGGTCGCGGCGGTCGCGGTGCTCACTGGATGGGGCCACGGAATCGGGGCTCTGCCGTCGGACGCGACGCGCGCCGCGGCAGGCCGCGCCGTGATCCCGCTCGGCCGTCCGACCCTCGAGGGCGACCGGTTCAGGCGAGCCACACGGGAGTGTCTGCTGGGCGTGGCGGCGGTCGATGCTCTCCTGCGTGAGAATGATGTCTCACGCGATGCGGTCCGGGGAAGCTCGACCGCGCTGATCTACGTCACCGGAGGCGCTTATGGCGCCTCGAATCAAGCGTTTGTCGTCGCGGAGAGCGTGAGGCCGGCTTCGGTTGGAGCGGGGTCCGCGAGGCCGGGTCTGACCGAGGGGGGCCTGAGTGAGAAGCGAGCCGGCTCCGTCGCGGGGCCGCTGCACTTCCCCTACACGGCGCCGAGCGCGATGGCTGGAGAGGTTGCCATCGAGTTCGGACTGACGGGCCCCTATGGCATCCTGATCGGCGGAGCCGCCGCGACGATCGACGCGCTCTGGCAGGCGACGCGACTGCTGGCCGGAGGTCGGTGCGAGCGTGCGCTGGTTCTCGCCGTCGAGACCTTCGAGGAATGCGCGGACCTCTACGCGCGGGGACGCTGGCTCGTAAGGCGCCCGCTGGTCGAAGCGGCGGCATGCGCGCTGCTGGTGCCCGGCGCACTGCACGCGCGCTACGATGCGCCGCGGGCGCCGTCGGCGCTCGAGACGCTCGCTCGCGCCCGCGCCGGCGAGACACTCGCGTGCGCGCCGCTGATCGCCCTGGCGCTGGCGCGTGACGGCGGGGCAACGGCATCGATCGGCGTCACGGGTGAATGGCGCGGCCGCCGCGCCGGACTCTATTGGCGGCAGTAGGAGCCGAGCGGCGGCGCGCCGCGAGGCGACGCTTCAACGGCGGTGGCAGTAGGAGCCGAGCGGCGGCGCGCCGCGAGGCGACGCTTCAACGGCTCTGACACCAGGAGGGCTATGGAACCCAAAGAGGTGTTCGACGAGCTCAAGACGATTCTCGTGACCCGGCTCAAGTTCGACCCCCGCCGTGCCGTCGACTTGACGCTCGAGACGACGTTGCCGAAGGGCATCGAGAGCTCGATCGGTCTGGACTCGCTCGATTTCATCGAGCTGTCGATCGCGATCGAAGAGCGCTTCGGCATCGCGATGGACGAGTCGGCGGACCTGGCTCCCCACTTCACATCCTTCGACACGCTGTCGCGCTACATCGCCTCGAGGACGGCCGGGGCGTGAGGCCGGTCGGGGTCACCGGACTCGGGGTCGTCAGCCCGTTCGGCGCCGGCGTCAAGGCGTTCTGGGAGGGGATCAGCGGCGGCGTCTGCGCCATCCGCCCGGTCACCTTGATCGACACCGAGGGTTTCCGCTGCCGAATCGCGGCCGAGGTGCCGGACGGCATCGGCGGCTCGGCGCGGCGCTCGCGGGCCGACCGCCTGGCGCTCGCCGCGGCGCGCGAGGCGCTGGACGACGCCGGGGTCGCCCGTGCAGAGCGGGCGGAGGCCGCGCTGATCGTCGGGGCGGTGGGCGGCGGGATGCTGGAGGCCGAAGCGTGGTACTGGCAGCGCGCGCGCGGGGTCCCGGCGCCGCTGCCGGCGGCTCTCGCGTCGAGCTTCCCGTCTTCGCACGCCGACGTGGTCGGCAGCGTCCTCGGCCTCGGCGGGCCGCGCGAAACGGTCGTGACGGCCTGCAGCTCCGGCGCGGCGTCGCTGGCGCTGGCGGCCGATCTCGTGGCCGACGGCGTGGTACCGCTGGCGCTCGCCGGCGGCGTCGACGCGCTGACGCGGATCTGCTTCATGGGATTCAACACGCTCAAGCTCCTCGACCCGACGCCGTGCCGTCCCTTCGACCGGGACCGGCGCGGCATGTCCATCGGCGAGGGCGCCGCGTTCGTGGTGCTCGAGGACGCCGAGCGCGCGCGGGCGCGCGGGGCGCGCGTCTACGCGGAGCTGGCCGGCTACGGCATGACGAGCGACGCCTTTCACGTCACGTCGCCCCATCCGGAGGGCGAGGGGATGGCGCGCGCGATGCGCGCCGCCCTGCGCCAAGCGGGCGTGGCCGCCGCGTCGGTCGGGTACGCGAACGCGCACGGCACGGCCACGCCGCAGAACGACCGGATCGAGGCGCGGGCGTTGCGCGAAGTCTTCGGTGAGGGACGGCTGCTCGTGAGCTCGACCAAGTCGATGATCGGCCACACGATGGCGGCGGCCGGCACCCTCGAGGCGGTGGCGACGGTGCTGGCGCTCGTCAACGAAGTGATCCCGCCGACGGCGAGGCTCGAGACCCCCGACCCGGAGATTCCGTTCGACTGTGTGCCGCGCGTGGCCCGAGAGGCCGCCGTCGAGTTCGCGATCTCGAACTCGTTCGGCTTCGGCGGACAGAACGTGACGCTGCTCTTCGGGCGCGCCGCGTGACGGGGCACCGGGTCGTCATCACCGGCGCCGGCGTCGTCGACGGACACGCCACCGGCGTCGTGAGCCGGCTCCTGGACGAGTCGGAGGCGCGGCGCCTCTCGCGCGTGTGCCGGATGACCGTGGCGGCGGGCCGGCTGGCCCTCACCGAGGCCGGTCTCGACACCGATCGTGGGCTGGCGCTGCTGGTCGGCACCGAGTTCGGCGACATGGTCTCCACGATCGCGTTCGTGGACGGCTTCCTGCAACGCGGGACGCCGGGCCTGTCGGCGCTCCTGTTCCCGCATACGGTCATGAATACGATGGCGGCGACGACGGCGATCGCGGTGTCGGCCAGGGATCTCTCGCTGACGCTCAACGCGCCGACGGTGGCCGGCGAGCTCGCGATCGCGCGAGCCGCGGCGGCCGTCCGCGCCGGCCGCGTCGGGGCGTGCCTGGCCGGCGGCGCCGACGAGCCTCCGCCCCTGGTGGTGGCCACGCTCCGCGAGGCCGGTGCCGGCGCCGAGGTCAGGGGCGAGGGCGCGGGCTTCGTCGTGCTCGAATCGCTCGACGCCGCGCGCGCCCGCGGCGCCAGGATCCTGGGCGAGATCGTCGGGGTCGCGTGGCGCGCGCTCGCGGCCCGCCCCCACGGGATCGGCAGGAGCCCCCGGTCGCGGGCGATCGCCGCCGCGCTCGACGAGGCCGGGGCGAGCTCCGCGGAGATCGGCTGCGTCTATACCTCCGCCAACGGCGACGACCGGCGTGAGGTGTGGGAGGGCGCGCTGATCGACAGCGCGCTGGCGCCTCACCGGCCGGCGCGGCGATCGCTGAGCTTGCCCGCCGGGCGCCACTCCGGCGTGGCGGCGCGGGCCGTCGCGACCGCCGCGTCCGAGGCGGGCGAGCGGCTGGCGCTGGTTCACGCGGTGGCGCGCGGCGGCAGCCAGGTGGCGATCGTCGTCGCGGGGCCCAGCCGCGTCGCCGGATCGCGAACGAGGAAAGGGCTCGCCTCGGCGGAGGCGCTGCGGGCGTGACCGCGCTGATCGTCATTCCCGTCTTCAACGAAGCGGAGACCGTCGGCGAGGTCGTGGCGGCGGCGCGCGCGCACGCGCCGGTGCTCGTGGTCGACGATGGCTCCCGCGACGGGAGCGCGGAGATCGCTCGGCGCGCCGGGGCCGACGTGGTCCGCCACCCACGCCGCTTCGGCAAGGGCGGGGCGATCCGAACCGGCATCGCCGCGGCTCGGGACCGCGGCGCGTCGGTCATGGTGACGCTCGACGGCGACGGGCAGCATAGCCCGTCGGATCTCGGCCTGGTCCTCGAGGCGGCGCGGGCCAGGCGGCGGACGATCGTGATCGGCGGGCGGCTCGACGATCCGGACGCGCTTCCCCCCGACCGCCTGAACGCGATTCGGGTCGCCGGGTTTTTCGTGAACTGGGCGTGCGGGCTCAGGCTTTGCGACACGCAGTCGGGGTTCCGCGCCTATCCGATCGAGCTCTTCGACGACATCCGCGCGCGTCGCGGCGGCTTCGTGTTCGAGACCGAGGTGCTGGTCGCCGGCGTCGCGCGGGGCTGGCGGGTCCACGAGGTTCCGATCGCCGCGATTCCCCGCGCGCGCCAGCGGAGTCGATTCCGCCCGATCAGCGACGGGGTCGCGATCGGCGGCTATCTGGCCGGTCGGGTCATCGTGCGCTGGGCGCTCGAAGCCGGAGCGCTCGGCGGCGCGCTGGTCAAGCCGTTCCGCGGCGAGCGCCGGCGCGCGCGGCACGCGGTGACGCTGGAGCAGGCGGCCGCGTATGCGGGGTCATTCCCGTTCTGGGCGATGGCGATCGGCAGCGCGGCGGTCCAGCACGTGGTGAACCGCGTGACCCTCTGGCGGCGCGATCCGCGGCCGCGACGCGCGCTCGTCGCCGCCCAGGCGACCGTCGCGGCGCCCGTGCTGCTCGGGCTCCTCGTGCTGCAGGCGTTCGCGCCGCGGCGGATGCCCGACTTCGTGTCGCCGCTCGTCAGGTGGCTGTGCTCTCAGGAGCGACTCGAGGGCGAGCATGCCGGGCTCGCGCCCGTCGTGAATCCGGTCGGGCCACCACGGTGAAGACCGCGGCGGGGCGCGACGCCGTCGCGCCCGACGCGCACGACGTCATCGTGGTCGGCGGCGGGCCCGCCGGCGCCACGACCGGCGCGTTCCTGGCCCGCGCGGGCCGCCGTGTGCTCCTGTTCGAGCGCGAGCCGTTTCCCCGATTCCACGTCGGCGAATCGCTGCTGCCCGCGACGCTGCCGATCCTCGATCGGATGGGCGCGCTCGCCGCCGTCGCCGAGCGTGGCTTCCAGGTGAAGTACGGCGCCACGTTCCACGACCAGGAGTCGGACGATCAGCGCACGTTCTATTTCCTGACGAACAAGCCCTGGCCGAGCTACTCCTACCAGGTTCGCCGCTCGGACTTCGACGCGCTGCTGCTCGAGCACGCGACGAAGCAAGGCGTGGACGTGCGTCAGCCCGCGACGGTGGAGTCGGTCGCGTTCGACGCCGACGGCGTGTCGGTGGCGGCGCGGAGCGACGGGCTGCCGGTCACCGCCCGCGCCAGATTCCTCGTGGACGCGACCGGGCGGGACGGTCTGATCGCCACGAAGCTTGGACGACGGAAGCGCATCCCCAACCTCGGCAAGGTCGCGCTCTTCGCCCACTTCCGCGGCGCCGAGCGCGCCCCGGGCCGCGACGAGGGCAACATCCGGGTTCACGTCTTCCAGGACGGCTGGTTCTGGTGGATTCCGCTCGCGAACGACCTGACCAGCCTCGGCTGCGTGATGCACGCGCGGACCGTGCGGGGCTGGCCGGGGCGCCTCGAGGAGCTCTACGGCGAGATGATCCGCCGGTGCCCGCGCGTCGCCCGGGGGCTGGACCGCGCCGAGCGCGTGACGGAGGTCCATCGGGTCGCCAACTTCTCGTACAGGAACGGCCCGCTCGTCGGGGACCGGTTCCTCGCGGTGGGCGACGCGATCGCCTTCGTGGACCCGATCTTCTCGAGCGGGGTGCACATCGCGGTGCAGTCGGGCGAGCTGGCCGCCCGGGCGGTCGACCGGGCGCTCGAGGACGGACGGTTCACGGCGGCGCGGTTCGTGCCGTACCAGCAAGCCGTCGAGCGCGGCCTGCGGCCCTTCTTCCGCTTCATCCACAAGTACTACGAGCCGGCGTTCTTCGAGGTGTTCCTGCGGCCGCGGACCCGCTTCGTCCTGGAAGGCGTCCTCAGCGTGCTCTCCGGCGGCGCGTTCATGAAGCTCGGGTGGCGGCCGCGGCTGGCGCTCGAGGTGCTCTTCGCCGCCGCGCGGGTGAACCTCTGGAGCCGCCGCCGCGCCGGCCGCCCGGTGGCGTCCCGGCTCGAGTGGTGAAGTCCCTGCGGGTGCTTCGCGGATATGTGTTCACCGTCCTCGGCATCGCGATCGGCGTCGCCGGGCTCGTCGCCCTCGGCGCCATGAGCGAGCGCATCGTTCGCTTCATCGAGGGCGGTGACCGCTTCGTGCTCGGCCAGATCTCGGTGGCCGGCCGGGGAATGGGCATGGGGACCGGGTTCACGGCCGGCGGGCTCCTCCCGGCGGCGACGATCCGCGCCATCGCGGAGGTCCCGGGCGTGGAGGGGGTGCAGGCGCAGATCATGCTGCCGCTGGACCCATCGACCTCGACGTTCATGACGCTCACGCAGGAGCTGATCCTCGGCATCGATCTCGCGGTTCCGATGCCCAACCGCCACTACCGCTCGCTGCCCGTCCGCAGCGGGCGGTTCCTCCGGGAGGGCGACCGCCGGGTCGCCGTCGTCGGCGCGGCGTTCGCGGCCTCGCGCAGCCTTTCGGTCGGCGCGCGCATCACGCTCGAGGACGAGTCGTACGAGGTGGTCGGCGTGCTGGACCGCATGCTCACCGCACCCGATCGCTTCGTCATCGTCTCGATCGACGACGCCCGCGCGCAGTGGGTCGCGAAGGACCGCCTCCTGCGAACCGTGCTCGCGTCCGGAGGTGCGGCGCTCACCGCGTCCGACCTCAACACGGGGGCCGCGGTCGGATGGCGCGACGGAGACGATCCCGACGCGGTGGCGATCCGGATCAGGGACCGGGTGCCCGGCGTCAACGTCCAGCTCCCGAGCGAGCTCAGCCGGCTCCTGCGAGCGTCCACCGCCTTCTTCTCCGCGTTGCTCGCCGGCATCGGCGCCCTCGCCTTCGTCATCGGCGGTCTCTCGCTGGCCAACACGATGGCCGCCGCCGTCTTCGAGCGGATCCGCGATTTCGGCGTCAAGCGGGCGCTCGGGGCCACCGATCTGCGGCTCGGGCGCGAAGTGCTGGCCGAGTCGCTCGCGGTCACGCTCGTGGGCGGCCTCGCCGGCGTCGGGCTGGCGCTGGTGCTCGGCTGGGCCATCGACGGCTATGTCGCGCAGGCCCAGCAGCTCTTCCACTTCTCGCCGCGGCTTCTCGGCGGCGCCCTCGCGTTCTCGATCCTGCTCGGTACGGCCGCGGCGGTGTACGCCACCGCCCGCGTCGTGTCCGTCTCGCCCGCCGAGGCGATCCGCCGGGGCACCTGATGCTGCGGGCCGCGGGCCTCGTGAAGTCGTACCGGGCCCCGTCGGGGACGCCGATCCGCGTCCTGGCGGGCGTCGACCTCACGGTGAAGGGTGGCGAGATCGTCGTCGTCACCGGACCGTCCGGCTCGGGCAAGAGCACGCTGCTGAACGTGCTCGGGCTCCTGGAGGACGGGGACGGCGGCGAGGTGTGGTTCGAGGACCTGCGGGTGAGCGCGCTCGGCCGCGCCGCCAAGAGCCGGGCGCGGGGTCGCTACGTCGGCTTTCTGTTCCAGTCTTTCCTGCTGCTCCCGTCGCTCACGGCGCTGGAGAACGTGCTGCTGGCGGCTCGTTACGCGGGGCGCTCGGGCGCGGCGACCCGCCGCCGGGCGATCGAGCTCCTGCGGGAGGTCTCTGTGGCGGACCGGATGGATCATTTCCCGGCGCAGCTCTCGGGCGGCGAGCAGCAGCGCGTCGCCTTCTGCCGCGCCGTCCTGAACGATCCGCCGCTCCTGCTCGCCGACGAGCCGACCGGCAACCTGGACGACGCGAACGGCGCCGCGATTCTCGGCGCGCTGCGCGGCCGGGCGCGCGCGGGCGCGGCGGTCGTGGTGGTGAGTCACCGGCCGGAGGCCGCGGTGGGCGCGAGCGCCTTGTATCGGCTGCGCGGCGGTGTGCTCGAAGGGCCGTAGTGCCCTCAGTGGGCCTCAAGAGGAGGAGCTCGAATGACACGAATGCTGGGAGTGATCGCGTTGCTGCTGTGCCTCGTGGCCCCGGCGCGGGCCGCCGAGCCCGCGTCGCAGACGTTCACGGCCTCGCCCGAGAAGCTCTTCAGCGTCACCGAAGCCGTGCTCAAGCAGCTTGGCTGGGACATCGAGAAGTCGGATCGCTCGATCGGCTGGATCACCACCGACTCCCGCCGGGTCGAGGGTGAGGACTACGGTGTCTACGCCAAGGGGACGCGTCATCGGCTGGTGGTGCGCCTCAAGGCGGTGGCCGGGACGAACCGGACGACGGTCACGGTGGAGCGCAGTATCTTCAAGCGCGAGCGGATTCTGTGGATCGACAACGACGAGCCCCTGAAGACGACGGATCAGTCCGTGGAGAAAGCCGTGCTCGCCGCGATCGGGACGGCGCTCTGATGCTGAAGACCCTGATCCTGGTCCTGGTCGCGGCGCTGATCGGCGGCACCGGGCACGTCCTGCTGTCGAAGGGGATGCGGGCGGTCGGCGACCTGACCGAGGCGCCGGCCGCCCTCGTCGGCGCCATGATCGCGCGCGCGGCCGCGAATCCATGGCTGCTGCTCGGCGTGGCGCTGCAGGCGGCGTTCTTCCTGATGTACCTGACGCTGCTCTCGCGCGCCCAGGTGAGCCAGGTGCTGCCGATGACCGCCCTCGACTACGTCGTCGTCGCGCTCCTGGCCCGGCTCCTGCTCGCCGAGGCGGTGACGCCGACCCGCTGGGCGGGCATCGCGCTGATCGTCGTCGGCGTGTTCCTGGTCGCACGCACCTGAGGAGGCCCGAGCTGACGGCGCTACGCTCGGCGGCGCTGGCGATGCTCGCGGCGGCCCCGCTGCTCTTCGCGGGCCTCGGCGGAGTGCCGTTCGACGATCCGGGCGAGGGGATGCACGCCGAGATCGCGCGGGAGCTGACGGCGTCCCGAGACCCATTCGCCTTGACGCTGAACGGCGTGCGCTACGTGGACAAGCCCCCGCTGCTCTACGTGCTGATCGCCGCCGCCTCGGCGGTCGCCGGACCGAGCGAGGCGACGGCGCGCGCGGTGTCCGCGGGCGCGGCGGTCGCGGCCGTCGGCGCCACCGCCTGGCTCGGCGCGCGCCTGCTCGGCCCCCGCGGCGGCCTCGTGGCCGGCGTGGCGCTCCTGACCAGCACGGGATTCTTCGCGTACGGCCGCTACGTGCGGCCCGAGACGCTGTTCGTCGCGGCACTCGCCGGCGGGTTCGCGCTCTGCCTCGTGGGGATCCGTGACGGGCGGCGCGGGCTTTGCGCCGCCGGGCTGGCGGTCTTCGGTCTCGCCGCGCTGGCCAAAGACCCGCTCGGCGCCCTCCTGCCGCCGCTGGTGATCGGCGTGGCCGTCGCTCTGGGCGGTCGCGCGCGCCCACTCTCCGCGTGGCTCCCGTGGACCGGCGTCGCCGCGTGCCTGGTCATCGGCTTCGGCTGGTGGATCGTCACCGAGCTGCGCACCCCGGGCTTCGGCTGGTACACGGCGATCGACAACCACGTGCTGAACGTCGCGCGGGCGCGCCACTTCGCCGACGAGGACGTTCCCCTGTCGGCCTCCCAGTTCCTCGCGGTCGCGATCCTCAGCGCGCTGCCGTGGGTCGTCGCCGCCGGCGTCGCGGTCTGGTCTCTCTGGCACCGGCGGGCATGGCGCGACCCTGACGAAATCCCCTGGATCGCGCTGGCGCTCTGGGTCCTTGGCGTCCTCGCGATGACGACGCTGTCGCCGTTCCGCCTGCCGCATTACGGCCTGCCGGCCTCCTTCGGCGTGGCCCTGCTCGCGGCGCGCGGCTGGGAGCTCCACGGCGGCAGGCGCCTGCTCCTGGTCCACGCGGGTCTCTTCGCGGCCATCGCCCTGGGCTTCGCGTTGGCCTGGGCGAGCGACGGCTCGCGGTTCTTCGCGACGGTCATGGACGCGACCGACGTCGCCACGCTGAAGAGCGCCGCCGCCGGGCTGCCCGCGCCGGTGCCGCCCTTCGCCGAATTCCGGCCGCTCTTCGGCGGCACCGCCGTCGCGTTCGCCACGGGCGCCCTCGCGGCCGGACTCGCGATCGGCCTGACCGTCCGATCGCCCGAGCGCCGGCGGAGCCTCGGGCTCTTCGTCGTCGGCGCGACGATGATCGCCTCGCTGCCGGCGGTGGCGCTCGGGCTCGGGCTCGTGTCGACCCACCGCGCCGTCAGAGATCTCGCGCGGAGCGTGGCCCGGCTGGCCGGCCCCGAGGACCTCGTCGTCCACGAGGGGCCGATCGAGAATTCGGGCGCCCTGGAATGGTACGCCGGGCGACGACCGGCGATCATCGACGGCCGGCGCAGCGTGCTCGGCTTCGGCTCGGAGCGTCCGGAGTCGCGCGACCTCTTCTGGGATGCCGCACGGCTCCGGGATGCCTGGGCGAGCGGCAGGCGGGTCTGGGTCGTGAGCGTGCGAAGCCCGGGACGGAGCGTCGTCGCCGACCTTCCGGGCGCTCGGCTTCTCGGTGTGAGCGGCGGCCGTGCCTTGTGGGTGAATGAGATAAGATAGGCGCGAATGGCCGATCATCTGCGGACGCTGTTTTTGCACCCGCCGTCCTTCCAGGGCTTCGACGGCGGCGCCGGCGCCCGCTATCAGGCGCGCCGCGAGATCCGCTCCTTCTGGTACCCGACGTGGCTCGCGCAGACCGCCGCGCTGGTGGCCGGGAGCCGGCTCGTCGACGCGCCTCCCGCCGGACTCACGCTCGCCGACGTGACGCCGCTCGCGCGGGACTACGATCTGGCCGTGCTCCACACGAGTGCCGCGTCGTTCGCGCACGACGTCGGCGTCGCCGAGTCGCTCAAGCGTGAGAGTCCGCGGCTGCGAATCGGATTCGTCGGCGCGCACGTGGCCGTCGAGCGCGAACGGGCCCTGGGCGCCTCACCGGCGATCGAGTTCGTCGCGGGCAACGAGTTCGACTTCACGATCCAGGAGATCGCCCAGGGACGGCCGCTCGCGTCGGTGGCCGGCCTGAGCTATCGCGTGAACGGGCACTTCGAGCGGACGCCGGAGCGAGCGCCGCTCGAGGACATGGACGCGCTGCCGTTCGTCGTCGACGTCTACCATCGCGACCTGGTGATCGAGCAGTACTTCATCGGCTACCTCCTGCACCCGTACGTGTCCCTCTACACCGGGCGGGGCTGTCGCTCCCGGTGCACCTTCTGCCTCTGGCCGCAGACCGTGGGCGGTCACCGCTACCGCACGCGGTCCGTCGACCACGTCGTGGCCGAGATCGCGCGGGCCCGGCGCCATTTCCCGAGCGTGAAGGAGTATTTCTTCGACGATGACACCTTCACGGACGACCTGCCGCGCGCCGAGGCGATCGCCCGGGGGCTCGGCCGGCTCGGCGTCACGTGGTCGTGCAACGCCAAGGCGAACGTGCCGCAGGCGACCCTGCGGGTCCTGCGCGACAACGGTCTTCGCCTTCTCCTGGTCGGCTACGAGTCCGGAAGTCAGGCGGTCCTCAACCGGGTGAAGAAGGGGATCCGTCTCGACGTCGCGCGCGAGTTCACGCGCAATGCGAAGGCGCTGGGGATCAAGATCCACGGAACCTTCATCATGGGACTCCCGGGCGAGACCCGCGAGACGATCGAGGAGACGATCCGCTTCGCCCGCGAGATCGATCCCGATTCGCTGCAGGTGTCGCTGGCGGCACCGTACCCCGGGACCGCGCTTTACCGGGAAGCGCTCGAGCGGGGCTGGCTCGAGAAGACCGACCTCGTCGACGCCGGGGGCGTGCAGGCCAGCGTGCTCGGCTACCCGCACCTACCCCGCACGGAGATCTTCGCGTCGGTCGAGAGCTTCTACCGGCGCTTCTACTTCCGTCCGCGGAAGATCTTCGGCTTCGTCAAGGAGATGGCGCGGGACGCCGCGCTCTGCAAGCGACGCCTCGCCGAGGGACGCGAGTTCCTGCGTTTTCTGGCCCGCCGGCACTCGTCGGCGTAGCGACCTCCAGCAGCTCGCTCACGGTCGCGAAGTCGTAGCCCGCCCCGCGCAGCCCGTCGATCATCGGCGGGAGCGCCGCGAGCAGTCGCTCGGGGGCGCCGCGGACTCCTTCGGCATCGTGCAGGTCCACGATGGCGCCGGGATGGGCGCGACGCAGGACGGCCTGCGCCTGCCGCTCGGCCGGCGCCGCGCGCACGCCTTCAGGCTGGATCGACCAGAACACGCATCGCTCACCGTGGCGTCGGAGCGCGCCGAACATCGCCGCGTTGACCATGCCCCAGGGCGGGCGGAAGTGACGAAGCGATCGGCCCGCGACCTCGGAGAGGAACCGATGGGCGCGGCCGATCTCGGCCTCGGTCTGACGCGGCCCGCAAAGCCAGAGACTCCGGTGCGACCAGCCGTGGCTGGCGATCTCGTGGCCCCCCGCCGCGATGCGGCGCGCGGTCTCGGGCGCCCGCGCGGCGCGCTCGCCGACCAGGAAGAAGGACGCGCGAACCCGGCGCCGGGCGAGGCAATCGAGGATCCGCTCGGTCCAGACGGCGTCGGGGCCGTCGTCGAAGGTGAGCGCCACCCGACGGTGGGTCGCCGGGCCGCGCCAGACACAGCCGGGCGTGAGCAGGTGGGCGCCCCACGCGTACGCGGCCCAGGTCGCGGCCGCGCCCAGCGCCAGTCGCCCGAGAATCATCGCGCCCGCACGCCGCGCTCGAGCACGGCGCTGACGATTCGTCGTGTGGCGTCCGGACGCCGGAGCCGGCGCATCCTGGCGCGCAGGTGCTCGAGCAGGTCCGGCTCGCCGAGCGCGCGCTCCAGGAGCGGCGTCAGCTCCGAGCGCCGGCGCGCCACGAGCGCGATCCCGGCCCGCGCGGCGAACCGCTCGTTGCGTCGCTCCTGCCCGGGGAGCGAGCCGTACAGAAGGAGCGGAGTCTCGGCCGCCATCGCTTCGGCGAGCGTCATGCCGCCGGCCTTGGTCACGAGCACGTCCGCCGCCGCCATCAAGCGCCGGACGTCGGCGGCGTAACCGATCGTGCGGATGGTCGTGCCCTCGGTCAGCCGGGACAGGGCGGCCCGCAGGTGCGGGTCGTGGCCGGCGACGACGAACCCCTGGAGCGGCCGCTGCATCGCCCGGAGGGCGCGGGCGACGTCGGGAAGACGGCCGAGCTCGCCCTGCGAGCCCGCCATCGCCAGGACGACCGGCGCGTGGGTGGAGAGCCCCAGGGCTTCGCGTGCGGCAGCGGGGGGCGCGGGCTCGATGAACTCGGGACGCACGGGGACGCCGGTGACAAAGATGCGCTCGGCCGGGATGCCGCGCGCGATGAGCTCGTGGCGCACCTCCGTGTCGGCGACGCAGTAGCGGTCGATGTGGCGCGCGATCCACTGGCTGTGCGCGACGAAGTCCGTGACGACCGTCGTGTGGGGTGGCACGCGGGCCCCCAGGCGGGCGAGCGACGACATCGCCGCGGCGGGCGTCGCGTGGACCGTGACGACGACGTCGGGCGCCAGCCGCTCGAGCAGCCCGGCCAGGCGCCGGGTGCCGAGACGGGTCACCCCGAGCGTCAGGACGGAGTCGCTCGCCATCCAGTCGCCGAGCGAGTAGCCGAGACCCCACAGGAAGGGCGCCCGCCTCAAGAGCGCGTGGTAGAGCGCGCGGCTCGAGCGGTCGAAGAGGGGATGGACCATCTCGCGAAAATGGTCGACGACCGTGACGCTGGCCCGCTCGTGCTCGAAGGCGGCCGCAAGGCTCCGGGCGGCGGCGTTGTGGCCCGAGCCGTAGCTGGCGGTGAGGATCAAGACGCGGGTCATTGGCTGCTCATCGTACCTTGTCTCGCGCGCCGGGGCTGGTTAGACTGCACTCGGTTCCCTTTGGACTATGGCCAACTCGCTCACACCTTCGCCGCAGAGCGGAGGCGGATGACCCTCCAACGTGCGTCGCTCGGATGATCGGCCGAGCCCTGCCGAGGCCGCGCCGGCCGGCTCGTTCGCCGCCGCCGCCGCCTTGTAGGATGTGACGCATGGAAGGCTCGGCGTTGACCCAGGGGACGCGACCGCAGTGGTACGCCCACCGGTACAACCGCGTGGAGCTCTATCGCCTGACGGCGGCGATGGGCTGGCTGCCGCGCCGGGTGCGTCTCGGGCTGGCCCGGCGTATCGGGCGTCTCGCTCAGTCGCTCCTGCCGGCCGAGCGCGCCGTCGCCCGGAAGACGCTCGAGGTGATGACCGGCGCGACCGGACGCCGCCTCGACGACTTGACCGCCGAGGTCTTCGGCGAGTTCGCCATGTGCTTCAGCGACCTGATCACGGCGAGCCGACGGCCGGCGCGGCTTCGCGCGTACCTCGGAGCGATGCGGGGCCGAGAGCACCTCCACGGGCTGGACGGCGCGGTGATCTCCCTGACGGCCCATGTCGGCAACTGGGAGCTCGCGGGCCGGTTGCTGGCTCAGCATTCCGCGCGCACGACGCACGTGGTGGTGGCGGTGGAGGAGGCGCGCTTCCTGGAGCGCTGGCTGCGCCGCGACGGCAGCGGCGTTCGCTTCGTGGCCCGCTCGCATCCGACGATCTCGGTGACGTTGATGGCGGCGCTCCGGCGAGGCGAGGCGGTCGCGCTGCAGGGCGACCGCGCCCTGGGCAATCGAGGCGACGTGCCGGTTCCATTCTTCGGCCGGCCCGCGCCCTTTCCGGTCGGTCCGTTCCATCTCGCGCGCGCCGCCGCCGTTCCCATCGTTCCCGCGTTCTGCACCCTCGACGCCGGCGGGCGATACGCCCTGCAGGTGCTTCCGCTCATGGCGATCGCGCGCGGAGAGGAGGAGGATGCCCTCCGCGCCTGGGTGAGCACGCTCGAGCGCCTCGTGGCCGAGAAGCCGACCCAGTGGTTCAATTTCTTCGACATCTGGAATCCCTTCGGCGCGTGAGCAGGATCATCCTCGAGCTCGCGGTAGCCGACGGGATGTCCCGAGACCTGGCCGGGGTCCTTCCGGCCCGGATCAGGTCTCTCTTCACGGGCTCGTTCATCCGCTCCGGTACGCTGTACGACGAGTTCGTCCATCGCCTGGTGCTCTCGGTCTTCCGCACGACGGGCCTCGCGGAAGCGGCTGAAAAGCCGAGCACCGCCGACGAGATCGTCGCCCGCGCCGGCCTCGAGCCCGGACACGCCCGCGTGGCCGTCGACTGGATCCTGCGACGGCTCAGCCGCCGTGGGGTCCTCGACCAGACCGACGGCGACGGCGCGCCTCGCTTCCGCCTCCGCGCGGGCGTCCCGGAGCTCGATGCGGCGTCGGTGCTCGAGGAGCAGCGTCGTCAGGATGCGTCCTGGCTTCCGGGCTATGTGCTGGCCGAGACCGTTGCCCAGGACTATCCGGCGTTTCTTCGTGGCGAGCGCACCGGCGAGGAGATTCTCTTCTCTCCGAGTCGCCTGCGGCTGTGGGTCAACTTCTTCTCGAACGACAACGGTCTCTACGCCGTGAACAACCTCGTCGGGGCGGCGGCGGTGGAGGAGTGGCTGCGGGCGCCGGCGTCGGCGGTCATCGTCGAGCTCGGCGGCGGCCTCGGCAGCGGAGCCGTCGCCCTCCTCGAAGAGCTGCAGCGCGCGGGACGGTGGCCGGAGATCCACGAGTACCGGTTTACCGAGCTCGTGCCCGCATTCTTGCGGCGGGGCCAGCACGCGCTGCAGACGCGCTTCCCGGACGCGCCGTTCTTGAAGTTTGGATCGCTCGACATGAACCTTGCGTTCGAAGCGCAAGGCCTGGCGCCGGAGAGTGTCTCACTCGTCTATGCCGTGAACACGCTGCACGTCGCCCGCGACCTGGACTTCACGCTGCGCGAGATCGTCCGCGCCCTCGTCCCCGGCGGGCGGCTCGTCGTGTCCGAGTGCATTCGCACGTCGCCGGGCCAGGCGATCTACGTCGAGTTCATCTTCAACCTGATGGAGACGTTTCGGGCCCCGGTGCTACACCCGACCTACCGCCCCAACGGCGGGTTTCTCACTCCCGAGCAGTGGCGCGGCGCGATGGAGGCCGCGGGCCTCGCCGACGTTCGGATGCTGCCGGACATCCGGAGTCTGCGAGCCCGCTTCCCCGATTTCCAGGTCGGCGCCGTCGGCGCGACCCGGCCGGACTGAACGACGTCGCCCGGCCGCTACTCCCAGCGGAGGACCAGCTTCAGCTTGGGATACTCGGGCGCCTTCCCTTCGACGTCGACGATGCGCATGGAGCGGTCCGGAGCCTCCAGGAGCAGATTGTTGTTGCTGTAGGAGACGAGCTTGCCCCACGTCTTCGGGATGGTGATCTCGCCCCACTTGGCGACCATGCCCTGAGCCTGAGCCGGCGCCGGACGGAATGCGCTGAGCCACCCGGATTCGCCGAGCCACGGGCGGGCGGCGATCAGCGTGAGCGCCACGGCGATGACGGTCAGCACGGCCTTCGTGTACCGATCGATGGTCATAATCGTCCTCCTGGAAAGGAATGTTACTTGAAGGCGGGCATCACCTGTCGGGTGAGGATGGAGAGGCTCTGCTTCACCCGTTCGGCGGGGATGAGCCCGCCGGCATCCAGCTCGGCCACGATCCCGTTCAAGCTCAGCTCTTCCCGCAGCTCGGTCAGACGGTCGATCAGGCCGGCCGCGGTCCCGAACGCGACGCGCTGGTCCAGGATCTGTTCGTACGAGAGGCCGGCCAGTCGCTCGACCCGCGCCTGCAGACGCTCCGCGGGTCCGGCACCGGTGCGTCCCACCGCGGCCTGCTGGAGGTCGGCCTGCCGGCTGAAGTAGAACGTGATGCTCTCGAACGGCTCCTCTCGGGCGCCCTTCTCGGTGGTAGCGGCGTAAACGGGAATGCGAAGATAGACGTCGCCCTCGCCGGCATGACCGGCCTCGCGCCACGCCTTGCGATAGGCCTGCACGTGGCTCCGCAGGTCGCGGATATCCATCCCGCGCAGTCCGACGAAGATGGGGAGTCCCATCTGACCGACGCGGGGGAAGGTCTCCTCGGTGGTGGCGGCCATGCGAATCGGCGGATGCGGGAGCTGATAGGGGCGCGGCGCGACGGTGGCGTTGTCGAAGCGATAGTACTCGCCCTTGTAGCTGAAGGGCTCGCCCTTCCAGGCCTCGAGGATGATCTCGAGCGCTTCGCGGAAGCGCGCCTGGCTCTCCGCATACGGAATCCCGTACATGTCGTAGACACGCGGGAATCCGCTGCGACCGATCCCGAAATCGAAGCGACCCCGGCTGATGTGGTCGACGGTCGCGGCCTCTTCGGCGATGCGCAGCGGGTTGTTCAGGGGAAGGACCTGGACCGCCATCCCGACCCTCACGCGCTTCGTCCGCGTGGCGATCGAGCTCGCCACCACGATCGGCGCGGCGAGGACCGAGCGGCCGGGCGTGAAGTGCATCTCGCCCAGCCACACGCCGTCGAGCCCCCAGGCCTCGGCCGCGTCGACGAGCTCGAACCCCTCGCGGAACGCGGTGGCCTGGTCGCCGTCGCGACGGATCTCGAACTCCATGAAGATCCCGAAGTCCATGGACACGCCCCGGCTCCTACTGGGGCTTGACCTTCATGTCCTCGTAGGATGGCCAGACGGTCATCGGCACGAGGTTGATCGTGTGGTCGGCCATGCGCGGGCCGATCCCCATCAGGGCCCGCAGGTCCATGATCGGCGCGAACATCGCCCGGTCGATCGTCAGCTGCTGGATGCGATAGAGCAGCGCTTCGCGCTTCTTGACGTCGCGCTCACCCGCCTGCTGCTGGAACAGGTCGTCGATGTCGGGATACCCGCCGTAGGCATAGGCGCCCTTGGAGTTCATGAACTCCGCCACGCGGCTGGCGGCGTTGCCGGAGTTGCCGACCGCGGTCATGAACAGCCCGTGCAGCTTCTTCTCCCGCCACGCGGCGTAGAACGCCGCCCGCTCCATGGGTCGCATCCTCACCCGGATGCCGACCGCGTTCAGATAGTTCACCGTCGCCTCCGCCACCGTGGGGAACCCGGGAATCGGCACGAAGTCCCCGGGGTCGAGCCCGTTGGGATAGCCGGCGTCGGCGAGCAGCTGCTTGGCCTTCTGCGGGTCGTAGGGCGGGGGCTCGACCTGCAGGGCGAAGTCCATCACGCGGGGCACGATGACCCCGGCCGGCGGGCAGAAGCCCAGACAGGCGGCCTCGTTGGTCGTCTTGCGGTCGAGCGCGTAATTGACCGCCTGGCGCAGGCGCTTGTCGTGCCACGGCGACTTCGGATCCCATTGATCCGCGAACTCGATCCAGAAGATCGACGCATGCCGCGACGACACGAGCTGGAGCCGCGGGTCGCGCTTCACTTCCACGCCCTCGGGACCGTCGAGGGCGACCGCGATATCGGCCTCGCCGGTCTTCAGCATCGCCAGGCGCGTGCTGCCATCGGGCACGCTCTTCATGACCAGCCGCTTGACGTTGGGCACGCGCCGCCAGTAGCCCGTGTAGGCTTCCAGCACCACCTCGACGCCCGGTGTGTGGCTCACGAACTTGTAGGGGCCGGCGCCGATCGGATGCTTCCTGAACCCGTCGTCCCCGGCCTGCGTGAGGTATTTCTTGGGCACGACGATTCCGGCGCCCGTGGCCGTCGTCCCGTAGAACGTCATGAAGTCCGGCCAGGGCGCGTTCAGGCGAAAGCGCACGATGAGCGGATCGACGATCTCCACCTGTTTGACGCGCGACTGAAGCTCCTTGGCCCCCGCCCCCTTGTAGCGCTCGAAGCTGAACTTCACGTCCTCGGTGGTGACGGGATCGCCGTTGTGGAATTTGAGCCCTCGGCGGAGCTTGAACTCGTACACCAGCCCGTCCGGGCTCTCCGTCCACGACTCCGCCAGGCTCGCGCCCATCTTCTGGTTCGGCATCGGACGCGCCAGGGCGTCGTGGATGGCGTAGAGCGTGCCGAAGGGGGTGATCTGGGGCGGCGCGGAGGACGGATCGAACCAGGTCGGAGCGATCGTGACGTGCCAGGCGATGATCACTTCTCCGGCCGGGGCCGCTTGACCGGCCGCGTCCTGGATCGTCCCCAGCATGAGGACGGCTACCGTGAGGCGTAAGGCGATGCGGCGACACGAAGCCCGCATGATTCGATCCTCCTGCGAAGGGAGGATAACAGATTCCCTTGACTTCCCTGGGAGCGTATGGGAGGTTCGCCGCACTCGAGGCCGGTGTTTTCCTTGGAAAATTTCTGGAATGAGAAGGAGCGCTTCGATGCCCGCCACCAACCCTCGCAGGACGACTCGCCGGGACGTGACGCGACGTGACTTCCTCAAGCGCGCGGGATGGACCGGCGCCGGGATGACCGCCCTGGTCGTCGGCGCGGGTCGAGGACGTCTGTCGGCTCAGCCGGCGGCCTATCCCGAGTGGATCCCGGCGAGCCCGAAGCCGGCGAAGCGGGGCGGGGTCCTCACGCGCGCCTCCGCCTGGGATCCGCCTTTGATCGATCCGCGGCTCACGCAGTCGGTGGGGCTCTACCAGTTCGCCGGTCTCACCAGCAACCGACTCGTTCGCTACGTATTTTCCGACGAGGCCAGCGGCCCCAGCGATCTCGGCCTCAAGGGCGACCTCGCGGAGTCGTGGCAGAGCGACTCCGCCCACCGCGTCTGGACGTTCAAGCTTCGGCAGGGCGTCAAGTGGCAGAACGTGGCGCCGCTCAACGGCCGTGAGCTCACCGCGGCCGACGTCAAGTACTGCTTCGAGGCCTACGCGAAGGAGGGCGTCCAGACGTTCACGTTCCAGGAAATCGAGGGCATGGAGACGCCCGACAAGCACACGCTGCGCATCCATCTCAGGACCCCCAACACGCTCTTCGCCCAGAACCTCGCCGAGCCCATCGCGATCATCTTCGCGCGCGAGGTTCTGGAAGAGGACGGCGACCTCAAGAAGCGCCTGATCGGCACCGGGCCCTACATCCTCAAGGAACACACCCGCAAGGTGCGGGTGGTCCTGCAGCGGAATCCCGACTACTGGGACAGGGGGCGCCCGAACATCGACGAGTACGTCATCCTCTCGACGCCGGATGACGCGACCCGGGTGGCGGCGTTCCGCACGGGGCAGAGCGACATCATCTGGCGCGCGAGCCTGAGCGACGCGGAGGCCATCCGCAAGAGCAATCCGGCGGTCCTCGTGCAGGCGTTCCACAACACGCTCGCACCGTTCGGGCTGGCACTCGCGCAGGACCGGCCGCCCTTCAACGACGTGCGCGTGCGCCGCGCGATCTCGATGGCCATCGACCGCCAGAAGCAGGTCGACACGGTCTACGAGGGCCACGGCATCCCGGGGTGGGGCGTGCCGTACATCTACTACCAGGACAAGGCGCCGACGGTGAAGGAACTCGGGCCCTGGTGGCAGTACCGCCCGGAGGAGGCGAAGAAGCTCCTGGCCGAGGCGGGTCACGGCAAGGGCTTCGAGACGACGCTGTTCTACTACGAGTACTTCCCGCAGATGACGTCGCAGGTGCAGCTGGTACAGCAGGAGCTCAAGAAGAACCTCAACATCGACGTCAAGATCACCAAGCTCGACTACACGACCTACTACGGGCGCTACGTCGACAGCAAGTGGGACGGGATGTCCTGGGGGTTCCAGTCGGGGCACGCGATCGGCCTCGACGAGCGGACGTACCAGTACATGCACTCGAAGTCGCCGAAGAACTTCTTCCGTGTCAACGATGGCGTCATCGACGAGCTGACCACGAAGCTCCGACGCGCGCCCGACCGCGCCGAGCAGCGGGCCATCACCAAGAAGATCGTCGACCGGGAATTCGACCAGGTGCTCCGGATGTGGATGCCGTACGACAACGGCTTCCTGGTCTTCCAGCCGCACATGCGCAACGTGGCGGCCGCCGCGCTTCGCCGCACCGACGGATACGGGTCTCCGACCCTGGCGCGGGCCTGGATGGACAAGTAGCGGAGCGCCGAGGCCTCGGGGCCGGAGAGGAGAGGGGCGCGCGCGTCCATGCAAAAGTACGTGATCCGGCGCCTCCTGCTCGCCGTTCCGGTTCTCCTGCTCTCGTCGCTGATCGTCTTCGGCCTGATGCGCGTCATGCCGGGCGACGCGCTGATCGCTCTGATGGGCGAGTCCGGCAACGTCGGCCAGAAGGAGCTGGCGAAGCTCCGCAAGGATCTCGGCCTCGACCGGCCCTACCACGAGCAGTACCTGCTCTGGCTCTGGCAGATGGTGAGCTTCAATCCGGGCGACTCCATCTTCACGAACGAGCCGATCCCGGTCTCGCTGCGGAAGGCGATTCCCGTCACCCTCGAGCTGGCGACGCTGGCGATGATCATCGGGCTCGTCATCGCCGTCCCGGTCGGCGTGCTCTCGGCCACGCGACAGGACAAGCCCTCGGACTACGTCGGGCGCGTCGTCGCCGTCTCCGGCCTCTCCATCCCCGACTTCTGGCTGGGGACGCTCGTCATCACCTTCTCCGCGATCTGGGTCCACTGGATTCCGCCGATCGGCTACGTGAGCATCTGGGACTCGCCGTGGCGCAACCTGCAGCAGTTCCTGCTGCCGGCGGCGGTGCTCGGCTTCCGCCTCTCGGCGGCGACGATGCGGATGACCCGCTCGACCGTCCTCGAGACGCTTCGCGAGGACTACGTGCGCACGGCGTGGGCCAAGGGGCTCGCCGGGCGCATCGTCGTGTACAAGCACGCGCTGAAGAACGCGCTGATCCCGGTCGTGACGATCATCGGCGGGCAGCTGGGAACGCTGCTGGCCGGCACGTTCGTCGTCGAGCAGATCTTCGCGCTGCCGGGGATGGGCCGGCTCACCGTGGAGGCGATCCTGTACCGCGACTATCCGGTCGTGCAGACCAACGTGATGCTGGTCGCGGCGACCCTGGTCACGCTGAACCTGATCGTCGATCTCACCTACGCGTGGCTCGACCCACGCATCCGCTACCGGTGAAGCGCTGATGGCGACGGTCCCCCTCCGCGTGACCTTGGAGGACCCGGCGGGCACCACCATCAGCCGGGCGCACGCGCTCTGGCTCACGATGAAGCGCAAGCCGCTGGGCGCGGTCTCGGCCGTGCTCCTCGTCGTGATCGTCCTCACCGCGATCTTCGCCGACGTGCTGGCGCCCTACGATCCGCTGGCGACCCAGCCGGAGATCCGCCTGTCCGCGCCGAGCCGGGCCCACCCGTTCGGCACCGACGACATCGGCCGCGACGTGCTGAGCCGGATCATCTACGGCAGCCGGATCTCGCTCTGGGTCGGGCTGCTCGCGGTCGGCATCGGCACGGCGGCGGGCATGGTCATCGGCCTCCTCTGCGGCTACTGCGAGGGCCGCCTCGACCTCATCGGCCAGCGCGTCATGGACGCGATCCAGGCGATCCCGGGGCTGGTGCTGGCGCTGGCGATCGTCTCGGTGCTCAAGCCGAACACGACCAACGCGATGATCGCGATCGCCATCGTGATCATTCCGGGCAACTCGCGCATCGTGCGCGGGGCGGTGCTCTCGGCGAAGCAGAACCGGTACGTCGAGGCGGCCCAGGCCTTGGGCTGCCGCCACCCGCGCATCATCACGACCCACATCCTGCCGAACGTGACGGCGCCGATCCTGGTCATCGCGTCCATCTGGCTCGGCAACGCGATCCTGATCGAGGCGACGCTCTCCTTCCTCGGGGTCGGCACCCAGCCGCCGACCCCGTCGTGGGGCTTGATGCTGAGCAGCACGGGCCGCGCCTTCATGGAGCAGGCCCCGTGGCTCGCGATTTTCCCTGGGCTGGCGATCAGCCTGGCCGTCTTGGGCTTCAACCTCTTCGGTGATACGCTGCGGGACGCGTGGGACCCGAAGCTCCGGCGGCAAGGCTAGGGACACGGGAGGCGTCATGACGCACAAGCTCATCTCCGGCGACAACCACATCGATCTGACCTACCTTCCGCCCGACCTCTGGTCGTCGCAGGCGCCGGGGAAATGGAAGCTCCTCGTCCCGCGCGTGGAGGAGCTCGAGGACGGCCTCCACTGGTTCGTGGACGCGCAGGACAAGGGGATGTGGAACGGGGTCGGGCCGGGATTCCTCAAGTACCAGCGGGGGATGTTCGGCCACATCGACGAGATGAAGGACCTGGGCTTCGAGTGGGACTATCGCCCGGGCGCCCGGCCGAGGCCCACCACGCCCGAGCTGCGGCTGGCCGATCTGGACCGCGACGGGATCGACGCCGAGATCGTCTACGGCTGCCTGATGATCAACGACCTGATCGGCGACGCCGGGATCCGCGCCTGGGCGGACACGACGTACAACGACTGGGCCGCTGACTTCGCGAAGCGCTCCGACCCCAGGCGTGTCTTCCCGCTGGCCATCATCCCCAACACGGATCCCGTCGAGGCCGCCGCCGAGGTGCGCCGCTGCGCGAAGATGGGGCTCCGGGGCGGGGACCTCGCGTTCAAGCGCATGTCGCCGCCGCTCTACCACGATGGCTGGTTCCCGCTCTGGGAAGCGGCCGCCGAGTGCCGGTTCCCGATCGCGTTCCACTCGACGGGCTTCAAAGCCCTGCGGGCCCCCGACACGCCGCAGATGGAGCAGCAGTATCTGACCCAGTGGCGCCTGGTACGCTCGTCCCTCTTCCAGCTCGACACCATGGAAGTCCTCGTGTCGATCCTCGCGTCCGGCGCCTGCGAGAAGTACCCGGACTTCAACTTCGTGCTGGGCGAGTCGGGCGTGACGTGGCTCCCGTACGTCTTCGACCGGCTCGACACCGAGTACCAGGACCGGGCGCGGAGCCTCGGCTTCAGCTTGAAGCCGAGCGACTACTTCCGCCGGCAGGGCTACGTGACCTACCAACAAGATCAGTACCTCGAGCCGATCATCCCGCTCATCGGCGAGGACAACATCATCTGGGGCGCGGACTATCCGCATCCCGACTGCATCTGGCCGAACTCACGCAGCACGCTCGAGAAGAACCTGGGCGGGCTGTCGGAGCGCGTGCAGCGCAAGATCACGTGCGACAACGTGGCGCGGCTCTACGATCTGCGCTGAGCGCGAACCGTGAAAGGACCCGACATGACTTCGGCCGCCCTGGACATCCCGTCGCTCCGCGGTAAGGTCTCCGAGGAAGAATGGGCCGTGCGCGTCGATCTGGCCGCCTGCTACCGGCTGCTGGTGCGCTACGGCTGGGAGGATCTGACCTTCACGCACATCACCGTGCGGGTGCCGGGCGCCGACGATCAGTTCCTGATCAACCCGTACGGGCTCTTCTTCGACGAGATCACGGCCTCGAGCCTGGTCAAGATCGATCTCGAGGGCCGCAAGATCGGGGACTCGCCGTTTCCGGTGAACCAGGCGGGCTTCGTCATCCACAGCGCCATCCACGCCGCGCGCCACGACGCGCGCTGCGTGCTCCACACGCACACGGTGAGCGGCATCGCCGTATCGACGCAACGCGCCGGGCTCCTGCCGATCTCGCAGCATGCGATGTCCGTCATCCCGAGCCTCGGCTATCACGACTTTGAAGGCATCGCGACGCGCGACGACGAGAAGCCGCGCCTGGTCGCCGACCTCGGCGACAACACCCACCTGATCTTGAGAAACCACGGGCTGATCACGGTGGGCGAGACCGTCGCGGACGCTTTCGTCGCGATGTACTTCCTCGAATCGTCGTGCGCGATCCAGGTGCGCGCCCAGTCGGGCGGCGGCGAGCTGATTCCGGTACCGAAAGAGGTCCTGGATGCCGCCTACGCCGGCCCGGCTCGTCCGCGCGGCCGCGGCCAGACCATCTGGCCTGGGCTGCTCCGGCGGCTCGACCGCACCGATCCCTCCTACAAGAACTGAGCCGCGCGCTCAGCCGCTGAGCCGCGGCGCCGTCACGGTGCCGACACGCCGCTCCGTCGCTGTCAGTGGCGGTGGCCTGGGTGCGTGTGGTCGAACCGCGCGTGGTGCTGGCGGAGCAGATCCCGGCCGTAGTCGTTCCCGTTCGGCGTGCGGACCACCGTGTGGATGTGGTGTCGCGACGGCGCGTCATTGTCGAACGCGATGCCGCGCTGATGGTCGAACTCGATCAGGATGACCGGGCTGTGGATCCGGTAGTAGAAGACGGAGTCCTCGTCGGTGCCGCCCATCCACCCGAAGAACGTCTGGGCGAGATGGCGCTTGATGGCCTCGAACACCGCCATGGTCCTCCTTCTAATACCCGCTTCACGAAAGCTCACGTCGAGCAAATTGCCGACGGGCGAGCCTTGGACCAGCCTGCGCGTCAATTCGTAGACTCGGTGTAACTTCACCTTCGGTTCCGAGTCTCAGCAAGTCTTCATGTCCTCAGTCACGAATCAGTCTCTAGAACTAAGCGTCGGAAAACAGATCGTTTGTCGCGGAGCTTCGGCCAAAGTGCCCGGCATGGTTTGCCATTCGGTGGACGTCAGGCATGAAAACGACCCCGGCCTCGGACCATCTCCGTCCGGATGTCTCTGCCTCCTCACCAAATCCGCGCGCGAAGTTCCGGGGCGCGATACATCGGGGTGCCGGGCTTGATGCCGAAGGCGTCGTAGAACTCCTGCACGTTCACATGCGGCCCGATGGCGCGGAATTGGCCGGGCGAGTGCGGGTCGGCAGTCACCAGGCGACGTGCCTCCTCTTCGCGCGTGTTCGTTCGCCAGAGTTGCGCGAGCGAGAGGAAGAACCGCTGCTCCGGCGTGAAGCCGTCGATAACCTTGCGCTTGGACGGGTCCTTGGCGAGGGCGCGTTGCAGGGCTTCGTAAGCGACGGTGACGCCGCCGAGGTCCGCGATGTTTTCGCCGAGCGTCAGCTTGCCGTTGACCTTAACGCCGGGAAGCGGTTCGTAGGCGCTGTATTGATCCACCAGCTTCTGCGCGCGCGCCTCGAACTCCTTCGCGTCCGCCTCCGTCCACCAGTCCTTCAGGTTCCCGTCCGCGTCATACTGCCGGCCTTTGTCGTCGCAGCCGTGGGTAATCTCGTGTCCGATCACGGCGCCGATCGCGCCGTAGTTGATGGCGTCGTCCATGTCCAGGTCGAAGAACGGCGGTTGCAGGATGCCGGCGGGAAACACAATCTCGTTCTGCAACGGATTGAAGTAGGCGTTCACCGTCGGCGGCGTCATGTGCCATTCGAGTCGGTCCACCGGCTTACCGACGCGGGCGGCTTCGCGGCGGTTTTCGGCGACAGCGGCGCGCTGCACATTGCCGAGCAGGTCATCGCGGCGGATCTTCACCCCGGAGTAATCGCGGAACTTGTCCGGGTGCCCGATCTTTTGCGTGAAGCGATCGAATTTGGCCACGGCCTTTGCGCGCGTCTCGTCGGACATCCATTCCAGCCGCTTCAACCGGTCGAGGAACACCGCGCGGAGGTTGCCGACGAGTTCGTTCATGCGCGCTCGGGCGGTGGGCGGGAAACGTTTCTCCACGTAGAGCTGGCCCAGCGCCTCGCCGATGCTGCCGTCTATCGTCTTGGCGGCGCGCTGCCAGCGGGGTTCCGGTTGCGGCTGGCCACGCAGGATTCCGCCGTTGAAAGCGAAGTCCTCCTCCTCGATCTCACGATGCAGGTAGGGGGCGGCGGCGCGCAACAGGTGCCAGCGCAGATAGACCTTCCAACGCGCGAGCGGCCGTTCGCGCACGAGTTGGTTGAGCGCCGCGAAGAACTCCGGCTGCCCGACGATGGCATAGGGAACGTTGCCTACTTCCGGCCTCGTCGAGGTAGGTCCGCCACGGAAGCGCGGGATTCTGCGCGAGCAGCTCGGCGGTGGACAACTTGTTGTAGTTCTTGATTGGGTCGCGCAGTTCCACGCGCGAGCGACCGGCCTGGGCGAGGGCTGTTTCAATTCCGATCACCGTCGCGGCGTGGGTGGTGGCGTCAATGGGAGCTTCGCCGAGCAGTGTCAGCATCCTCTTGATGTGTGCGTGGTAGGCGTCGCGCTGTTTGGCGAAGTCGTCTTTGAGGTAGTAATCGCGATCCGGCAAGCTCAGTCCGCCCTGCTGAAGCGAGAAAGCGTAGATGGAGCTGTTCTTCGCATCCGGCGAAACGCCCGCGCCGAACGCGCCGCCGATGCCGCGCTCGTGGAAATCCGCCAGCAGCGCGAAGAGCGCCTTTGCGGACTTCAGCCCCGCGATTCGCTTGAGGTCGCGCTCGATCGGTTGAAAGCGCAGTTGCTCCAGCCGGTTGGTGTCCATCGCCGAGGCGTAAAAGTCGCCGACCTGCCGGCGAACGGCATCACGCGGTGCCTTCGGATTGGTGCTCGTTTCGAGAATGTCATGCAGCAAGTGCCAATTGCGCTCGCGCAATTGCTCGAAGCCGCTCCAGCGCGACTTGTCGGCGGGGACGGGGTTGTTTTTCAGCCAGGCGCCGGCCGCGAAGCGATAGAAATCCACACCCGGATCAACCGAACGATCCATGTGCTCGATTGAAAAACGGGGAACCGCCGGCGGCGGTTCAGCGGCACAG
>Ga0137403_10000947_pt1 | contig 37018 bp, 15 predicted proteins | sample CZOMad2_1_16fung_FD_122057 | JGI IMG/M metagenome (GOLD analysis project Ga0137403, IMG submission 122057) | Vadose zone soil fungal communities from Angelo Coast Range Reserve, California, USA - CZOMad2_1_16fungal (Hybrid Assembly) | ecosystem: Environmental > Terrestrial > Soil > Vadose zone... | reverse complement strand
TCCTCGACCTCCCCACCGCCCGGCCGCGCCCGGCGGAGCAGAGCTTCCGCGGCGGCAGCGCGCGGCTCGCCGTGCCGTCCGCTCCGGCCGCCCAGCTCGCCAGCCTGGCGCGCCGGGCGACGGCGACGCCGTTCATGGCCCACCTCGCGGTCTTCACCGCTCTCCTCGCGCGCTGGAGCGGCGCTCAGGACGTCGTCGTCGGCACCCCGGTGGCCGGCCGCGGCAGTCCCGAGCTCGAAGCGCTGATCGGCTTCTTCGTCAACAGCCTCGCCCTGCGGACGGACCTGAGCGGCGATCCCCCCTTCGACGAGATCCTGCGGCGGGTACGGGCGACCTGCCTCGACGCCTATGCCCACCAGGAGCTGCCGTTCGAGCGCCTGGTCGGAGAGTTGCGGCCGGAGCGTTTCCTCGGCCACAACCCGGTGTTCCAGGTGATGTTCGGCCTGCAGGCCCGAGAGCGGGCCGGCCTCGATCTCCCCGGCGTCCGCGCCACGGTGGAGGTGGTGCCCGGCAAGACCGCCCGGCTCGACCTTCTCGTCGACCTGAGCGAGGGAGCGGAGGGGGTCGCCGGTTGGATCGAGTACGCCGCCGACCTCTTCGACGCTTCGGACATGGCGCGCCTGGCGGAGCACTACCGGGCTTTAGCCTCCGGCGCGGCGGCCGACCCCGGACGGCGTTTGGGCGAGCTGCCGCTCCTCTCGGCGGCCGAGCAACATCAACTGCACAGCGAATGGAACGATACGGGAACGCCGGAAACGCCGGAAAACCTTGCGACCTTGGACCGGCTGTTCGCCGCCCAGGCGGCGCGCACGCCGGAGGCCGCGGCTCTGATCTCCGGGGAGGAGCGGCTGACCTATGCCGAGCTCGCCCGGCGTGCCGAGCGCCTGGCCCGCCGCCTCGCCGCCCTGGGAGTGGGGCCGGAGGTCGCCGTGGCGCTCTTCCTGCCGCGCACGGCCGACCTTGTCGTCGCCCTTTTGGCGACGCTTCAGGCGGGCGGTTTCTACGTGCCGCTCGACCCTGCCTACCCGGCCGAGCGCCTGGAGTACCTGGCGGCCGACAGCGGCGCCGCCGTGCTGGTCACCCGCCGGGAGCTGGCGGTGGCAGCGCCCGCCGGCGCGGTCCGGCGCCTGTGGGTCGAGGAGGCGGACGAGATCGCGGCCGACCCGGGTCTGCCGCTTCCCCGGAAGTCCTTTCCCGCCAACCTGGCCTACCTGGTCTACACCTCGGGATCGACGGGGCGACCCAAGGCGGTGGCGATCCCCCACGGCAACGCCGTGCTCCTGGTGCGCTGGGCTCTGCAGGTGTTCACGGCCCCGGAGCTGGAGGTCGTGCTCGCCTCCACCTCGCTCGCCTTCGACCTCTCGGTGTTCGAGCTTTTCGTGCCGTTCGCCTCGGGCGGCACCGTAGTGCTGGCCGAGAACGCCCTCGCTCTCGCCGACCTGCCGGCGCGCGGCGCGGTGACGTTGATCAACACCGTTCCCGCGGTCCTCGCCGAGCTGCTCCAGAGCGCCGCGCTGCCGTCCTCGGTTCGGACGGTCAACCTGGCGGGGGAGGCCCTGCCGCGGACGCTCGCCGACCAGGTCCATGCCCTCCCCGGGGTCCTCCGGCTGTACAACCTCTACGGTCCGTCGGAGGACACCACCTACTCGACTTTTGCACGCATCGAGCGGAAGTCGAAGCAGGCGCCGGCCATCGGCCGGCCGATCACGGGAACGACCGCCCACGTGCTCGGCCGGAGCGGGGAACCGCTCCCGGCGGGGGTGCCCGGGGAGCTCTACCTGGGTGGGGCGAGCCTCGCCCGCGGCTACCTCAGGCGGCCGGAGCGGACGGCGGAGTGCTTCCTGCCCGACCCCTTCGCCGCCGACCAGGGTGGGAGACGGTTCTACCGCACGGGCGACCTGGTGCGCTGGAGCCGGGCGGGCGAGCTCGAATACCTCGGCCGGCTCGACCACCAGGTCAAGGTGCGCGGCTTCCGGATCGAGCTGGGCGAGGTGGAGGCGGCGCTGCGCCGCCATCCGGGGGTCGCGGCGGCCGCCGCGGCGGTTCGCCAGAAGGGCGGCGAGCGGCTCCTCGTCGGCTACGTGGTACCCCGCGAGGGAGAGCGGGAGAGTGAGCTGCTCGCCGGCCTGCGCGCCTTCCTGAAGCCGCTCCTGCCGGAGCCGATGATCCCCTCCGCCTTCGTCGGCCTCGCCGCCCTGCCGGTCAACGCCAACGGCAAGGTGGACCGCGCGGCCCTGCCTGCTCCGGAGGGAGGGAATCCCCCGGCTGCCGCGAGCTTCGTCGCCCCGCGCGATCCGGTCGAGGAGGCCCTGGCCGGTCTCTGGTCGGAGCTCCTGGGCCGCGAGCGAGTGGGGGTGCTGGACGACTTCTTCGCCCTGGGCGGTCACTCGCTGCTCGCCACCCAGGTGCTGTCGCGGGTGCGGCGGCTGTTCGAGGTGGACCTAGGCATCCGCGCCCTCTTTGCCGCGCCCACGGTCGCCGGGCTGGCGCGGGAGATCGAGCGGGTGCGCGCGGGGGCCATAGGGATTGCCGATCCGGCGCTGCTCCCCATCCCGCGGCTGGAACGGGGGGAGGAAGTGGAGCTGCCGGCCTCCTTCGGCCAGCAGCGGCTCTGGTTCCTCGCCCGGCTGCAGCCCGACTCGACACGTTACAATATGCCGCTCGCCTGGCGGCTCCTGGGCGGCTGGAATCCGGCCTGGCTGGCGGCGAGCCTGGGCGAGATCGTGCGGCGGCACGAGGTGCTGCGGACAACTCTGGCCGAGTCGCCGCGGGGGCTCCTGCAGAAGATTGCGCCGGCCGGGTTGGCGCTCAGTCTGGTCGACCTGACCGGCCTTTCCGAACCGGCGCGGCGGGCCGCGGCGCGGCGCCTCACGGCGGAGGAGGCGCTCCGCCCCTTCGACCTCGCCCGCGGGCCGCTCCTGCGCCCCTGCCTGCTGCGACTTTCTTCCGACGAGCAGATCCTGCTGCTCTCCCTTCATCACGCGATCGCCGATGGCTGGTCGCTCGACGTCCTCTGGCGTGAGCTGACCGCGCTCTACGCCGCCCGCGCCGCAGGGAAAGCCCCAATGTCGCCGGTATTGCCGGAGCTGCCGATCCAGTACGCCGACTTCGCGGCCTGGCAGCGGGAGTGGGCGGAGGGGCCGCTCCTCGCCCGCCAGCTCGCCTATTGGCGGGACCGCCTGGCCGGATATCCGCCGGTGCTGGAGCTGCCGACCGACCGGCCACGCCCGCCGGTGCAGAGCTTCCGCGGGGCGGTCGTTCGGTTGAGCCTGGGAGCGGCGCTCTCGCGGGACCTCACGGCTCTCTCCCGGCAGCGCGGCGCGCCGCTCTTCATGACCGCTCTCGCCGGCTTCTATGCCCTGCTCGCCCGCCATACCGGCCAGGAAGACCTCCTCGTGGGAGTGCCCACGGCGGGGCGCTCCCGGCTGGAGCTCGAAGGGCTGATCGGCTTCTTCGTCAACACTCTCGTTCTCCGCGCGGACCTCACGGAAGACCCGGGGTTTGCGGCTCTCCTGTCGCGGGCGCGGGAGTCGGCCCTGGGGGCGTATGCGCACGGCGACCTCCCCCTGGAGCGGCTGGTCGAGGTGCTAGCGCCGGAGCGGACGCTCAGCCACTCGCCGCTCTTCCAGGTGGCTTTCTCCCTCCAAGCCGCGGCGTCGCCGCTGTCTCAGGCATTGTCGGAAGGGCTCCGCCGGGAGGAGATGCCGCTCTTCATGGGGACGGCGAAGTTCGACCTGACCCTGGGGTTGGCCGAGTCGGCCGAAGGTCTCGCTGGCGGCCTGGAGTACAGCCTGGACCTCTACGACGAGACCACGGTGCGCCGCATGGCCGGGCACCTCCGCACCTTGCTGGCGGGGGCGGTGCGGAATCCCGCTCTCCCGCTCTCCGCGCTGCCGCTCCTCGCCGAGCCCGAGCGGGCGCAGGCTCTCTGGGAATGGAGCGACACGAAGCGGGCCTGGCCGGAGCCTCTGGTGCACGAGCTGTTCGCCCGGCAGGCCGAGCTGCGGCCCGGCGCTCTGGCGGTCGTCGCGGGGGAGCTGCGGCTGACCTACGGCGAGCTGGAGGCGCGGGCCAACCGCCTGGCCCATCACCTGCGGCGGCTGGGCGTCGGACCCGAGGTACCGGTCGCAATTTGCGCCGAGCGCGGCGTTGGACGGATCGTCGGGGTGGTCGGCGTCCTCAAGGCGGGGGGGGCGTTCGTATCGCTCGACCCGGCCTGGCCGCGGGATCTCCTGGCCGGCATCCTGGCGGAGGTCCAGGCGCCGGTGGTCCTCTACGACCGGGATCTCGAACCGGCGGCGATAGCAGCTCTCGACGACGGTAGGAGCGCGGAACCACCGCCAAGCCGCCTCACCCCCGAGAGCCTGGCCTACGTCATCTACACCTCCGGCTCGACCGGACGCCCCAAGGGCGTCGCGGTGCCGCACGCCGGGCTCCTGAACCTCGTGCGCTGGCACCAGGCGGCCTTTGCATTGACCGCGGAAGACCGCGGCACGCAGGTGGCGAGCCCGGCCTTCGACGCCTCGGTCTGGGAGCTCTGGCCGCTCCTCGCGACCGGGGCCGCGGTCCACCTGCCGGACGAGGAGACACGCCTCTCCGCGCGGCGCTCCCTGCAGTTCTGGGCGGATCAGGGGATCACCCTCCCGTTCCTGCCCACCCCCCTCGCCGAGCAGATCCTGGAGGAGGGAGTCCCCCCTGGGCTCCAGCTCGGGGTGCGCAACCTGGCGACCGGCGGCGACCGGCTGCATCGGCGGCCGGATGCGGGCCTCGGTTTCCGGCTGAGCAACCACTACGGCCCGGCTGAGTACAGCGTCGTCGCCACCGCGGCACCGGTGGAGCCGTCCGGGGCGGCGGCACGGCGCGGCGCCCCCTCGATCGGGCGGGCGATCCCGAACACTCGCCTCTACGTCGTCGACGCCCGCCTGGCGCCCCTCCCCGCGGGGGTGCCGGGGGAGTTCTGCATCGCCGGCGCCGGCCTCGCCCGCGGCTACCTGCGGCGCCCCGATCTCACGGCGGAGCGTTTCCTTCCCGATCCCTGGGGCGCCCTCCACGGCGAGCCCGGGGCGCGGATGTACCGCACCGGCGACCTGGTCCGCCGGCTGGCGGACGGCGATCTCGACTTCGTGGGCCGCACCGACCACCAGGTCAAGCTGCGCGGCATGCGAGTGGAGCTGGGGGAGATCGAGGCGACCCTCGCCCACCATCCCGGGGTGGGCGCGGCGGCGGTCGTGGTGCGCGAGGACACCCCCGGCGACCGTCGCCTCGCCGCCTACGTCGTACCCGCTCCCGAAGCCCCGGCTCCTGCAGTCCCCACGCCGCCGACGATCACCGAGCTTGGCGCCTTCCTCGAGCGATTCCTGCCGGCGCACATGGTGCCTCAGGACTGGGTGATTCTTCCCGCGCTGCCGCTCACCGGCAACGGCAAGGTGGACCGCCGGGCGCTGCCCGCCCCCGAGCACCGATCGGCCGGCGGAACGGCGCCGCGGACCCCCCTGGAAGAGGTGCTGGCCGGAATCTTCTGCCAGGTGTTGAAGCGCGATTCGGTGGGGATCGAGGACGACTTTTTCGCCCTGGGCGGCCACTCGCTCCTCGCCACCCAGGTGGTGGCACGGGTGCGCCAGGCCGTGGCGGTCGAGCTGCCGCTGCGCGCCCTGTTCGAGGAGCCGACGGTTGGTGGGCTTACCTTGCGGATCGAGGCGGAGCGGCGGCCGGAGGGGGCTCCCGCGTCTCTGCCGACGCCGGCGCTCGGCCGCAGCGAGCGCCGGCCGGAAACGCCCCTGCCGCTCTCTTTCGCCCAGCAGCGGCTCTGGTTCATCGATCGCCTGGAGCCCGGCTCGCCGCTCTACAACGTGCCGGCGGCCTTCCGACTCACGGGCCGGCTGGATGTCGCCTCCCTGGCGACAGCGCTCCGGGAGATCGTGCGGCGCCACGAGGCGCTCCGCACCACCTTCGTACTCCTTACCGAGAGCGACGGCGAGCCGGTCCAGGCCATCGCTCCCGCCGCCGGCCCGGGCGAGCGCGACCGGTTCTGGCAGATCGACCTTGCGGCGTTGCCCGAGTCCTGGCGGGCTGCGGAGCTGCGGCGCCTGGCGGCAGCCGAGGCGGCGCGCCCGTTCGACCTGGCCCAAGGGCCGCTCCTGCGCACCAGCCTGGTGCGGCTCGCCGCGGAGGACCATGCCCTCCTCCTCTGCCTCCACCACATCGTGGCGGACGGCTGGTCGCTGGGCGTCCTGCTGCGCGAGCTGGCGGAGCTCTATGGCGCCGCCTGCGCCGGTCGCCCCTCGCCGCTCCCCGAGCTTCCCCTGCAATATGCCGACTTTGCCCTCTGGCAGCGCAGCTGGCTCCACGGCCCGCGGCTCGCCGCCGAGATCGACCACTGGCGCCGGCGCCTCTCCGGCGCGCCGCCCGCCCTGGAGTTGCCGGCCGATCGCCCACGCCCGGCCGTGCAGAGCTTCCGTGGCGGCACGCTCCCGGCGCGCTTCCCGGCCGCCCGGGCGGCGGCGGTGGCGGTGCTCTCCCGCGCTCTCGCCGTCACCCCGTTCATGGTGCTCCTCGCCGCCTTCCAGGCCCTCCTCGGCCGCCTCACGCGCCAGTCGGACGTGAGCGTCGGCTCGCCGATCGCCCACCGTACCCACCGCGAGTTGGAGGAGCTGGTCGGCTTCTTCGTCAACACCCTGGTCCTCCGCACCGATCTCGCGGATGGCCCCACCTTCGGCGAGTTGGTGAGCCGCGTGCGCGAGGTCGTCCTGGATGCCCACGCCCACCAGGAGGTGCCGTTCGAGCAGCTGGTCCTCGCCCTGGAGCCCGAGCGATCGCTGAGCCACACGCCGCTTTTCCAGGTCCTCTTCATGCTCCAGAACCTCGCGGTCGAGTACCGACTGCCGGGGCTCGCCATGACCCCGTTCGTCGCCGAGCGGAAGACCGCCAAGTTCGATCTCCTCCTCGGCCTCTGGCCGACGGAAGAAGGGTTCGACGGGGCGCTCGAATACAGCGCCGACCTTTTCGACCCCACGACCGCGGAGCGCCTCCTGCATCACTTCGACCGGCTGCTGGCGGCGGGCCTGGCGTCCCCGGAGACCCCGATCGGCGCGCTCGACCTCCTCGCCCCCGCGGAGCGCGCCCAGCTCCTCGCCGAGTGGAACGACACGGAGGTGCCCCGGTCCCCCGTCGAGCGCCTCCACGATTTCTTCACTCGGGAGGCCGTACGGACCCCCGACCGGGTGGCCCTCGCCTTCGGCGCCGGGCAGCTGAGCTACGGTGCGCTCGCTTTGCGGACCAGCCGCCTGGCCAACACTCTCGTCCGCCGCGGGGTGGGACCCGAGGTACCGGTGGGCATCTCGGTCGTGCGCTCGCTCGCCATGGTCGAAGGGCTGCTCGCCATCTTCCGGGCCGGCGGCTATGCCGTGCCTCTCGATCCGACCTACCCGGCCGAGCGGCTGGCCTTCATGCTCGCCGATACGGCGGCCCCGGTGCTCCTCGCCGACGCTGGCTCGCTCAAGTTGCTGCCGCCTTTCGGCGGCGAGCTTCTCTGCCTCGACGATCCCGGCCTGCCGGCGCTCCTCGCCGGAGAGTCGGCGGCGCCTCCGGCCGGCCCCCGGGCCCCAAACCTCGCCTACATCATCTACACCTCGGGCTCGACAGGGAAACCGAAGGGGATCGCCATGCCGCACCGGGCGATCGTCAACGTCATGGAGTACCAGCTCCGGCGCTCCGGGGCTGCGGCCACGCGCACCCTGCAGTTCTCGCCGCTCTCCTTCGACGTCTGCTTCCAGGAATTCTTCTCCACATGGGCGATGGGGGGCACGGTGTTCCTCCTCTCCGACGCGGACCGCCGCGACGCCCTGGCCCTGCTCGCGGTGCTCGAACGGCACGAGGTACGGCGCCTCTTCCTGCCTTTCGTCGCCCTGATGAACCTGATCGAGATGGCCGAGCAGCAGAGCGCCACCCCCGCGGCCCTGGAAGAGGTGGTCACCGCCGGCGAGCAGCTCCGGGTCACCGACTGGCTCGCCGCCTGGTTCGGGAGGATGGCCCACTGCCGGCTGGAGAATCAGTACGGCCCTTCCGAAGCCCACGTGGTCACCACCTTCCCCCTGGCCGGCCCCCCTGCCGGCTGGGCGGCGCTGCCGCCGGTCGGTCGGCCGGTGCGGCGGACCCGGGTCTATGCCTTCGACGCCCAGCTCGCCCCCGTCCCCATCGGCGTGCCGGGCGAGGTTTACGTCGGCGGCACCCAGCTCGCCCGGGGTTACCTCGGCCGTCCCGACGTCACCGCCGAGCGCTTCCTCCCCGATCCCTGGGGCCGTGAGCCGGGTGGGCGCCTCTACCGGACCGGCGACCTCGCGCGCGTCCTGCCGGGTGGCGATTTCGAATTCCTCGGCCGCGTCGATTTTCAGGTCAAGGTGCGGGGTTTCCGCATCGAGTTGGGGGAAATCGAATCCGTCCTCGCGACGCACGAGGCGGTGGGGGCGGTCGTCGTCGAGGCGCCGGAGATCGCCGGCCTGCGGCGGCTGGTGGCCTATGTCGTCCCCGCCACCCCCGGAGACACCGCACCTCTGGAGAGCGCCGGGCTGCGCCGTTTCCTCGCCGAGCGGCTCCCCGCCTACATGATCCCGTCGCACTTCGTGGTGCTGGAGGCGCTGCCCATCGCCGCCACCGGCAAGGTGGACCGCCGCGCCCTGCCGCTGCCCGAGCGGCTGGAGGACGAGGGCTACGTGGCGCCGCGCACCCCGTTCGAAGCGGAGGTGGCGGCGGTCTGGACGGAGGTGCTGGGCGGCGAGCGAGTAGGGGTTCACGACAGCTTCTGGGACCTGGGCGGGCACTCGCTCCTCGCCACCCAGGTGCTCTCCCGGCTCCGCCGCCTCTTTCGGGTGGAGATTTCGCTCCGCACCTTCTTCGAGCAGCCCACTGTCGCCGGTCTGGCCGCGGCGCTGGCGGAGGTGACGGCGTCGGAGGCGGAGACGACATCGGAGACCATCCCCCGCCGTCCGGTCGGGGCCGCACCGCCGCCGCTCTCCTTCGCCCAGGAGCGGCTCTGGTTCCTCTCCCGGCTGGCGCCTTCGAGCCTCTACAACATGCCCGTGCCGCTCCGCCTGGCGGGCCGGCTCGACGTTCTGGCACTGGCGCGCAGCCTCACCGTGATCGTGCGCCGTCACGAGGCCCTGCGCACCACCTTCCCGGAGAGCGCCCAGGGCACGGGCCAGGCCGTGCAGGTGATCGCTCCTGTATCGGAAGCCCTCGTCTTCCTGCCGTGCATCGACCTTTCCGGCCTGCCTCGGACGACGCGAGAGACGGAGGCGCGGAGGCGCGCGGCGGAGGAATCGGATCGGCCCTTCGACCTGGAAAGCGGGCCGCTCTTTTCCGCCCGCCTGTTCCGGCTGGGAGAGCAAGAGCACCTGCTCCTCCTCCTTCTCCATCACATCGTGGCGGACGGCTGGTCGATCGGCGTCCTGCTGCGCGAGCTGTCGCTTCTCTATGAAGCTGATATCGCTGGTCGGCCTTCGCCCCTTCCCGCGCTGCCGATCCAGTACGCCGACTACGCGGTCTGGCAGCGCGACTGGCTCGCCGGGGAGCGCCTGGAGAGGGAGCTCGCCTTCTGGCGGCAGCGGCTTGCCGGCCTCTCCCCCCTGGAGCTGCCGACCGATCGGCCGCGCCCGCCAGTCCAGCGGTACCGCGGCGCCTATCGCAAAATCGCCCTGGCGCCCGCGGAGACGGCGGCCCTGCGCGCCCTGGCGCGCCGGCACGGCACCTCGCTCTACACCGTTCTCCTTGCCGGCTTCGCCGCCCTCCTCGGCCGCCTCGCCGGACAGGAGGACCTGGCGGTCGGCACCCTCCTCGCCAACCGCCAGCGGGAAGAGATCGAGCCGCTGATCGGCTTCTTCGTCAGCACCCTGGTGCTGCGTGCCGATCTCTCCGGCGACCCGCCGGTCGCCGCTCTGCTCGCCCGGGTGCGCGAGGCCACCCTGGCCGCCGACGCGCACCAGGATCTGCCCTTCGAGCGCCTGGTCGAGGCGCTCAATCCGGTGCGCGATCCCGGCCGCAACCCGCTGGTGCAGGTGGTCTTCGCGCTTCAGAACGCGCCGCTGCCGGCGCCGATGGCGGCCGGGCTGCGCTTCGAGCTGGGAGGGGTGGACAACGCGACCTCGCGCTTCGACCTCCTCGTCTCGCTCTGGGAGCGGGAGGACGGCCTCTCCGGGTTCCTGCAGTACGACACCGATCTCTTCGCGGCGTCGACCGCCGCGCGCTGGGTGGGAAGCTACGAACGCCTCCTGGCTGCCGTGCCCGTCCACCCCGAGGTCCCTCTCTCCAAACTGCCGCTCCTCTCGGCGGCGGAGCGCCACCAGCTCGCCGTCGAATGGAACGATCGCGCCGCTCCCTTCCCGCACGACACCGCGGTCCACGCGATTTTCGCCGCGCAGGCGAGGGAAGCCGGCGACCGTACGGCGCTGGTCTTCGGCGCCGACCACCTCTCCTATGGCGCGCTCGCGGCGAGGGCGGACCGGCTGGCGCGGGAGCTGGCGACGCAGGGAGTGGGGCCGGAGATGCCGGTCGCGCTCTTCCTCCCGCGCTCACCGGAGATGGTCGTCGCCACGCTCGCGGTGCTCGCGGCCGGTGGCTGCTACGTCCCTCTCGATCCCTCCCATCCGGCCGAGCGGCAGCGCCAGCTGCTTGCAGAGATCGGCGTGGCAGGCTCGCCGCTGGTCCTGACGCTTTCGGAGCTTGCCACGGACCTGCCGGACGGGACACGGACCCGGTGTCTGGATCGGAAGGAGAGGGCGGCGACCGCACACGGACGATCACCCCTGCCCCCCGCCCTCGGGGGCGACCGGCTCTGCTATGTGATCTACACCTCCGGCTCGACCGGCCGGCCGAAGGGGGTGGCGGTCTCCCATCGGGCGGTCCTGCGGCTGATCTTCGGCGGTTTCGGCGAGTCCGTCGGGCTGGGGGTGGGCGTCCGGGTGGGGCACGTCTCGAACACCGCCTTCGACGCCGCGACCTTCGAGCTCTGGGGCGCTCTGCTGACCGGCGGCACTCTGGCCGGGCTGTCGCGTGAGGAGGCCCTGACCCCGCGTGGCCTGGCCGCCGCCTTCGCCGCCGGCCGGGTGGACACGCTGTTCCTCACCGCGACCCTCTTCCACCAGGTGGCGCGCGAGGACCCGCGGGCCTTCGCCCCGCTGCGCTGCCTGCTCTTCGGTGGCGAGGTGGCCGACCCGGAGCGGGTGCGGGCGGTGGCCGCCGCGGCGCCGCCAGGTCAGCTGCTCAATGCCTACGGCCCCACTGAGAGCACGACCTTCGCCGTCGTCCATTCGGTCGCGGCGGCGGTGGAGGCGCCCCTGGCAGACACCGCGAGCGTGCCGATCGGCCGGCCGATCAGCAACACCGAGGCCTATGTCCTCGACCGCTGGTTGCGACCGCTGCCGATCGGCGTGCCCGGCGAGCTCTGCCTGGGCGGGGAGGGGTTGGCCCGCGGCTATCTCGGCCGGCCGGAGCGGACGGCGGAACGCTTCGTTCCCCACCCCCTGGCAGACCGGCCGGGAGCCCGGCTCTACCGCACCGGCGATCGGGTCCGCGCCCTGCCCGACGGCGCCCTCGACTTCCTGGGTCGGCTGGACGGCCAGGTCAAGGTGCGCGGCTTCCGGATCGAGCTGGGCGAGGTGGAGGCGGCCCTGCGGCGCCATCCGGAGGTCGCCGAGGCCGTGGCGGTGCTGCGCCAGGACGGCGGCGAGCGGCTCCTCGTGGGCTACGTGGTGGCGCGCCGGCCCGAGGTGGAGGGCGCGCTCTGCACCGGCCTGCGGACTTTCCTGAAGCCGCTCCTGCCGGAGCCGATGATCCCCGCCGCTTTCGTCGCCCTCGCCGCCCTGCCGGTCAACGCCAACGGCAAGGTGGACCGCGCCGCCCTGCCCGCCCCGGAAGGGGGGCAGACGACCGGCGAGAGCTTCGTCGCGCCGCGCGGTCCGGTCGAGGAGGCGGTCGCCCGGCTGTGGGCGGAGGTGCTGCCGGCGGGAGTGGTGGCGGCGGTCGGCGCGTTCGACGACTTCTTCGCCCTCGGCGGGCATTCGCTCCTCGCCACCCAGCTGCTCTCCCGGCTGCGCCGCGTCTTCCGGGTGGAGCTGCCGCTGCGCACCCTCTTCGAGCGTCCTACCGTCGCCGGCCTGGCCGCGGCGGTCGAGGAGGAGCTGGCGAGCGAGGGGCGTTCGGCCGCCGCGGCTTCCCTCGCGCCGATCGTGCCGATCGTTCGTCGTTCTGTCGCGCCGGGACAGCTCGCCACCGCGCCGCTCTCCTTTGCCCAGGAGCGGCTCTGGTTCCTCTCCCGCCTCGCGCCGTCGGGCACCTTCTACAACCTGCCCGTGCCCGTCCGCCTGATCGGCCGGCTCGACCCCGCGGCGCTCGCGGCGAGCCTGGCCGAGGTGGTGCGCCGCCACGAGGCCCTGCGCACCGTCTTCCCGGAAAGCAGGGAGGACACCGGCCAGGCGGTGCAGTCGATCCAGCCCCCGTCCGCCGTCCCTCTGCCGTGCGTCGATCTCGCCGGCCTGCCCGGTGCGGCACGGCAGGGCGAGGCGCGGCGGCTCGCCGCGGCCGAGTCGGCGCGGCCGTTCGACTTGGCGCGCGGGCCGCTCCTCCTCGCCCGCCTGTTCCGGCTGAGCCCGGAGATACCGGAGGAGCACCTGCTGCTCCTCGTCCTCCATCACATCGCCGCGGACGGCTGGTCGGTCGGCGTTCTCCTGCGCGAGCTGTCGCTGCTCTATACGGCCTGTGCCGGCCGCCGGCCGTCGCCGCTTCCCGAGCTGCCGATCCAGTACGCCGACTATGCCGTCTGGCAGCGGGAGCATTTGACCGGCGAGCGCCTGGAGCGACAGCTCGCCTTCTGGCGGGAGCGGCTCGCCGGCCTGCCGCCGCTTTCGCTGCCGACCGACCATCCCCGGCCCTCGGTCCAGCGTTTCCGCGGCGCCCATCGTCGTCTCACCCTCGGGCCGGCCGCGACCACCGGCCTCCACGCCCTGGCGCGCGGCCACCGCACCTCGCTCTACACCGTTCTTCTCGCCGGTTTCGCCGCCTTCCTGGGCCGCCTCGCCCGGCAGGAGGACCTGGCGGTCGGCACCCTCATCGCCAACCGCCACAGAGAAGAGGTCGAGCCGCTGATCGGCCTCTTCGTCAACACTCTGGCGATGCGGGCCGACCTCTCCGGCGATCCGCCGTTCGTCGACCTCCTGACGCGGATGCGGGAGGCGACCCTGGCCGCCGACGCCCACCAGGACCTGCCGTTCGAGCGCCTCGTCGAGGAGCTCAAACCGGTGCGGGAGGCCGGCCGCAACCCGCTGGTGCAGGCGGTCTTCGCCTTGCAGAACGCACCGCTGCCGGAACCGCTCGCGGGCGGGGTGCGCTTCGAGCTGGCGGGAGTGGAGAACCGCGCCTCGCGCTTCGATCTCTGGGTCTCTCTCTGGGAACGGGGCGGCGGCCTGCAAGGTTTCCTGGAGCACGATACCGACCTCGTCACCGCGGCGACCGCCGAACGTTGGGCTCACGGTTTCGAACGCCTGCTCGCCGCCCTGCCGGTCCATCCCGAAGCCCGGCTCTCCGCCCTGCCGATCCTCTCGCCGGCCGAACACCACCAGCTGCTCCAGGAGTGGAACGACACCGAACGTCCGGGCGTCCCGGAAGATCTCGCGACCCTCGATCGACAGCTCGCCGCCCAGGCCGCCCGCACGCCGGACGCCACGGCCTTGGTGGTCGAGGAGACGCGGCTCTCCTACGGTGAGCTGGCGCGGCGGGCCGACCGCGTGGCCGGCCGTCTCGCCGCCCTGGGGGTGGGGCCGGAGGTGCCGGTGGCCCTCTTCCTCCCGCGCACGGCCGATCTCGTCGTCGCCCTCCTGGCGACCCTCCGGGCGGGCGGCTTCTACCTGCCGCTCGACCCTACCTATCCGGCCGAGCGGCTGGCCTACGTGCTCGCCGACAGCGGCGCCCAGGTGCTGGTGACCGACCGCGAGCTGGCGGAGCGGGCGCCGGCCGGCGCTCTCCGCCGCCTGCTCGTCGACGGAGAGGAGGAACCCGCGCTCCGGCCCTCGCCGGTTTCTCCCTCCGCCGGTCCCGCCAACCTTGCCTATCTCCTCTACACCTCGGGGTCGACCGGCCGGCCCAAGGGAGTCCAGGTCTCCCACGGCTCGCTGGTGCGTTTTCTCGCCGCCATGCGCCGCCAGCCGGGCCTCACCAGCGTCGACGTCCTCCTCTCGGTGACGACCATCTCCTTCGACATCGCGGCCCTGGAGATCTACCTGCCGCTCCTCGTCGGCGCCCAGGTCGTCCTCGTCGACCGCGCGACGGCGGCGGACGGCGAGCGACTCCGGGCGGCGCTCGAACGCTCCGGCGCCACGGTCCTCCAGGCGACCCCCGCCACCTGGCAGCTCCTCGTCGATACCGGCTGGCGCGGCGAGCGGCTCCGCGCCCTCTCGGGCGGCGAGGCGCTCCCCGCCGCCCTCGCCGGACAGATTCTGGCGCGCGCCGGCGCGCTGTGGAATCTCTACGGCCCGACCGAGACCACGGTCTGGTCGGCGACCCGTCCCATCGGCGTGCCGGCGGAGGCGGCCTCGATCGGTCGCCCGATCGGCAATAGCCGGATCCACCTCTGCGACGCGGCCCTGTCGCCGGTCCCCATCGGGGTGGCGGGCGAGCTGTGGATCGGCGGTGCCGGGGTGGCCCGAGGCTACCGGGGGCGGCCGGAGCTGACCGCGGAGCGGTTCGTCTCCGATCCCTTCTCCGGCGCACCGGGCTCCCGCCTCTACCGCACCGGCGACCTCGCCCGCTTCCAGCCGGACGGCGCGATCGAGTTCCTCGGCCGCCTGGATCACCAAATCAAGCTGCGCGGCTTCCGGGTCGAGCCGGGGGAGATCGAGGCCGCCCTGACCGCCTGCCCGGGGGTCGCCGCGGCCGCCGTCGTGGCGCGGGCGGACGGGCCGGGCGGCCTGCGTCTGGTCGCCTACGTCGTGCCCGAGGAGCTGTCCGTGACGGCGCTCCGCTCCGTCCTCGAAGAGCGGCTCCCGAGCTACATGGTGCCTTCCGGCTGGGTCCTCCTGCCGGCCCTGCCGCGCACTGCCAACGGCAAGCTCGACCGGCGGGCCCTCCCCGCTCCGGACTGGGGGCATCTGGCGGAGATCGAGGGGGAGGGCTTCGTCGCGCCGCGCGGGCCAGTCGAGGCGGCGGTCGCCGGCGTCTGGGCCGAGGTGCTGCCGGTCGCGGCCGCGGAGGTCGGCGCGCGCGACGACTTCTTCACCCTGGGCGGGCATTCGCTCTTGGCGACCCAGGTGCTCTCCCGCCTCCGCCGCGCCTTCCGGGTGGAGCTTTCGCTCCGCACCTTCTTCGAGCGACCCACCGTGGCCGGCCTGGCGCGGGCGGTCGAGGCGGAGCTGGCGGCAGCCGGGCGCGCCGCGACGGCGAGCACAGAACCGATCCCCCGCCGGCCGGATGGGTCCGGCCCCCTACCGCTCTCCTTCGCCCAGCAGCAGCTCTGGTTCCTCTCCCGTGTCGCGGGGTCGAGCACCTTCTACAACCTGCCCGTGGCGGTCCGCCTGGCGGGCCGGCTGGACGTCGCAGCGCTCGCCGCGAGCCTCGCCGAGGTGGTGCGCCGCCACGAGATCCTGCGCACCACCTTCCCGGAGAGTGGCGAGGCGGGAGGGCAGGTGGAGCAGGAGATCGCAGAGGGCGTCGCCCTCCCCCTGCCGCGGATCGACCTCGCCGGCCTGCCGGAAGCGGTGCGGCCGACGGAAGCACGCCGGCTGGCCGCGGCCGAGTCCGCACGGCCGTTCGACCTCGCAGAGGGGCCGCTTTTCTGCGCCCGGCTGTTCCGGCTCAAGCCGGAGGAGCACCTGCTGCTCCTCGTCCTCCATCACATCCTCGCCGACGCCTGGTCGATCGGCGTCCTCCTGCGCGAGCTGTCGCTATTCTACCCTCCCCTCTCGCGAGGGACCGCCGGGCCGTCGCCGCTACCCGCGCTCCCCCTCCAGTACGCCGACTACGCCGTCTGGCAGCGCGGTCGCCTCCACGAGGAGCGCCTCACCCAGCAGCTTGCCTTCTGGCGCGAACGGCTGGCCGGCCTCTCCCCCCTGGAGCTGCCGACCGACCGGCCGCGGCCGCCGGTCCAGCGTTTCCGCGGCGCCCGCCGCCGGTTCGCCCTGGCTTCTGAAGACACGGCCTCCCTGCGCGCCCTGGCCCGCGGCGAGGGGACGGCGCTCTACACCGTGCTCCTGACCGGCTTCGCGGTTCTCCTCGGCCGCCTTGCCCGGCAGGAGGACCTGGCGGTCGGCACCTTCCTCGCCAACCGCCACCGGGAGGAGGTCGAGCCGCTGATCGGCCTCTTCGTCAACACCCTGGTGCTCCGCGCCGATCTCTCGGGCGATCCGCCGTTCGCCGATCTCCTCGGCCGGATGCGCGACACCACCCTCGCCGCCGACGCCCACCAGGACCTGCCGTTCGAGCGCCTGGTCGAGGAGCTCAACCCGGTGCGGGACGCCAGCCGCAACCCGCTTGTGCAGGTGGTCTTCTCGCTGCAGAACGCGCCGCTGCCCGAGCCGCTGGCGGCCGGGGTGTGCTTCGAGCTGGCGCCGATCGAGACCGCCTCCTCGCGCTTCGATCTCCTGGTCTCGGTTCAGGAGCGGGGCGACGGCCTGGTCGGCGCTCTCGAATACGACACCGATCTCTTCACCGCCACGACCGCCGAGCGCTGGGCCCACGCCTTCCCGCGCCTCCTGGCCGCCGTCGCGGCCCGACCCGCGGCCCGGCTCGCCGCCCTGCCGCTCCTCGCGGCGGCCGAGCACCATCAGCTGCTCGCGGAGTGGAACGACACTGCGGTCCAGGTCGAAACGGCGACCCTCGACCGGCGGTTCGCCGCCCAGGCTGCTCGCACGCCGGAGGCCACGGCCCTGGTGGTCGGGGAGGAGCGCCTCTCCTACGGCGAGCTTGCCCGGCGCGCCGACCGCCTGGCCGGCCGTCTCGTCGCGCTGGGGGTGGGGCCGGAGGTGGCGGTGGCGCTCTTCCTGCCGCGCACGGTCGATCTCGTCGTCGCCCTCCTCGCGACCCTCTCGGCCGGCGGTCTCTACGTGCCGCTCGACCCCACCTACCCACCCGAGCGCCTGGCCTACGTGCTCGCCGACAGCGGCGCCGCCGTCCTGGTGACCAATCGGGAGCTCGCCTCCCAGGCCCCTGCCGGCGAGATGCCGCACCTGCTCGTCGATGAGCCCGGAGCCCCTCGGCGGCTCCCTCCCCTTCCCCGGGCCGCGCCGGCCCACCTGGCCTACGTCCTTTACACCTCGGGGTCGACCGGCCGTCCCAAGGGGGTGCAGGTCTCCCATGCTTCGCTGGCGAATTTCCTCGCGTCCATGGGCCGGCAGCCGGGCCTCACGAGCGCGGACGTCCTCCTCTCGGTGACGACGATCGCCTTCGATATCGCGGCCCTGGAGATCTTCCTGCCGCTCCTCGCAGGAGCCCAGCTTGTCCTCGTCGACCGCGGCACAGCGGTGGACGGCGAGCTGCTGCGAGGAGAGCTCGAACGCTCGGGCGCCACGGTCCTCCAGGCGACCCCCTCGACCTGGCAGCTCCTCGTCGAGGCCGGCTGGCGCGGCGCGCACCTCCGCGCCCTTTCGGGAGGAGAGGCGCTCCCCACCGGCCTCGCCGGCCGGCTCCTCGGGCGCGCCGGAGCGCTGTGGAACCTCTACGGCCCGACCGAGACCACGGTCTGGTCCGCGACCCGCCCCATCGCAACGCCTGGGGAGGCGGCCTCGATCGGCCGGCCGATCGACAATACCCAGATCCATCTCTGCGATGTATCCCTCTCGTCGGTCCCCATCGGAGTGGCCGGCGAGCTGTGGATCGGCGGCGCCGGGGTGGCCCGCGGCTACCGCGGGCGGCCGGACCTCACCGCGGAGCGCTTCCTCCCCGATCCCTTCGCGGCGGTCACCGGCGAGCCGGGAGCCCGCCTCTACCGCACCGGCGACCTCGCCCGCCATCGGCCGGACGGCGCGATCGAGTTCCTCGGCCGGCAGGACCACCAGGTCAAGCTGCGCGGCTTCCGCATCGAGCTGGGGGAGATCGAAGCCGTCCTCTTCGCCTGCCCCGGGGTGACCGCGGCGGCCGTGGTGGCGCGCGCCGACGGCCCCGGCGAGCTCCGCCTGGTGGCCTACGTCGCCCCGGAGGACCTCTCCGTGGCGGCGCTCCGCGGCGCCCTTCAGGAGCGTCTCCCGGACTACATGGTCCCCACCGCCTGGGTCCTCCTCCCCACCCTGCCGCAAACCGCCAACGGCAAGGTCGATCGCCGCGCCCTCCCCGCCCCCGATCCCGAGCGCCGCGAGTCGGCCTACGTGGCGCCGCGGACCCCCCTCGAAGAGGTCCTCGCCCAGGTCTGCGCCGAGGTGCTGCGCCTGCCGCGGGTGGGGATCGAGGACAATTTCTTCGCCATCGGGGGAGATTCGATCCGCACTCTCCAGGTGGTGGCGCGCGGCCGCGAGCGCGGTCTCCGGATCGCCCCGCAGCAGATATTCCGGCATCAGACGCTCGCCGCCCTGGCCGCGAGCCTGGAGGGGGCGGAGGCGGCGGCCGCGAAGAGAGCGGCGGCCGAGCTCGCACCGAATCCGGCCCAGGCGCTCCTCCTCGCGGCTGGGGCGGCGGAGCCCGGCTGGCCGGGAGACGGCCTGCTCGTCGAGCTTCCTCCTGGCGTTCTGGCCGGAGCGCTGGAGGAGGCCCTGGCGACGCTCGCCGCCCGGCACGAAAGCCTGCGCCTGCGCTTCGCGCCCACGCCCGGCGGCTTCCGGCCCTCGATCGTGCCGCCCGGTCCCGGCCAGGCCCCGCTCGATCTTGATTCCCTCCCGGCCTCGCCGGCCGCTCTTGCGGCGCTCGTCGAGGAGGTGCGAACCCACCTCGACGCGGCCCACGGCCCCCTGCTCCGCGGCACCCTGCTCCAGGCCGAAGGCGACGGACCGGACCGCCTCCTGCTCGTCGCTCATCCGCTGGCCGTGGACGGCCCCTCCTGGCCGCTCCTGCTCGACGACCTGGCGCGTCTCTGTGCGGCGGGTTCCCTCCCCCCTGGGAGGGCGGCGGTTGGGTCAGGGGGGAGGTCAGGAGGGGGGCCTTCCATCTACCGAGAGCCTTCTGTGGAGATCGCGTGGGGAGAAACCTCTCCCCGCTCCTTCCGTGTCGAGCTGGATGCCGAGACCACAGCGCAGCTGATCACGGTGGTGCCCCGGCTGTTCGGCAATACCCTGGAGGAGATCCTGCTCGCCGCCCTGCTCTCGGCCCAGGCCGCTTTCCTCGGCGACTCGCGCTTCACCGTCGTCCTCGAAGGCATCCCGCTAGCGGTCGGGCCCGCGGACGGCGGAGAACGGCGGGTCGGCTGCTTCGCCGCGCCCCGAACGGTGGTCGTCACCCCGGCGGTCGATCCCGCCGCGGTATTGAAGCGGGCCAAGGAGGCCATCCGCCGGGCGCCGGCCGTGGATCCTGGTGGGGCGCGGGAGGAGATCGGCCTCATCGTGCACCCGGCGATCGAAGCGCGGGCAGAAGGCGGGCCGGTCTGGCGGGCCGAGTCGCTGCCCGTGGCGCGACCCGCCGGGCTCGGGGCCCGGCTGGAGGTCGAGGCCCGGCTCACTCTCGGGTCTCTGCGGCTCGACTGGCACTACGGCGAGCGGTCCCACCGGCGGGAGGCCATCGAGCGGTTGGCCAAGCGGTGTCTCGCGGCCCTGCAGGAGCTCGCCGTCTATGCCGGATCGGAAGAGTACGGCGGCTTCACCCCCTCCGATTTCCCCCAGGCGGCGCTCGCCCAGGACGAGCTGGACGAGATCCTCGAAGAGCTGGGCTGAGAGGCTGTGAAAAAATCGGGTCGCAGGCGGAAATTCCTGTAGAGACGCCCCAGGCGCTATCGAAATCCTTGCCGTTACCGCGCCGTCGGGGCGTCTCCAACGCTGCCGAGATCTCAGTGTCCCCGACCTGCGGAGACGCCCCGACGGCGGTGGTTCCGGGGAGGTTCCGGACGGCGGCTGGGGGCGTCTCTACGAAGGCTCGTGAGGTAGGGGCCGATTTTTTCACAGCCTCTGAGCTCCGGCTCAGCCCGCCCTCTCGCGCAGGTAGGCGGCGATCTCCGGGCGGTTCAGGTGCTCGGCCCAGCCCAGCGGCGTCCCCTGGTAGATGCGGTCTTTCCTCCCGAGATCGGCGCCGGCCTGCACGAGCGCCTGGACCGCGTCGAAGGAGCCCGAATCCACGGCGTGGTGCAGGGCCGTCCCGTGAGGATGAAATCCTGGCGGGCTGTAGGCATTGATGTCGACGCCGAGGTCGATCAACCGGTCGAGGTGGTGGGCCTGACCGTAGAAGGCGGCGCCGGCCAGGGCGGCCTGCCGCTCGTCGGCGCTGGCCCCTGGCGCGAGACGCGCGATCTCGGCCGTTCGTCCGGTGCAAACGGCGGCCAGCAGGGTCAACCTGGCGCCGTGCGCGAGGAGCCGTTCGGCCGCGGCGACCTCGCGGTGGGCGAGAGCCGGCACGAGGGCGCCCTCGGGATCGGCGCCGGCGTCGCACAGCACGTCGATCAGCTCGCGCTGCACCCCGTGCTCCCGCGCGATCCGTCCCGAGCTCACCAATCCGAGCGCGCAGTCGATCTGTGCTTGGAGGCTGTCCGGAGCCTCCCGCTCCACCGCCAGGAGGATCGCGCGGGTTACCGGGACGATATTTTGCGGCAGCCTGCCCTGGCGGATCGGATTCTCCGCCACGAACCAGAGCAGATACGGCTGCCGGAAGTAGCCCTCGCCGTACTCCAGGCGATCGCGGACCAGCCGCGGGTGCTGAGCGAGAAGGTGTTCCAGCGCGCTCACGTCCCCGGCGTCGATGGCGGCGACCGCCTCGCGAAAGAGGGGATCGGAAATCTCGGGATTATTGCTTTTCATCTTTCCGCTTCGGAGAGCTCCGTCTCCTCGGGCACGTCCGTAGGGCTCTCGAAGAAGAGTTTATCGCCGTCCGGGTCCGCCGGCGACATGACGAATGTTCTTCGAGACGTCTAGACATCTGAACTGGGGCAGATCTGTACAAGCGAGACAGGTTTTTTCCCTGGGAGCGCTGGCGTCCCCGCCGGCCGGGCGGGGGAAGAAGAAGCCGGCGAGGACGCCAGCGCTCCCAGGGATATGCCTCGTCAGTTTGAGGTCGAAGACTTCACTAGGTCTTGCCCAAGACCTTCCACTCCGGTGCCGGCACCAGTTTTTCCGGGTGCTCCTTCTGTAGCTCCATGAGGTAAGCCACTATCCGATAGGGGTCGTGTCCGAAGCGTTCTGAAAGCCGATGGCGCACTTCCCGAATGGCGGCAATTTCCTCCTCGCCCTGGTCGATCGACGTGTCAAGTTCCTGGCTCATAGCCTTCACCTAGCCGCGGTCACCTGCTGCCACGAATCAAAGTGCTGATTTGAGTTGGCATATCCCCTACTCCTCCTTGAGCACCACCACCGGATCGACCGTCGTGGCGCGGCGGGCCGGGAGGAGGGTGGCGGCCAGGGCCACGGCGGCGAGGAGGAGCGAGGTCATGGTGAAGGCCAGGGGATCGGTGGGGCTGATGCCGAAGAGGAGGTTCTGGGTCAGCCGGGTGGCGAAGAAGGCGGCGACGAGGCCGGTGGCCAGGCCGATCGCCACGATCGCCATCCCCTGCGAGAGGACCAGGCGGAGCACCCTCCCCGGCTGGGCGCCGAGGGCCATGCGCACCCCGATCTCCCGCGCCCGCTGGGCGACCGAGAAGGCCATGACGCCGTAGATCCCCACCGCTGCCAGGAGGAGCGCCAGGCCGCCGAAGAGGCCGAGGAGGGCCGCCCCCAGGCGCGGCGCCCAGAGGTCGTCGTCGAGCACCTGCCGGAGGGTGGCGGGCGCCGCCAGGGGGAGCTGCTTGTCGAGCGTGTGGACCTCCCGCTCGACCGTCGTCAGCACCGTCGCCGGGTCGGCCGCGGTGCGCACCACGAGGGCCAGGTTGCCGCTGTAGCGCTGCTCCAGGGGGAGGTAGACGTAGGGCTGGGGGTCCTCGTCGATGGCGTTGTACTTGGCGGTCCGCGCCACCCCCACGATCTCGATGCTCTCGCTGTCGCCGAAGAAGTGGAAGCGCTGGCCGATGGGGTCCTTGCCGGCCAGGAACTGGTCGACCATGAACTGGTTGACCACCGCCACCCGCGGCGCCCCCTCGCGGTCGGCGGCGGAGAGGGCGCGGCCGCGCAGGATCGGCACCCCGACGGTCTCGAAATAGCGCGGGGCCACGGCGTTGACCTCGATCAGGATGCCGGTGTCGTCGGTCTTCTCCTGGCTGTCGAGGAAGAGCGAGCGAGAGATCGACCCCTGGAAGGGGGCGGCCTGGGCGACCGTCGCCGCGGCGACCCCGGGGAGCGCGGCGATCCGTTCAGTGAGCTGGCGGGTGAAGGTCCGGCCGCGCGCCTCGTCGTAGCCCTGGCGGCCGAGGTCGAAGCCCAGGCGCAGCAGCCGGTCGGCGTCGAACCCCGGGTCGGCCTGCTGCGCCGCGCCCAGGCTGCGCAGGAAGAGGCCGGCGGCGATGAGCGCCACCAGCGACAGGGCGACCTGCCCGGCGACCAGCAGGTTGCGGCCGGCGAGCCGGCGGCCCGGCGCGCCTCCCGGCGCCGCCTTGCTCTTGAGGGCGGTGACCAGCTCGGGCCGCGAGGTCTGGAGGGCGGGGACGAGGCCGAAGAGCAGGCCGGTGGCGAGCGACAGCCCCAGGGTGAAGGCGAGCACCCGCCCGTCGATCCCCAACTGGAGGTCGGCCTTGATCGGCAGGCGCAGCGTCGGCAGCACGCCGGAGAGGAGATGGTTGGCCCAGGCGGCGAGGAGCAGGCCGCAGGCGCCGCCCAGAAGAGAGAGAAGGAGGCTTTCGGTCAGCAGCTGGCGGACCAGGCGGCTCCGCCCGGCGCCCACAGACAGGCGGACAGCGATCTCCTTGCGCCGCGCCGAGGCCCGGGCGAGGAGAAGATTGGCGACGTTGGCGCAGGCGATCAGGAGCACCAGCCCGACCACGGTCAGCAGCAGGGCGGAGGAGGCGACGACCCCCTGCCGGGCGTTGGGGTTCAGGGTGGCGAGCGGCACGACCTTGAAGCTCCTCCCCCGGTTCTCCTTGGGGAAGTCGTGCTCCAGGCGGCGCGACAGGGCGGTCGCCTCGGCCTGCGCCTGGCCCAGGCCCAGCCCGGGCTTCAAGCGCGCGATGATCTGGATCGTGAGCCCCCGGCGCTGCCCATACCAGTTGGCGGACGGGTCGGGGCGGATCTGGCGGTTCATCGCCATCGGCACCCAGAGCTCGGGCCGCACGCCGACGTCGGTCCCGGTGAACGCGGCCGGGGCGATCCCGATGACCGAGAAGGGGTGGCTGTTGATGGAGATCGTGCGGCCGACGGCGCCCGGATCGGCGCCCAGCCGCTCGCGCCAGAAGTGGTCGGAGAGGACCACGACCGGCCGGCCGGCTCCCTCCTGGTCGTCCTCCGGGGAGAAGGTGCGGCCGCGGGCGGCGCGGACACCCAGGACGTCGAAGTAGTTGCCGGAGGCCATCTGGCCGACCAGCACGATCGGCTCCCCCTGGCCCACCACCACGTTCATCCCCGCCCAGTCGTAGCCCAGGACGCCGGCGAACGACTGGTTCTGGTCCCGGAGGTCCTTCCAGTTCTGGTGGGCGGAGGGGATGAACCCGGGGTTCTTCTGGTCGTTGGTGAAGATCGACACCAGGCGCCCGGGCGCGGCGACCGGCAGGGCGCGCAGGAACAGGGCGTCCACCAGGCTGAAGATGGTGGTATTGGCCCCCACCCCGAGAGCGAGCGAGGCCACGGCGGCGGCGGTGAACCCCGGCTGCTTCCAGAGGAGGCGCCAGGCGTAGCGGAGATCCTGGAGGAGGCGTTCCATACCGGCCAAGTCTACACGGCGCCGGCGGGGGGCAGGGGGGCAGCGCTAGCGTCCGGATCTGGCGTCCATTCTTGCGTCCGGTAGCGTCCGGTAGTGTCCGGCGGACGCTAGACTCCCATCCTGGCCACCAGGGTTCCGTGTCGTGGCGGTGCCGTCCTGGTGCCACGCTCGAGCAGATAGGCGACCACAAGCTACTCATTCTGTTCAGTCAAGTCGCTACGGGTTCCAAGCGGCAGGACTTCTGGGATCGAGCAGAGCCGGCAAGACGCGAACCGCTCGTAGCAGGGATGCGACTGGACGCTTCCGGACGCTAACCGCCTCGCTTTCGGACGCTACGAGAACCTTCTGGACGCTAGCGGGCTCTTTTTGGACGCAGAAAGGAGCTTACCGGACTCCAGGAAGAGGTGTTCGGACACCAAAAGGAGCTTTCTAGAGTCCGGTACGAGCTTCACGGAGTCCGAACAGCTCTTCCCGGAGTCCAAAGCGTTCCATCCGGACGCTAAAAAGCTCTGCTCGGACTCCGCTGAGCTCTTCCCGGAGTCCGGAGCGTTCCTTTCTGTGTCTAAAAGGAGCTGCGTAGCGTCCGGAAGGTTCGGTTAGCGTCCGTAGGGCTCGACGGCAGGGGCAGGAACCGTCGCGCCCGAGAGCTGTGAAGGTAGACTCCTCCCATGGTACCCGCGCCCCTGGCTTGGCGGCCTCGCTACGCGTTCTCCCCAGCGGTCGTGCGTTCGCTCCTGGAGGTCGAGGCGGCCCGCGCGGTCGTCGAGCACACGCCGGTGCCGCCGGGAGCGGCGGAAGAGCTGCGGCACCGGGCGCGCCTGCGCTCTACCCACTACTCGACGCGGATCGAAGGCAACCGGCTCACCCTGGACGAGGCCGCGGCGGTGATCGAGGGCGGGCGCCTCCGTTTCCATGGCCGGGAACGGGACATCCATGAAGTCCGCCACTACTGGCATGCCCTGCTGCGCGTCGAAGAGTGGGCCGCCCAGGGAGGGCCGCTCACCGAGGAGCGCCTCCGCCGTCTTCATGGCCTCGTCGAACGGGGTCCGCGGGCGCGGCCGACACCCTATCGCGATGGCCAGAACGCCATCCGCGACGCGGGAACGGGACTCCTCGTCTACCTGCCTCCGGAAGCCCATGACGTGCCCGAGCTCATGGCAGCGCTCGTTCGCTGGGTAGAGGGGGAAGACGCGGCGCAGTTGCCGGTGCCGATGGTCGCCGGGCTCGCCCACTACCAGTTCGTGACGATCCATCCCTACTACGACGGCAACGGCCGCACCGCCCGCCTGCTCGCGACCTTCCTCCTCCACCGCGGCGGCTACGGGCTGAATGGCTTCTTCTCTTTGGAGGAGCACCACGCCCGCGACCTGCAGGCCTACTACGACTCTCTGGTCACCCACCCCCACCACAACTACTACGAAGGCCGCGCCGACGCCGACCTCACTCCGTGGCTGGAGTATTTCCTCCACACCCTGGCGACGGTGTTCACGGCGGCCCAAGAAGAGGCGTTGGCCGCGGCGCAGCAGGGGCGCATCGTAAAGCCCGAGGCGATCCGGAACCTCGAGCCCCGCGCCCGGGTGGCGCTCGGCCTCCTCGCCAACCGGGAACGGATCACCGCCCACGAGGTGGCAGTGGCCCTCGGGCTCTCGGACAGAATGGCCCGGGTCCTGCTGCACAAGTGGGTGGAAGACGGCTGGCTGGAGGTGGCCGACAGCTCGCGACGGGCGCGGGCCTACCGGTTATCGGCAATTTATCGGCAATTTATCGGCAATTCATCGGCAGCGGGCGAAGCCGGCTGAAGGAGGCGGGGCCTCCCGGGCGCCATCACTCGCGCCGATACCAGTCGACCCAGGCGGAGAAGGGGCAGTCCTCTTTCGGCTCGGAGCCGAACCGCAGGACGTGACCGTCGGGATCCTCCACGTGCATCTCGTACGCCCATGGATAGTTGACCGGCGCGAGCCGGATGTTGGCCCCCTTCGCCGCGTACTCCTTGAAGAGCGCCGCGGCATCCTCGACACCGATCCAGACCCAGGTCCCGGGATTCCCCTGGTCGCCCTCGCACAACATGAGGGAGGCGCGGTCGCGGGAGACCGATGCCATGATCCCGGGGGACTGCCAATGCAGCTTGAACCCGAGGACGCCAACGTAGTGGTCCAGGCTGACCGCGAGGTCGCGAACCCGGAAAATCGGGATGGAGCCTTCAAATCGGGTGCCAGACGCGTTCGATGCCTCGGTTCCAGACATAAATGTCACTCCGGCTCTGGTGTATGACCGATGTCCATCCAGTATAGCCAATACCCGTCCAGTGGAATCGCACCGTGCTTCAGGTAGAAGGCCCGACACGGATTCTCCGGCGGGGCGTCGACGATCACCCTGGTGCTGTTCTGCGCTATGAACCATTCCCGTAGCGGCTGCAGGAGCCGCTCGCCGATCCCTTGGCGCTGCCACTCCGGGAGCACGAACATCCACTCTAGCTCCGCGCTGCAACCCCTTCGCGTCGAGCGGTGGCCGGCGATGAAGCCGACGATCCCTTCGTCCGGTTCGGCGACGAACATCACCCGCTCGGCCAGCGCGTACCTGGGGCCGTAGGTCCCGGCAAAGTACCCGGAGACTCGCGGCAACAGGCGCCGGTACTCCGATTCGTCCTCCAAGGAATCTTTGTAGTGCGCCGCCGCCACCATGGTGCGGGCCTGCACCCGGGCGATCGCGTCGAGGTCGAAGGCGGCGGCGGGTCGGATCAGCATGGAGCCTACTTTCCCGCGGCGGACCTTTACCTATGCCACTTGTGCATGCAGACGGACACCCAGTGCGCGCGCAACCTTCAGCACGGTAGCAAAGCTGGGATTGCCATTCTCGCTGAGTGCTTTGTACAAGCTCTCTCGGCTCAGCCCGGAATCGCGTGCGACCTGCGTCATGCCCCGCGCGCGGGCGATGTCGCCAAGAGCGCGCGCAATCCCCGCGGCATCGTCGGGAGCCTCTTCGAACCAGGCATCAAGGTAAGCGGCCATCTCTTCGGGTGTACGAAGCTGTTCGGCGACGTCATACACGATCGTCTTGGTCTTGGCGGTCGTCGTTTTTTCAGTCTTCCTGGTCATGATGAGGAACTCCTAAAGGTCCTTGGCGAGAGCGATGGCAGTCTTGATGTCCTCGGCTTGCGTTGACTTGTTTCCTCCGGCAAGCAGCACGATCAGGGCTCCGTCACGCTCCGTGTAGTAGACCCTGTAACCAGGGCCAAAATCGATTTTCAACTCGCAGACGCCATGGGTGAGGACGCGATGCTTGCCGGGATTGCCGTGGACAAGGCGGTCAACGCGGACTTGAACACGCGCGCGCCCCGCAAAGTCTTTGAGGGAGTTGATCCAATCACGGTAAACCTCGGTAACCCTGACGAGCACGGTTACAAATGTAGCCTATAGGCTACAAAAATGTCAAGGCCGCACGTGGCATGGCAGCGCGACAGGGTCTTCGAGTTCAGCCGAGCCGGGAGGTGAGAATCTCCTACCGCACCCGCACCTTGGCATCCACCGACATGCCCGGCCGCAGATCCTCGATCTTCTGCCCTGGATCGAAACGGATGCGCACGGGGAGCCGCTGGACGACCTTCACGAAGTTGCCGGTGGCGTTTTCAGGCGGCAGGAGGCTGAAGCGGGCGCCGGTCGCGCCGGCGATGCTCTCGACCTTGCCCCGGTAGTCGCGGTCGTAGCTGTCGACGTGGATCGTCGCCTCCTGGCCGGGATGCATCAATTCGAGCTGGGTTTCCTTGAAGTTCGCCGTCACCCAGAGGTCGTTGGTCTGGATGACCGTCAGGAGCGGCTGGCCGGTCTGCACCTGCTGGCCGACCTCGACCGACTTGCGGCCGACGATCCCGGCGACCGGGGCCACGAGCCTGGTGTTGGCGAGGTTGATGCGGGCGATCGTAAGCTGGGCCTTGGCGCTCGCCAGGCTGGCGCCGGCCGATCCGGACTGCTCGCGGGCGGCCGTGATCTGCTCCGGCGCCGAGCCGGCGCGCAGGAGGTCCGCCTGCTGCTGCACCACCTTGCCCTCGGCCTGGCGGACGCGGTTCTCGCCGGCGATCACGTCGGCCCGCGCCGCCTCCAGGGTGGCCTGGGCGGTCTTCGCGTCGGCCTCGCGCGCTCCGTACTCCGAGCGCGAGACCTCCTGTTTGGCGAGCAGGCTCTCGTAGCGCTGCCGGTCCGCCTCGGCCCGGCGGTAGACCGCGTCGGCCTGCTGGACCTTGGCCCGCGTTGCGTTCAAGTTGGCCCGCTCGGTCCCCACCGCGTCCCGCGCCTGGCCCAGGGTGGCCTGGGCGATCTGCAGCTGTCCGGTGGCATTGGCCGAGGTGACCGGCACCTGGGCCTGGGCCGCCGCGGCGGTCGCCGTGAGGCGGGCGACCTCGGCCTCGGCCCGGGCGACCTCCGCCTGGTAGGTCACCGGGTCGAGCTGGACGAGCACCTCGCCCGCCTGCACCGGGTGGTTGTCCTCGACGTCCGGACTGACCGAGAGCACCGTGCCGTCGACCTTGGCCGAGACCGGATTCAGATGGCCGTCGACCTGGGCGTCGTCGGTGTCCTCGAAGTTACGGGCGTGGAGCCAGTAGAGGAAGCCGCCCAGGAGGGCGACCACGGCGACGACGATCGCGACGATCCGCACCCGCGGCGACAGGCCCGGCTTGCGCGGCGCCTCATTCCCGGACTCCTGGCTCGTGCTTTCGGCTGGAGGAGCCGCTGGAGAGCGCTGCTGCCGCGGCGGTGCCGGCGTTTCGACTTCCTGTGCCATGACGTCACTTCCCTCCCGGGTTCGGGCTGCTCGTTCCGCTGACCCCGCTGAGATATTGCTTCACTCCCTGCTCGGCCAGCCCCATGGCGCGCAGCAACGAGAGCTTGCTGAAGTTATGGGAAAAAAGGCTGGCGATGTAGTTTTCGTGCGCCGCCGCGACCGATCCGGCGGCGAGCACCACCTCGACGTTGTTGGTCACCCCGTTCTGGAAGCGGTCCTGCGCCTGGGTCAGGGCCTGCTCGGAGAGCTCGACGGTCTTCTCCGCCACCTCGACCGAGGTCTGGGACGCCTGGAGGTCCAGAAAGGCGCTCCGCACCTCGGCGTCGAGCCGCGCCTTGTAGTCGGCGAGCTCGGCCTTCCGGCGCTCCAGGGTGGCCGCGGCCTGGGCCTCGGCCGCTCCGGTCCGGCCGCCGTTCCAGATCGGCACCGAGACCGCGGCGTTCAAGGTATAGGTGCCGTCGGTCGTTCCCAGGGTCTTCCCCACCCGGCCGTAGTCGGCGGAGACCCCGACGGTCGGCAGCCGCTCGTCGCGCACCGCCCGGTAGGCGAGATCGGCGGCGGCGAGGGCGCTCTCGGCGCTCTTGTAGTCGCTCCGCGACTGGTAGGCGAGTTGCAGCGCCTGCTCCTGGGCCGGGCCGGTCCACGGCTGGTAGGCGACCGCGGTGGTCACCCGGAAGCGCTGCCCCGCGGGCAGGCCGATGGCGCGGGCGAGGCCGAGCTTGTCCTTCTCGAAGGCGGCCTGGGTCACCGCCAGCCGCTGGTCGTCGGTCTGCCGCTGCACCCGGGCGCGCAGCGAATCGATCGAGGGGACCACCCCGGCCTCGACCTGGTGCGCCGCGAGCTGGTCCAGGGCCTGGGAGGACTTGAGCTGCGCCTGGGCGGTCTCCACCCGGGCCTGGTCGGCGACCAGCTGGAAGTAGGCGGCGCCCACGGCGAGCACGACGACGTCCCGGGCGTCGGCGGCGGAGAGGTGGGCCGCCCGGGCCGACTCGCGCGACGCCTGGTAGTTGCGCAGCGCCTCCAGGTTGAGGATCTGCTGGCTGACGCTCACCCGGGCGTCCTGGTAGCTGAACGGGCCGATGACGTCCGGCAGCCCGGGGATCTTGAAGCCGAAGGTGACGAGCGCCAGCTCGCCCTTGAACTGCCGCACCGTCCCGTCGAGCTGGGGGAGGAGGGCGGAGAGGGCGCGTTGGCGCAGCGACTCGGCCAGCCGGGCGTCGATGTCGCCGTCGATCGCCCCGAGGTTCGTTTGCAGACCCCGGTCGATGGCGTCTTCGAGCGAGAGCGGGATCTCCTCGGCGGTCGCCGTCCCCTGGGGGACGCTGCCGAAGAAGGGCGAGGGGGAGCGGCTGACCAGGGAGCCCGCGGTGGGTGGGGCGGGCCGCGGGGTGGCGATGGCCCCGGCCGTGGCGCCGATACCGCCGGGCGGGTACCCGGGGGGCGCCTGGGCGGCGAGCGGCGCCGCGGCGAGCGCGGGCAGGGCCGCTCTGAGGGAAAAAACGAGGAGACGTTCGAGCGTTCGCATAAGAGTTGGGGAGCTACTCCACATGGATCCGGCCCCCCTTCTGCGGCAGCACCGGCTTGAGCAGCCAGCAGAGGGGGATCAAGGCGAAGCAGAAGAGGGCCGTCATGCGGAAACAGTCGAGGTAGGCCATGGCGCCGGCCTGGCGGTTGATCAGGGCCGCGATCGTCCCCTGCGCCTGCTGGGCGGCCTGGTAGGAGCCCGAGCCCGAGGCCATGAAGCGGCGGGTGAGGCCGGAGAGCAGGGAGCGGTAGGCCGGGTTGCCGGCCGCGGTGTTCGCCACCAGGTCGTTGTGGTGGATCTGGCTGTAGCGGGAGACCAGCGAGATCACCGTGGCGATGCCGAAGCTCGCCCCTAAGTTGCGCGACAGGTTGAACAGCGACGAGGCGGCGTTGCTCTTCTCCGGCGGCAGGCGCGAGAAGCAGGCGGTCGAGATCGGGGTGAAGAGGAAGGCGATCCCCGCCCCCTGGAAGAGGCGGTAGAAGGTGATCGTCCAGTAGTCGACCTCGAGGTTGATGTGCGAGGTGAGCCAGAGGGCGCACCCGGCCAGCAGGAAGCCGAAGGAGATGAGCTTGCGAGCCGAGATCCGGTTGGAGAGGACGCCGGTGACCGGCAGCAGGGCCATGACGACGAAGCCCGAGGGGGAGAGGACCTTGCCGCTCTCCATCGCCGTGTAGCCCAGGACGTTCTGCAGGAACTGCGGCACCAGCACCGTGCTGCCGAAGAGGGCGAAGCCGAGGCCGAAGATGAGGACGTTCGAGATGGCGAAGTTCCGCTCCTTGAACAGTCTGAGGTCGACGATCGGGTTCTCCCGCGTCAGCTCCCAGAGGACGACCGCGACGAGCGCCCCGGCCGCGAGAATGCTGCAGAAGACGATGAAGTGCGAGCCGAACCAGTCCTCCTCCTGTCCCTTGTCGAGCACCACCTGGAGGAAGCCCAGGCCGACGGAGAGCAGGCCGATGCCGATGTAGTCGATGCGAATCTTGCCGCGCAGCTGCCGCACCCGCTCGACCAGGTAGGGTGGGTCGTGGATGAGGCGCGAGGTGAGGACGACGGCGATCACCCCGACCGGCACGTTGATGTAAAAGATCCAGCGCCAGCTGTAGTTGTCGGTGATCCAGCCGCCCAAGGTCGGGCCGATGGCCGGCGCCAGGACCACGGCCATGGCGTAGACGGCGAAGCCCATGCCCCGTTTCTCGGGCGGGAAGGAGTCGGCGAGGATGGCCTGGGTGCTCGGCTGGAGACCGCCGCCGCCCAGCCCCTGGAGGATGCGGAAGAAGATCAGCATCGGCAGGCTCCAGGCGAGGCCGCAGAGGAACGAGGAGAGCGTGAAGAGGACGACGCAGGTCATGTAGAACGGCTTCCGGCCGAAGAGGTTCGACAGCCAGCCGGAGAGCGGCAGGACGATGGCGTTGGCCACCAGATAGGAGGTCAGGACCCAGGTGCTCTCGTCCTGCGTCGCCGAGAGGCTCCCCGCGATGTGGGGGAGCGAGACGTTGGCGATCGAGGTATCGAGCACCTCCATGAAGGTCGAGAGCATGACCACCATGGAGATGACCCAGGGGGAGATCACCGGGATGGCGGACGGTGCCCGTTCGATACCGGAAGCGCCGCCGGCGCCGGCGGGCTGGGCAGGATTGGCGACGCTCACGGGGTCCTCCCGGCGGTCGCCGCCGGCGCCTGTCGCCCGGCGCAGCTCAAGCTCTCGACGGCGCTCTCGACCGCGGTGGCGATCAGGCGCTCCCGCTCGGCCCAGGGGAAGTCGGGACGGGCGATGAGGAGAGAGGTCAGCCCGTGGACCGTGGCCCAGGCCAGCTGGCTCGCCACCTCGACCGCCTGCGGATCGGGGGAAACCCCGCCCTCCGCCAGGCAGGCCGCGACGTGGCCGCGCAGGCGCTCGAAGGCGCGCCGGCCGATCTGCTCGCGCCGGCCGAGGGCCTGCGGCTCGCGCAGCGGCGTCATGAAGGTCAGCTGGTAGTGGTGTGGATGGGCGAGGCCGAACTCGACGTAGTTGCGCAGCCCCTGGCGCACCCGCTCGCCGGGCGGCAGACCGGCTTTGTCCAAGCGGTCGCTCAGGGTTGCGAAGCGGGTGAAGGTCTCTTCGCAGATGCAGTCCAGGATGTCGGCCTTGTCCTCGAAGTGACAGTAGATGGCCATCGGCGTGCAGCCGACCCGCTGGGCGATCTTGCGCAGCGAGACGCTGCCGTACCCCTCGGTCGCGAACAGCTCGCGGGCCGCGTCCAGGATCTCCTGGCGCAGCGAGTCCGGGCAGTCGGGAGTGCGCCGGCGGGCGGAGTGGGGGGGCGGGGTCATGGCGGTTACGAGGCCCTGGAGGAGCCTCCCGGCGCTCCAGGTATACGGCGTATACTAGAGGGTAAACCGAAGCTCGTCAATCCCGCAACCGCTGCGAGAAGAGAAGGCTCGACAGAAGGACAAGCTTTTGGCATAAAATAAAAAGCCCCGCACCGTGGAGGGAGGCGGCGCGGGGGGAGGAGAGGGAGCTGAAGGAGATTGTCGGAGTGTTTGGCTCCGTGAACGGGCTCAACTCCCACGGCCCGTTCACGCCTTTTACAACAGGGAATCGTGGCGCTCGATTCCCTACTGCTTCAGTCAACAATCGCTCATTCAGTCCTCGCCTGGTGTGTTCCCGGCGGTCGGTAAAAGGTTCTCGAAGGTCCCCCGCGGGTCCCCTTCTCCGGCGAGGAACGTCTACAATCCTCGTGCCATGCGCATCTTCCTGACCGGCGGGACCGGCTACATCGGCAAGGCCCTCGCCCGGCGGCTGGTCGCGGCGGGGCACGAGGTGCGGGCCCTGGTGCGGGCCACCAGCCAGACCGCCCCCCTGACCGAGTTGGGGATCGCGACCTTCGCCGGCGATCTCGCCGACCGCACCTCGATGCGCGAGGGGATGTCGGGGAGCGATTGGGTGATCCACGCCGCCGCCGACGTCGTCCTTGACGGTCCGGCCGAGCGGATGCAGGCGGCGAACGTCGCCGGCAGCGAGAACGTCGCCTCCCTGGCCTACAAGCTGGGGGTGGGGCGCTTCCTCTCGGTCTCCTCGATCGCCTTCTTCGGCGGCAGCCCCGAGGAAGGGCCGCCAGGAACGGAGGAGCAGACCCCCATCGCACCTTTCCCCACCCTCTACAGCGCCACCAAGCACGCCGGCGAGAGGGCCATCCGCGAGTGGGCGAAGAAGGGATTGAAGGTGAACACCGTCTACCCCAGCCTGGTCTACGGCCCGCCGGGCAAGCGGCAGGGGACCAACTCGATCCTCGCCCAGCTCTATAAGGGACGCTTCCCCGTCCTCGTGGGAGGGAAGCACCGGATGTCGATGGTCTTCCTGGACGACGTGGTCGACGGCATGGTGCGGGTGCTGGAGCGGGCGCCGGTCGGCCGTGACTACCTGCTGGCCGGCGAGGTCACCACCCTGGCCGCCCTGGCGGCGAAGATCGAGGCCCTGGGCGGGGCGAAGGCGCCGCGCCTCGACCTCCCGGTCGGCCTGGCGCGGGCCGCGGCGGCGCTCGTCTCCCCCCTCTTCCGCCTGGTCGGCCGCCGTCCCCCCTTCACCCCCAGCCAACTCGGCAGCCTCACCCGCGAGTGGGCCTTCGACGACACCCGCGCCCGGACCGAGCTCGGCTGGACCCCCCGCGGCCTCGACGAAGGGCTGCCGCCGACGTTGGCGCTGTTTTCCGGGTAGCGGCGACCGGGTCCTTTCTGTCCGGTCGTGTGTCTCCGGACACAAAGCCGGCTCACCGGACGCAAAGAGCCGCGAACGGACGCTATTCGGCAAGAAAGAGGCGGTAAAACCGACGCGACCGAACGCTAAAGACGGGTGACCGGACGCAAACGACCTGCGACCGGACGCTAGGAGGCCGTTTCCGGGACGCGCGCGAGCAGCGAGCGGACACAAAAGACCCGCGAACGGACGCTGGAATTGGGTTCCCGGACGCTGGGAAGCCTTGTCCGGACGCTGGAAAACCGCGACCGGACGCTAAATTCGCGTCTCCGGACGCTCGGCGCGGTTGCCGAGCGGCCGGGAGAAGCTTCCCGGAGGAAGAGAACCGGTCTCCAGCGTCCGGAAACGCCGTCCCAGCGTCCGGTCAACGGAATTTTGTGTCCGGTCGCGAGCGATTAGCGTCCGGAATCGAGATTCCAGCGTCCGGAAAGACGATTCCAGCGTCCGGTCGCAGCTTCCCAGCGTCCGGCGGCAGGCGCAGCGCGTCCTGAATTACGCCTTGCCGGGGGTTTTCACCGGTTTTCACCCCAGGCTACCGACCTAAGCCCCTTCGGGGCGAGTGGGTCCCAGGATCCAGCGATCCTCGCGCGTCAACACCGCCCGCTTGACTCCCGCCGCCCGCCGCGCGACCATGCACCCTTCGAGAGGGGGCCCATGCACACGATTTTCAAGGACTTCACCTTCGCCGCGGCGCACTCGATCCGGGGGCACACCCGCGGCTGCCAGAACCTGCACGGGCACAACTACCGAGTGCGGGTCCACCTGGCGGCCGAGCGGCTGGACCCCCTGGGCATGGTGCTCGACTATGCCGATCTGAAGGCGATTGTGCAGGAGATCCTCGCCCCCTTCGACCACCACGTGATCAACGAGATCCCGCCCTTCGACGAGCGCAACACCACGGCCGAGCTGCTCTCCGCCTACGTTTTCGACGAGGTGGGGAAGGGACTTGGGCGTTTCGACGCGGACGTCCGAGTGCGGGTCACCCGGGTCGAGGTGTGGGAGAACGATTCCTCCTGCGCCATCTACGAGCCCTGAGGGCCGGCCCCGAGAGGGGGGCTTGGCCGCCTCAAGGCGGGCGAGGCAGGTTGAGCCTGAAAGCGCAGGGGATGATCTTTCCTAAGTCCTCGCTAGATGCCTCCTCGCGAAAGCCTACTCCCCCCGCAGCTCCAGCCCCATCACCAGCAGGCTCGGCGAGCCGATCATCCCGTCGAGCATCTCGAAGCTCAGGTCCCGGCCTACCGCCGCAATGCCGCGGAGGAGGGCGCCTACCCCTCCCGTCAGGCGTGCTTTGGAGACCGGCGCCGTGGCGCGGCCGGATTCGACGGCGAAGCCCTGGACCGACAGGCTGAAGAGGTCGGCGTCGAGGTCCAGGTGCATGGCGCCCGGAGCGTCGATCAGGTAGTACCCCCGCTTCACCGCCTGAAGCAGGGAGGCGACCGAGATGCGCGGGTCGGGCTTGACGTAGAGGTGGGTGGGGCCGGGGGTCGGGAGGTCGCGCCAGCCGGGGCGGCGGCTGCAGCCGGTGGGAGTCATGCCGGTCTCCCCCACTTGCCACCAGGCGAGGAGCGGCTGGCGGAAGGTCCCCTCCTCGATGAGCAGCACCTCGCGGCAGGGCATCCCCTCGCCGTCCACCGGAGCCTCGAAGATGCCGCCGGGGAGCCGGCCGTTGTCGATCAGGGTCAGGCAGCGGTGGCCGATCCGGCCGCGGCGGTCGCGCAGAGCGGTGATCCGGGGCGTGCCCCGCGGACCGACGAGCAAGGGGAGAAGGCCGGCGAGGAGCCGGGCGGCGACCGGGGGGGCGAGCAGGATTTCCCCCGAGCCACCTTCCAATATCGCGGGCGGCTGGCCCGACCCGGCCACGATCAGGCGGTCGGCCAGGCGGCGGGCGAGAGCGCCGGGATGGAAGCGACGGCCCTCGCGCGCGGCGAGATAGAGGCGGGTGCAGGCGGCCGGGCGGCCAGGGCCGCTGGCTTCCAAATGGAGGGCGGCGACGCGGTGGCGGTAGCGGGCGGAGACGCCGCGGCTGCTCAGCAGCTCGGCCTCGCTCGATCCATCCTCCAGGGCGGCGTGGAGGAGGCGCGCGCCGGGGAGCTCGACGGCCAGCTCCCGGCCGATGCTCATCAGGAGCTTCAGGCCCTCGGTCTCGCCGATCAACGGGCTGTCGAGGTCGGAGGGCGGGTTCCAGGAGGCCGCCGGGGAGGGGTCGGGAAGGGTAAACGCGGGACCCGTCGGGACGGGCCAGGGTCCCTCCGGTTGCGGCTCGCCGGTGCCCGCGACCCAGAACGAGCCACGATGGCCGCCGGCCCGCACCGCCCAGGCGCGCTCCTGGCTGACCAGGGAGACCGGGCCGGTGAGGCCCAAGGTGAGCCGCCGGGAGCGGCCGCGCTTCAGGAAAACCTCGACCTCGTCGTGGCCGGCGCGGACCTTGAGCTCGCGCAGGACCAGGGCCGGCAGGCCGGTCGCGACGCCGGGCAGGGGCGCGGCCGGGGTCATAGGGAGCCCACCTCCACCCCTTCGAGGCGCAGGAGGAGAGCGGCGACCCGGCCGGCGAGGCGGCAGGGGCAGTCGGGCCTTCGGCGGGCGGGCGGGGAGGGCGCGGGAAGCGCGGACATCATGGATGGCTATGGTAGCAGCAGGCGAAATCGCGCCGGCTGTCTGCATCGTCCTGCGGTGTCCCCGAAGCCGCGGAGCATGACTTGACAAGAATATAACCCCTCAGGTATATTCGTCGATGGAAGAGGCGGGTGGCGCTCAACAGGTCGCTGGGCTCGGCTCTATGTCTACCGTGGAATCATCGTTTGCCATCCTCGCGGAGCCCAACCGACGGGCCATCTTGAGTCTGCTGCTCTCGTCGGAGCGCTCGGTTGGCGAGATCGAGCGCGAGCTTCGACTGTCGCAGCCGTCCGTCTCCAAGCACCTGCGAGTGCTGCGAGAGGCTGGGTTCGTGGAATCACGAATTGAAGCGCAGCGGCGCCTCTATCGACTGAGACCGGAGCCGCTCATGGAGCTCGACGCATGGCTCGTTCCCTTCCGGCGCTTCTGGTCAAAGCACGTCGATGCCCTGGAGCAACACTTGGACAAGATGGAGAAGGTGCCCTCTG
>Ga0137403_10000946_pt1 | contig 37030 bp, 34 predicted proteins | sample CZOMad2_1_16fung_FD_122057 | JGI IMG/M metagenome (GOLD analysis project Ga0137403, IMG submission 122057) | Vadose zone soil fungal communities from Angelo Coast Range Reserve, California, USA - CZOMad2_1_16fungal (Hybrid Assembly) | ecosystem: Environmental > Terrestrial > Soil > Vadose zone... | reverse complement strand
AATTCCAGATTCGCAGCATTCCTACGCTACTGATTTTCAAGCGCGGAAAGATGGTTGACCAAATCGTCGGCGCCGTTCCCAAGCAGACGATTGCTTCGCGACTGGCAGCGCAGCTTTGACATTCAGATAGGCCAACATTGCTGGAATTGCTGGGTTTTTAAGCTTTCCGAAAAGCCGGCGGATTCAAGCACCGCGCGAAAACGCTCACCAACAAGATTTCAATTGACTTCCAAGAATGGTGAATCGGCCGTTGCAGCAAGTAACTCCGACTATTCACCGTGTCAACTGCGCCGGCAACGGCTTATCGACTTTCGGCCGTACCGGCAGATTGGCGACTTCCCACATTGTCAGATACACGGTGCGCGCAACTTTTTCCATCTTCTCGTAATCGATCTTCTGCGCCTCGTCGCCGGGGCGGTGGTAGTCTTCGTGCACGCCGTCAAAAAAGAAAATGATCGGAATGCCTTTGCGCGCATAGTTGTAATGGTCGCTCCGGAAAAAGAAGCGATTCGGATCGGCCGGGTCGTCGTACTTCAGATCGTATTGCAGATTCAGATAGGACTTGTTTACCGACGCACTCAGCGCTCCCAGTTCCGTGCTCATCATAGTTGAGCCAATCACATAAATCTGGTTCGGACCCGAAAGAGTGGCGTTGCGCGGGTTGGTGTCGCCGTCTTTCTTGCTGCGCCCGATCATGTCGATGTTTAGCTGCGTTACGATTTGAGCAAGCGGGATCGTCGGATAGTCGGTGAAGTAACGCGAACCCCAAAGACCTTTCTCTTCGCCGCAATGCCAGACAAACAGAACGGATCGTTTGGGCCGCTGCTTCGCATGCGAAATTGCCTCAGCCATCGCCAGGATCGAAGTCGTGCCTGAACCGTCGTCATCCGCGCCATTGCAAATTGGATCGGCCGTACCCGGCGCGCAGATGCCTATGTGATCATAGTGCGCGCCGACGGCGACGTACTCGCTCTTCAGTTTAGGATCGCCGCCTTCCCAAACCGCGACCACGTTCTGAGTCATTGGATGATCAGGCTTGACTGCGACTGTGATGTTTACACTCCTTTTCGAATTCAAATCGAACGCCGCAATCGGCTCGGGGCCTGGCGCGCGACTGAGCAGCGTTGGCACATCGTACTTCTCGCCCTCAAACAGGGCGTTAGCCATCTTCATCGACATTAGAACTGTCGGCACGGGTGCATTCGCGGCTTGCGCCTGAAACTTTTCCACCGTTGCTCGCGCAGGTTGCATTGTGCGCTGGCGTTGTTGTTCCCAGTTCTGAATTGTCGCGGCTTCGGGAATCGTCAGGATACCTTTCGCGCCGTGCTGCTGCGCGTAGAGTGTGGGACTGGCCACGGTCTGACCCTGGTTTGCGCGCATCTCGGCCTGGGTCACACCCGGTGGCAATCCCTGTCCGAGCACGACCATTATTCTGTCCTTCACGTCGATCCCTTTGTAGTCATCCATGTTCTTTGACTTAATGATCCAGCCGCGACCTACGTAGACCAGCGGACCGTTGAGCGTCGCGCCAACCGTGTTCGGCAAAAAGTCGTCTCCGAAATTGAACTTCTGTCCGTTGACCTCGGCAGCAGTGCGAGCCGGATCGACCTGGTCGCGCCGCAAAGCGATCTTTTGAAAGAAAGTGCCGCCATCGCCGGCAGGTTTGAAGCCCCAGCGCTCCAGATTCATGGCGATAAACTTTGCAGTCGTGTCCAGTCCGCGCGAAGGCGTGTCGCGGCCTTCCATCTCGTCCGAAGCGATGAATGAAAGATAGTTTCTCAACTGCGCGGCGGAAATCGTGTCCACGCCGCGAGCCGCGCTTGTCCTGGTGGCCGCTGGCGTTTTGCCGACTTTGCGCTGCGCGAAGGTGGTGGGCAACGCGAACGACAGCGCGAGCAGAATGACGAGTGAATAGAGCTTAAGTTTGCGCATTATGATTCCTTTATTAGTTGAGTGTGCCGGACTAATGAGGTCAGTACCGGGAGCGGTAGCGACGGGGTCTCAACGCTCCAGACGAGGCGAGTCCGCAAGAATAGACCCAGTCGCTATCGCTTCCGGTACTGACCTCACTGCTCGCCACAAGTTTAAGACGCGAGAAAACGGAAAACGGTTACGCGTGTTGCACTGCACCCACAAGCTTGGTCAACGAATCCTTCGCGTCTCCGTAGAGCATGCCGGTGTTCGCCTTGAAGAAGAGCGGATTCTCGAGCCCGGAAAATCCTTTGCCCTGTCCGCGCTTCAGCACCACCACTGATTTTGCGTGATCGACTTCCAAAATTGGCATGCCGGCAATCGGACTGTTGGGATTGTCACGGGCGTCGGGGTTCACGACATCGTTGGCGCCGATCACGACGACCACGTCGGTCGATGGAAACTCCGGATTGATCTGTTCCAATTCGTACAGTGATGAATAAGGAACGTTCGCCTCCGCCAACAGCACGTTCATATGTCCGGGCATGCGGCCGGCCACCGGATGAATACCGTACTTGACGGTGACGCCGCGCTTCTCGAGCGTGTCGCCAAGTTCGCGCACGACATGTTGGGCTTGCGCAGTCGCCATCCCGTAACCGGGAACGAACACCACCTGGTTTGCATACGCGAGTTGCACGGCGATGTCTTCCAGTCCCACTTCGCGCATCTCGCCTTGCTCGCCTTCGACGCCGGCCACAGTCGCCGCGCTGCCGAAGGCGCCAAACAGCACGTTAGTGATCGAACGATTCATCGCCCGGCACATCAGGATCGAAAGAATGAATCCCGAGAAGCCGTCCAACGTGCCCGCGATAATCAGCACATTGTTCGAAAGCACAAAGCCCGTCGCCGCCGAAGCCAGACCCGCGTACGAATTCAGCAGTGACATCACTACCGGCATGTCCGCAGAGCCAATCGGCAGCACCAACAAGATGCCGAACAGAAACGCAAAGCCCAGCATGAGATAGAAAGGAACGACCGCAGTCGGCACAAAGATCAAGTAGATGAACAGTCCGATCGTGGTCGCCAACAGCAGCATGTTGAAAATGTTCTGCCCGCGATAGACCAAAGGCTTGCCCGGCACCAGGCCCTGCAACTTGGCGAAAGCAATTAAGCTCCCTGTCGTCGTGAGCGAGCCGAGCATGATCTCAAAGCCCATCGCGCTCATCTTTAAGTGGCCCAGCTCGACCAGCGGTTTGAAGCCATGCGTATAGGCGTAATACTCAGCAATGCCCACCAGAGCTGCTGCAAACGCGCCGAATGCGTGTGATAGTGCCGTCCGTTGCGGCATCGCGGTCATCGGCACCCAGACACCCATGGCCGCGCCCAGTGTCGAGCCGAGCAGGAGTCCGACGATGATCCAGGTGAAGCTGACGATCTCGAAATGCATGAGGGTGCCGACGATGGCCATCATCATGCCGAACTCAGCCAGGTGCATGCCGCGCTTGGCGGTTTCAGGATGGCTCAGGCCTTTCAGCCCGAGGATGAAAAGGATCGAGGCGAGCAGGTAACTGAATTCGATGAAATAGGTTTGCCAGTGCATCTTAAATTTCAAGCAGCCAGCGAAGCTGGCGAAATATTAGTAGCCCACAGCGCCAGCTGTGGGTATCAATCGCAAAAGCAGTTGAGCTCCGAAAGGAGCGACATAAAACCGCGATTCCTTCGTCGATCGGAATTGATCTATGTCGCCCGCTTCGAGGGCTTGGTTCTGTTGGCGTCGTGTGACCCACAGCTTGCGCTGTGGGCTACTGGTATCTCGTCAGCTGCGCTGGCTGGTTGAAAGTGATCAGTAAACATGTTGCCGTCAGCTTCACTTCTTCTGCGCGTCCTTCCGCTTGAACATCCGCAGCATCCGGTCGGTGATCACGAATCCGCCGACCACGTTCGTTGTCGAGCACACCACTGCGATAAATCCCAGCACCGTGGCGACCGTCCCGTGCCCAGAACCGGCAATCACGATCGAACCCACCAAAGAGATGCCCGAGATAGCATTCGTCGCCGACATCAAAGGCGTGTGCAGCAGCGGCGGCACGCGCGAGATGACCTGGTAGCCAAGAAATGCGGCCAGCACGAAAACGTAAAGCGCTGCGATTAAGGATTCAGATGACATCTACAGTTCTCCCCGTTCTTCCTTGGTTCACACTCGCTTTATCGTACGTTCACGCATGATGGTTTCACGACAATCATCATTCATGTTTATTGAACCGAATCCGAGTGTCAGTTACTACGACGAAGTGAGTCGCTATTGCATCACCGTGGAGACTCAGCAATTGACCAAGCACATGGATCTTGTTGGTTAGCCGTTCGTTGACTAAGCGAAGAAAAACGACGCCGTGATGCGGGCGTCGTTCGCGAAACACTTTCTCTCCAAAGCCTCGATCATTAGTGATCAGAATGCGTCCTTCGAGTTGCGCAATCTCAATGACCCTATCATCGTCAATTCCGCGTGCCTGATGATAAACCGAGAATACGTCGTGGCCTTGTTGCTCCAGCCAATTCGCCACCGCGGGGCCGGTGCACTCATCAACCAGAAACTTCATCTACGCATGCTCCATCTCGAGCGGAACGAATGATGTGTCTTCAAGGGCTTTGGTGGCAAACAGAAAGCATGCCTGAATGTCCTCTTCCATTAGACCATCGTATTCCTGCGTGATCTCCGCCGCCGTTGCCCCATGTGCCAGCAGGTTCAGAATATGATCGACCGTCAGTCGCGTGCCTTTGATAACAGGCTTGCCCACCATTACCTTGGGATCGAGAGTTATTCTCGCGAGCAGCTCTTCGTCTTTCATTGGTAGATCTCCATTCAGCGTTGCCGCTTGCACCTACTTTACCACTGCTTCTATCGCCGCAGCCACGCGCTGATTCACGCATTTACCTTCGTGCGTAACGCACGCCGGCCCAACCACGGTGTCGTTCATGTCGATATGCAGCGCGCCGTCTTTGATCAGCAGATTAAGAAACGCCGTGACGTTGCGCGAATATAGCTGGCTGGCATGCACCGGGACCGTACCGGGAAGATTTGTCGGCGCGAGGATCACGACTCCGTCGCGCTCGACTTCTTCATCGGCTTTGCTGAGCGTGACGTTGCCGCCCGTCGAGCCGGCGAGATCGATAACTATCGAGCCGCGCTTCATGCCGTGCACTGCGGCTTCATCCATCAAAACTGGCGCGCGCCGGCCGGGCACTTGCGCGGTTGTGATTACCACGTCGGCGGTCTGTGCGTGTTCGGCTATCAAGGCGCGACCGCGGGCCAACGCTTCTTCGCTTAACTCAACTGCGTATCCGCCCTTGTCTTCAGTTTGTAGTCCGCCCAGATCGACTTCCAAAAACTTTGCTCCCAGGGATCTGACCTGTTCGCCCGCGGCAGCGCGCACGTCATAAGCTTCGACGACGGCACCCAGTCTTCGCGCCGTAGCAATCGCCTGCAATCCCGCAACGCCGGCGCCCAGCACGAGCACGCGCGCGGGCGGCACGGTTCCGGCCGCGGTCATCAGCATCGGGAACATGCGCGGAATGCGGCCGGCACCGAGCAGCACGGCTTTGTACCCCGACACCGTGGCCATCGAAGACAGCGCGTCCATCGATTGCGCGCGGGTGATGCGCGGCACCAACTCCATCGCGAAGGTTGTTAAGCCATGTTCCAGGGCCGGAACCAACTCGGCAGGTTCATCGAGCGGACGCAGAAAGCCGAGCACGGCCGCGTTTGCTTTGAGATTTTTGAAGTCTTCTTTGGCAGGCCGATTAATCGTGACGAGGATGTCTGCCGTAGCCAGCAGAGCATTTCGATCATCGGAGACGGTCGCGCCCGCCGCCGCGTAATCATCGTCAGTGCGCGCCGCGCCCAACCCCGCGCCACTCTCAATCGAGACCGAAGCCTTCTGCGCGATCAGTTTCTGAACTGAATCAGGCATCAGCGCGACCCGCGCCTCGCCTGCTTCAGTTTCACGCAACACTGCGATGTTCATTTATTTTCCGAAGCGGGCAGTGCCGATCAAAGATGAAGAGCGAAATGCGAAGGCGGAGTATATCACGCAATATCGGTAAGGCGATGTAATGCCGCGCACATCTGGGTTAGAGTTCAGCCTTTAGGTTGTCGTTCTTAAGTCGCGAGCACGTTAAAGATCGACCCTCAACCCGCCCAAACTTGCGGGGCTAAACCGTTGGCATCTATAATCCCAAAGTCCAATCACGGCGCATTGGTGTAGTTGGTTAACACGCTGCCCTCTCAAGGCAGAGATCACGGGTTCGAGTCCCGTATGCGCTACCAAACATCAGTGGGCAGTTGGCGGTGGGCAGTGAGCAGTAGAAAGCGCCAGTACGCAAGAATCTTGAATGGCCACCGTGAGGGTGGCCATTTTGATTTGTGACAGAACCGCTTGCGGTAGCAAGCGGGTTAAAGAGTCAACCTGGAAACGGAAGCGAAAAACGCCTGGCCTTCGTTGAGTGTGGTACCCGCTTGCTACCGCAAGCGGTTCGGTAATCTACTGTTTGTCGAACACGGAGGTGTTATGGACCCACTTGCCTTTGGCGTCGCGTCCATTCGTGCTGACGGTGCGACTCTTGCCATTTCTGGCGACGGTGATTGTGCCGGTCAAAACAACCTTACCGGCTTTCTGCTCGCGAAACCTCAGCGTGTGGCTGTTGACTCTGGTATACGACCGTTTATCTGCGGTCGGGCTTCCGTTTAAGTCGTAGTACTTGCCGTCGAACTTACCGGTCCAGTCGTTGTGGGTCGCGCCGCCGCTGCTGTCGGTGCCGTCCACGGTCACTTTAATCATGTCGCCGGCTGGTTCGTAAACCACCGTGTTGTTTTTGGTCGCGCCCTTGGCGAAATGCGACTTCGCCTCGTTCAACTTCCAGGTGCCCATGTGCGGACTATCGGCTGAAGCTACAACCGCTGCCACAAAAAATACTGCCAGAGCCAGCAGGATCACTTTTACTTTCATATCTTCTCCTCGTCAGTTAGGTAGATGATGGATCTGTTTACTGCGCGCGATTCTAGTGCTAGCTGCTCCCTGCGTCAACGACTTCATCCTGAGGGTAGTGGGGTAAGGTTCTGGATATGAACCAGCTTAATTTCTTGTCTGCGGTTTGATGGGGTTGTTTTCGTCGTTCACTATGTGAATCTTAATGCCATGCGCTGCTTTGCAGAGCCAATAGCAGAACGCAAACCATGGCACTGATGCCCATACCATTCCTTTTTCGATTAGCTGAGGTGAGACTCCTCGATCAAGCAGGAAAAGAATAAGGGCTATCGCAAACAAAGAGGGGGCACCCAGAAATAGGGCACCACAAGCAATATAAGCCCCCAACGACCGATCTCTAGTGTCTGTTAGACGTTCATTCATCGTCGCGAGGTGGGCTTCCCTTCGTTAAGCGCTGGCGGATAAGTGAAAGCATATCAAGGCTAAGCCAAACGACATAGCCTACGGTTCCTAGAAGCGTCGCATAACTATCAACCAAGTGCAATGCCTTAGATGTATAGTCGCCCGGCGGGAATAGCTTGGGCACCACTAAACGAGCAACATAAATGCAGCCTAAGATGATGATAAAAACGGCCGTAGATCATATGACGTGAACAACCAAATCGGCATAATCGCCAAACAGGCTCTTGAGAAGTTTCATTTGAGATAGACACTCCTATCGCTTGGAATAGGAGTCCGATACTTGAAGTCGGTTTCCGTCTTTCGGCTCTCGCTGCCGGGGACTCTACCTACTGCGCAAAGGCGGTGGTTATGTCGATGGCTCTTGGCTCTGTGAGACTTTCACACTGATGACACCACCGGACTCGGAACTATTAAGTTGTGCGGGAATTGTACGCTCGAACTACGCCGTAAGCAAATCTCTTAAACTCCAAACATGCGGGGACACTCCTGGGGTGAATGCTTACTTCCGCGAAAGAGTTACTTTTTATCGAAGGCGTGATATTTTAAGGAAAATTCCCCTTTAGAGTTCTGAGCAGAGACTGGCAACCCCCGAGCGATCTTCGAATGGATCGTGTCAGAAGGAGGAGCTATGTTAGCGAGCCAACGTTTGCTCGGTCGAGTTGTTCTTTTCGCGCTGGTTGTCGCCGTCACGTTAGTGGCTATGCTGGCGCGCGGCGCAGCGAAGTTTGGAGAAGCCAAAACCTCCGCGGTTGATACTAAGGTCGCCGAAGGGTTGGCCGCGTGGCAGCAGGTTTATTCCGTCTTGACTTCACCGCGCTGCATCAACTGTCACACTGCCACAAACTATCCACAGCAGGGCGACGATCGCCATCGTCATTTCGCCAACATCATTCGTGGCGCGGAAGGAAAAGGCGTGCCCGCGCTGAATTGCGTGAGTTGCCATCAGGAAAGTAATGCAGACAGCACGGGCGTGCCCGGCGGATCCAATTGGCATTTGGCGCCGCTGTCGATGCGGTGGCAGGACATGAACGATCAGCCATTGTCGAGCGCGGCTGTCTGTCGCGCGGTGACGGACCGTTCCCGGAATGAAAATATGGATGGGCGCGCCTTGTTGAAGCATCACGAGCAAGCAGCGCTGGTTCTTTGGGCCTGGAGCCCGGGGCGGCGGCCGGACGGAACGATGCGGACTCTGCCTCCGCTCACTCACGCAGAGTTCGTCGAAGCGACTCGCCGCTGGGTCGAAGCGGGCACACCGTGTCCTAAACCAAGATAGGAAATGGGCAAGATAGAGAGGAGCGAACATGGCGACTTACCAACTCAACGTAAACGGGCAGTCCAAAGAAGTGAGCGTGGATCCATCGACGCCTCTGCTATGGGTCCTGCGTGAAGAACTCAAGATGACAGGCACGAAGTACGGTTGCGGCATTAGCGCCTGCGGCGCCTGTACGGTACACGTGGCCGGCATCGCTACTCGTTCCTGTGTCGTGCCGGTATCGATGATTGGTGACCGCCCGATCGTCACGATTGAAGGCGTCGGACAGGATCCGGTTGGCCAGGTCGTCCAGAACGCCTGGATTGAAAAGGACGTGGTGCAGTGCGGCTATTGTCAGAGTGGACAGATTATGAGCGCGGTCGCGCTGCTGAAGGCTACCTCCAAACCAACCGAAACGAATATTGAAGAGTCGATGGGTGGAAATCTTTGTCGCTGCGCCACCTATGTACGGATTCGTGAAGCCATCAAGAGCGCAAGTCAACAACTGACGTAGAGGAGGCTGGCCATGCGAACGGCACTTAAAGTTGAAAAAGATCGGCATCTCAACCGGCGCAGCTTCCTGCGGGTTTCTGCTGCGGCCGGCGGCGGTCTGCTGGTCTCGTTGTACCTGGATCTTCCCGCATCAGCGGAGGAAGCAAACCAGGCGCCGCCGCCGAAGGTTTATCCACCCGATGCGTTCGTGCACCTCAGGCCTGACGGAAAAATTGTGATTCAGGTCAATCGTCTCGAATTTGGCCAGGGGGTTCAGACTGCGCTCCCGATGATCCTCGCCGATGAGATGGACGCGGACTGGTCGCAGGTAATTCCCGAGTTGGCTCCCGCAGCGGACGTCTATAAAGATCCGGTCTTTGGTATTCAGATGGTTGGCGGTTCTGGTTCGATCGCGCATTCGTTTCAGCAGTATCGCGAACTGGGAGCAAAGACCAGGGCGATGTTGGTGGCCGCGGCAGTTGATCGGTGGCATGTCTCGCCGGATCAATGCCGCACTGAAGCGAGTGTCGTCTATGGACCGGGGGGAAAGTCTGCGCGTTACGGCGAACTTGCGAAAGACGCGGCGCGAAAACCCGTGCCGGAAAAAGTAAGTCTCAAGCACCCTTCGGAATTTCGGCTGATCGGCAAGCAGGTCCGCAGGCTTGATAGCCCTGCGAAGTGCGATGGCTCGCAAAAGTTTGGGCTGGATCTGGATCTTCCCAAAATGAAAATCGCGGTGGTCGCCCATCCGCCGGTGTTTGGTGGAAGAGTAAAGAGTGTCGATGATAAAGATGCTCGGAGCATCGCCGGAGTCCGCGATGTGTTCGAGATTCCGCTGGTGAAAGGTACGGGCGTGGCGGTGGTTGCGGATAAGTTCTGGACTGCTAAGCAGGCGCGCGACCGTTTGAAGATTGATTGGGATCTCTCAGGGATTGAACACGCGGACAGTTCGCAGTTGTGGGCCAGGTACAAAGAACTGGCCCGGACCACAGGCAACGTCGCGATGGCGCGTGGTGACGACAAGGCGATGGCTCAGGTCCCCCCAGCGAAACGGATTGTGGCTGAGTACGAGTTTCCTTATCTGGCTCATACGCCGATGGAGCCGCTGAATACCACCATTCGTTTTGATGGCGACGCGGCGGAGGCCTGGGTCCCTTCGCAGTTTCAGACATTGGATCAAATGGCCATCGCCCAGGAGCTGGGCTTGAAACCCGAACAAGTGACTTTTCATACTGAATTTGCCGGCGGTGGTTTTGGCAGACGCGCAGTGATCGATTCGCACGTGCAACGTGAGGCAGCGTTGATAGCTAAGCGTCTGCGCGGCACGCCCGTCAAACTTATTTGGACGAGGGAAGACGACGTGCGCGGTGGTTACTATCGTCCGATGCACGCGCATCGCGTCGAGATCGGCATTGGAGCAGACGGAATGCCTTCCGCGTGGCGGCATGTCATAGTCGGCCAATCGTTAGTGGCGGGGACTCCCTTTGCCGCGATGATGATCAAGAACGGCGTTGACAACACAGTCGTAGAAGGCGCGGCCGATACCAGCTATAGCATTCCGAATTTTCACGTTTCGGCACACCACCCAACGGTGAACGTTCCGGTGCTGTGGTGGCGTTCAGTCGGAAGCACGCACACAGCCTTTGTCATGGAGACGTTGGTTGACGAGCTGGCAACGAGAGCAAAGGTTGATCCGATTGTTTACCGGCGCAAGCTCCTTAAAGCTGAGGCAAAGAAACTACGCAATGCTCTTGATCTTATGGATGAAAAGAGCGCCGCCTGGCGGACGAAGCTGCCGCGGGGACATGCGCTCGGCATTGCGTCTCATGAATGCTTTGGCACCGCGGTCGCTTGTGCCGTGGATGTTTCGATCGAAAATAAGCGGCCCAGGATTCACCGCGCGACGGTGGCACTTGATTGCGGCATTGCGGTAAATCCACTGACGATCGAAAGCCAGTTTCAGGCAGGCCTCGGCTTTGGGCTAACCCAATTGATGGCCAAGGGGGCGATTACGTTGAAAGATGGCCGAGTGGAACAAAGAAACTTCGACGGCTACGCTCCGCCTTACATGATTGATGTGCCGGTCAACGTGGACGTGCACATCGTGCCGAGCAGTGAGCCACCCACCGGATGCGGCGAGCCTCCGGTGCCGGTAATCTCGCCGGCAGTCGTAAACGCGCTGGCCAGATTGACCGGAAGGCGTTATCGCACGTTGCCATTGGCGAACATTTAGTTGATTCCAAAACCAATCACTCCACGAGGCTTAACCTCGCCCATCACTCGCTCGCCTCCTATCCGTGGAGGCCTGACTTGCCCTTGAGCGTGGATGTGAAGCGCCCTCGAATGGGGACCTAATTAACCGTTGGAGTTGGGTGCGATCGAAGCCAGATGCCTTGATTCTTGGACGTTTCCCGTAAATTTAGCCTAGCAGGCTGATGAAAAACCAAGCGTAGCCACAGAGACACGGAGACACAGAGAAAGATGAGAACAAAGAGGGTAAGCATTTGTTGGCATTTCTGATGAGTTCTGAATCCTTCCAATCTCTGTGACTCTGTGACTCTGTGTCTCTGTGGCGATTTTGCTTTTTTCGGCACCCTGCTAGAGTTGGTTTCCCCTATCCGGAAAAAAAGGTGGTCGGCTTGCGTCTCGCTTTGGTAGACTTAGGGAGTTGAAAAGGCAGGCTTGAAGTCGCCCCTCAATTCACGCGCCTGCGAGTTGGTTAGAACCACCCCTTGCCCCGGTGTTTTCTTCTCAGTTTACAGCCCCAAGCTATTCGCAATGCGTTTAGATAAAGAGACATTTGCCGGTCGCGGCCGTAGCTTCGTCGCTTTCATCTCAAGGGCGTTAGTTCCTGGTCTGTTCTTCGTTGCGCTCGTCTGCGCGGCGCAAACCGCAAGAGCGCAGTCGTCGGCCGGCTCGAACGGCATGGTGATCAGCCAGGTCTATACGCGTGGTGGCGAACCGGGCGCGGCTCTGCGCAACGACTTCATCGAATTTTTCAATCGCGGTACGAGCAACGCAAACCTGGCTGACTACTCACTGGTGATTTCAACGACTGGGCCAGGGGCGACTGCCGACGTGAATGTCAGCTTCGGCTCTGTGGACATCATCGTCGTGCCCGGCGGATACCTTTTGTTCCAGCTTGGGAGTAGCGGAAACAACGGTTCGTTTTCAATAGTCACGCCCGAGTTCAGTGACGCCACGATTAACCTTGGCAGCACCTCGGGCAAGTTTGCTTTGGTCCAATCCCAGGGTTCAGCGCCGCTCGGCTGTCCGTTGGGTCAGGATGCGGGAATCGTAGACTATGTCGCGTATGGCCCGGCGAGTTGTGCCGAAGGGGCCGCGCCGGCGCCCGCTCCGCCGACGGCGAACGTCGCGCTCGTAAGACGATTCGGCGGCTGCGGAGATACGGACAATAACGCCGCCGACTTCACGACCAGCGGACCCTCGCCGCACAATGAATTTTCGGTAGCCCAACCGTGCACACCGACGTTCCCGGCCAATACGATTCAGTTTGAAGTGGGTAACGTTGATGCGCTGGAGGGGCAAGGCAATGTTGAGGTTTTCGTAACGCGCTCGGGTGACACCACGACGGCCGCGACGGTTCAGTACGCAACCGTCAGCAATCAACCAACCAGACAGAGTGGTAAAGCTACCGACCGTTCGGATTACACGACTGCCCTGGGTACTTTGAGATTTGCAGTAGGAGAAACTCGCAAGAGCTTTCGCGTGATGATCACAGATGATGCTTTCGCTGATGGGTTTCAAATCCTTAACTTAAGACTCGGCAACCCGACGGGACCGGTTGCGCTGGGTGCACGGACCACGATGACGGTTGGCATTTCGGACAACGATCAGATCGGCGGGGTGAATCCGATCGACGCCTCCAGCTTTTTTGTGCGACAACATTACGCAGACTTTCTTGGACGCGACCCGGACACTTCAGGTCTGAACTTCTGGACGAATGAGATCGAAAACTGCGGCACTGATGCAAACTGTCGCGCGATCAAGAGGATTAATGTCTCGGCGGCGTTCTATCTGTCCATCGAATTCCAAGAGACTGGGTTCCTCGTTTATCGTCTCTTCAAAGCTTCTTATCCTGACACGGCGTCGCGGCCGCGTGGCTTTCCTACTTATCGCGAGCTGATTCATGACACGCAGGACATCGGTCGCGGAGTAGTTGTCGGTCAGGGCAGTTGGCAGGCCCAGCTGGAAAGCAATAAGAGTGTTGCAGTCCGCGAGTTCGTTGAGCGACCTGAATTCAAACTTCGTTATCCGGCCGGGCTGACGCCGGCAGAATTCGTCGATGCGCTTAACGCAAACACGGGCGGGGCGCTCTCGTCGGCTGAGCGCAACACGCTGGTAACCGGTCTACAGAACGGGACCGAGACGCGGGACACTGTGCTGCGAAAGATCGCCGAGGACAACGACTTCAAAACCTCGCAATCCAATCGGGCGTTTGTCCTGATGGAATACTTCGGATATTTGCGGCGCAATCCGACCGAAGCTCCCGATACTGATTTTACCGGCTATGATTTCTGGCTCACCAAACTTAATCAGTTCAACGGCAACTTCATCCAGGCCGAGATGGTTAAGGCCTTCATTATCTCAACCGAATACCGAGCCCGCTTCGGGTCGCAATAGCACCTGAAGCAGGATGAGGCGGAGCATTAGCCCGATCGTCAGAGGGCTCCGTGTGAGCAGCCGTAAGGCGAGCCCTTCCTCACGGTCGGGCTAGTGCCCCGCAGCTAAACGCGCACGATTGCTCGGGGATCAGTCCCGTTGACGGCTGGATCGATCCGCTGCCTAGCAGGGTACTGAAAAAAGCAAAATCGCCACAGAGACACAGAGTCACAGAGATTGGAGGGATTCAGAACTCATCAGAAATGCCAACAAATGCTTACCCTCTTTGTTCTCATCTTTCTCTGTGTCTTCGTGTCTCTGTGGCTACGCTTGGTTTTTTCATCAGCCTGCTAGGTGGCACTGACCTCATTTCCCAACTCGCCTTTTGTGATTGTTCCGAACCAAGAACATAATGACTTCGTTTAGTCTGGATAGAAGATGAAGCGAAGTCAGCACTTACTCATTCTTACGTTGGCCTTCGTTCTGCTCTTGATTGCGAAGGGTCCGGCGAATGCGCAATCACCCCTCCCGCAACCAACCGGATATGTGAATGATTTTGCGGGAGTTGTCGATGCGGCAACGAAGGCACGGCTGGAGACTACGCTCGGCAACCTGGATCGCCAGCAGCAGATACAGTTTTCAGTTGTTACGGTCGATACCACCGGCGGCCAGGATATTTTTGACTACTCGCTGGCGGTGGCCCGTGGCTGGGGCATCGGCGCCAAGGACGCGCACAAGCCGAGCCTGCTCTTGCTGGTGGCGATCCAGGATCGCAAGTACTACACGCAAGTGAGCCGGCATCTGGAAGGAGATCTTCCGGATGGGTTGGTCGGACAGATTCAGCGCGAACAACTCGTGCCGGCGTTTAAGGCGCGCCAATATGGTCAGGGGATCGCCGACACGATCGATACCTACATCGCGACAGTCGCGCAGAAGAATGGCTTTAGCACCGATACGATTTTTCCAGCGGGGGTCACTCGCGCGCCGCAGCGTTCGGCCGGTGGACAGAAGAGTTCATGGGGTTCGCTTGTCGGTGGTGTTTTTGTCCTCGCACTCATTGCGATTTTCATCATTGCCGTTCTGGGTCGCGGTGGTCGGGGAGGTGGAGGCAGCGGCTGGCTCTCGTGGTTTTTGGTAGCTTCACTGATGAATAGCGGCAGGGGATCGAGCGGCTGGGGCGGCGGCGGCTTTGGCGGACTTGGTGGCGGCGGCGGTGGTTCGGGCGGAGGGCGCTTTGGTGGGTTTGGCGGAGGCGGAGATTTTGGAGGCGGCGGCGCGGGCGGCAGTTGGTGAAGGCCGGGGCCTCATCGAATCGAGTAACAAAGGAATTCAAAAGGAGAAGCGGATGAAGAAAACAGTTCTGATCGTTTTGGGCGTAATCGTATTGATCGTTGTAATTATCGGTGCAGTCCTGTTTGGCAGCTACAACACACTGGTCACCAAGCAGCAAGCCGTCAAGTCTGAATGGTCCTTAGTAGAGAACCAGATGCAGCGACGCGCTGACCTGATCCCAAACATCGTCGGGACGGTCAAGGGAATCGCGGGTCTTGAAGAGCGAGTGTTCACCAGGATCGCTGAAGCGCGATCGCAACTCCTCTCAACGATGCAGAATCCAAACAGTACCACCGAAGATAAAATCGCCGCGGATAGTAAGCTGACGCAGTCGATGCGCGATGGCGGCTTGCTCGGCACCGGCGGCCGCTTTTTGTCGATCGCGGAAAACTATCCACAGTTGAAGTCCAACGAAAGCTTTATGAAGTTGCAGGACGAGTTGGCAGGAACGGAAAACCGTCTGGCCACCGCTCGGCGCGACTATACACTGGCGGCCCAGGACTACAACACCACCCGTGCCCGCTTTCCCACGGTCCTGATCGCCGGGCTGATGGGTTTCAAGGAACAGCCCTACTTCACGGCGGACGAAGGCGCAAAGCAGGCGCCGAAGGTGGACTTTAGTAAGTAGCCGAACGGGGCAGTAGCCCGCGCGTTAGCAAGGGCTCAGCGCCTGACCGATTGAGCCCTCCCTAACGGTCGGGCTACTGCCCCGAAGTTAACGTACCTGGAGAATTTGATGGCTAATAAGATTGACTCAGCGCTTAATCGCCTAGTCGATGATCTGCGCGCGGCCTATGGCGAGAATCTCGCGTCGATAGTTTTGTATGGGTCGGTCGCGGCCGGCGACCATGTCGAACTGCGTTCGGATCACAACCTGCTGATTGTCCTGAAGCGGATCGCTCTGGAGGACCTGCGCCTTTCCCAAACCACGATTCGTGATTGGCTCAGCCTGGGCCAGCCGATGCCGGTTTACTTCACGGTCGAGGAACTAAAGCGCGCGGCTGATGTCTTTCCGATCGAATTCCTGCAAATGGAACAGGCCCGGAAAGTCCTGCACGGTGGCGACCCTTTCGAGCTGGTAGAGATTTCCAGCGCCAACCTGCGGCATCAGACGGAATACGAACTGCGGACCAAGTTGATTCAACTTCGTCGCTTGTACATTCCGGCATCGGCCTCGGCTGAGAAACTGGCGGCCCTTATGAACGATAGCCTGGCCAGTTTCGCCGCGCTGTTCCGCGCCGTCCTAATCCTGCACAGGCAGGAGCCGCCGGTCGGCAAGGCCCAAAGCGTGCGCGCGACCGTGAGTTTGCTCAAGCTGGACGGATCACCGTTCGAAAAAATCTTTGAGCTCAGAGCAAAAGCGAAATCGACGCTGACGGAAGCGGAATCGCATAGTGTGTTTGCAGCTTACATGACCCAGATTGAGCGGGTCATTGAGGATGTCGACCGACTTGAGAATGAATGACGTCATGATGCGTTAGCGGGTGGATCGATAACTCGACTTCTTTCTTGAGTGACTAATCCACCCGCTTACACGGGTGGTACTGACCTCACATTCAGCGTCCCCGCGTACTGTCCACACAGCCCTTGCTAACGGTCGCGCTTCTGACACTCGTGGTAAAATACCGAGTCGCCCCGCTGGAATTGCATCAAGATTAAACCAAGACTGCTATGACAACTCTTCGCAAACATCGATTCGCACTGATCGTTCTCGGACTCTTCGCCGCAGTCGGCATCATTGCTCCGCTTTTTCTGATCGCCGGTTGTCGGACGCTGCAACAGACAACCCCGGAGTTGCAGGCGCGCGAAACTTTGCGGGCCATGACTCGCGGCGGCGTGCTGCCGGCGGAAGATGCCGTGGCTCGCATTGAATCGGATTTCCCCAGGACCACGGCGGGTGCGCTCGCCAAGATCGTACATGCGCGAATCAAACTCAACGCGAAAGATTTCGCTGGCGCGGCGTCTCTGCTCGACTCGGGCACGATCCGCGATTACACCGTGATTTCTGATTACGCCCTGGCGATGAAAGCGAGTGCGTTAGAGCAAGCCAACCGTCACGTCGAAGCGCGCGCAGCGTATGAACGAATCGCGAAGGACTATCCAAATTCTTTGCGGGCGCGTGATGCTCTGCTTCAGGATGCGCGCCTCTTCACGCAGGACGGGCAGGCGGGTGCGATTGCGTCGGCTCTGAAACAGTTAGCGGCCAAAGACGATGCGGCGGCGCTGCTATTGATCGCGAAAGCGCACGAGCAAACCGGAGACTCAACGCGGGCGCTGACAGCTTATCGCCGCGTCTATTTCTATGCCCCAGCCTCGGCCGAAGCGGCTGACGCCGCGAGTTCGATCACGCGTCTCGGTTCCACTAACGCCGCCACCAATGCCGCGGAAGCCACCGCGCGCGCTGAAAAACTTTTTGCCGCGAAACACTTCAGTGAAGCCTACGACGCGTATACCAACGCGCTTAGCAGCTTTGCCAACAGTGCGAGTGCTGCGCTGCAAGCCCATCGCATAATCGCGGCCGCTAACGCGCGCAGGTTTCCCGAAGCCACTGCCGCTTTGAATGCCGCACCTGCGCCGGTTGGCGAGGCGCGCGCTGAAGCGCTGTTCAATCTGGCGTTGGCGTATGGCCGCGCGAAGCAGTGGGCGCAGGCGCGCAGCACCACCGATGATTTGCATCGTGCTTTCCCCAGCAGCGCCTGGACCAGGCGCGCTTTTGCGCAGGTGGGCCAGCTCGCCGACGATGCTAAGGATGCGGTTGACGCGTCGTACTTCTATCGCGCCGCGGTTAACTTCTATCCCGGCACGGCTGAAGTTGCCCCGGCCCAGTTTTATCTCGCCTGGCAGGCGCACGATGGAAAGAACTTTTCTGAATCATCACGGCTGCTAACTGAGCATCTCGCAAACTACGCCGATCGCAATACGGATTTTCGCGGTAAGGCGGCTTACTGGGCGGCGCGCGACAGTGAACGCAGCGGGAAGCTCGCCGAAGCGCGGGCGATCTATCAGGGGTTGCAGGCCCGCTATGATGCTAACTGGTATGGTTATCTGGCGCAGCAACGGCTGGACACGATGAATCGCAACGGCAGCGCGCTACGGAAAGATTTTTCCGCGGACTCTGAAATCGGACGCGCCGTAGCGAACCTGAAGACAGTGACCGTCGCGGAAGAAACTGCCGGAGCAAGGGAAGACGAACGCATCGCGAAAGCCGATCAGCTTTCCATCATTGGGACCGACGATTGGGCCCTGGAAGAACTGACTGCGGCTTCATGGGCCGCCCCGAACAGCCCGCGCGTCAATCTTGCCATCGCCCGCATTTATCGGGCTAAGAATGACAACGTGCAGGCGCTGAACATTTTGAAGCGCAGCTATCCCGACTACTCGCAGATGAAGCCTGAAGAAATGCGACGTGACGAGTGGGACATTTTTTATCCGCTAGCTTACTGGGACATGATCTCGCAATCCGCGCGCGCGCGTTCGCTCGATCCGTATCAGGTCGCCGGGTTGATTCGGCAGGAGTCGGTGTTCAATCCGCGCGCCGTGTCATCCGCGCGAGCGTACGGCCTGATGCAGGTCGTGGTTCCGACCGGCATACTGACCGCGAAAAAGTATGGTGTCGATCGAACGGTGACGATGGACTCTTTGTTCGAGCCGCGCTTGAATATTCAACTTGGCACTGCCTTTCTGAAAGATCAGATCGACAAGTACGGCCGCATCGAATACGTCGCCGCCGCCTACAACGCCGGGCCAGGACGCGTCGTGCAGTGGCGCGCTACTTTGCCTCTGGAACTCGACGAGTGGGCCGAGGCTGTGCCCTTTCGCGAAACACGTCTCTACATTCAAGGTGTCGTGCGCAACACGATGCAATATAAACGTCTGTACGACGATAACGGTCAGTTCCGCGCGGAGGTTGGGGCGCGCGCGATCTATCCGGCGAAAGGCGCGCCGGCGCAACCGCCGGACTCAAGTATCCGGGTGCGACGAACGACTGGTGAACAGGAAGAAGAATAAGAGGTCCGCAGATTATGCAGATTTCAGAGATAGGCATTAGAACGGCAACTCAAGTTCTTCTTCACTGCCCTCTGCTTTCTGTGTAATCTGCGGATAACATAACCGTGTACACACTCAAAGTCCGCTCTCACCAACGCGAGGAACTCGTCGAATTCACTGACGAAGTGCAGCGCCAGCTCAAAGAGTCAGGCGCCCGCGAAGGCGTCGTTCTTCTCTACGTCCAACACACTACGGCGGGTTTGACGGTGAACGAGAATGCCGACCCGGATGTGCCGCGCGACATGCTGCACGCGCTGCGCACTTTGATCCCACAGCACGGGATGGGCTTTCGTCATGGTGAAGAGAATTCCGACGCGCATATCAAAGCCAGCCTCGTCGGTCCCAGCGTTACCATTCCGTTTGCGGACGGAGAATTGTTGCTGGGACGCTGGCAGGGAATTTTTCTCTGCGAGTTCGACGGCGGGCGAGAGCGCAAGGTGATCATGATGATTCGGTAAGTTTTTTGAGACGAGTGGTAACTTGAAGGCAACTGCGAACTAACCCGGAAATAGGGGGAACTACTATTTGACGTCCGGAGTAAGCTGGGCTTTGTCTCGGTCTTGGTGCTCCACCATCACTTCAACCCACGCGATGTCCAGAACAACACCGGCAGCCTGCATGCCGACCAATTCTTCAACAGTCTGGGGCCGTCTGTGCGACTTAAGTTTGAATTGGATTTCCAGAAAGACGTCCGAGCGGTTAGGTTTCGTCAGAGCTTTTCATCATCGCGACAAATGTCTCGACGTCCTTGCGGGTGTGTTCCAACTGGCGGCGGCTTTCCAGGTAAGACTGCCACTGCGCGGTCAGGGTGAGCGCTTTGGTCGTGTCCTGATCGAGGGCCTGGGCCATCACTGCGATTAGATCGCTGACTATGCGCGTGTGTTCGAGCAGCGACTCGATGATCCGGTGCGCCAGCTCTGCCTGATTGAGTTCAGGTGCGGGCTCGTCAACCTCAGTAATGTTTATCGGCTCGTCTGCCATCTTTCCTGAGTCCCGTAGGGACGAAGTATTTATAGCTCCGCTCCTGACGGAGCTTAATGCGCATACCAACTACCGCGAACAAACGGCAGCTCTGTAACCGAAGCGGGATATTTCTGATCAGAGAAAATGATTCTCACTTTAGTCCCCGGCTCGAGATAATCGTATTTTACGTAGGCGAGCCCGATCCTATTCTTCAGCCGCGGTGAAATCGTCGAGGACGTGACACTGCCAATCTCTTTGCCATCGGTCGAGAAAACTTTCGCGCCACTCTCCAACGCGACGTCTTCTCCCAGCAATAAACCGGTCAGCTTCTTCGCGACGTGCCCACGATACTTGATGCGCGCGATGATCTCCTGGCCGATGTAACAGCCTTTGGTGAAGCTGACGGCGTCGTCAAGATTCGTCTCGGTCACCACTTTGGTTTCATCCATGTCGATACCAAAGCGCGGGATGCCGGCTTCGATGCGTAAGGTTTCGGCTGTCTCGGCGCCGATGGATTGCGCGCCGGCCCTGATCAAAGATTCGCCCAGGGATTTGGCGTCGCTGGCATTGATAAATATGTCATAGCCGTCTTCGCCGGTGTGCGTGGCGCGGATGACGGTTGGTTCGCCGCCACTGTTTTCGAGTTTCGCGGTGGCGACTTGCTCGCGGGCGACATTCGCCGCCGTCTCGCCAAGTACGTTCTGCACGATTTCCGTCGCGTTTTTGCCTTGCACGGAAAGCATTGCCGTCTCGCTCGACAGATCTTTCACGCGAAAGTCGCCCGCGAGAGTGAAGCGTTCCAGAAGTTTGGTAACAGTCGTTAGCGAAGCCCCTTCAGTGTCGATCAGGAATTCATCATCGCGATGAATGACGCGCACCGCGGCGATCAAACGCCCCTGCACGTTGGGAAAAACTGCCGGCATCCAGGAATTCACCGCCAGCGTTTTCATGTCGTTGGTGATTAGCCCATTGAGAAACATCACGGCTTCTGAACCGCTGACCAGCAGACGCCCGCGCGAGGAAAGGTCGATCACGCCGGCGCCGCCATCGCGCACGGCGGAATACTCGTTTGATGCTTGGGTTTCAGTCTTCATGGATGGTTCAAAGTTAGCACGGCTTCGCCGTCTGATGTGCGGAAAGCCTATGGCTTTCCGTTGCGCTAACCCTCTTCGAGGCTATGCCTCGAAGGCCGAAGCGGAGCCTCGGAAAGAAAAACTCACGATCAGAAAGGCAGAGCCTTTCCGCACATCAAGCGGCAGAGCCGCCACAGCTATTCGCTTTTGCCAATTCGCCGCATCGCTCGAGCCAGCACCTGATAATCCCGCAACTGGCTCTTTTCATCCCGGCTGGTGATCAAAACCTGCGGGCTTGGATGATAAAGCGGCACCAGCAAGCGGCCATTCCAGGGACGAATCCTGCCCGCGTCATGCTTCAAGTTGAACTCATGATAGTGAAGCAGTTTCAACGCATCAAGCGCGACCGTCCCCAGCGTCACTATGACACCGGGTTCTACCAATTCAATAGTCCGCCGCAGAAACGCCGAACAGTTTCGGATCTCAGAAGTCTTTGGCCGGCGGTTCGCGCCCGAGTCAGCGCGTGGATTGCAGAGCGCGGCGCTGGTAACGAAGATCTCTGAGCGCGCCAGATTGATCGATGCCAGGAAGCGCTCGAAATTCTTTCCCGATTGATCGCCAGAGAAGGGGACGCGGGTGCGGTCGGCGCCTTTGCGTCCCGGCGCTTCGCCGATGAACATCACCCGGGCGTTCACCGATCCATTCAATTCGCTCAGCACGGCGGCGCGGTCGCACAACGCCGGGCAGAGCGTGCAGGCGGAGGCCTCGGCAGTCAACTCAATGAACCGATCCTGCTTTGCCTCAATTTGAGCCGAACGAAAGTCATTGACTTGACTCGTCATTTGAATTAGAAGTGCTCCCGCTCTTCAAGTCCAATTTCCAAAGCAAAGTTCCCGAGAGGAGATTACCCGATGCGTCGAATATTTTTCTTAAGTCTGTTCGTGCTGGCGCTGGCAGTTCCGTCCGTGCTGGCCCAGGATGCGACCAAAGTGGATGCGAAACATTACAAGGTGGAGTTTGAAAATGCCAAAGTGCGAATCGTCAAAGTCCACTATGGCCCGCACGAGAAGTCGGTGATGCACCGCCATCCCGACGCCGTCGCGATATTCCAGAATGATGGCAAAGTGAAGTTTACTTATCCCGGAGGCAGAACCGAAGAGCGGGAAATGAAAGCGGGCCAGACGCTCTTCACTCCGGCGGTCAGACACCTGCCAGAGAATTTGACCGATGGTGATATGGACGTGATCCTGATCGAGCTAAAGACCAGGAAGCGCAAACCCGCTGCGAAACCCAGCGATACTGGAACGGCAACTACGACCCCGAAGCAATGAGAAGTGAGTCGGGGGCATCTCCTCCGTGCCCCGACTCGATCCAAGTCGTTATTTGGTCACCGTGATCTCGCGCATAGTCGAATTGTAGCCACCGTTGTCGACGACATTGCCGTCTTTGTCGACGAGTTCCAGCTTGACCTGGTGCTTGCCCGAAATCCATCCGCTCAACCAGATCGGTTCCCACTTTTCAAGGAACTTCGCCTCACCGCCGTCAACTGAATAGCGCACCCGATATGCTCCGCCGTCCCCCTGCAGCTTTGCATTCAATAGCCAGAAATCGATCATAATCGGATCGGCGTCCTCAGCTTTGTACTCGCCCTTGGGACGGCTGTAGGTGAGCAACGGTTTGGTCGGATCTACGTCGCCCGCAGTACTCGGCGCAAAGTCCTTGCCCTCGCGCGCGGGTGTCGGGCTGGCGCTTGAGGTGGCATCGGCGGGCTTTTGAACCGCGGGGCTCTTGGTTGGACTAGCCATTGTCTGGCCGTCCTTTGTGGTCGTCGGCTTCGACGCATCCCCGCCGCCCTTAACGGTGAAAGCCGCCATCTGAAAGGCGCCTTCGCTCTTATAGCTTTCGTGCCACGGTCGCGATGGAAAGACGCGCAGGGTGTGTTTGCCCTCGGTCACGTTGCGCAGTTCGAACGGCTGAGTGGTGTCGTAGTAGGCTTCGTACGGTTGATTATCGAGAATCACGTGGATGTGATTGCCTTTGCCCGTAGCTGGATCCTTGTGCGGCATGTAGCCTTTCAGATCCCCGCTCAGCTCCAGCTTAACGTCAACGCTTGACCCATTGATGGTGGCGTTCGCGGCTGGGGAAACGATTTTGATAATTGGCTTAGCCTGGTCCTGTTCGCCGCGCGCAATCATCATGTCGACGATCTTTTGCGGACGCGGCACGATGGTCAAGTTCTGCACTGCGACGGGCGTAACACTGCTGGTCGCGGTCGTGTTGGCGTTATCGTTTGGCGGTTGGCAGCCTGCCAGGATTACGAGCAAAGCGCAGCAGGCAACGATTGCGGGTGGCGTATATTTTGAAAGTGTCATGGTAGTCCTCCAAAAAATGCCGGCAAGATATTCGAATGCTGATTTCACCCTCTCGCTTATCACAAAAAGCGGGCAGGAAACAAGCCCTGCCCGAGGAATTTGGAGTGCGGTGGCAAGCAGAGCGCAACACCGCTTTGGATTTAATGCTCTGACAGGCAAATCCAAAGCGCCGTCGACGCTTCGCGTTGCCGGCGCACTCCAAAGTTATGCCGCGAGTGAATGCGCCGTCAGTTTAGCGGTTCGCTTGTCGACCGCGGTCCAATCGATATTCGAAAAGAACGCTTCGATGTATTTCGGGCGGTCGGCCGGTTTATAGTCGAGCAGGTATGCATGCTCCCAAACGTCCATCACCAGTAATGGGGCGAATCCGGCGACGTTGCCAGTTTCGTGCAGCGTAATCCAGTGATTCGAAAGCCGGCCGTTGTCCGGGTTTTGATTACAGATGGCCCAACCCACGCCGCGCATCTTGCCGATGCCGATGAACTCGGCCTTCCAGATATCATAGCTGCCGAAGCTTTGTTCGGCGGCTTTGCGAAACGCCGAATTGTTGTTTGGATCGCCGGTACCGCCGCCGGTCTTCAGATTGTCAAAGTAATATTCGTGCAGGACCATGCCGTTGTATTCGAACCCGAGCCGGCGGGTCAGTTCTGAATACTCCGCGAACTCGTCTTGATCGACTTTGGCGTCTTTGACGAACTCCGCGATCTTGTCATTCAGCTTGTTCGTCTCTTTGACATAGCCTTCATAAAGTTTGAAATGCATTTCCAGTGTCTGATCGGAAATGCCTGTCAGATTGCTCAAGTTGAATTCCCTCGCTGTGTAACCGTTCGTTGAACCCATGTTTACCCCCCTCAATTAATTGCTGTACGTGGCTGTCAGGCGACAGACCGCTATCGGAATAATTGAAGGATGGACTCAAAGTGTGGCGAAGGAATGGAGAGGGTGAGCCAATACTGTTGCGAAGTCGGAACCGGGAGCCTACCACCACCCCACGCGGGGAGGCCGGTCCACTCCCGGTTCTGACTTCATTTTCTACTTGCCGCTAAAGATCAACCAGTCGCCGTGTGACGTGCCCATGAACAAAAGCATCGGCAAAGACATCCAGGCGTTGGTGCGCGAGGCCACAAATGCCTGGCGCGCGAGTTCGGGCGCGGCGGGCGGCCCGCCTGTCATCGCGCCAATCATCCGTTTGTTGTTTGGCCAGATTATGCCCCAGACGTTCAGCAACATCACGATGCCATAGGCGCCGCCGACGCCGATCGACAAGGTTTTGTTGCTGGCATAGTTCTGGCCGCCGATGGTCAACATTGCCGGGAAGAACTTGAGCAGCCCGAAGGTCACACCGCTAACGATAATGATCATCACGATCGCAAAGACGCGTCCATCTTTGATCAGCGCCGGAACTTTCTTGATGATCAGGAACTCGATGATGAACAGCACGATCGGATAAGTCAGCCATTCAACCAGCAAGACCCATAGGTTCAGCTTAGCGCCGCCGAGGTTGTTGGCGTTGTTGACGTCGGTCTTAAGAATGAACATGGCAAAGTAACCGAGACCGGCCAGCACCGTCACCACCGCGCCCCAGCGAAAGTACCAGAGCGCCGGCAGCAGCAGATCCGGGTTTACCTTCTTCTTGGTTTCCGGGTCCAGCTTTTTCTGGAGCGGAACATTAACCAGATTGAAAAAGTACAGCAGGCCGATCCACGTAATTCCGGCGAGGAAGTGGAACCAGCGAAAAGTGATGCGCGCCAGCTCGTGAATATCAGGAGCTTTAAAGATACCGTCAAGCATCGCCAGACTGACGGGGAGATGGACAGTTGTGTCGATCAGCATACATTCCTCCAGAACTTTTCAGCGCCGCTTGCATGAGCGAGCGGCAGTAAGTTGAGATTCAGTTGCTTTGTATTGACGAGCGAAGATTACACCCAGAGAGCCGTGGGCGCAACAGTTTCCTTCCGCTACGAAGCTGGAGTGTGTATCATGCATTCTCAAGATTTGGATCCGTCCTCGCAACACGCGATCATCATCGTTCACCACCATGACGAAGTTTGGCGGTTCGGGCGAAGTGAAGAAAACCCGATTTTATCTTCCGCTCGTGCTGTGGCAATAACAGAGGAGAAAGTACGATGCCCCTCAAGTTCAACACCAACTTTGTCAATAACTTTCCACCCAACGCCATGGCCGCATTCCAGCGGGCGCAGGCTACGTGGAGCGCGGCGCTCAATTCGCCCCAACAAATTGATGTGACCGCGATCTGGGGCGCTAACCTGCCCGGATTCACGGCTTTCAGCGTCCCAAACATGATCGAGAATTTCGCCAACGCACCGATGGATAATGTCTGGTATCCCAGCGCGCTGGCGGATGCCTTGATTAATCAGGATCTACAGCCGAACGATGAAGACCTGACGATTTTCTTCGCGCAAACTCCGAACTGGAATTTGGGCCTGGGCGCTCCCAAAGCGAATCAACTCGATCTTGAATCAATTGCGCTTCACGAGTTGGGCCAAAGCCTGGGTTTTGTCGGGATTTTTTGGGCGACCGGGTGGCCCTGGGTCGGCAGCTATGGAGATAACCAGTTGATCGGGGCCCTGAAGCAACTCATCAATAATTCGGGCCAGGGTCAGAACCTGGGTTTCCAACTACCCTCTAATCTCAATGGCCATCCCAGCGTTTATGGCACTCACATTCAGGATGTGGATCAACATTACCTGACCGATCCCAACCAATATCCAGGGCCCTATCCTTCGGCGCAGTTGGGTGCCCAGTTGGTCGGCGGAAATCTCTGGTTTGGCTTGAACCCGCGGGTTGCTGTCTATGCGCCAAATCCTTTTGCTCCGTTCACCAGCATCGAGCACTTGAATGTTCCAAATTCTTTGATGCGACCACATATTCCGAACGGTGTCATCGTGCGGGCGATAGATCCCACGGTCGTGAATGTGCTGACGGCGCTGGGATGGTGAGGTGGTTCTGGCGAGCTGCATCCTCAACTTGCGCGAGCCTTCAGCTTGCGGTAAACGTACCCAGCATGAAAGATCATAGTCGGGCGGTTGACCTGAGGCTCGGTGCGATTGCGCTGTTGGTTCTGGCTCTCGCTTGCGGGCCGGCATCTGCGCAGAGACGAACAGACACGACGGTTGCCGCGGGTAACTCGCGGACGCTCACCATTCTCACTGAACCAGGCGCTGTCATCTGGATTGATGAAATTCGGCGCGGCACGACAGACACCAGCGGGCGGCTCGCCCAGCTAAGAGCTTCAGCGGGAGCGCACAACCTGCGCGTGCGCGCGAACGGTTTCAAAGAAAGTTCAGTGCCGGTGACTGCGGCACAGCGCGGCGAGATCAGAGTGCGACTGCTACGCACCACCGACGAAGCGGAGCTGGCTTTTCAGCAAGCCGAAACCGCACGCGACGCTGCAAAGGATCAAGAGTCGCGTCAGAAGGCCGTTGACCTCTATCGCCGGACGCTTAGACTTCGCCCTGCTTTTCCGGCGGCGCACGTGGGGCTGGCGCGGGTGCTCTTGGATCTCAACGACATCGACGGTGCTTTGGCTGAAATCGAATCGGCGCGGCGTGATCGAGCGGTTTACGCCGAAGCCTCAGCCGTCGAAGGCCGCATCTATCGCGAAGCCGGGCAGACTGACGAGGCCATCGGATCTTTCAACAGATCGATCCGGGAAAGCCACGGCTTCCAACCGGAAGCGCACGTGGGCATCGGTCGCGTCTATGAAGATAAGGGCCAGTACGATTTGGCGGCGCGCGAATTTCAGATCGCCATCAATCAGCTTTCCGATACCGAGCCGATTATCTATCAACTGCTCGGCGCGGCTTACGAAAAGAGTGGCCACAACAAAGAAGCGATCGCAGCTTATGAAAACTATTTGAGGCTGGCGCCAAACGGTTCGCTCGCTCCCGCGGTCCGCTCGATCCTTGAGCAGTTGAAAGCGCAGGCGCCGGACTGACGTGGTCCGTCAAAAGTCCCCGCCGTTGGCAATCTCTGCTCCCACAAAGAAAGCGAGGACTCCCAAAAGGATCCATCCCGCCCTCTTGTCCGCCCGGTTCGGGTGATGCTCTTCGCCATTGTCGCGGTAAATCAAAGTTGCATTTCTGCTCTTAGTATTTCCAGAGATTGAGACTCGGTTCTCAGTGACTGCCGCAGGTGCCCGACGCCAGTCTTCTGGAATCGTGGGGCGGGACGGAGTTTGCCCGTTCAATCTTTCTGCGATAAGTAACTGTCGCCCCCGCCCCGACTGCGCGGCTGAGAACGGCGCATAAACGGTTACCAGCAGCACGGCCAGCAATCCAGTCGCTAAGTGTTTCTTCGTCATAATCCGCTCCTTTCCATTCTCCGGAGCGAAAGATAACCCGGCCCGTGACCGGCCGCCCGACTGGGTGTGACGGTTATTGAACTGTCACAGTATTTGTGAGAGCATCGCGAAGGATTTCCACTCAAACGGTCATGTCTACAGCACCTTCAAGATCTCATCGAGTATCGCGTAAAGCCGGTCTGTTCACTGAATCAGTGATTCGTGAGATGACGCGCGAGGCGATGAAGTATGGCGCAGTGAATCTCTCGCAGGGCTTTCCCGATTTCGCGGCGCCCGAAGAAATCAAGCAGGTCGCGATGCAGGCGATCGCCGATGACGTCAATCAGTACGCGATTACCTGGGGCGCGAAGGATTTCCGCGAAGCCATTGCGCGCAAGACGAAATGGTATCTCGGTCTCGACATTGATCCGGAAACTGAAATCACGGTCACCTGCGGCTCGACCGAAGGCATGATCGCCGCGATGATGGCGACCGTCGATCCGGGCGAGGAAGTGGTTGTCTTTGAACCGTTCTATGAAAACTATGCGCCGGACGCGATCCTTTCGGACGCGCGGCCACGACATGTCGCGTTGCGGGCGCCCGACTGGAGTTTCGACCGGGACGAGCTGCGCGCGGCTTTCAATCCGCAGACCAAAGCGATAATTATCTGCAATCCCAACAATCCCACCGGGAAAGTTTTCACGCGCAGTGAGATGGAGTTCATCGCCGGGCTGTGCCAGGAATTTGACGCGCTCTGCTTTACGGACGAAATCTACGAACACATCCTTTTTCCGCGCGCAGGCGCGGAGATCGCCCACATCTCGATGGCCCAGATCGAAGGCATGCGCGATCGCACGGTGATCGTCAACTCGATGTCGAAGACTTATTCGGTGACGGGTTGGCGCGTCGGGTACTGTATCGCCGCGCCGGAAATCACCAGCGCCGTGCGTAAGGTGCACGACTTTCTGACCGTGGGAGCCGCCGCGCCTTTGCAAAGCGCGGGTGCCTTCGCCCTATCGCTGCCGCCATCTTATTACGATCAATTGCAGAGCGACTATCGCGCCCGCCGCGATCTGATTCTCCCTGAACTTGAGCGAGCAGGTTTTGGAACCTTCTCTCCCGATGGCGCTTACTACGTCATGACGGACATCAGCGGGTTTGGTTTTAAGAACGACGTCGAATTCACGCGCCACCTGATCAGGGAGATTGGCGTCGCCTGCGTGCCGGGCTCGAGCTTCTATAGCGATCCTGCGCTGGGCTCGCAACAGGTGCGGTTCTGCTTCTGTAAAAAAGATGAGACGCTGTTACTAGCCGCCGAGAGACTGACGAAGCTCCGCTGAATTACAAATAAGAGAGTCCAGGCGTAGGGAAGCGAGGCGTCAGAAGTGCTCCGCTAATGTGTTGCCGTTGTGTGTGATAACAAAATAGCTTGAGAAAAACGGCTTAGTCCCGTAGGGGCGAAATATTTATAGCCCAATGGCCTCAATATGATTGAGTAAGCTCTGTAGGAGCAAAATATTATCGAGTGAGTCATATTTCGCTTCTACGGAGCTAGGGTCGCTGGAGCGGCTTGTTGCTATAAATATCCAGCTCCTACGGAGCTAAACGATCGTGGCGTTCTTTCATTGACGCTTGTCACTCTGTTGTCTCAGCAACACACTAACGGACCACTACCGCGGAGTCCCCTTCCTTTTGTCTAAAGGATGCGCACGGTCCGCCATTGTGATTCCAACTCGAGGTCCCAAATGAATCTCAAACGAAAATTCCCGGTGGTTCTGTTTCTTCTCCTCACGCTCGCTTCGCTGACACCGGCGCAGACTCCTGACTATGCCGGCGCCTGGGCCGGCGCGATGAATAGACCGTCCGGACTCGCCGGTCTGGAATTCAACCTGTCGCGCGAGGGTGAAGGCTGGAAAGCGACCATGAAAATGCGCGTTCCTAACGGCGACCTGACGCCGACAGTCGAAGAAGTGAAGATCGCGGGCGCCGATTTTTCGCTTTCGGCGACCGTGGCCAGCGGAGTTCTGCTGAGATTCAAAGGCAAATTCGATGGCGACAAACTAAACGGCACGTTTGAGTCAACGCGCGGCGAAACCAAAGTAGGCGAAGGCACGATAGCGCTAACACGTGGAGGCCAGATGGCCGCGGTACCGCCGGCGCAAGGGGGCCAAGGCGCGCAAGGCGGAGGCCAGGTCGCGGATCCGAACTTTGACGCCAAGGTGGTCAAGCCGGCTTACAGCAAGAACGGTCCGAAGGTGCTCTTTGATGAAGCCCACAACAACTTTCACACTGCCAGCGGTCGCTACAAGCCTTTTGCTGACTTGATCACGAATGACGGTTATCAGATCACGCCGAACAAGCAGAAGTTCTCGACTGAAACTCTCAAAGGGTTCGACATTCTCGTAGTCTCAAACGCCCTGGGCGCGCCGCGGATGAACCAACCAGAGGCGAGCAATCCCGCCTTCACCGATGAAGAATGCGATGCGGTGCGCGAATGGGTAAAGGCCGGCGGCGCCCTGCTGTTAATTGCCGATCACGCCCCGATGGGTTCGGCCAACCAGATCCTCGGCCAGCGTTTCGGCGTCGAGATGAGCAAGATGTTCACGATCGACGCGCAGAACTATGACAAGGAAGATAATCCGGGCTTTATCGTTTACACGCGCGAAAGTGGGCGGTTGGCGGATCATGCGATCACGCGCGGCCGCAACGACTCGGAACGCGTTAACAAGATCATCGCCTTCACCGGGCAGTCGTTGAAAGGCCCGCCCAACAGCATCGCCTTCATGAAGCTGTCTGATACGGCGCAGGATGTGATGCCGGGTGCGGACAGCAAGCCCGTGTCGGCCGCCGGACGCGCCCAGGGAATTGTGATGAGCTTTGGCAAAGGGCGCGTGGTCGTACTAGGCGAAGCGGCGATGCTTTCGGCGCAAATCACCGGTCCCAATCATATGAAGTTCGGCATGAATCGTTCCGGCATCGACAATCGACAGTTGGCGCTCAACATCGTTCACTGGCTTTCGGGTTTGCTTAAGTGATCAAAAGTGAGGTCAGCACCTGAGCGGTAGCAAGGGCGGCCTCAACACTCCACATCGACCCGATCGCGAGGGCAGCCCGCTCGCTATCGCTCCCGGTATTGATGTCATCTGAGCCCGGCTTGATCGTCTTGACCTGACCTGCCGTGGGGTCTAGCATGGAAGCCGTAACTTCCCCCAACCTGAATAGTTCCCGACGGAAGGACGAGGAGGTCTACTCTGATGGCCGAAGAAACGACTGGAAAGTGTGCTCACGGAGCGTGCGATTGTTCGCCGGAAGAAGGCAGCAAATACTGTAGCGAATACTGCCAGGAAGCCGAAAAATCCCGCGTTATGGAGATCGGATGTGGCTGCCAGCATCCCACGTGTAGCTGAGCACTCCTCCGCAGGTCTACAGGTTTCGTTTGAGCTTAGTTTGCCGTTGCGCGACCGAGCAGGCTCCGTGCAACAGTAGACTCGCGCCTCATCTCAACTCAGTCCTTCCGTTACAACCGAATCGCAATCAAAACATATCTTGCGGCGCGACAACGGCTTCTAGAATTGCGCGCATCAACCGTGCGTAAGAGAAACGCGTGCATGTCTCCCCCGTGTGTTCTCAAAAGCCCGATTGACGAAGTCAAATCACAGACTGACTGTCTGTGCCACTAGAATCCGAATTCGCCGCACGCCAACGAAGAGCAGCGGTTTAGCGCGTCACGGCAGGCGCAGGAGACAAAGGGAAATGAAAAGGTTTGTTCTCGCAGTTTTACTCTCCATAGCTTTGGCCGGACTGGCAGTGGGCCAAAAGGCGGAATCGCGCGGCAACGCGTCGGCCGGCAGCAATGCTTCAGCCAGCAAGCAAGGGCGCCAAATCGGTCTACAGTCAGGCACTCAATTATCAGCGCAACTGGAGAACACTCTGGACGCGCGACACGCTAAGCCTGGAGATCGGGTTGTAATGAAGACCACCCAGGCCGTCAAGCAAGACGGGCGAGTGATAGTTCCGAAAGGAGCGCAACTAATCGGCCACGTAACCGAAGTTCAGCAACGCTCAAAGTCAAATGCCGAGTCGAGCATCGGAGTAGTAGTCGATCGCTTGCGCACCGGATCGACTGAAACTCCGATCACCGCCAGCATCCTGTCGATTACTCAGGCACGTTCACAGGCGCAGGCTTCCAATAACGATCTGCTCGGATCTGACACGATGGCGCAATCCTCTTCGAGTTCGCGTTCGGGAGTGTCGTCGCCGAGCAGCGGCCAGCGCGGCGGCGGTGGTTTGCTGGGCGGAGTTGGCAGCACCGTGGGCGGCGTTGTAAACACGACTACCTCGACTGTGGGAAACGTAGCGGGGACCACCGTCGGCGCAACTAGCAGCGCCAACGGGAGCACTACCGGATCCCTCAGGGGTTTGCAGATCACGCAATCTGGCGATGCTTCGGCTCAGGGAGGATCGACGCTCAGTCTGACTGGCCGTGATCTTCGTTTGGAGAGCGGCACTACGTTCAATCTCGCGGTGAGCAATTCCGCGAGCGTGGGCAACAATCCGTAGCTGCGCTGGGCCCAAGTTAGACTTCGGGGGAAATGCGGCGACAGCGGTTAACCGGGTCGCCGCATTTCTCTATAGCGGGTCAAACGGCGCCTCGGCCCTGGTCTCAGAGCGCCTCAGCCGATGGCTAAGGCACAGCCTTCAGTCGCGTTGACAACTCTGAACGTGCTTTGTTAGCGTGAGGCGTTCTAAGGTAAGGAAGGCTACTTAATGAACGTGCCGGCGACCGCCTGAGCGCCGGCCTATTTGATCGTTGATGCTGAATAAAATCACCCGTTTGCCGACCGCCAGGGTACGGCTGGCAATTACGCTCGCGCTTTCGATCATCCTCCCCATGGCCACGGCGTGCAAGGCTCATAACCCCGTCGAGGTTGAAAAGCTGCTGACGCCTCTTTCGCAGGCGGACACTGCGCAGCTTATCAGGGTAGTCAACAGCCTCGCCGCCGCCCGCTCGATCCGCGGCAGAGTAGACATTCAATTCGAAGATACTTCATTTGCCACTTCAGGAATCTCCGAAAAATACCGCACTGCTGACGGTTCGATCACCTTGCAGCGTCCGGGAAAGGTTTTGCTCGTGGTCCAGACGCCGGTGATCCCCTCGGATGTGGCGCAGATGACTTCCGATGGCGAGCACTTCCGCATCGCAATTCTCAAGGGCGATGAGAAATATCACCGCTTTGTGCGGGGCACCAACAGTGCTGTCTATCCAAAGTTGGATGTGGACGCGAGCTCTAACCCGGCCGCGAATGCGAATAAGAAGAACAAGCCGACTTCAGAGGCCCAAACGGTGAGTGCTCTTTCGAATTTGAGACCACAACACTTGACTGAGGCACTTTTGATTCGCGCGATCGATTCGCAGGCTCCCGGGGTAACCTATGTACAAAGTGAGTTCTTTCAGTCGGAAAAAGATCCGACTAAGCGAGACAGTAGCAAGCGAGTCGTGCGCGGCTATTACTTTCTTGAAGAGTTACAGACAAACGCCGCCGCCTCCGCACGTCTGCTGAGGCGTTTCTGGTTCGATCGTGTTAACGGCATACGCCTGGCACGCTTGCAGACCTTTGACGAGAAGGGCGCATTGATAACTGACATTGACTATGGCGAGTTGAAGAGATTCGGTGCCGGGGGCGAGGCCCTTCTGCCGGGCCAGGTTGGAATCACCAGGCCGCAGGACCACTACAAGATCACGATCACCTATCAAGTGCCTGAATCCGTAGCTCTGGATCATGACTACCCGGCTGAGGCCTTTGTGCTGGAAAACAGATGGGGCTTGCGGGAAGTCGATCTGGATGCCGAGAAACAGCCCGCGGGACCGAAGAACTAGCAGCCGGCTAATGCTCTTCCGCAGTGAGATACCAACTGTAGAGTTCAAGCTTTAGCTTGGGCTTGAGACGGGAACCCCCCACGTTGAACTCTGAACGCAAGCGGACCACGAATCGGAATCCCTTCAGGTTAGGCTTTCCCTACAGCTTGTATTAATATTGCGCGTTCGAGAAAGAGGCCTGCGCTTCAGTGGACAACTTAGTCATTTCCAATATTCGCCAACGGCCGCTTCGTTCGGCGATCAGCATCCTCGGCGTGGCGCTCGGCGTGACGCTGGTAATGCTGTTTACCGGCCTGTCTCGCGGAATGTCCGATGATTTGCAGCGACGTTCATCGAACGTGCGCGCGGAAATAATCTTTACCCGGCCCGGATCGTTTCAGGGTAGTGCCACCACTGCGAACCTGAGCACGAAGTACGTTGAAATGCTAAAGCAGATTGACGGAGTCGAAGCTGCGGTCCCGGTCATTCGCCACTTCTATGCAAGCGGAGTGTGGGGAGTGGATCAGGTCGAAGGGGTTGACTGGGACAGTTTTGCGCAGATGAGCAGCGTGCGGCTGGTCCAGGGTCGCGCCCCCAGGTCGCCGGACGAAGTCGTCATCGACGAAACCAAAGCCAGCCGTAACCATCCGGTTGGTAGTTCGTTAAAGATCTTCGGTGACAAGGAATTCAAAGTGGTGGGCATTTTTGCGCCCGAGTCCGGCGCCCGCGCCAAGTTGACGCTGGAGGCAATGCAAAACTACCTTGAAGTTCCGGCCAAGTGCAGCTACATCCTGGTAAAGTGCAAGAACCCGGCCGATCAGATGGCGGTGGCGAAGCGAATCAACGAGCAGCTCCCCGGAAACAAAGTCCAGCGGACCTCGGACTTCTTTCCCAGTATTGAAAATTCGGTTCCAGGGCTGGCTATTTTCATGCGAGTGCTGGTGGGGCTGGCCGCGGTGGTAAGCGCTTTGGTCGTGATGCTCGCCATGCACACGACCATCACTGAGCGCACGCGCGAGATTGGCATTCTTAAAGCGATGGGTGCGTCGCGACGTTATATCATTAGCGAGATCGAAACAGAGGCTCTGGCAATCAGCTTCATCGGCCTGCTGGTCGGATTTGCGCTGGCAGCCCTGGCCGGTTTAGGAATCCATAAGGCTACGGGCCTGATTTTTGAATTCACCCCGTGGTGGGCCGTGACCGCCGCCGTGATTGGTTTGGCCGGCGGAGCACTGGGAGCGCTTTATCCCGCCGCGCGGGCGGCAAACCTTGACCCGGTTACTGCTCTGGCTTACGAATAGCTTGAAAATCTTCAGCGTTCTCCGGCTGTTCATAGGGGCTGCTAGCCGAGAGAACTTTTGATAACTATTGTCGGATTAATACTGCAAGTGGATCCAGGTGATCCGACTCAATATCACCTTTTTAAATGGCAACCATTCTAAAAGCTGAGAATCTCGAAAAAATTTATCGCGTCGGCAAAGTCGACGTGCCGGCTTTGCGCGGGATTGACCTGACCGTTCAAGAGGGTGAGTTTCTGGCCGTGATGGGCCCATCCGGCTGCGGCAAATCGACCATGCTGCATCTAATGGGCGGTCTTTTGACACCCACGAATGGACGCATAATCATCGACGGCGAAGACTTGACCGCCGCTTCTGATTCCAGGCGGACCGACATCAGAAGGCGCAAGATTGGGTTCGTGTTTCAGCGCTTTAATTTATTTCCAACTTTGACGGCAGAGGGAAACCTGCGACTGGCCGAACGCATTCATGGGAACGGCTCGGAAGACCCTGACCGGCGCCGCGAAATCCTGCGCATGCTAAAGTTAGAAGACAAAATGCATCACAAGCCACTGGAGCTTTCCGGCGGAGAGCAACAACGCGTAGCCTTGGCGCGCGCGGTCGTCAACCGGCCTGCGATCGTCCTGGCGGACGAGCCGACGGGGAACCTCGACACCGAGAATTCGACGCTGGTCTTGAAAATGTTCCGCGAGCTAAATGACCGCTTTAATCAGACCATCATCATGATCACTCACAATCCTGAAGCAGCCGCGGCGTGCCAGCGCATAATCCAGATGCGTGATGGTCACATTGTCTAGCCGGGCAGCAACCTTTTCTTCGCGGGTAGAATCTGTCCAATCGGTTTGGGACGCGGTGAGCAGCGGTGGTCTGGAACCATATTTGCTCGACAAATTCCTGGCTTACGGCTAATAATCACGCGGGCGACGAAGAGAATTATGGGTTTCATCTCAGATACAGCAAAAAAAGCGGTCTTTTGGACATATCCGCGGACTTCGTGGCAGTGGGACGTACTCTGTGTTTTGATTCTGATTTTCATATTTCTGACACCCCGAGGCTGGTTCGAGAACAAGGCTTATCAACGCACACACATGGGTCAGACGACGATTGTCATAACCACCGATGTAATTGGCGTTCAACTAGATAGGACCGAGATTGAGCGACGTGTGAGGCAGTTGCCGGGTCGATCAGCGGCACAGGTCGGCGAGGTACGCGAGTATCGTGACAACTCAAGGAGATTAATCGGCTATGAGGTTGACATTCGCTAAGCATGCTTTATAATTTTTGGGCATCAATCGGCCTGGGGCGCGAAATTCTTTAGAGCGCACCGAGGCAATACATGGGGCCCGCAGGGGCCTTCAGTTTTAGGAGCTATGATGAAAAAAATATTTACCCTCAGTTTAGTGTCCGGGTTGTTGTTAGCGGCCCTCTTGATTCAGCCTGCGTCGTCGGCGCGAGCGCAAGGCCCCGGCTTTGTGAGTGCGCTTTTCAGCCGGATGGACAAGGCTCACAGAAGCCTGAAAAGCTTGCGCGCCAATATCGGCATGGTTCGATACAACGCGCAGCTGCGCGATGAGGACAAGTATCAGGGCTTTGTGCTCTACATCCCGCAGTTCTACGTGAACCAGCCGATCCGTGTGGCTCACGGCCTCCTGGTTGCCGTGGGCTGCCTGTGGCTGGCCGCCGGCATCTGGCGCTCGGCGGGATGACTGTTCTTGACCTTTCGCAATCTCTCCTTTGGGGGACGCCGTAGAACTTACCGGGACGTCCCGAGACCAACGAGCGCGAGGGAGGACACCCGATGCGTATCCGAATCTCCATAACCCGTGGGGCAGCCATGGGCACCGCGGCGCTGCTGGCCGCGTTCGTGCCTGCCACCGCGTCGGGCGCAGGGCCGCAGAACAATTCGGGCTTCAACCAGCCAGGCAATATCCTGATTGCAGACCAGTTCAACAACCGGGTCGTCGAGGTGGATCGCCAGCACCGTGTGGTATGGCATTTCGGCGACGGGTCATCGGTTGCGGGACCGAAGTCGATCGTGGGCACGAATGACGCCGAGCGCGTCG
>Ga0137403_10000945_pt1 | contig 37066 bp, 36 predicted proteins | sample CZOMad2_1_16fung_FD_122057 | JGI IMG/M metagenome (GOLD analysis project Ga0137403, IMG submission 122057) | Vadose zone soil fungal communities from Angelo Coast Range Reserve, California, USA - CZOMad2_1_16fungal (Hybrid Assembly) | ecosystem: Environmental > Terrestrial > Soil > Vadose zone... | reverse complement strand
GCTTTGCCCGTGCGTCCGTCTGATCCCGGGTTGCAAGGCCATGGGCTTGGAGCCCAAGGCTGACTAGGATCCTTGCATGGTCGTAGGGCAAGTAACAGTCTGTCACTTGCTCGGAAACGTCGCGAAGGGCGAAAGCACTGGGCTCGGAGCCTTACCGCGGCCCGATATCCAAGTAACAGACTGTTACTAAGTGGGTCGGTTCGGGGCAACACAGGCACCGCGGGTCGTCCTCTACAAGGCCGAGGGCTGCCACCTCTGCGGGCGGGCGAAGGCACAGCTCGCCGAGCTTCGTGACGAGTTGGGGTTCGAGCTGGTCGAGATTGCGATCGACAGCGACCCCGAGCTGGAGTCGCGCTACCGCGAGCTGATCCCCGTCGTCGAGATCGACGGCGAGCGCGTCTGCACCTACTACGTCCAGCCGGAGCCCTTTCGGCGCAAGCTCGCGGCTGCACAAGCGGCGGCCGAAACGACGGGTTTGTGACATCCCCAAGCGGCGTGCTGAGCGGAATTGGCAGAATGCTCGTGCCGTGTTACAAACACCAGAGCGAGCGGAGGTTTCCAACGACCGGCTGGGCGTCGGCGTCGCCGCTCGGCTGAGCCGCTACCTCCAGGTCCTGACCCAGTCGAAGAAGATGGGCAAGGACCGAATCTCCTCCCAGGAGATCGCGGACTACACGAACATCAACGCGACGCAGATCCGCCGCGACCTCTCGACCTTCGGCAAATTCGGCAAGCGGGGCGTCGGCTACAACATCGACTCGCTCCTCGGCGAGATCCGCAAGATCCTCCGCACTCAGGGTCAGCACAACGTCGCGCTCGTCGGGGCCGGCCGGCTCGGACAGGCGATCGCGAGCTCGCCGATCTTCGCCGAGCACGGGATCAACATCGCCGCCGTCTTCGACACCGATCCCGAGAAGGTGGGTCGCGAGGTGGGCGCGATGCCCGTCAGCCACTACCAGCAGCTGCGCGACTCCGTGCGCGACAAGAACATCATCGTCGGCGTGATCGCGGTACCGGCCGACAGTGCCCAGGACGTCGCCGACGAGCTCGTCGCCTCCAACGTCAAGATCATCTTCAACTACTCCGAGGCGCTGCTGGACGTCCCGCACGACGTCCAGGTGCACACGTCCAACCCGGCCGTGGAGCTCCTGCACGCCTTGTACTTCCACCTGACCTAGTCAAGGCTCGGCAGGATCGGGTCGTGCGGATCGTCCTCTGGCACGGCTACCTGCTCGGCGGCACCGGCTCGAACGTCTACACGCGCGCGCTCGCGCGCGCGTGGAGCCGCCTGGGCCACGAGGTCGTGGTCGTCTGCCAGGAGCGGAACCCCGGCGCGTACGACCTCGGCGGCGCGCGCGTCGTTCGGCCCGAGCTGCCCGAAAACATCCTGCCGACCTTCGTGCTCGACCGCTACGAGGGGCTCGAGCCGCGGCTGCTCCAGGAGCTGACGCCCGAGGAACGCGAGCGCTACGTCGAGGCCAACGCCGCGGCCGTTCGGGCCGAGCTTCCGGCCGATCTCGTCTTCGCCAACCACGTCTTGCTGGGCGGTCCGGTGGCGGCCGCGACGGGCGCGCCTTACGCGGTCAAGGCGCACGGCTCGGAGCTCGAGTACTCGATGCGCGGCAACGCGGAGCTGGCTGCCTGGGGGAGAGAGTCGCTCGCGCCGGCGACGGCGACCTTCGTCGGCTCGGCACACATCCGCTCGGTGCTCGAGCAGGTCGTGGGCCACGTCGACCGCGTCTACGAGGTGCCGCCCGGCGTCGACATCGAGGAGTTCAAGCCCGAGCAGCGCGCCGTGGCGCTCGAGCACCTGCTCGACGAGGCGCGCCGCGATCCGCCGAACCCCGGCAACGTGGAGGAGAGGCTTCCCGACGAGGGCAACGCAGAGCGGCTCGCGGCCTGGTTCGAGAGCGACGAGCGGACCGTTCTCTACTTCGGCAAGCTGCTCCACAACAAGGGCGTCCACGTCCTGTTCGAAGCTCTCCGTGAAAGCGGGAGCCGCGCCGTCATCGTCGGCTTCGGCGACTATCGCGCCGAGCTCGAGCAGATCGCGCCCCCCCGGACGCTCTTCACCGGGCCGCTGGAGCACCGCCACCTCGCCCACCTGCTTCCGCTCTGCGAGGTGACGGTCGTGCCGTCGATCTTTCCCGAAGCGTTCGGGATGGTCGCGGCCGAAGCCGCCGCGGCCGGATCGCTCCCGCTCGTCGCCCGGCACTCCGGCCTCGCGGAGATCGCGGAGGGCCTCGAAGCCGAATACCCGCCCGAGCAGCGGGGGCTGACGAGCTTCGAGACCGGGGACGCCCGGGATCTGGCGGCCAAGCTCGGCCGTCTGCTCGACCTGCCCGAGCGAGACCGTCAAGCCCTGCGAGAGGCCGCGCGGCGGGCTGTTGAAGAGCACTGGAGCTGGGAACAGGTCTCCGCGAGATTGCTCCAACCCTTCACCAATTAAAGTGACGGCCCCCATGCGTACGCAGAAGCTCATCCCGGAAGAGCAGATCCGCTCCGCGCGCGAGGCGTACGAGAACGGCACCGACTTCACGCTCGCCGTCGAAGAGGAGTTCGCCGTCCTCGACCCCGAGACGCTCTCGCTCGCGAACCGCTTCGAGGAGCTCCAGGCCGCGGCCCAGGGAACACCGCTCGAAGAACACCTCGTCGGCGAGCTGATCGCCTCGGAGGTCGAGGTCCGAACCGGTCGCTGCGAAAGCTTTGCCGAGGCGGCCGCGAAGGTCGGCGAACGTCGCGCCCAGCTCGACGAGCTCGCGGGTGGACTGGGGATCGCACTCGCCGCCGTCGGCACTCACCCGTGGAGCCCTTGGCAGGACCAGCGCATCATCGACACGCCGCATTACCGGAAAAACGACGAGCTGCTCCGCTACGTCGTCTGGCGCAACAACACCTTCGGGCTGCACGTTCACGTCGGCATCCGGGGCGCCGACCGCGCGATCGCGGTCTGCAACGGGCTGCGGAACTACCTACCCGAGCTGTTGGCCGTCTCGGCGAGCTCACCGATGGTCGAAGCCGTGTGTACCTACCTGCACTCGGCGCGCACGGAAATCTTCACACGCATGTTCCCGCGCTGCGGGGTGCCGGACGCCTACGACGGCTGGCGGGGATTCGAGGACTACGTCCGCTTCCTCTACGCGACCGGCTCGATCACCGAGCACACGCAGATGTGGTGGAGCGTCAGGACGCACCTCGCCTTTCCGACCGTGGAGATCCGGATCTGCGACGCGCAGCCCAACCTCGAGGAGTCGCGCTCGCTGGCCGCGCTTTGCTACGCGCTGACGGCGCGGATCGCACGCGCGCTCGACGAGGGCGAGCCGCTGCCGAACTACCCGCACCGGCTGATCGAGGAGAACTTCTGGCGGGCTATCCGCTACGGCCTCTCCGGCGAGCTGATCGATCTTACGACCGGCGACGTCCGCCCGGCCCGGGCGCACCTCGAACGCCTGCTCGAGTGGGTCGCGCCGGTTGCCGAGGAGCTCGGCGCGGCTCAGTATCTGGCCGTGCCCACTGCGAACTCGGCCGAGCGCCAGCTGGCGCAGTACGAGGACGGCGCGTCCCTGCAGGAGATCTACGCAGGCCTCGTCCGAAGAGGCGCTCCCGTCCGTGGCTGAGGAACAGCCTCCCGAGCCTTCGGAGAGCGAGCAGGAGCTCGTCGAGCAGCTGCAGGCCGAGCTGAGCCGGCTCAAGGTCTCCGACCTACTGCTGCAGACCGTCTACACGATCTCCTCGTTGGGCTACCACCGCCTGAGCGGCGAGAACAAGGACCTCGAGCAGGCGCGCCTGGCGATCGAGGCTCTGAAGGCCCTGCTGCCGGTGCTGGAAGGGGCGGTTCCGGCCGAGGCCGTCCGCGACTTCAACCAGGTCCTCGCGAACATGCAGCTCGCCTACGCGTCCGCCGCGGCAGAGGAGCCCGAGGGGACGGACTAGGCTGGGTGCTCGCCGCCTGACCTGCTAGAAGCTACTCCAGAGATGAAGCGGCCATCTCGAGCAGCTAGAGGGTGTTTGCTGCTTGCGCTCGCCGGGGCGTTGTTTGTATGTCCGGCGCCGAGCACGGCCGCGGCCCAACCGCGCGGGATGCTCCGGATCCAGCCTCTTGGTGGGGTTGTTCCGGTCCCGATTCCGCAGCCGTTCGCCAATACGGCTCACGCGCACCTGACGTATTACGGCGGCCCGATCATGGCGTTCACAGAGAACGCGATCGTGCTCTGGGGGGCAACCGGCCACTCGAGCACGCTGACGAGCGGCCTGCCCGACTTCTTCAGCTCGTTCGCGAACGCCGGCAACGCCAACACGTATGACACCGCGCTCGAGTACGAGACCCAAGGGCTTGCCGGGAATCAGCCGCTCACGCTGGCGACTCGTTATCTCGGCTCGTTCACGATTGCTCCGAGCACCACGTCGACCAACCTGACCGACGCACAAGTCGCGGCGGAGTTGATCGCGCAAATCGCAAGTGGAGCCTTGCCTCCGCCTCGGGTCGCTTTCAACGGCCCGGTGACTGAGTACTACGTCATGTTTCCGCCGACCTACAGGATCTGCCTCGGCACGGACTGCTCGAATACGCAATTTTGCGCCTACCACTCGAACGCGGCCTACCTTGGCACGCCGTTCACATACACCGTGCTGCCCGAGAGCACCCCGACGAACTCGGGCTGCGGCGCGAGTAGCGCCGGGGGCGGGTTCGGCAACCTCACCTCGATGACGAGCCACGAGCTGGTCGAGTCGGTGACCGATCCTGAAGTCGGCTCGGCAAGTGCCTTTGTCCCGCCCCTCGCCTGGTACGACCAGTCCAACGGCGAGGTTGCCGACATTTGCAACGGACAGCAGGCGACGCTGACCCTCGACACGAGCACCTGGACGGTGCAGAAACAGTGGAGCAACGCCGAAGCCGCCTGTATCGTCTCGCACGCCTCGAGCGGCCTGAAGGGGGTAAATGCCGACTTCACCGCCTCAACGGCTTCCGGCGGTCCGATTGGCTTCGACGCCGGCGCGACGAATTCGCCGAACGGAACCGGGGCGATCGCGAACTACGCCTGGGATTGGGGTGACGGGACCTCGAGCAGTGGCTTTGCCCCAACGGTCGCCCACGCGTACGCGACGCCAGGCACGCGGGTGGTGACGTTGATCGTCACCGACGCCGCCGGAGCGAGCGGCGCGAAGTTCCTCAACGTGACGACGCAGAACTTCAGTGTGAGCAGTGCGGGGAACGGACAGATAACAAGCGTCCCGGCGGGTCTTGTCTGCGGGGGCTCCTGCTCCGCCAACTTCCTGGACGAAGACACGGTTTCGCTGACAGCGACGGCTAATCCAGGAGCAGCTTTCGCGGGCTGGACGGGCGACTGCGCCGGCCAACCGGCCACCTGCATCGTGACGATGGCCGCGGCGCGAACTGCAACCGCGATCTTCACCAGCGCCAGCCCGCCGGCTCCACCACCGACGCCTCCTGCGTCACCGCCACCTCCGGCGCTATCGCCTGTCGTCTGCCTCGTCCCGCCGATCAGGGGTCGGCCTCTTGCCGCCGCCCGGACAACTCTGCAGGAAGCGCACTGCTCCGCCGGCGCGATCACGAGGCGCTTTTCGAGGGTCGCGAGGGGTCGTGTGATCTCTCAGGCCATGGCTCCGGGCAAGCAACTCGCGAACGGGGCCTCGGTCAATCTCGTCGTCAGCAAGGGGCGGGCGCCGTTCAGGCTGACGCTCTGCTACCGCCACCGCACGGTTCACGTGACGAGAGCGGTCGCGATCAAGCTCCGCAGGTTGGGCGCGAAGCTCGGCGCCTGCGGCCGGCGCTGACCTCCCTTCGGCGCGCCCGCGCCGCGTTTGATAGAAACTGCGCCGCGCCGGGGCATCCCGGCGCTGACTTTGTGAGGGAGGCGGATTGAGCGGGTTTTTCCACCACCACACCGTGCTGTTTGCGCTCGTCTGCGCGGGCGTGGCGATCGGATTCGGAATCGGGTTGACCGTCTGGGTGCTCGGCCGGCCCGCCGGCAACGAGCGGATGCGGGAGATCAGCCAGGCGGTGCAGGAAGGTGCGGCTGCCTACCTCCGGCGCCAGTACATGACGATCGGGTTGGTCGCGATCGCGCCCTTCCTCCTGCTCGGCTTCTACCACAAGCTCGGCTGGGGAACCGCCGTCGGCTTCCTGATCGGCGCCGGGCTGTCGGCCGCGGCCGGCTTCATCGGGATGAACGTCGCGGTGCGCGCGAACGTCCGCACCGCCGAGGCGGCCCGCCACGGCCTCAAGCCCGCCCTGAACGTCGCCTTCCGTGCCGGCTCGGTGACGGGACTGTTCGTCGTCGGGCTCGGCCTGTTCGGGGTCGCCGGCTACTACGGAATCCTGACGAGCTGGTTCAACAAGTCCCAGGACGCGGCGATCCGCGACCTGATCGGCCTCGCCTTCGGGGGCTCGCTTATCTCTGTCTTCGCCCGCCTCGGCGGCGGCATCTACACGAAGGCCGCTGACGTCGGCGCCGATCTCGTCGGCAAGATCGAGGCCGGGATTCCCGAGGACGATCCCCGCAACCCCGCCGTGATCGCCGACAACGTGGGCGACAATGTCGGCGACTGCGCCGGGATGGCGGCCGACCTGTTCGAGACCTACGCCGTCACCGCCGTCGCCGTCATGCTGCTCGGCCTCAGCTTCCCGTTCCACGGGCGCCTGCCGCTCTATCCGCTTGCCCTCGGCGGCGTCTCCATTCTCGCCTCGATCGTCGGCGTCTTCTTCGCTCGGGTCGGCCGCCGCGGCTCGATCATGAACGCGCTCTACAAGGCGGTCTTCGTCGCGACCTTCCTCTCAGCGCTCGGGTTCATCCCGGTCACGCTCGCCTTCGACGACAACTCGAAGTACACGTTCTCCGACCTCTACATCGCGGCGCTAGTCGGTCTCGTCGTCACCTTCCTGCTGGTCGCGATCACCGAGTTCTATACCGGGACGCGGTGGCGGCCCGTGAAGTCGATCGCACGTTCCTCTCAGACCGGACACGCGACCAACATCATCGAAGGTCTCGCCGTCGGGATGCAGGCCACGGCCCTCCCGGTGATCGTGATCGCGGCCGGAATCCTGATCGCGCACCACTTCGCCGGGCTCTACGGAATCGGCGTAGCAGTGATGGCGCAGCTGTCGATGACGGGTCTGATCGTGGCGCTCGACGCCTACGGGCCGGTCACCGACAACGCCGGCGGGATCGCCGAGATGGCAGATCTGCCGGAATCGGTGCGCGCAATCACCGACCCGCTCGACGCGGTCGGCAACACGACCAAGGCGGTGACCAAGGGCTACGCGATCGGCTCGGCCGCGCTGGCCGCGCTCGTACTCTTTGACAGCTACCACAGCGAGCTCGATCGCCAGGGCCTGAACGGGATCACCTTCGCGCTCGACGACGCCTGGGTGATCGCCGGCCTCTTCATCGGCGGCCTGATGCCGTTCCTGTTCGCCTCGCTTGCGATGGAGGCGGTGGGCCGCGTCGGCGGCCAGGTCGTGACCGAGGTACGTCGCCAGTTCCGCGAGATCCCGGGGATCATGGAGGGCACCGCCCGTCCGGAGTACGGGCGGGCGATCGACATCGTCACCGGCTCGGCGATCAAGAGCATGCTGCTGCCGGCGCTGATCCCGATCGCCTTCCCGATCATCATCGGCCTGATCAACGCCCGCATGCTCGGCGGCCTGCTGATCGGGACGATCGTCACCGGCCTCTTCCTCGCGATCGCGATGACCTCCGGCGGCGGCGCCTGGGACAACGCGAAGAAGCTGATCGAGGACGGCGCCTACGGAGGCAAGGGCTCAGAGGCCCACGCCGCCGCGGTCACCGGCGACACCGTCGGCGATCCGTACAAAGACACCGCGGGACCAGCGATCAACCCGATGATCAAGATCACGAACATCGTCGCGATCTTGATCATTCCGCTGCTCGTCTCAATCCACGGCTGAGAGGGACTGTCCCCGAACGGGGACTGTCCCATCAACGGTTGTAGGGACAGACCCCTTCGGGGTCAGTCCCTGCTTATCAACGAAGCAGCTGGTACGGGACGGAGGCGAGGATCACATGCGGCTCGAACAGGAGTAGCCGCTTCAAGTAGAGCGCCTTCTGGTTGTGGAGCGCGCGGCTCAGCCCGCGAACGACGAGTTCCGGCATCACCAGCACCACCTCGGTTCGGCCGTCTTCGGTCAAACGACGGAGGTAGGCGCGCAGGGGGGTGCCGATGTCGCGGTAGGGGGCGTCGTCGAGCTCGAGCGGGATCCGGGGTCCGTGGGCGGCCCACTCACGGCGCAGTCTCGCCCCTTCTTCCTCGTCGATGGCAAAGTTGACGGCACGCGTGTCTTTGATTCCCAGGGTGCGCGCATAGTTGACGGCCCGCATCGACGACGCGTTCACGCCGGAGACGAGAACACGAACGACGGTCCGCTCCGGCGGCGCCTCGTCGGCGCCGGCCAGCACGGGTACGTCGGCGACGACGACTCCCGGTTCGGCCAGCAGCCGGAGCTTCAGCAGCAGCGCGCGCGGATGCGTGAACACCTCGAGCAGCGACGGGCGCCGGAAGAGCTCCGGTATGACGACGGTCACGAAGCTCGACTCGCCCCGAGGCAGGCGCCAGACCTGTTCGAGCACCGCCTCCGTGACGCCGAGCGAACCGTCGAGTACCTCTAGGTGCGAGCGCTCGTCCGAAAACCGGAACCAGCGCGGCTTGATGCCAGGGTCGGTGCCGCGCGCCGGCACGTGGATCGCGCGAAAGCCGTTGCCCGTCTGTTCCGTGAACCGGAGGGCGTCGGCGGTCGCCTCGTCGATCGACTCGACCAGCAGCAGAGTCGAGTTTCGCGGCGGTGGCGCTGCGACGACTGCCACCGCGCCGGCTTGCAACCGCCGCGCAATTCCACGGTAGTGGCGACGGATTCCGTAGAAGGCGAGCACGAGTAGGGGGATGGCGACGGTGACGAGCCAGGCCCCCGCCGCGAACTTGGTGACGATCACGATCGCCGCGACGATCCCGGTCGCCGAGGCGCCGACGCCGTTGACGAGGGCGCGGTAGCGCCAGCCGGGTTCGCGGACGCGCTTCCAGTAGCGGACCATCCCGGCCTGCGACAGCGTGAAGGCGGTGAAGACGCCGATCACATACAGGTGGATCAGCGAGTTGACATTCGCGCCGTAGATCCAGATCAGCAACCCCGCGAGAGTCGCAAGCACGAGCATCCCGTTCGAGAACACGAGCCGGTCACCGAGGTTCGTGAATTGCCTCGGAGCGAAGTTGTCCCGTGCCAGGAGCGCTGCGAGCCGAGGAAAACCCTGGAAGGACGTGTTCGCGGCGAGAACGAGAATCAGCAGCGTCGTCACCTGCACTGCGTAGTAGAGGAAGCCGGCGGCCGATCCCGCGGGGAAGGTGGCGCGGGCGAGCTGTGAGACGACCGAGGCCGTCTGGCTTGGCCGGGCGTGCTCTTGGACCGCGAGATACGAGACGCCGAGGAAGAGCGTGATTGCGATCGCGCCGAGGATGGCGAGCGTCGTCGCGGCATTCCTGCCGTGCGGACGCCTGAACGCATTCACCCCGTTGGCGATCGCCTCGACGCCGGTCAAGGCCGTCGAGCCCGAGGAGAAAGCGCGCAGCAACACGAACAGGGTCACGGCGCCGGCGCCGTTAGCGATCGGGTGAGGAACGACCGCATGCGGGGTTTGGCCGAACAGGCTCTTGACGAGACCGACACCGACGAGCGCGAACATGGCAGCGACGAAGGCGTACGTCGGCAGCGCGAATGCAAGCCCCGACTCGCGGATGCCGCGGAGGTTGACGAGGACGATGACTCCGAGGCACCCGAGCGAGAGCAAGACCTTGTGGGCCTCGAGCGACGGCGCGAGCGACGTGACCGCAAAGATGCCGGCGGCGATCGAGACCGCAACCGTGAGCACGTAGTCGGTGAGCAGCGCGGCAGCACCGAGAAGACTCGGAAACGTCCCGAGGTTGTCCTTGGCGACGATGTAGGCCCCGCCACTGGTTTCGTACGCCTGGACGGTCTGGCGATACGAAGCGACCACGATCGCGAGTAGCGCCGCAATCGCAATCGAGATGGGGAAGACGAGGTGCGCGGCTCCCGCAGAGGCCGCAACCAGGACGACGAGCGCCGACTCGGTCGCATACGCCACCGACGAGAGCGGGTCCGAGGCGAAGATCGGCAGCGCCAGCGTCTTCGGGAGCAGCGTTTCCTCGAGCTCGCCGCTCGCCATCGGCCGTCCGACGATCGCTCGCTTCAGAGGGCGGTCCCGCGGCGTCTCGAGCGTCGTTTGACTCACGCGACGGCCCGCCTGGCTTGCGGTGGGGCGCCGGTCGCGATCAGCACCGGGCAGGGAGCGTCGTTCAGCACCGACCAGACGTCGCGCGAGAACGGCCGGCGGAATCCCCGCTGCGAATCGACAGGTGCCCCGACCACGATCAGCGACGCCCGCACCTCCACGGCCGCCTCCGCGACACCGTGCCCGAGCTCCCCAGGCCGCGCGCGGACGATCTGAGCGTGGGCGCCGACGCCGTAGCTCTCGGCAAGCGCACGCTCGCGGCCGAGTTCGATCTGGAGGGCCGCTTCCTCCCGCTTGAAGTGGGCGTCTAGCGGTAGCTCCCAGTCGACATACAGCGGCGCCAGCAGGAGCACGCGCGAGCCGCGGTCGGAGGCGAGGCGGCAGGCCAGGTCGAGCGCGTGGCGCGTGTGCTCGGCGTCGAGCAGCGGGACGACGACCATCCGCTGGAGTCCCACGAGGCGACGGGTCGTTCGACGGAGCCGCCGACGCCCGCTATCGAGCGCTTGCAGGGAGAGGAAACGCCGGAACGATGCCACCCAACCAACGTAGGCAGGGCCGGGTCAGAGCCGCCTCAGGATTGCGCCGCCTCGGCTCAAGATTTGCTCAAGGCGGCCCCTTCCTCGGTTGCGGGGAGCTCGAGGACGAACGTCGAACCGCCGCTCGACTCCGCCTCGGGCTCCACCCAAACTCGACCGCCGTTGGCCTCGGCGAATCCTCTCGCAATCGCAAGCCCGAGGCCGCTCCCGGGGCCGGAGGTACTTCCACGCTCGAAGGGGTCGAAGATCCTTTCGCGGTCCGACTCCGGGATACCGGGACCTCGATCCCGGACGCGGACGCGGACGCGCCCACCGCCGTCTTCGACAGTGACGTCGATCGGATCGCTCGGCGATGAGAACTTCAAGGCGTTCTCGATCAGGTTCACCAACACGCGATGGACCTGCGGACCGTCGACGCGAACGAGCCCGACCTCGACGGGGATGTCTGTCTCGACTCGGTCGGCTTCGCGGCCGAGCTGCTCGAGCGCGGAAGCAAGCAGCGCGTCGGCCGTCCACAACTCGGGCGTCCGTCTCGACGGGCCGGCTTCGAGTCGCGACAGATCGAGCAGATTCTCGACGAGCCGCTCGAGGCGGCGGACCTCGATCCCGATCGTCTCGAAGAGCTCTTCGCGCTCTCGTGCGTCCAACTGAACGGCAGGATTGTCCAGACCTTCGCTCGCGGCCCGGATTGCGGTGAGGGGCGAGCGCAGATCGTGGCTGACGGCGTGGAGGACAGCGGTCTTGACCGCGTCGGCTTGTCGAAGCGTCTCTGCTTCGACAGCCTCGCGCGCCAGCCGGCGCGAGCGCGTCGCGAGCTCACCGACGACGACGCCGACCGTGAGGTAGACGGCGAGCGCGACCCAATTCTCGGACTCGCGGAGAGCGAACGTATGCACCGGTGGCAGAAAGAGGAAGTTGAACGCAAGCATCGAGCCGACAGAAACCGGGATCGCGTAGGCCAGGCCGAAGACGACAGCGACCGCGACGACGGCGAGCACGTAGAGCACGCCCAGGCTGACGACCGGGGCGATCGGGCGCAGCGCATAGACGGCGCCGGTTACGACAGCGACAGCGCCGATGCTGAAGGCGACCCCAGCACTGCGCCTCCGCCATTTGCTTTCCAAGGCTCAGGCCTCGCGCTTGAGGGGGTCCACGAGCCGGTAACCGGCGCCCGGCTCGGTGAGCAGGTAGCGGGGCCGGGCAGGGTCGGGCTCTAGCTTCCGCCGCAGTTGCGAGACGTAGACGTGCAGGTAGTGCGACTCGGCGTCGTAGGCAGGCCCCCAGACCTCGCGCAGGATGGCCGGGTGCGTCAGCAGCTTGCCCTCGTTTCGCGCGAACAGACGCAGGAGATCGAACTCGTTCGGCGTCAGCGCGACAGGCTCGCCGGCGAACGTGACCGACCGCTTGTCGAGGTCGACGACGAGCTCGCCGATCTCCAAGATCGGCCCGGTCTCGGGCGCCGTCCTGCGGAGGGCGGCCCTCAGCCGAGCCAGCAGCTCGTCCGTGCCGAACGGCTTCGTCACGTAATCGTCGGCGCCTGCGTCGAGCGCGGCGACCTTCTCGCCCTCGTCGCCGACGGCAGAGAGGACGAGGATGGGAACCTCCGTCCACGCGCGCAGCTCGCGGCAGACCTCCAAACCGTGCCGGTCCGGGAGAACCAGGTCGAGAATGACGGCCTTCGGAGGGCGAACCGCGGCGCTCCGGAGCGCCTCCTCGCCCGTGGCGGCAGCCACGACGTCGTAGCCCGCGCCGCGCAACGTGGCCTGTAGCGCGCGCAGGATGTGCGGCTCGTCGTCGACGACGAGAATACGGCCCCCGCCGAGCTGGGGCGTTGTTGTCTTCACCGAAACAGGATAAGTCCAGTGACATAGCTCACCGCGCCGCGAAGTAGCATCCGCGCGTGCCGCGACGGCGTCGCCAACAACGTCTCGAGCGCGTCCTCGGCACGCCGGCGCTCTTCGCGACGGCTTACGGGAACGTTGGCTCCTCGATCTACTACGCGCTCGGCCTCGTCGCGGGGATCGCGCTTGGGCTGACGCCGCTCGTCTTCGTGATCAGCGGGGTGATCTTCGCCGCAACCGCCGCGACCTATGCGGAGGGGACGGTTCGCTTTCCCGAGGCCGGCGGCTCCTCGAGCTTCGCCCGCAACGGCTTCGACGAGCTCGTCTCGTTCATCGCTGCGTGGGCGCAGATGCTCAATTACGTGATCACGATCGCCATCTCGGCGTTCTTCGTGCCTCACTACCTCTCGATTTTCTGGGAACCGCTGAGGACAAATCCGTGGGACATCGTCGGCGGGGCGATCGTGATCACGCTACTCGTGTTGCTGAATATCGTCGGCATTCGCGAGGCGGCGAACCTGAACATCTTCCTCGCCGTCGTCGACTTTGCAACGCAGCTCCTGCTGGTGTTGGTCGGGTTCGCGCTGATCTTCAGCCCGCACACGGTCTTCTCGGCGAATCTCCATTGGGGGGTCGCGCCGACGTGGTCGAGCTTCTTCCTCGCGATCCCGATCGCGATGATCGCCTACACCGGGATCGAGACGGTCTCGAACCTCGCGGAGGAGGCACGCGACCCGCCGCGCGACATCCCGCGCTCGATCTCGTGGGTCGCGGGCGCCGTCTTCGCGATCTACTTCACGCTGCCGCTGATCGCGCTCTCGGCGCTGCCGGTGCACCGCGTGGACGGTGGGTACGCAACGCTGCTCGGGGAGCAGCCGAAGTCGGGCGGGGGAGGCGGGTTTGCCAACGACCCCGTGCTCGGAGTCGTCGAGCACCTCGGTCTGCACGGAACGGTGTTGAGCGTCGCGAAGGTCTACGTCGGCATTCTCGCCGCGACGATCCTCTTCATCGCGACGAACGCCGGGGTGATCGGGGCCTCTCGGATCACCTACGCGATGGCGGGTTACCGGCAGATCCCGGAGATCTTCCGGCGGTTGCATCCGAGGTTCAAGACGCCGTGGCTGTCACTGCTCGTTTTCGGCGGGATCATCTCGATCGCCGTTCTCCTGCCCGGCAAGACGACCTTCCTCGGCAACATGTACGCGTTCGGGGCGATGCTCTCGTTCTCGATCGCCCATGCCTCGATCATCGCACTGCGGGTGAAGCGCCGCGACCGCGAGATGCGCTTTCGCGCCCGCCCGAACCTGCGCGTCGGCGGTGTCGACTGGCCCCTGTTCGCGATCTTCGGCGGGCTCGGGACGGCGGCCGCCTGGCTCGTGGTCGTCGTCCAGAAGGCGGACGCCCGCTGGGTCGGTTTGGGCTGGCTGACCCTGGGGCTGATCCTGTACGCGAGCTACCGGCGCTACGTCGTGCACGCGGGGCTGCGCGAAACGGTGCGGGCGCCCATCTTGATCGGCCCGGCAATCGCGCTGGAGTACCGCAGCATCCTGGTCCCGGTGAAGCCGGGACGCGAGTCGGAGGAAGCGATCGACTTCGCCTGCCGGCTCGCGGCCGAGCGCCGTTCTTCGATCGCGGCGGTCAGCGTCGTCGTGGTGCCGCTAGAGCTGCCTCTCGACGCCGACCTGCCTGAGGCCGAAGCCGCAGCGAACGAGGCCCTAGACTCGGCAGTCGCGATCGGTGAGCTCTACGGCGTCGACGTGGTCGGACGGCTGCTGCGTGCCCGGAGCCCGGGACGCGCGATCGTCCGCGAGGCAGAGCGGCGCCAGACGGAGATCATCGTCATCGGCGCGCCGCGCGCGGATCGGCCGCAGCGGGCGATCTTCAGCGAGACCGTCGACTTCATCCTCAAGAACGCGCCCTCCCGCGTGATGGTCGTGGCGGGGAAGAAGGCTGTCGCCGCATGAACTTGTATCGAGGGGCGACGGCGCTGTTCGGGGTTGCGTTTCTGGGGATCGGGATCGCGCTGGTCATCGTCACCGCGGCGCGGGGCGGCGGTCTGGTCGGCTACGTGTTGGGCGTGTTGTTTGCCGCCCTGGGGGTCGGACGCTTGTACCTGCTGCGGTCGCGAACGCCAAGGGACAGTCGGTAGGGACAGTCCCCCGGAGGGGGTCTGTCCCTAAAGCGGTTCTAGGGCCGCAGCGGTTTCAGGGCCAGTCCCCGTTCGGGGACAGTCCCTGGGTCTGTCCCTGAAGCGGTTCTAGGGCCGCCGCCGTTTCAGGGACAGTCCCCGTTCGGGGACAGTCCCTAAGCTGCGCTAAATGGCGCGCAAGCTCCCACGATTACAGCGGGTTCTCGACGCGCCGGCGTTGTTCTCGATCGCGTACGGCGAGATTGCCTCCTCGATCTACTTCGCGCTCGGGATCATCGCTTTCCACGCGCTCGGCTTCACGCCAGCCGTTCTGCTCCTCACCGGCGCGCTCTTCCTTGTCGTCTCCCTCTCGTACGCCGAGGGCACTGCCGCGATCCGCGAGACCGGCGGCGCGGCGACGTTCGTCCGGATCGCCTTCAACGACTTCTGGGGCTTCGTCACCGGCTGGGCGCTCTTCCTCGACTACCTGATCGTGATCGCGCTGGCCGCCCTTTACGTTCCCCACTACGCCGCTGCGGCGCTCTTCACCAACATCAACAAACCATGGGATGTCGTCGCCGGCTGCGGCGTGATCGCGGCCATCGCCGCCGTTCGCCTGCTCCGAAACCGTCGCCTCTTCCGCTTCGCCGTGGTCATAGCGCTCATCGACCTGGCGACCCAGTTGTTGCTCGTCATCCTCGGGCTAGCCCTGCTCTTCTCGCCCCACGCACTCAGCCAGGGGACGTCGCTCGGTAGCAATCCGACCTGGCATTCGATTGCGTTCGCGCTTCCGCTGGCGATGCTTGCGTACACAGGTCTCGAGACCGTCGCGAACCTCTCCGAGGAGGTCCGGCGCCCTGGCCGCGACCTGCCGCGGAGCCTGTTCGGGGCGATCGGGCTCGTCGTCCTGCTCTATGCGGCAATCGCCGTCGTCGGGCTCTCGGCGTTTCCGGCCGGGCACGGGACACCGCTCGGCAGCACCTGGGCGAAGGCGCCGCTGATGGGCATCGTCGCCCGTCTCCGCGACCACCTGCCAGACGCGCTCGGCGCGCCGCTGCAGGTTTTCGTCGGCACGACAGGAGCGCTGATCTTGGTGACCGCGGTGGCGACGTCGATCGCGGGTTTCGGCCGCCTTGCCTACTCGCTCGGCGAGCACGGTCAGCTCCCGCGCGTCTTCGGTCGCCTCAGCCGACGCTCAGTCATCGCCCCGCAGTCGATCATCGCCGCGGCGCTCATCTCGATAGCGCTGTTGATCACGACTTCGGCCGTGCTCAGCCACCCGGTCTTCTTCCTCGCCGGCCTCTACAGCTTCGGTGTCCTGCTCGCCTTCACGGCGGCGCAGCTAGCCGTGATCAAGTTGCGCTTCAGCCATCCGGAGAAGCGGCGGCCGTACCGGGTGCCGCTGAACATGGGCCGGGTTCCGGTACCGGCGGTCGTCGGCGCGTTCCTGACCACCGTCGTCTGGATCCTCGCGCTCGCGACCCACAAAGGCGCCCGCTACGGGGGGCCGGCGTGGCTCGCGGCCGGCCTGCTGATGTACGTCGTCCTCCGACGCTCTCGTGGCGAACGGCTGACCCAGCGCGTCGTCTCGGCCGACGAGCACGTCGACCTCACCGAGGCGCAGTACTCGAGCATCCTCGTGCCCCTGAAGCTCGGCCCGATCGGCGAGGAGATGGTTGCGACGGCGGTGAAGCTCGCGCAGGAATCGGGAGCCTCGGTCTGGGCGCTGCACGTCGTCCGGGTGCCGATGGACCGGCCCCTGGACCAGGAGCTCCCTGAAGAGGAAGAGAATGCCACCGCTGCACTGGCGGAAGCCCAGCTGCTGGGTTCCGATCACGGTGTCGAGGTCAAGGGGAGGACGGTTCGCGCTCGTTCGATCGGCGACGCGATTGTCAGCCAGGCCAAGGAGCTGGGAGTCGATCTGATCGTCCTCGGCTCGGCCCCCAAATGGCGGCGCCAGTCGCGTTTCTTCTCGCCGACGGTCGAGTATGTGCTGAAGAAGGCGCCCTGCGAGGTGCTCGTGGTCGCGTTCCCGCAGGGGGTTCTGGAGGCGGACGAAGAAGAGCCTGCATATGCCACAACGTGAGCTATGGTGAGCCCGTGAAGGCACTGGTGATCGGCTGTGGCCGTGTCGGGTCGAATGTGGCGCTTCAGCTCGCCGAGGAGGGGTGGGAGGTGACCGCGGTCGACGAGAAAGAAGAGGCGCTCACGCGCCTCGGCGAGAAATGGCGCGGCGGCTTCGTGCTCGGCCACGGGATGGACGTCGACGTCTTGCGCGAGGCGGGCATCGAGGACGCCGACGCCGTCGTCGTCGCCACGAACGGTGACAACACGAACCTCGTGGTCGCACAGGTGGCGATGAAGCGCTTCGACAACCAGTGCGTCGTCGTCCGCATCCTCGACCCTGCGCGGGCCGACTTCTACCAGACACTCGGTTTGCGCACGGTCTGTCCGACGAAGGCGGCAATCAGCGAGTTGATGGAAGCCGCGCGCGCCTGCGAGATCCCAACGCGCGAGCCGGTCCCGACGAGTTAACCCCCGTGTACGTCCTCATCGCAGGCGGCGGCAAGATCGGCGCGAACCTGGCCCGGAACTTGCTGCGCGACGGCCACGGCCACGAGGTGACGCTGATCGAGCAGCGGCGAGACCGCTACGAACGGCTCGAGCATGAGTTCGAGCACCAGGTTCAGCTGGGCGACGCGACCGAGATCCACGTCCTCGACCGGGCCGGGATCGCACGGCCGCCCGACGTCGTCGTCGCGGTCACCGGCGACGACGAGGACAACCTGATCATCTGCCAGCTCGCGCGCGAGAAGTACGGCGTCGGCAAAGTCGTCGCGCGCGTGAACGATCCCCGTAACCAGGCGCACTTCGACCTGCTCGGGATCTCCGCCACGGTTTCGGCGACTGCGAGCATCATGGCCCTGATCGAGCACGAGGTTCCCGAGCACGACCTGATCCACCTGCTCGAGCTCCGCAAGGAGAACCTCGAGATCGTCGAGGTTCAGATCGACAAGAATGCTCCCGCGGCCGGCAAGCGCGTCGAGAAGCTGAAGCTGCCCGAAGGCTCGCGGCTGATCTCGATCACTCGTAACGGCAGGTCGGAGATCGCGATCGGCTCGACCGAGCTGCAGCCGGGCGACCAGGTGCTAGCGATCCTCCAGCCCGGCAAGGAGGACGAGCTCCGCCGGGTGCTGCTCAAGAACTAGCCGCAAATTCCGTGACCCTGTAGCGGGTCACTACTATCGAGCGAGGTGAATCCTGTACCTCCAACGGTGAAGGTCGTGGGTCGGCAGATGGACGCCGAGCACTACCGCATGCGCGATTTCCTCACGCGCACGGCACAGCCGTACGAATGGCACGAGGCGGGGTCGGCCGAGGCCGACGACCGCCTCGCCGAGCTCGGTGTCACCGTCTGAGCTTGTCCTTGCTCTCGAGCACGCGCGAGAGCGAACCGAAGCTCTGCTCGAGCCGCTCTCGGACGAGCAGCTGACGCGGCAGGTCTCGCCGCTTCAGTCACCGCTCGTCTGGGATCTCGCACACATCGGCCACTTCGAGGAGCTGTGGCTCCTGCGGCGCGTCGGTGGACGGCGACCGGTGTCGCCGAAGTTCGACGACCTCTACGACTCGTTTGCTCACCCGCGCGGCGAGCGCGGCCGGCTGCCGCTCCTGTCCCCGGAGGCCGCGCGCGCCTATGTAGGGGCGGTGCGCGAAGCCGTCCTCGGGCTGCTTCCCGAGCTGTCTTTCAATGGTGGGGATCCGCTGCTCGAACGGGGCTTCGTCGTCGGGATGGTCGCCCAGCATGAGCTCCAGCACGCCGAGACGATGGCGCAGACGCTGGCGCTCGCGGGCTTGCCGGAGCAGGGGCCGCCCGAGGTCAGAGCGAGCGGTGAGGTGACCGTTCCTGCCGGCCCGTTCACGCTCGGCTCGACGGAGCCTTGGGCCTACGACAACGAGCGCCCCGCGCACGTCGTCGACCTACCATCGTTCCGGATTGACCGCGCCCTCGTGACCAACGGGGAGTACGCGGCGTTCGTGGAGGACGGTGCGGCTGCGCCACCCGGCTGGGATCCTGCCGCGCGCCCGCACGCTCCGGTCCAGCACGTCTCCTTTGACGAGGCGGAGGCGTACGTGCGCTGGGCAGGCAAGCGCCTGCCGACCGAGCCCGAGTGGGAGAAGGCGGCGAAAACGGTCGCCGGGGAGCTCGAGCACCTGACCGGCGCCGTCTGGCAGTGGACGTCGTCGTTCTTCGACGGCTATCCCGGCTTCTCGGCCTTTCCGTACGCGGAGTACTCGGAAGCCTTCTTCGGCAGCGACTACAGGGTGCTGCGCGGCGGCTCCTGGTTCACGGACCCGCTCGTCGCCCGCCCGACGTTCCGCAACTGGGATCTGCCGCAGCGGCGGCAGATCTTCTCCGGCCTCCGCTGCGCGCGCGATGTCTAGGACGTTGATCGCGCAGCGCCCTGCCTTGTACGAGGCGACGCTCCGCAGCTTGCAGGCTGAAGTGAAGGAGCTGCCTTCCGTGTGGCTCTATGACGAGCGTGGCTCACGTCTGTACGAGGAGATCACGCGGCTTCCGGACTACTACCTCCCGCGGCGCGAAGGCGAGATTCTGCGCGCCCGGGCCGCTGCGATCGCAAGCCACACGCAGGCAAGCATGCTGGTCGAGCTCGGCGCAGGGAACGCGAAGAACACCCGCCTTCTCCTGGACGCGCTCGAGAGCGCCCGCACCCTTGAACGCTTCGTCCCGCTCGACGTGAGCGAGCAGACCTTGCGAGCGAGCGCCGAGGCCATCGCGGCCGCCTATCCCGGGGTCTCCATCGAGCCGATCGTCGGTGACTTCGAGCGCGATCTGGACCTGTTACCCGAGGGCGGCCGGCGCCTGATCGCCTTCCTCGGAAGCACGATTGGGAACCTCTACCCCGAGCAGCGTGCGAGCTTGCTCACCGTCGTGGCCGACACGCTCGTGCCAGGCGACGCGGTCCTGATCGGCGTCGACCTCGTCAAGGACGTCGCCCGCCTGGAGGCGGCCTACAACGACCCCCAGGGCGTGACCGAGGCGTTCGTCCGCAACGCACTCACCGCCGTCAATCGTGAGCTCGACGCGACGTTCGACCAGCGGCGCTTCCTCTACCAGGCGCGCTGGGATCCGGAGCACGAGTGGATGGACATCGGCTTCCGCGCGCAGGAAGCGCACGCGGTCTCGATCAGGCGTCTCGGGATCGAGCTGACGTTCGAGCGGGATGAGCCGCTTCGGGTCGAGATCAGCTCGAAGTTCCGCCGCGAGCGCTTCGAGCTCGAGGCCGCCCGGGCCCGGCTCCGCGTCGAGTCGTGGTGGACCGACCGCGCGGACGATTTCGCGGTTGCTCTCCTCTTCTCCGAGCCTTTCGCCGGAAGCTAAGGTCACGCGAAAGCGAGAGGAGGCGGCATGGCGACAGACGGGCCGGTCTGCAGCCACCTCGACCAGATCGAGGTGACGGCGCTACCGGAGAAGATCGACGGCTGTGAGGAGTGCTTGAAGATCGGAAGCGGCTGGGTGCATCTGCGGATGTGCATGACGTGCGGGAAGATCGGCTGCTGCGATTCGTCGCCGAACAAGCACGCAACCGCGCATGAGCGGGAAAGCGGCCATCCGATCATTCGCTCCGCAGAGCCGGGCGAGGACTGGAGCTGGTGCTACGTCGACGAGGTGGCGTTCTCGCTCTCGCCGACGTAGGCGCGCTCCAAAATGTGGCGCCGCCTTCTCCCTGTCGCGGTCGGGCTCTCCTTCGTGCTCGCGGCCTGCGGGTCCGCCTCAGTCGGTCACAGCAGCGCGGAAGTCGGCGGCGACTGGACCCGCTTCGGCTACGACGCCGCCCGCCACAACGCAGGGCCGGCCAAGACCGGGATCACGTCCGCGAACGTGGGCAAGCTTCGCCGACAGCGCGTAACGCTCGACGGAACTGTCGACGCCTCGCCCATCTACCTCCGCGGCGTCAAGATTCACGGAGCCAGTCGCGACGCGTTCTTCGTGACGACGTCATACGGGCGCACGATCGCGGTCGACGCTGCGAGCGGTTCGATCCTCTGGCGCTTCACGCCGAGCAGTTACTCCTCGCTGGCGGGCACGTACCGGATCACGAATTCGACCCCGGTTGCCGATTCGAACCGGAAGTTCATCTACGCGGCGTCGCCGGACGGACGGGTGCACAAGCTCTCGGTCGCGAGCGGAGCGGAGGCTCGCGGCTGGCCCGTCCGGGTGACGCTGCTGCCGCAGCGGGAGAAGCTCGGGACCTCGCTCAACTACGCGCGCGGGCTCGTTCTGATCGGGACCGGCGGCTACGTCGGCGACCAACCCCCCTATCAGGGCCACGTCGTCGCGATCAACGCTTCGACCGGCCGCATCGCTCACGTCTGGAACTCCCTCTGCTCGAACGTCCATCGTCTGCTCAACCCTTCGGGCTGCGCGCACAGCGACTCGGCGATCTGGGCCAGGTCGGGCGTCGTCGTGGTGCCTGGATCGGGGCACCTGCTCGTGGCGACCGGCAACGGAGCCTTCGACGGCAAGCGCAACTGGGGCGACAGCGCCTTGATGCTGACCAGCAACGCCAGCGGCTTGCTCCACAACTGGACGCCTCGCAACCAGGCGAGCCTGGAGAGCGGCGACGTCGATCTCGGCAGCACCGCGCCGGCGCTGATCGGCGGGTACGCCGTTCAGGGAGGAAAGGACGGCAAGCTGCGGCTGCTCAATCTCTCCCACCTCGGCGGCCGGCTCGGCGCAACCGGCGGTGAGTTGCAGACGGTCACGGCGCCCGGTGGGGCGGAGGTCTTCACGGCGCCGGCGGTGTCGGGCAAGCGGTTGTTCGTCGCGACCGATTCAGGCCTCGACTGCTACATCCTCAGCGGCGGCCGGCTGCACCTTTCCTGGCACCGCAGCCGGGGCGGCACGAGCCCGGTCGTCGCCGGCGGCCTGCTCTACGCCTACAACGGGTCGCTGAACGTCTACGCGCCCTCGACGGGGAAGCTGCTCGCCTCGTTCAACACCGGCGGCTCGGCACACTGGAGCAGTCCGATCGTGACGGACGGCCGTGTCGCGGTGCCGGAAGGAAACGCGAACGACCACCGGACGACTGGGGTTCTCGACATCTTTCGCTTGCCCTAACCGGCGAGGCCCCGCTGACGTCACAACGCTTAGGCGTTCGCTTGCGACGCCGATTTGGAGGGCGTCCGGGCTTTGCCCGGGCGCCCGGCTAATCCCGGTGGCAGAACGGTGGCGATGAAATCTTGGTGAAAGAGGCTCATTTAGTGCGCGCCGTCGGAGCAGTGGTCCTCCTTGGAGTCTTCGCCGCGCTGGTGGCGTCGGCCTCCGGCAGTCCGCAGCGCGCCGAATACCGCTTCCGGCAGGTTGCCTCCGGCTTCGACCAGCCGGTCTACCTGGCGCAGCCGAAGAGTGAGCCCGGCCGCCTCTACGTCGTCGAGCGCCCAGGGCGGATCATCAGCCTCGCCGGCGGCAAGCGGCGCACCTTTCTCGACATCCGCAGCCGGGTCGAAAGCGGCTACTCGGAACAGGGACTGCTCTCGGTCGCCTTCCACCCCGGGTACGCGAAGAACCACCTCTTCTACGTCTACTACACGAACAAGACCGGCGACATCGAGATCGACTCCTTCCGTTCCCGCAGCGGCCGGGCGGTTGCGTCATCGCGTAAGCAGCTGCTCGTCGTCAACCACCGCGCGAACGACAACCACGACGGCGGCCAGCTCGAGTTCGGTCCCGACGGGCGGCTGTACGCGGGCACGGGCGACGGCGGCTCCGGGGGCGACCCGCCCGACAACTCCCAGAATCTCTCGCGCAGGCTCGGAAAGCTGCTGCGCCTGAACGGCGGTCGCTGGCAGGTCTACGCCTACGGCCTGCGGAATCCGTGGCGGTTCTCGTTCGACCGGGCCAACGGCGATCTCTACATCGGCGACGTCGGCCAGAACGCGTGGGAGGAGATCGACTACCGGCCGCGCGCCGCCACCGGCCTCGCGAACTTCGGCTGGTCCGCCTACGAGGGGCTCGTCCCGTACAGGCCCTCACGGCTGAAGCAGGCGGGAACGCTCGTCAAGCCCGTTCAGGTCTACGGCCACGCAGGCGGCAACTGCTCGGTGACCGGCGGCTACGTCTATCGGGGTAACGCGGTGCCGTCGGCGCGTGGACGTTACTTCTACGGCGACTACTGCACGGGCATGATCTGGAGCCTCCGGATCTCGGGAGGCAAGGCGGTCGACAACAGGAGCGAGTCTAGCCGGGTGTCGTCCCTCTCCTCGTTCGGCCAGGCGGCGAACGGCGATCTGTACGCGGTCTCCCTCGAGGGCCGGCTCTACAAGCTCAGCAATTAGCCGGCGCGGCGGCGCCTGACCTGCGGGCCCTGCTGGCCCAGTGCGGCCCAAGGCGTCGCTTGCGACGCCGACCTGGAGGACGTCCGGGCTTCGCCCGGGCGTCCGTCTCAACCCGCCCGGCGGCGGCGAACCTGCGGGCCCTGCTGCCCGAGCGCGGCGTAGGCGATCGCCTGCAGCGACTCGTTCAGGGTCCGGAGCTCATGCGCGACCCGGGCGAAGCCCTCGGCGTGATCGAGCCGCCGGTTGAGCACGTGGATCTCGTCGACGAGCTTGTCGAGGCGTTCGAGCACCGCGTCGAGCTGGCGGTCTTCGAGGGGCTTGCGTTCGGGCACGCGCCCGATTCTACGCCCAGCTAACGCGCCCACCGCCGGGCGCGGACGAAGACGAGAACCCCGATCAGGACGCCGGTGGCGTCGATTGCGACGTCGATCGGTGAGGAATGCCGGCCGGTGACGAAATGCTGGTGGATCTCGTCCGTGATCGCGTAGCCGACCCCGAGCAGGAACGCCGGCATTTCGCGGCCGATCGCCCTCGCCAGCAGCAGGCCGAAGATCGCGTATTCGGTCACGTGCGCGCCCTTGCGGAGAATCGTGTCCCAGGTGCCGAGGCCGGTGCCGAGGTGCGGGATCGACGAGAGCGCGAAGATCACCGCCGCCCAGGCGAGAACCGGGAGCCAGGCGGAGAGACGTGAGGCCGACACGGAGGGATGGTAGTCTCGCCCGAAAGGCGAGCGGTAAGGGAACCCGGTGCAAATCCGGGACGGTCCCGCCGCTGTGAGGGGAGACGCTCTCCCGCCAAGAGCCACTGGCGAGAGCCGGGAAGGCGGCGGCAGAGGGAGCCCCAAGTCAGAAGACCTGTCGTTCGCCAGAACCGAACCCCTCGCGGAAGGAGGATTCGTGTACCGACGCTCTCTCAGCCTGTTGGCAGTGGTTGCTGCCTTGCTCGTGTTCGTCCCGGCGGCTCTTGCCGCCCGCGTGCACGTCCGCGTCGAAGGCAAGACGCAGACGATCTTCGGCTCGGCCGAGCCGACGCTGAACGTGAAGGCCAACGCCCTCGACGCGCTCGAGTCGGCCAGTCTCGCGGGCGAGTTCTACTACCACGTGACGGCGAGCGCATTCGGCCCTTACATCGACCAGATTGGCCGCTACCCCGCCGCCGGAACGAGCGGTTGGATCTTCAAGGTCAACGGGATCGTTCCGCCGGTCGGAGCCGACCAGGTGACGGTCAAGGACGGCGACACCGTGCTCTGGTACTGGGCGACGTTCTCGGGCGCGGCCGGGCCGCTGACGCTGGAGGTCGAGACCTCGATCGTCAAGGGCAAGCGCTGCTTCTTCGCGAGCGGCCGCAACGACGCGGGCCGCGCCTCACGGGTGCGCGGTGTCGTCTACACGTTGAACAGCAGGCGAATCAGCTCGGCGACAGGCGTCGTCTGCACACGCCTCGGGCGCTACACGGTGCGGGTCGCAAAGACCGGCGTGATCCGTTCGCGGACGTACAGCGGCCGGTGAGACGCCTGGCGGCCGCCGGGCTCGCCGTCGCCGCCCTCGCGGGCTGCGGCTCGACCCAAACCAAAGGGAGCGCGACACTCTGGATCACCCGCGACCGCGGTCAACATGTGCTGCTCGTCGACAAGGTCAAGGCGGGACAGACCGCGATGCAGGCGCTCCAGCACGCGGTGAAGGTCAAGACGAGCTACGGCGGCCGCTTCGTCCAGTCGATCAAGGGCCTCGCAGGCGACCGGTCGGGCCGGCGGGACTGGTTCTACTTCGTCAACGGCTACGAGGCTGACAGTGGCGCCGCCGACTACACCCTCCATTCCGGCGACGTCGAGTGGTGGGACTACCGCTCGTGGAAGCGCGACATCCACGTTCCGGTCGTCGTCGGCGCGTTTCCCGAGCCGTTCCTGCACGGCTACGCAGGCAAGACTCGGGACGCGGCGATCGTCTACGACTCCAAGGCGCTCGAGCCTCAGGCCCGCGCGCTCGGGAAGCTGATTCACGCCAAGGCGGTCACCGCCGACGAGCTCGGCGACGCGAACGTGCTCTTCCTGACGAAGGCCGACGTACCGCTTTCGGCGACGAGCTCGGGGGCCGGCAAGCCGGTGCGCTTCGTGATCGGCCCGACGGCGGCGAAGCGGCTGCTCGCCGACCCGAAGCTCGTCCGCTTCCGTTACTCGGGGCTGCCGTGAGGCCGGCTCCCGCGGCGGCGCTCCTGTTCGGGCTGGCGGCGGCCGCGCTGCTGGCCCGGCACACCGCGTCGGTGGCGGCGCTTGCGGTGGTGCTGTTCGTCGTCTGCCTGCGCGCGCCTGTCTCGCGCCGTTGGCCCTATCTCGTTGGCGCCGTGGGCTCGGCCGTGGCGCTGTTCGTGCTGACGCCGTTCGTGGAGCGCCTGCCCGGAACCGTGTTCTGGAGCGGGCCGACGATCCCGGTCGTCGGGACGCTCGACATCACGTCGACCGAGCTCTCGGGGGCGCTCTTCAACGCGTGCCGTCTGGCGGCGGTCTCGCTCGCCTTCTCCGCCTACGCCCTCTGGCTTGACCACGACCGCCTGGTGCAGGCGGCGGGCTTCGCGCGGCGCTCCGTGCTGGCGGTCGCGTTGGCGACGAGGCTGATGCCCGCCCTGGAGCGGGACGCGGCCGGGCTGGTCGAGGCCCTGCGTGGCCGCGGCGTCGAGCCCGAAGGGCTTCGCGGCCGGGCGCGACTCGTCTCGCCGCTGCTCGCCGGATCTCTCGAGCGGAGCCTGAACCTCGCCGAGGCGATGGAGGCGCGCGGCTTCGGCCGCCCCGGCGCGACCAGACTCCCGCAGCCGGAGTGGGGGGTCCGCGAGCCTCTGGCGCTGGCCGGAGCTGTGCTGGCCGTCCTCGTGGGGGCGCTGTGGCTCTAGCACGCGCGGAGAAGCTGTCGTTTTCGTATCCGGGCTCGTCGGCTCCGGCTCTTCGGGACGTATCCACGGACCTGGTTCCGGGTCAGGTGACGTTGGTACTCGGCCCGTCCGGCTCCGGCAAGTCGACGCTGCTTCGCGCCTTCGCGGGACTCGTCCCGCACTTCCACGGCGGCGTGTTCTCCGGACGGGTCGAGGTCGCCGGCCTCGACACCCGGCGGCATGGCCCGGCGCGCCTGGCCGGCACCGTCGCGACCCTGTTCCAGGATCCCGAGGACCAGGTCGTCTTTACGCGTGTCCTCAACGAGGTCGCGTTCGGGCTGGAGAACGTCGGTACCCCGGCGCAGGAGATCGAGGCGCGTGCGCTCGACGCCCTCGCGTGGGTCGGCGCAGAGCATCTGGCAGGCCGCCTCGTGACCGAGTTGTCTGGCGGTGAGCTGCAACGCGTGTGTCTAGCTGCGACGCTCGCGCTCGAGCCGAAGTTGCTGCTCTTCGATGAGCCGACGTCGCAGCTCGACCCCGAGGCCGCCGAGTCGCTGGTCGAGCTGGCCTTACGGCTCGCCCGCGACCGCGGTACGGCTGTGCTGCTCTCCGAGCAGCGGCCGGCCCTGCCGCTCGAGGTCTGCGACCGGGTTCTCTTCCTCGACCGGGGGCGCCTGGCGTTCGATGGCCCGGTCGGCCAGGCCCAGGCATGGCTCGAAGAGCACCACCCCCTGTTCGTTTCGGCCGGCGGTGATGTAGGTGTACACCACCATCAGTTCGGTGAAGTCACGTCTCGCCTGGACGCCGTCTCGTACGCCTACGAAGATCACCTGCTCGTCCTCGACCGTGCGAGCCTGGAACTGCGGCGCGGCGAGGTCGTTGCGCTCGTCGGCCCGAACGGATCCGGCAAGACGACGCTCGCGAAACTCGCGGCCGGGCTGCTCGAGCCGCTCGGCGGCCGCGTCCAGCGCCGCGGCCGGGCCACCTACCTCTCGCAAGACCCGGGCCGCTACGTCTTCCACGAGCGCGCGGACGAGGAAGTCGCGGTCGGCGTTGACGGCGACCTGGCAGCCGCGAGCCGGGCGCTCGCTGCGGTCGGCCTCTCGGGCTACGAGGACAGGCACCCGCGCGACCTCTCGAGCGGGGAGCGCGAGCGGCTCGCGCTGGCGGCGGTGCTCGCGCCCGAGCCCGACCTGCTCGTCCTGGACGAGCCCACACGCGGCGTCGATCCCGAGCGCAAGCACGAGCTTGCGGCGCTGCTGAGGGCGAACACCGCGCGAGCGACGCTCGTGGTCACCCACGATCGCGCGTTCGCGACGGCCGTGGCCGACCGGATCGTCTCGCTCGAGCCCGACCGGGAGCTCGTCCATGCCTAGGGCCGTGATTTCTGTCGCCGCGGTCGTCGCCTTTGCGGCGGCCGCGTGGGCCGCCACCTCGCCGCAGCACGGTGCACTCTCCTTGCTCCTGGTCGCCGCAGCGCTGCTCGTCGCGGGCGCCGCCTGGCTAGATCCCGGGCTCGGCGCGAGCAAGACGCTCGCCCTTGTCGCCACGCTCGCCGCGGCTGCCGCCGGCGGACGCGTCCTCTTCGCCGCGATTCCCGGCGTTCAGCCGGTGACGGTGATCGCCGTCGCAGCAGGTGCCGCACTCGGTGCCCGCGCGGGCTTCGGCGTCGGGGCGCTCGCGGCGCTCGTGTCGAACTTCTTCCTCGGGCAAGGCCCTTGGACGCCGTGGCAGATGCTCGCCTGGGGCGGCTGCGGGGTCGTCGGCGCCCTCGCCGCGCCGCTCGTCCGCCGGCGCGTTCCGTTCGCGCTCCTCTGCTTCGTGCTCGGCTTCGCCTTCAGCGGCCTGATGGACGTCTGGGAGTGGTACAGCTTCTACCCGCACACCTGGGCGGCGCTGACCGTCCAGCTCGGCCGCGGCTTCTGGTTCGACGCGGCGCACGCGATCGGCAACGTCGTCATCGCCTTGGTCGCGGGCCCGGAGCTCAGGCGGCTGCTCGAGCGCTTCGGCCGCCGCCTGCGGACGGAGATCTCGTGGGCCTGAAGCTCGCCGTCCTCGCGGTGGCGCTCCTGGCCGCGACCTCGGTGACCCGAGGGGCGGATTTTCTCCAGACGAGACAGCTCCCGGACGGCAGCTTTGCCGAGCGCGGCCAGCCCGGGTATCCGCAGCTGACCGCGTGGGCGACCCTGGGCCTGACCGCCGCGGGTGCGGCGCCCCAAGCCAAGGCCCTGACGGTCAAGTACCTCGTCGCGCAAGAGGCCGAGCTGACGAGCGCGACCGATCTCGCGCTGGCTGCCCTCGCAGAGAGGGCGCTCGGCCAGAATGTCGACCGGCCGCTGGCGCGCCTCCGCGCCATGGAACGACCGAACGGGTCGTTTGGCGGCCTCGTCAACGGAACGGCCTGGAGCGTGCTCGCGTTCCGCGGCAACGGATCGACGGTTCATGCTGCGACGATCCGCTGGCTCCTTGCCCGCCAGGCTCGAGCCGGCGGTTGGAGCTGGTCGCCTCGCGGCGCCGCCGATTCGAACGACACCGCAGCCGTCGTCCAGGCCCTCCGAAGCGTGAACGTCAAGGGCCGACCGATCGACCGCGGCCTCCGGTTCCTGCTCCGCTTCCGCAACCGCGACGGCGGCTTCGAGCTGACGCAGGGGCGCGCCTCGGACGCCCAGTCGACAGCCTGGGCGGTCCAGGCGTTCCTCGCCGCCGGGAAGGCGCCGCCCCGCGGCGCGCTGGCCTACCTCAAGCGCCTTCAGCGGCCCGACGGCAGCTTTCGCTACTCGGCGCGCTATACGACGACGCCGGTCTGGGTGACGGCGCAGGTCCTGCCGGCGCTGGCCCGGAGAGCCTTCCCGCTCCCGGGCTAGAGCGCTCGCGCGAGCTCGACCTGCGGGTAGAGGCGCCGGTAGCCGAGGCGCTGGTTGAGCGTCAGCATTGCCACGTTGTCGTCGTCGTTGGCGGTCACGATCTCGCGGATGCCGGCGTCCTGGGCCCAGCGAATCGAAGCCAGCTTGACGAGCAGGGCAAGCCTCCTGCCCCGCAGCTCCGGCAGCGTCGCCGTCCAGTCGTTCTCCGCCCGCCCGCGCTCCAGATCGACGACCAGGCTCGCCAGCGAAACCAGCCGCCCCCGCTCGTCCAGGACAACGAAACTGCCGTCCCACGAGAGCTCCGGGCGCTCGAAGATGTAGCGCCAGAGATCGTCTGAGCTGACTCGATTCGCCTCGCCGCCGCCTGGCGGCCACGCCCCCGCAGCCTCGTAGAAAGCAGCCAGGTCGTCTCGCCGGCCGGCCATGGCCTGCAGCGTCTTCAGGTCGAAACCGGAGGCCGAGGTGGCGGCAAGGAGGCCGTCCAGCTCGCCGAGCTCGACCACGCTTGGATCGAGCGATGAGACGATCTCGGCCGAGACGGGTTCGAAGCCGCGCGCCTCGACGAACCGGCGCCCGTCCGGATCGTCGTCGACCTCGACACTGAGGCGCTGCACCCCAATCGCCCGGGCATGCCGTTCCGCGAGGTCGTAGAGGGCGGCCCCGATCCCACAGCGCCGCCGGTCCGGCCGGACGCCGATCCAGAACCGGCCGACGACTCCGGGCTCGTCCCACTTGACCGCGGAAGTGGCGAAGCCCAGGATCTCGCCGCTCTCGAGCGCGAGCCACGAGTGACGCTGCGCGCGCTCGGGCTCCGACCTCTCACGATGGACGAGGTAGGCCGGCGTGACGAGAATGCCCGGCTGCAACGGCCGGACGAGCTCGGCCGCTGCCTCAGCGTCTGCCGCGCCGAACGGACGAATCTGCACCCAGCCATACTGGCCGACGATGGCGTCCGCGGCGATCCTGACGATCGGCAACGAGCTGCTTTCGGGCGACATCGAGAACACGAACGGGAGTTGGCTCGCACGGCGGCTCGAAACCGCCGGCGTCGAGGTCCGCCTGATCGCGGTCGTGCCGGACGAGATCGACGAGATCGCGACGACCCTGCGCGAGCAGGCCGACCGTACCGACCTGGTCGTCGTTACCGGCGGCCTCGGCGGCACCCCTGACGACGTTACTCGCGAGGCCGTCGCGGCAGCCTTCGCCGTCGAGCAGACCGAGTACCCAGAGGTCGCCGCGGACCTCCGCGAGCGTTTCCGACGCGACCCCGAGTACGCGGCGCGGTGGGCGATGCTTCCCGCCGGCAGCCGCCCGCTGGCGAACCCGCTCGGCGGCGCGCCCGGCTTCGTGCTCGAGAACGTCTATGTCCTGCCGGGTCTGCCGGCGGAGATGGAGGCGATGTACGAGACCGTCGAGGAGGAACTCCCCGGAGGGCCCCCAATCGCCTCCTGGCGCCATAGCTACCGCACGACGGAGAGCCAAATCGTCGAGATCCTTACCCAGGCCTTAGGTATTCACCCTCAAGTGCGTGTAGGCTCATATCCAAGCTTCGGCGCCAACGGTCCCTATGTCGAAGTCGTTCTCAAGTCGAACGATCCTGACGCGCTCGAGGCGGCTGCGGCCTGGCTCACCCAGGCTCTTGAGCAAAGTCTCCGTTAAGTCCCCCATCAAGGGGTCTCGCAGTGCGTCTAGAACGTCGATTGCTCAAACAGATGATGGGGCGTCGCTATCTCTTCGGCTTCCTCTTGCTGGCCACCGCCGTCGCGGGCTACGCGATGGTGCGCCTTGCCGGCAACGGTGGACTTCACGCGGCCACGAGCCCGGACTGGAAGCTGCTTGCTGCGGGCTTCGTGATTTGCGCAGCGGTGCAGCCGTTGCGCGCCCTGGCCTGGTCGTCGACCGTGCGCCATCCCGTCGGCTTCCGCGCGATCTACGCCTCGAGCTCGATCGGCTCCTTCCTCGACACGGTTCTGCCCGGACGCCTGGGTGAGGCCTCCAAGGTCGCCGTCCTCAAGGTCACCTCGGGAACGAAATACCCTGGCTTCTCGCGCGCGGGAGGCTCGCTTCTCTGCGCGCACCTGCTCGAGATGATCGCCTTCGCCGTCCTCGGCGCCTGCGCAACGCTCTTCCTGCCGGTTCCGGCCTGGGCGCGCTGGACGATGATCGCCGGGATTCTGGGTTCGGTCGCCGCACTAGCGCTCGCTGCCTCTCTCCATCGCTTCCTCGGTCGCCGGCTGCCGATCGGCATCACCTCGTTCCTGGCCGGTGCGGCCGCGCCGCGGGGAGTGCTCCTGCGCGCCGGCTCGATCCTGATGGTCACTTGGCTCGCCCGCTGGTTCGGAATCCTCTTCTGCCTGCACGCAGTCGGGATCCACTTGAGCATCGGCGCCGCGCTGCTCTACATGCTGATCACCGGCCTCGCGAACACGGCTCCGCTTCTCCCCGGCAACGTCGGCGTCTACCAGGGAGCCGCGCTCGGCGCCCTCGCGATCGCCGGCTACTCGGGCTCGCATGCCGTTGCAGCGAGCCTGATGACCCCCTTCGTAGTCACGATGGCGACGGCAACCGCCGCGCTGGTCGGGCTCGCGCTCTACGGCAACCGCGTCCCGCAGCTTTCGCGCGCTGCGCTTCGGCCTAGCAAGGCCTAGCTGCGCGCCAGCCGCACGCGCCACTGCGGGCCTAGCAAGGCCTAGCTGCGCGCCAGCCGCGCGCGCCACTGCGCGAGCGGTAACGCGTAGAACACGGCGATTCCTAGGTAGAGCGCTGCGCTCACCCACGGCTGCAGGAAAGCCACCAGCGCCGCGCCGCCGTAGAGCAGCGCCCCGGGCGTGTAGGCGCGGGTGATGTCCTCGATCACCTCGTCCGGCACCTCGTCGCCAATCAGACGCCGGCCCGCCGAGGCGTAGCGCCACCAGGCGAAATAGGCGATCGCGGTCAGCGTCAGAGTCGCGCCGTAGAGCACCGCCGCTGATCGCGCGCCGCCGGTCTCGACGAACTGGGCGAGCACGGCGGTCGGAAACGGCACGAACGCGATCAGCATCAGCAACAACGTGTTCAGAAGCAGCATCGTCCGGTCGACCCGGTCGATCAGCTCGAAGACGTAGTGGTGGTTGATCCACATGACGCCGATCGTCAGGAAGCTCGTCAGGTAGCCGAGGTACGACGGCCAGATCCGGAGCAGCTCGTGACCCAGCGTCTCGGCATGCTCCCGCGCCGGGACGTGGACTTCGATGATCAGCAGCGTGATCGCGATCGCGAAGACGCCGTCGCTGAAGGCCTCGAGCCGGGCGGTGTCGCTTCTCACCGATTGAATCCTCACGACTGCGACGGACGGCCCGGGCGTGCGCTTTGCTACGGCCGTGCGGGCGGTCGTCAGCAGGGACACCGGCTTCGGCCTCGTCGCCTACGCGTTCCTGGTGACGATGATCGGCACGACGCTGCCGACACCGCTCTACCCTTTGTTCGAGCAGCGCTACTCGTTCGGCGAGCTGATGGTGACGGTGATCTTCGCCGTCTACGCCTTCGGCGTGATCGCGGGATTGCTCGTGTTCGGGAATCTGTCCGACGAGATCGGGCGGAAGCCGGTGTTGCTGACCGGGCTCGCGTTCTCGGCGATCAGCGCGTTCCTGTTCGTCTTCGCCGGGTCGCTGGTGGCGATCTTCGCGGGGCGTATCGTCTCCGGGCTCTCGGCCGGCGTGTTCACCGGGACGGCGACGGCGATGCTCGTCGACCTCGCGCCCGGAGGCCGCAGGCGGTTGGCGAGCTTCGTCGCCGTGGTCGTGAACCTCGGCGGCCTCGGGCTCGGCACGTTGCTCTCAGGGCTGCTCGCCGACTACGCGCGCTCGCCGCTGCGCCTGCCTTTCATCGTCGACCTCGTCTTGCTCGTGCCTGCTGTGCTGGGCTTGCTGGTGACGCCGGAGACGGTTCAGCGGCAGGCCTTTCGGCTTCGTCTCCAGCGGCTGAGCGTGCCGCCCGAGGTGCGCAACGTCTTCATCCGCGGTGCCACGGCCGGTTTCGGCAGCTTCGCGGTCGCGGGAGTCTTCAGCTCCGTCGCGCCGGTCTTTCTGGGGGCGATCCTCGGCCGGACGAGCCACGCGCTTGCCGGGGCGATCGTCTTCATCCTTTTCAGTGCTTCGATCGTGGGCCAGCTCCTCGTCTCGCGGCTCTCGGACCGGCGGGCGCTCATCCTTGGCTGCGAACTCCTGGCCGGCGGAGTCGGTCTACTGGCCCTCGCGCTCTGGATCGAGTCGCTCGCTGCGTTGATCGCCTCGGCCTCAGTGGTCGGCCTCGGCCAGGGCCTCGTGATCGGCGCCGGGCTAGCCGCGATCAACCAGCGTGCGCCGGTCGAGCGCCGCGGCGAGATCGCGTCGAGCTTCTTCGTCGTCATGTACGTCGGCCTCTCGCTGCCCGTAATTGGCGTCGGCCTCGCCGCGAACGTCTGGAGTCTCCGCGGCGCCGGAATTGCGTTCAGCGCCGCGGTCGCAGTGCTCGTGCTCACGGTACTGGCGAGCCTGTCCCGGTCAGACGACTGACCGTCCAGGCGGGGCGTGCCGGAAAGCAGTCCCGCGACTCAGCCGAGCTGCGACGCGTCCGCCGGCTGCCCGTCCCGGCCGACGTAGCCGTCCTTGGCGCCGACCACGACCAGCACGAGATCCTCGTCGCCGATGCTCACGATCTGGCGCGGCGTGGCCGCCTCGACGTGACAAAGCCCGCCAGCCCCGAGCTCCCGCGTCTCGCCCGGCAACCGGAAACGCGCCCGCCCGCGGTGGACGAAGTAGAGCTCGTCCTGCTCCTCATGAAAGTGCGGCCGCGACTCGACCCCGGGCGCGAGCACCCAAGCATTCGCGCCGAAGGCCGTGATCCCGAGCCCCGGCCGAATCTTGCGGACGACGCCGTCGCCGAGCTCGTCCAGCGATGAAAACGCGTAACCCACGGCCGCTAGCCTAGAGCGGATGTCCGTCACCTCGCCCGAGAGCTACCTCACCGGCTTGAATCCGGCACAGCGCGAGGCTGTGCTCGAGACCGAAGGGCCACTGCTCGTGATCGCAGGCGCCGGTTCGGGCAAGACGCGCGTGCTCACGAATCGCGTCGGCCACCTAATCACCGCGTGCGGCGTCAAGCCGAACGAGATCCTCGCCATCACCTTTACGAACAAGGCCGCGAACGAGATGAAGGAGCGCCTGGAGGACCTGCTCGGCCCGACCGCCCGGCGCCTCTGGATCCTCACCTTCCACGCCGCCTGCGGCCGGATCCTCCGCCGCGAGGCGCCGCGGCTCGGCTACAGGACGAACTTCACGATCTACGACCAGGCCGACCAGATCCGGCTCACGAAGGCCTGCCTGGAGGAGCTCGAGCGCGACCCTAAGCGCTTCGTCCCACGCGGGATCCACGCCCAGATCTCGACCGCGAAGAACAACCTCGTCGGGCCGGAGGAGTACAAGACGCGCGTCGCCTCTTTCTACGATCAGACCGTCGCCGACACGTACGAGCTCTACCAGCGCCGCCTCTTCACCTCGAACGCCGTCGACTTCGACGACCTGCTCTACCTGACCGTCGACGTCCTCGAGCGGTTCCCCGAGGCGCTCGAGCGCTGGCGCAAGGCCTTCCGCTACGTGCTCGTCGACGAGTACCAGGACACGAACCACGCCCAGTACCGGCTGCTCCAGCTCCTGGCCGGAGAGCACAGGAACCTCTTTGCCGTGGGCGATCCGGACCAGTCCATTTACGCCTTCCGAGGCGCCGACATCCGCAACATCCTCGAGTTCGAGCGCGACTTCCCAGGCACGCGCACGATCCCGCTCGAACAGAACTATCGCTCCACGAACACGATCCTCCGGTCCGCGAACCACGTGATCGCCAACAACCGCGAGCGCAAGCCGAAGAACCTCTTCTCCGAGCTCGGCGAGGGCGACCCGGTCCGTGTCTACGAGGTCGAGGACGAGCACGCCGAGGCGCGCTTCGCCGCCGCCGAGATCGCCGGGCTCGTCGAGGAGGGCTTCAACGGAAACGAGATCGGCGTCTTCTACCGCACGAACGCGCAGTCGCGGGTGCTGGAGGACATCCTCGTCCGCCAGGGGATCGCCTACCAGGTCGTCGGCGGCCCGCGCTACTACGAGCGCGCCGAGATCAAGGACCTGATCGCGTACCTGCAGGTGATCGACAACCCCTACGACGCCGTCTCGCTGCAGCGGATCGTCAACCGCCCACGGCGAGGGATCGGCGACTCCTCGATGGCGCGCCTGCAGACCTACGCCGACGCGCACGGGATCTCGCTCTGGGAGGCGTTCGAGTTCGGCGAAGAGGCGGGAGTGGGGGCGGCCCCACTGAAAGCGGTGCGCGAGTTCCGAACGCTGATGCAGTCCTTGATGTCCGGCGCGCTCGAGCTCGACGTGTCCGACCTGCTCGAGCGCGTGCTCGAGGGCAGCGGCTACATCACAAGCCTCGAGGCGGAGCGGACGATCGAGGCGCAGGGCCGGATCGAGAACCTGCAGGAGCTCGTCGGCGTCGCCCGCGAGTACCAGGAGCAGGCCGACGAGCTACCGAACCTCTCGACCTTCCTGCAGGAGATCTCGCTCTACTCCGACCAGGACGCGATGCGCGGCGAGGGCTCGCTCGTGACCCTGATGACTCTGCACAACGCGAAGGGCCTCGAGTTCCGCGCCGTCTTCATGATCGGGATGGAAGAGGGGATCTTCCCGCACTCGCGCTCGCTCGAGGAGAACACGCTGGAGGAGGAGCGCCGGCTTGCCTACGTCGGCATGACGCGGGCGAAGGAGCGGCTCGTGCTGACGCACGCGAGCGCTCGCTCGCTCTGGGGGAACCGGAACTACAACCTCGCCTCGCGGTTCCTCGACGAGCTGCCGGAGGAGGGGGTCGAGCGGGAACGGCTGCGGCCTGCGTCCTGGTCGTCGTACGCCTCGGCCGGCGGCGGCGGAATCGCGCCGCGCGAGAACGTGCCCGAGCTCTCGACCGGCGACACCGTCCGCCATGAGACGCTCGGCGAGGGCATCGTCACCCGCATCGAGCCCGGCGGCGTCGTCACGGTCCGCTTCGCCGGCGAGGACACGGAGCGACGCCTGATGCTCGACTACGCGCCGCTCGAGCGAGTCGGCTAGCCGTGAGCGTCAAGTGGGGGCTGCTCTCGACGGCGCTGATCAACGGGGCGATCCTCGGCGGGGCGGCCGAGAGCTCCGAGGTAGACGTGATCGCGGTCGCCAGCCGGAACGAGGAGCGGGCACGCAGTTATGCACAGGAGCACGGGCTCGAGCGGTCGTACGGGAGCTACGAGGGGCTGCTGGCCGACCCGGACGTCGAGGCCGTCTACGTCTCGCTGCCGAACAGCCTGCACGTCGAGTGGACGCTGCGGGCGCTCGAGGCCGGCAAGCACGTGCTCGTCGAGAAGCCGTTCTCGAAGCACCCGGACCAGGTCGAGGAGGCCTTCGACCGCGCCGATGCCGCCGGGTTGGTCCTCTCGGAGGGCTTCATGTGGCGGCACCACCCGCAAGCGCACCGCCTGACCGAGCTGATCGCCTCGGGCGTCGCCGGGCGGGTGCGAGTCGTCCGCACCGCCTTTGCCTTCGACCTGGCGACCGAGCGCGGCACCGGCGACACACGCTTCGACCCCGCTCTCGACGGCGGAGCGCTGATGGACGTCGGCTGCTACTGCATCAGCGGCCTCCGCCTCGTCGCGGGCCAGCCGGAGCGCGCTCGTGGCGAACAGGTAGTCGGGCCGAGCGGCGTCGACGTCGTCTTCGCGGGAGCTCTGGCGTTCGCTGACGAAGTCCTCGGCCATTTCGACTGCGGTTTCATCGTCCCGCGACGGGCCATGCTCGAGGTCGTCGGCGAGGAGGCGACCATTCTCGTTCCGGACCCCTTCACGCCCAGGACACCCGGACTCGAAGTGCTGCGGCCCGGCGCCGAGCCGGAGAAGATCCCCATCGAGCCGGCGAACTCCTACCGGCTCGAGCTCGAAAACGTGAGCGCCGCAATCCGCGGCGAGGCACCCCTTCTGCTCGGCCGAGAGGACGCGGTAGGCCAGGCGCGCACGATCGACGCCCTTTACCGGTCCGCCGCCGCCGGCTGACCCCCTGTTTTTGCTCGGCTAAACTGCGCCAACCAGGGCGGTTAGCTCAGTTGGGAGAGCACCAGCTCGACAAGCTGGGGGTCACTGGTTCGAGCCCAGTACCGCCCATCGAAA